>Ga0187816_10000096_pt1 | contig 22510 bp, 19 predicted proteins | sample NC_wetland_sal_i_16_FD_132960 | JGI IMG/M metagenome (GOLD analysis project Ga0187816, IMG submission 132960) | Wetland sediment microbial communities from Neuse River Estuary, North Carolina, USA - SO4_1 | ecosystem: Environmental > Aquatic > Freshwater > Wetlands > Sediment | place: USA... | reverse complement strand
TCACGCAGCCGGCGGCGATCAGCGGCGCGGTGGCGAAGCCGAATTCGTCGGCGCCAAGGAGCGCGCCGACCACCACGTCGCGGCCGGTGCGGATGCCGCCGTCGACCTGCACGGCAATACGGCCGCGCAGGCGATTGGCGACCAGCGTCTGATGGGTCTCGGCAAGTCCGATCTCCCACGGCGAGCCGGCATGTTTGATCGAGGTCAGCGGCGAGGCGCCGGTGCCGCCCTCGAACCCGGCGATGGTGACGTGATCGGAACGCGCCTTGGAGACGCCGGCGGCGACGGTGCCGACGCCCACTTCGGACACGAGCTTGACCGATACGTCGCCCTGCGGGTTGACGTTCTTTAAGTCGAAAATGAGCTGGGCCAGATCCTCGATCGAATAAATATCGTGATGCGGGGGCGGCGAGATCAGACCGACGCCAGGCGTCGAATGGCGCACCTTGGCGATGATCTTATCGACCTTGTGCCCGGGCAATTGCCCGCCTTCGCCCGGCTTGGCGCCTTGGGCGATCTTGATCTGCATCACGTCGGAATTGACCAGATATTCCGCAGTTACGCCGAAGCGTCCCGACGCCACCTGCTTGATCGCGGAGCGCATCGAGTCGCCGTTCGGCAGCGGCCTGAAGCGGTCAGCCTCCTCGCCGCCCTCGCCGGTATTGGACTTGCCGCCGATCCGGTTCATGGCGATGGCAAGCGTGGTGTGCGCCTCGCGCGAGATCGATCCGAACGACATGGCGCCGGTCGAAAAGCGCCGGACGATGTTCTTCGCCGGTTCGACCTCCTCGAGTGGAATCGGCCGGCGGCCATCCTCCTCGGCCGATTTCATGCGGAACAGACCGCGGATCGTGTAGAGGTGCTGCGACTGTTCGTTGATCTGCCGCGCGAAAAGCCGATACCCGTCGTAGGAATTGCCGCGCACTGCGTGTTGCAGCGCCGATACCGTGGCGGCGTTCCAGACGTGTTCTTCACCGCGCACCCGGAACGCATATTCGCCGCCGACATCGAGCATCGATCGATAGATCGGCGAATCGCTGAACGCATCGCGATGCCGCCGCACTGCTTCCTCGGCGATCTCGGCGAGGCCCACGCCTTCGATGCGGGTCGCGGTGCCGGTGAAATATTTGGCGACGAAGTCGGTCTTCAGTCCGACCGCGTCGAAAATCTGGGCGCCACAATAGGACTGATAAGTGGAGATGCCCATCTTGGACATCACTTTCAGCAAACCCTTGTCGATCGATTTGATGTAGCGCTTGATGATTTCCTTGTCGTCGAGCTTTTGCGGCAATTCGCTTTTCATCCCAACGAGCGTCTCAAACGCGAGATATGGATTGATCGCCTCGGCGCCGTAACCGGCAAGACAGCAGAAATGGTGCACCTCGCGCGGCTCGGCGGATTCGACGACCAGGCCGACCGACGTGCGCAAGCCCTCGCGGATCAGATGGTGATGCACGGCGGCGCAGGCCAACAGCGAGGGAATCGGGATGCGATCGGCGCCGGCGCGGCGGTCCGAAAGGATGATGATGTTGACGCCATCACGGACCGCGGCTTCGGCCCGCTCGGATAGTTCATCGATCGCCGTTTCCATCCCGGCGGCGCTGGATTCCGCGGGCCAGGTGGTATCGAGCGTTAGCGACCGGAAATGGTCACCGAGATCGGAAATTGAGCGGATCTTCTCAAGATTGGCGTTGGTGAGAATCGGCTGATGAACTTCGAGGCGCTTCTTGCGCGACGAGCCTTCGAGATCGAACAGATTCGGCCGCGGACCGATGATCGAGACGAGACTCATCACCAGCTCTTCGCGGATCGGATCAATCGGCGGGTTCGTCACCTGCGCGAAGTTCTGCTTGAAATAGGTGAACAGCGGCTTCGGCCGATCCGACAGCGCCGAGATCGGTGTGTCGTTGCCCATGGAGCCGACCGGCTCTTCACCGGTTGTCGCCATTGGCGTCATCAGGAGCTTGAGATCCTCCTGCGTGTAGCCAAACAGCTGCTGCCGATCGAGCAGCGACAGGTTGGAGATCGGCGCCGCTTCGGGTGCAGGCGGCAGATTCTCCAGCACGATTTGCGTGCGCTCCAGCCATTCCTGATACGGATGACTGCGCGCCAACTGCGCCTTGAGTTCCTCATCCGGAATGAGGCGGCCCTCGTCGAGATCGACCAGCAGCATCTTGCCTGGCTGCAGTCGCCACTTCACGACGATGTCCTGCTCGGGAACCGGCAGCACGCCCATTTCGGACGCCATAATGATGCGATCGTCGCGGGTGACGAAATAACGCGCGGGCCGCAAACCGTTACGGTCGAGCGTGGCGCCGATCTGGCGCCCGTTGGTGAAGGCGATCGCCGCCGGGCCGTCCCAGGGCTCCATCAGCGCTGCGTTATATTCATAGAAGGCGCGGCGCTCCTCGCTCATGAGCGGATTGCCCGCCCACGCCTCCGGAATCATCATCATCATCGCGTGCGCGAGCGAGTAGCCGCCCATCACCAGAAATTCGAGCGCATTGTCGAAACACGCAGTGTCCGATTGGCCCTCATAGGAGATCGGCCACAATTTGTTGATGTCGGCGCCGAATTTCGGTGACGACACCGAGGCTTGCCGTGCCGCCATCCAGTTGTTGTTGCCGCGCAGCGTGTTGATCTCGCCGTTATGCGCGATCATGCGGTAGGGGTGCGCCAGCGACCAAGTCGGGAAGGTGTTGGTCGAGAATCGCTGATGGATCAGCGCCAGGGCGCTCTCAAAGTCCGGATCATGCAGATCGGGATAATAGGTGCAGAGCTGATCGGCGAGGAACATGCCTTTGTAGATCAGCGTGCGGCATGAGATAGAGACCGGATAATAATTGGACGTACTGCGACCTCGGCGGCCGTAGAGCGTGCTCGAGATCGTCTTGCGCAGAATGTAGAGCCGCCGCTCGAACTCCTGTTCCGACGCGACCTTCGGATTGCGCGCGATGAACACTTGCATATGCACCGGCTCGGTCGGCTTGACCGATTCGCCGAGTGTGGCGTTGTTGGTCGGCACGTCGCGCCAGCCGAGAACGGCCATGCCGTCCTGCGCCGCCACCGCGGTGTAAGTGTCCATGATCTCGCGGCGCCAATCGGCGTCGTGCGGCATGAACAATGCACCGACCGCATAGTGTCCAGGCACGGGCAGCTTGATGCCGAGCGCGGCGGCCTTCTTGGCGAGAAATTTATGCGGGGTCTGCACCAGAATTCCGGCGCCGTCGCCGGCGCGAGGATCGGCGCCGACCGCGCCACGGTGCTCGAGATTGAGCAGAATTGTCAACGCATCTTCGACGATCTTGTGCGACTTACGTCCCTTGATGTCGGCAATAAATCCAACGCCGCAGGAATCCTTTTCCAGCGTTGGATCAAACAAGCCGAAACCAGACGCGGTCATCGTCCACGCGCTCCTCGCGGGACCCCGAAACGCGCAGTATCGCGGGTCCGGCGCACGACAGCCCACGCAGGATGGCCGCATCCTGCGCCAGGGCGATTAACTCATCTTGGGGGCAACCCTCGATCCGCTCAACGGCCGCTGGTTGCTAGTTCTTGCCGCCGTTCGGCGCGCCCTCGCCACCCGGCAGCCGATCCGCGCGTCTCGTCGGACTTCAACCGACCGCGCACTTTGGGATCATAATTGGGACAGCAATGCTGTCCTATGCGAAACATGGCAAATTCCCGGCGCTAACACAAGCCGCACAGGCCAAAAGCCGGCGGAAAAAGCGCCCTTTCCGGCCCAACGAAATTGTGGTCGCCCGTGTTCCGCGCTTACAGTGGATCATGGGATGGAACGGACTGCAAATGCGCCGCGTCCGTTCCTGCGAGGCGGAGGATGAACTGGAGCGAGCACCCATGCAGGCGCGGTCTTGCGCGGGCTAAAGAAGCGGCGCAGAACGGTTTGCGCAGCCGTTACGCCTCGCCTGCGCGCAAGCGCAGCCCCCGCTAGGTTCCCCAAATGAATTTTGCCAGCGACAACACGGCGCCGGTCGCACCTGCCATTCTCGATGCTTTGGCCGAGGCGAGCCGCGGCTACGCGCGCGGCTATGGCAATGATGATTGGACACATGCGGGCGAGCGCAGGTTCTGCGAGATCTTCGAACGTGACGTGGCGGCTTTCCTGGTGCCGACCGGCACGGCGGCAAACGCGTTGGCGCTGGCGCAAGTCTCGCCGCCCTGGGGCGCCATTCTTTGTCACGCCGAATCGCACATTGCCACCGACGAATGCGGCGCGCCCGAATTTTTCGGAAACGGCCTCAAGCTTGTCGGCTTGGCCGGCACGGCCGGCAAGATCACCGCCGATGGCCTCCACGAGGCGCTCGCTGGCTATGGCGGGCACAGTCCGCATCAGGTTATTCCATCGGCGCTGTCGATCACGCAGGCCACCGAGGCCGGCACCATTTACCGGACCAACGAGATCGCCGCGCTAGCGCAAATCGCGCGGCAGCGGTCGCTCGCGGTGCACATGGATGGCGCTCGCTTTGCCAATGCGCTGGTTCGGCTCAATGTCACGCCCGCCGAGATGACGTGGCGCAGCGGGGTCGACGTGTTGTCGCTTGGCGCGACCAAAGGCGGGGCCCTGGCAGCGGAGGCAGTGATCTTCTTCGATCCCGCCATGGCGGCCTCCTTCGGCGAGCGCCGCAAGCGCGGCGGTCATCTTCTGTCAAAGCACCGTTTCATCGCGGCGCAGTTCCTGGCCTATCTTGCCGACGATCGCTGGCTTGATCTGGCCTGCCACGCCAATGCGATGGCCGATAACTTGGCGGCTGCGCTGACCGCAATCGGCCTGCGGCCGGTCTGGCCCGTGGAGGCCAATCTCGTCTTTGTGGTTGTGCCGCGTGCGCTGGATGCCAAGCTCAGGGCGGCCGGGGCGAGCTATTACGTCCGCAATAGCGACAGTTTGGACACTGGCGCGGACAATGTCCTCATACGGCTCGTGACCTCGTTTGCCACCGTTGACGAAGACATCGAACGCTTCGTGAACCTCTGCGCCAGATTTGAGACGCGCCCATTCGAGGCGCGCCCAAGGGTCGCCCCAATTTAAGGCTCATCTCACCGGCGGCGGACAATTGGGACGGGGAGGGGGTTGGCCGTGCTGAGACGATCCGGAATTGTGTTCGCATTTTGCGTCCTGTCCGCTGTCTCAAGCTTTGCCCAGTCTTCACCAAGCCCTTCACCATCGACACCACAGACGCCGCTGCGCGGTTTTGTGCCGCCCTATGAGATCCTGCGCACGCTAAGAGCGGCCGGTTTCGAACCGCTAGCGCCGCCTTTGCGCGAGGGCACAACCTACGTCGTGCGTGCGATCGATTTTCGCGGCGTCCCCATGCGGGTCGTCGTGGATGCGCGCTCCGGCGCCATCCGCGACGCCAATCGCATCGTTGCCGGCCCGGGACTTTACGGCCCGTATATGCCTGGCCCTTACGCGCCCGTGTATTATGGCCGGGTGGCAGCACCGCCTTATCCGCCACCTGATGATATCGAGCCCGGTTACGGGCGGCCGCCTTATATCGGCGCATCCGAACTATCATCGGGCGATCGGCGTTCTTCCGGGCTTAATCTCGTGCCACTGCCGCGCCCCCGGCCTGCAGGTCTCGCTGCGACCATTGCGAATGAAAAGAAGCCGGTCGCCAGACCCGATGTCGCGACCACCGCGCCGGCAGCGCCGCAATCGGAGCCATCACGCAGGCCCGCCAAGGACGCCGCCGTTCCTGCGATCAACGACTGAGCCGCAAAAAAGCGCCCCGGATAACCGGGGCGCTTGCTAACGCGTAGCTAAAGACCGTTACGCGGCCTTCGTGTTCTCGATGACGGTCGGGCCGCCGGCCTTGCCGTTGATCGGGATCGAGCGCGGCTTCTTAGCCTCGGGGATCTCACGCACCAAGTCGACGTGCAAGAGACCGTTTTCGAGGCTCGCGCCCTTCACTAGGACGAAATCAGCGAGCTGGAACACGCGCTCAAAGGTACGCGCCGCAATGCCCTGATAGAGCACGTCGCCGCGCTTCTCCTCCTCCTTGGCGTTCTTTTCGCCGCGGATCGTCAGCGTATTCTCCTTCGCCACGACCGAAAGCTCCGGCTCATTAAAGCCGGCTACCGCTACCGAAACGCGATACGAATTTTCGCCGGTCCGCTCGATATTGTAGGGCGGATAAGCGGGAGCCGCGCCCTCGAGGCCCTGATCGAGCAACGAGAACAGACGGTCGAAGCCAACGGTCGAACGATAAAGGGGTGATAAGTCGAAAGTTCGCATGGCATATCCTCCTTCTGAAGCGACATGCGGATGGCTCGCCCAATTGGGCCGGGCCGGAATGCGCAGCCCTGGATTGGCCTGCGCGGAATTCATATGGGTGCATTATTCGACTCCCGCAAGGGACACTAAGATACTGTTTTTGCAAGTGAATATTGCAAGGTTGCGAGCCGGTACCGTGGCTTTTCGCCGAGGTTCCGCGACTGGTTCCTCGCCATTGTCGGCGTGGCAAGTTGAGTGGGCGTTGGCTGCTGTTATAAGCGAACGCTACGGCTCGCCCGAAACGCTTTCATGAAACTTGTCTCGATTCCCGCGAACCCGGTTCCCGACAACTTTGTCACCGGCGCGCTCAAGACCACTGACGGTGTGGCCCTTCGCTTCGCCCGCTGGCTTCCGCCGGCCGGACGCCGCGGCACCGTATGCATTTTTCAGGGCCGCTCGGAATGGATTGAAAAATATTTCGAGACCGTGCGCGATCTGCGCGCACGCGGTTTTGCGGTCGCGGCGCTGGACTGGCGCGGGCAGGGGCTCTCCGACCGTGCACTGTCTGATCGCCGCAAGGGCTATGTCCGCGACTTTGCCGACTACGATCTAGATCTTGAAACCTTCATGCGCGACATCGTCTTGCCCGATTGTCCGCCGCCACTCTTTGCAATCGGCCATTCCACCGGCGCCAACGTCCTTATCCGCGCCGCACATCGCGGCCGGCACTGGTTCGATCGCATGGTGCTGATCGCACCGCTGATCGCGCTCGGCGGTGTAGATTATTCGATGGGGGCCGGCTGGATCGTTGTTCGCGCGCTGCGCTCGGTTGGATTGGGCGGGATGTATGTCCCGAGAACCGACACTAGCATCGTCGAATCCCGGCCCTTCCTCGGCAATATTCTCACGTCCGACCCGGTGCGCTATGCGCGCAATGCCGCGATTCTCGAAGCGGAGCCGGCGCTCGCGCTCGGAGCGCCCACTGTCGCCTGGTGTGACGCGGCATTCCGCTCGATGCGCGCGCTGCGCGAACCGAGCTATCCGGCGCGCATTCGCCAGCCGATGCTGATTGTTGCCGGCGGCAACGACCAGATTGTTTCAAACTCCGCAATCGAAGACTTCGCCGGTATATTGCGTGCCGGTTCGCATCTCGTCATCGTCGGCGCGCAGCACGAGCTCCTCATGGAGCAAGACCGTTTCCGCTCGCAATTCTGGGCGGCGTTCGACGCGTTCGTGCCGGGCACGCCGCTCTATTGAGATTTCAAATCGCGCTGCGGCTCAGCTTTTCAGGAGTTCGAGCGCCTGCGCGTGGACGCGTTTATCGCCTGCCGCTACGATGCGGCCGCCCTCATGCGGGCGGCTGTTCTCCCAGGTGGTGATGATCCCGCCGGCGCCTTCGATGATTGGAATGAGCGGCAGCACGTCGTGCGGCTTGAGTTCGGTCTCGATCACGAGATCGACATGGCCGGCCGCCAGCACACAGTAAGCGTAGCAATCGCCGCCATAGCGCGACAGCCGTACCACCCGCTCGACCTGTTGAAAGCGCTGCCGGTCGCTCGGCGTCATTAACAATGGACTGGTGGTGCACAGCACGGCGTCCTCGACCGAGGCGCAGTCGCGCACGGCCAAGGTTCGATCGCCGGCAGGACCGCGATAACGGGCGCCGCGGCCATCGCCGGAAAAATGCTCGCGGGTGAACGGCTGGTGCATCATGCCGTAAATCGGCTCGCCGCGGCGGGTCAGTGCGATGAGGGTCCCCCAGGCCGGCATGCCGCAAATAAACGATTTGGTCCCGTCGATCGGATCGAGCACCCAGACGTATTCAGCGTCGCGCTGCTCGATGCCGAATTCCTCGCCAATGATGCCGTGCTCGGGAAATGTCCGTTTAATCAGGGCGCGCATGGCCGCTTCGGCGGCGCGGTCGGCAGCGGTTACCGGATCGAAGCCGCCCGAGCGGCTCTTGTTTTCAATGCCAAGCGCGCTGCGAAAGAACGGCCGGATGGTCTCGCCGGAAATGGTGGCGAGTTCATCGACAAAGGCACTAAAGTCGATCGCCGTCATCACACCCCCTGTAGCTCGAGCCTATACCCCATTGTGCGCTGCCGCTTTGCCGCGCGCGGAAAGGCCTCCGGTATGCGGAATCTGCTTGGCCGCCGCGCACGAAAACGGGAATGGCGAAGTTTTAAGCAAACGACGTCGTCCCAATAGGGACTTGATATTGCGAAGGTTTTACCACGCTGTTTGGCAAATATGCATAATCCTCGGAAATTATATGGGGAAATCCGACTATGCGTAGCCGATCAGCCTTGAATTTTGTGCGGCGCGGTGTATGTTGCTGCAGTGCGGTAGCGAGAGAGTCTCTCCCGTTACCGTCGCCCTCCTTGGGCGTTTCCTCCCTAGACTTGGGCCGCTCCCGTAAGGTGGGCGGCCCTTTTTCTTGAGCGTCCGCGCCGGGCCTATTCGGCGGCGGCGCGATACGGCCGCAACTCTTCGATTGGGATCTCGGCGAGCCGGTCGGCCAATATTTCGAATTCCTGCGCCAGCTTGGCAAAGGAGGCCGAGGGTTCGTATCGGCGTTCATCCATGTACAGCGCGCGGTTGATTTCCAGCTGAATGGCGTGCAACCCGGCAGTCGGGTTGCCGTAATGCTCGGTGATGAAGCCACCAGCATATGGCTTGTTGCGGCTCACGGCGTAGCCGAAGCCGTGCATGCATTGCTCGATTGTTTCCGGCACGATGCCGACACAGCTGGTGCCGTAGCGATCACCGAGCACGAGATCGGCGCGCGGACGCTCATCGCGGCCCCCGGTGCTTGAAGGCATCGAGTGGCAATCGATCAGGATGGCAGCGCCAAAATCGCGTTGCAGCTGCATGAACAACCGGCGCAGCGCGCGATGATAAGGTTTGTAAAGGCCATCGATGCGGCGCATTGCCTCGGCCACGGCAATACGCTGATCGTAGATTTCCTGTGCGTCGCCGACCACGCGAGCCACCGTGCCTAGCCCGCCCGCCACGCGCATCGAGCGCGTATTGGCGAATGAAGGCAGCCTGCCGTCGAACATCCGCGGGTCCAGCTCGTAGGGCTCGCGATTGACGTCGACATAGCAGCGCGGAAAGTGCGCCCGTACCACCGGATGGCCGCGGGCAACCACGCCTTCGATCAGCTCGCCGACGAAGGAATCCTCCGAGCGGCGCAGCGTTGCCAAATCGAGCCGCGAGGTCAGCAGGAATTCATGCGGATAAACCCGCCCGCTATGCGGCGAGTTGAACAGCAGCGGACCGCGGCACTGCGCCGGCTCCAGGGCTTCGAACGGGGGGTCGAATTCGTCCTGTAGTTCCGGCATGACGCTGGCGGGGCTTTCCTCGATTCGTAGCGTTGAGCCTTGGATATTTTCCATACGCGCCGGGGCTTGCCAAGGCCATTCGCTGCCGCGCCCGGGCGCCGGCCGCGGCGCGCTTTCACCCGATGTTTACCTGACGTCCCGCTTATGGGATGCAGGGGGCCGGCGAAAGCCGGGTTCGCTGGTCATGTCCAAAATCCTGCTTGCCGAAGACGACATCGATATGCGGCGTTTCCTGGTGAAGGCGCTGCAGAATGCCGGATTCGAGGTGATTTCCTACGATAACGGTCTGTCCGCCTACCAGCGATTGCGCGAGGAGCCGTTCGAACTCCTGCTCACCGATATCGTCATGCCGGAAATGGACGGGATCGAGCTAGCCCGCCGGGCCGCCGAACTCGATCCGGACATCAAGATCATGTTCATCACCGGCTTTGCCGCCGTGGCGCTCAATTCGGACTCCAGCGCTCCCAAACACGCCAAGGTCCTGTCCAAGCCGATCCATCTGCGTGAATTGGTCACCGAAGTGCAGAAACTGCTCGCCGCTTGAGCGGACAAAACGTGCGCTTGGGCTTAAGCGCTTCTCACATGGCGCAGGAAGCTGTCGACGTTGCTCTGCACTCCGCGGGTATGGTCGAACAGCCGCTTTGTCGTCTCGAGCACTTCGTTCGAAGCCGCGAAAGTCGCGTCGGCGTGGCCGTTCAAGTCGACCATATCTTCTGCAACCGATCGCGAACTGTCCGCGGCTGATTGAGCGCTGGCGAAAATGCCGGCGGTCGCAGCGGATTGCTGCCCGATCCCGGTCGAGATTTCTGTAGCGAAGGCTTTGAGATTTTTGATTGCCGCAATGATGTGGCTAATGGTCGAGACCACGGCGGCACAGGTTTCGCGGACAGCCGCAATCTTGCGCGCGATCTCGTCGGTGGCTCGCCCGCTTTGCTGGGCCAGCGTCTTCACTTCACCGGCCACCACAGCGAAGCCCTTGCCGGCCATGCCGGCCCGGGCTGCCTCAATGGTTGCGTTCAGAGCCAATAGATTGGTCTGCTGTGCGATGCCTTGGATGAGATCGGTGATTGGCAGAATCTGCTCCACCGAGGCGGCAAGCTTCGCCAGCTCTGCACTGGCGCTTTCCGATTGCTCCGCGGTGTCGTTGGTGAGTTTGAACACATCATTCGTGCGCAGCGCCAATTCATCGATCGTTCGCGACAGCTCGCTTGCAGCCTGCGCCACCGTCTCCACGTTCTCGCGGGTATTGACGACGGCTTGCACCGTGGAGCCGGATTTCGTCAGGGTATCTTCGGCCACCTTGGCCATGGTTTCGGCGTTGTTGCGAACTGCGGTAACCGCTTCGACGAGCTGAGCGGCGATCTGCTTGACCGACCCCTCGAACTCCGCCGCGAGCGCGCCCATTTCCTCGCGCCGTTTTTGCGTCCGCTGCTCCTCGGCCTCGCGGCGCGCGAGCTGCATCGCCTGAATCTCGAGAACGTTGCGCCGGAAAATCTCGATTGCCTCGATCATCCGTCCAATTTCATCAGCGCGATCCGCGTAATCCAGGCGGACGGCGGTGTCGCCGGTCGCCAACCTTTGCATGGCATTGGTGATCGATGTGATCGGCTTGACGATCGATCTGGCAACGAAAGCCATGGCGGCGACACTAACCAGAAAGCAGGTGATCAACCCGATGCCGAGCGAAAGCATCTCGCGACTGGTGGCAAGCGACAGAGCTTCGACGATCGAATACGAGTCCGCCATAATCGCATTCAGGATCTTGCGAATGTTACCTTCGATTTCGGTGAAGCTATCATCGGTTTGACCGAGCATCATTGTCGCCATCGGCGGATCGGTCCTGCCGACGTCGAGAACGTCCCTGGCGGTGCTCTCGTATTTCTGCAACTTTTGATCCAGCGCGCTCAGCTCGGCCTTGATCTCGGCGGAGAGGTCCCCTCGAGCCGCGAGCTCATTGAAACTGGTCCTAACGGACGAAAAGTCAGCTTCAATTTCGTCTCGCAGAGTCTGCAGAAGTTTTTCGTTTACGCCGTTACTAGCCCAGGACACATAGCGGAAGATCCGCATATGCGCGGCAACGACCGAGTTATTGACCATCACCGCCGCACTGCGGTTCGGCAGGTTGGAGCGTGAAAGCTCGTCCAAATTTCGGGAGATCTCGCGTGAGCCGAGCACCGCAATCACGCCCATTCCGATCAAGCAGATCAGCACCACCGCGGCAGCGATGAAAGTCTTGGTGCGATTGTCAGGCGTGAGAAAAATCGTGACGCCGGCTCGTTGACGAATGTCCGCATGGTGTTGCTTTGCCCGGCAGTTTCCTGGACTCGCCGAGAGCGTTACTCCCGGTACACTCCAACACCGACGAAATAATCACCCATCTTTTCGACGTAGCTGGTCTTGTCTTCAATTTTGTTGTTGATCGGGTTGGGCCACTTGTAATTGACCCACCCCGAGCCGGATCCGCTGGCGATACGGATCATTTCGCGGATCAGGTACTTGCCGTCCTGATCCTTCAGGTCGAGCAGGTTTTTGCCGATCAGCGCCGGCCGCGCCCCATGCGCGACGCACCGACCGCTCAAGTCGTATATGAAGGGGTAGAGGTCACGATCATGGAAACTGGCGACGGACTTGTCGGTAACCGCCTTGAACGTCGAGTCAGCGCCCGCACTCACGAACATGTCTTCGACGCGTTTGACCATCGCGACGGCCTCGTCCCTGGTGCCGTATTCACCAGCGGACGCAAAGGAAACTTGGGCCAGGAACGCAATCGCCGCGAACGCCGCAAACACCCGAAACATAGTGGGGCTCCATGAAGGGATGGCAGCCCGGCCACAATGGGGCAAGACAATTTAATGATTATTTAATCTGATCGTGTACCGAGCCTGATTTGGCGCGCCAAGCAGCTGTGAGATAGGCGTTACTCCTCGCGGTTACGCTTGATGTCCCGTATTCCAGGGCTACGCCAATCATCGACCGGCGTTCAGCACGTCGGCGATCCAGTCGAACATGTAGTGTACGCCGATCGTAATGTTGTCGACCTGGCAATGATGAAAGCCGCCCTCGTCGCGACTGAAGACTTTGAGCGCTTTCTGCTTGGAGCCCGCCGCTTCAAAGAGCTTCTCGGCCAACTCAAGCGGGATCTGCTCATCGCCGGCGCCGTGCAGCAGTAAAAACGGGCAGGCCATCTTTTGCACGATGCCGTCGAGCCGGAAACCTTCGAGTTTTTTCAGCGCAGCGGCACGGTCGGCAACGCCCAGCACCCATTGCAGATGCTCGGGCGGTACCGAAAGCGATAAGACCTTGCCGGAATCGAGCTCTTCCAAGCGGCGCGCCCAAATCTCGTGATAATCCCATTGCGCGCCCCAGGCGACGCAACAGGCAAAACGCGGCTCCAGCGCGGCGGCGCGCGGCGCGTAATAGCCGCCAAGCGAGAGCGCCATGACGCCGATCCGTGTTGGATCGAATTCATCGCGCGCGGCGAGATATTCGTAAGCCGGCGTTGCGTAATTCTCGGTTTCGGCAATCAGTGGCAGATTGCGAAAGCGGACGCTCTCGCCGTTACCTGGGCCGTCGACAATGAGGCAGCCGACGCCGCGCGCGGCGAGATCGGGGATGCCATAGCCATATTGCAGCTCCTTGGTGACGTCGAAACCGTCAAAAAATATCATTGCCGGCGCCGGGCGCGCGCCCGTCGCTTCTCGGTCGGGGTGCACCAGCAGCGCCGGTAGGCTGGTATTCTCGTAGGGCACCTCGACCGGCTCAATGCGCGGGCGATGGATCATCGCGGCGGCGTCCTTGAACAGCTTCACGGAGCGCGCGTAGACGTCCATGCTGGCTTGCGAGCGCGGATGAATGAATCGCTCACCGGTCTGGTAATAGCGCGTTGCCCGCATGAAGCAGGAGGCGGCGGTCAGCTTGTGGCCGGCGCGGAGCGCGTCACGGCCGCGTGCTTCGACCTTCTCGCCCATCCGCGCCCATTCCTCGAACCATGCAGCGTCATCGCCGACCCGCTCGGCGAGCGCGCGGCCGACACGATTGACCTCATCGATCTCAATCCCGGTCCACGGTGCCGCCGACAGACAGATCAACAGGCCCATCGACCAACGGTAATTGCTCGGAAAATAGAGGAATGCGGGATCGTCCCTTTTTTCGTCCGGCATGCTGGCTCCGTGGCTATAATTCGGCGGCAGGGTCTTCGGCGAGGAAGCATTATGCGGGCGGAGAGAATCAAATACCCGATGGGCGCGCTCACGGCGGAGGGGGCTCTGATCTATGACGAGAATGTGTCGGGGAAGCGTCCCGCCGTGCTCGTGGCGCCGAATTGGATGGGCATGACGGACAGAGCAATCCAGCGGGGTGAGTTGGTGGCCGCAAATCGCTACGTGGTTTTCGTTGCCGACATGTACGGCGCCGGAACGCGACCGGCCGATTTCAGCGAGGCGGCCGGCTTAGCCAACCCGTTGCGCGCGGACGCCATCGAGCAGCGCAGGCGCGTTAAAGCGGCATTTGAGACGATGATCGGACAAGCAAAAAAGCGCAATTTGATCGATGACCGCCGCGCGGCGGTCGGCTTTTGCTTTGGCGGCGGCAACGTCCTGGAGCTGGCGCGTGACGGCACCGATCTGGCGGCGGCCATTTCGATCCATGGTGACTTGAAAACCGCGCTGCCGGCGGGGAAGGGCATGATCAAGGCGGCGCTGCTGGTGGCTCACGGCGCTCCCGATCCGGTGGCGCCAAAGGCCGACCGCGATGCTTTCGAAGCGGAAATGAATGCGGCCGGCGCGAAGTGGCAGATGCTGGTCTTTTCAGGGGTTCTGCATGCCTATACCGATCAGGGCGCGGACGTTCCTGGGGTCGCTGCCTGGGACGAACCGGCGACGCGGCAGACCTACGCACTCACCCATCAATTCCTGGCCGATGCCTTCGCCGCACGACTGTGAGTTGAGGGGCGGCCCCGGGGGACGGCCAAGTCTGAGCCTGCCTTGTCTGCGCCCGCCTTGGATCGTGGCCTTGGACAGGTTCCGGCAAAGCGGCCCCACGGATCCCGCTGAGATGGCTCGAGCGTCTTGCCGGAGCAGCACCTTCGGCCAAGTGAGAAGGCGAACATTCTCCTTCCGCCGGACCGGGTCAATTGCCCGCTCCGAATCGACCGGCTCTTCGCTGCGCCGCAGGCCGACCCTACGGCAGATGTTCAAAACTGTGTCGGAATCCGCGTTGCCCGTTGTAGCCTTCGGCACGCCGTGACACGATTGGCGGTCACTTTTTTGCGGGTCTCGCAGTGCCATGCCACGTCGGAAATTTCCCTGGGCGTCTCTGACCGACGATAAGCTGCTCGAGGTCCGGCTCAAAGATCTCAGAGTCACCGTCGCGGGCACCTGGCTCGAAAGCTGCCTCAAGGCGCTCTATCGCGAGCTTGATGAGCACGACATTCGCGTTCGGCCGCACGCCTGGATTTCCAGTGAATGGTTCAGCCCGGAGAACACCCCGGGCATCGCAATTCCGTTCTATCTGGCGCATCCCCAGCTGATGCAGCTGGAAAAGAAAATGTTCCTCGAAGTCGAAGGCGGAACCTGGTCCGAATGCATGCGCATCCTGCGGCATGAATGCGGACATGTGGTGACCCATGCTTATCAACTCTATCGCCGCCGCCGCTGGCAGCAGCTGTTTGGCCCCTCATCGAAGCGTTACCCGCGGTACTACCGGGCCAATCCCGCTAGCCGCAATCATGTTCAGAACTTGCGGCTGTGGTACGCGCAAAGTCATCCCGACGAGGACTTCGCCGAAACCTTTGCCGTATGGCTGCGGCCGCGCTCGCATTGGCGCACCCGCTACGCCGACTGGCCTGCGCTCAAAAAGCTCGAATATGTCGACGAGCTGATGGACGAAATTGCCGGCAAGCGACCGACTCTGACGCATCGGGAAAAGGTCGATCCGCTCAGCACGCTGACCCAAACGCTCGGCGATTATTACAAAAAGAAGCGCTCGCTTTATCTTGTTGATACGCCCAAAACCTACGATCGCGATCTGCGACGCTTGTTCTCGGACGATCCACGGCATCATCGTCGCGAGGCGGCTTCATCATTCATCCGGCGCAATCGCGCCGCCGTGCGCGAGCTGGTCGCGAAGTGGACCGGAGAATATCAGCTGACCTTCGACGCGGTGCTCGACGAAATAATTCAGCGCTGCCGTGAGCTGAACTTGCGAGCAGTCGGTGCCGAACGCAAATTAATCATGGAATTCACCGTGCTGTTGACCGCCAAGACCGTGCATGCATTGTTCGGTCCGTCGCGACGCAGGTGGATCGCGTTATGAAACGGCTTCGCGTCCTGGTGCTCGTTCACCCGGACCTGATACCTCCGGAATCAAGCAAGGGCTACACTGAGCAAGAAATCAACGTTTGGAAAACCGAATACGACGTGGTGACCACGTTGCGCGCCGCCGGTCACGAGGTGCGGCCGCTTGGCGTACATGACGAGCTCAAGCCGATCCGTGACGATATCGAAGCGTGGAAACCCGATGTCGTGTTCACTTTGCTCGAGCAGTTTCACGGCGAGGCGATCTACGACCAGAACGTCGTCAGTTATCTCGAGCTCCTGCGCGTGCCCTATACCGGCTGCAATCCGCGCGGCTTGATGCTGGCGCGCGGCAAGGATCTCTCCAAGACGCTTGTACAGCATCACCGCGTTCCGGTCCCGGACTTTGTAGTTTTTCCGATGCACCGCAAGGTCAAGCGGCCAGCGCGGCTGGCTTTGCCGCTGATTGTCAAAAGCGTCAACGAGGACGCTTCATACGGTATTTCCCAGGCGTCGGTTGTCGACAGCGACGACAAGCTCGTCGAACGCGTCAAATTCATTCACGAGCGCATCGGCACTGCCGCTATTGCCGAGCAATATATCGAAGGCCGGGAGATCTATGTCGGCATCGTCGGCAATGACCGCTTGCTGGTGCTGCCGGTCTGGGAGCTGCAATTCAAGAACATGCCGCAAGGCGATTGGCTGATCGCCACCGAAAAGGTCAAACACGACACCGGTTATCAGGAGCGCCGCGGCATTCTGCACGGCCCCGCCAAGGATCTGACGCCGGAATTGGCGGCGCGCATTCAGGGCCTGGCAAAGCGAATCTATCGGACGCTTGAACTCGACGGCTATGCCCGCATCGATTTCCGTCTGGCCGCCGACGGCACGCCTTATTTTCTGGAAGCCAATCCGAATCCCGAAATCGCCGAAAACGAGGAATTCGCCACTGCCGCGCGTCACGTCGGAATGAGTTATCCGGATCTGTTGCACCGGATCGTGGCGCTTGGCATGCGGCGCGGGACAACGAGCATAGTTGCGCCATAAGCCGCGGCGACGCTTGTCTTGCACTTACGCGCTTCTATGCCGCTCCCGGCTGCTATGCGGTGTGTGCGCCGCCTCGTGCTTTGAAGCATGCCCTTCCCGCGCGACATGCGATGCCTCGTGTCTGCCCTCGTGTTTTGAGCCGCGCTCTTCCCGCGCGATATGCGTTGCCTCGTGTTTGACCTCGCGCTTCGACGCGCGCTTGGAGGATTGGCTTTCGTGAGCAAGATGGCGCGCCTCGCGCACCCGCTCATGTTTGCTTTGGCGGGTTTGCTCTGGTGCGGCCGGCACGGCGGCTTGGTCGGCCGCGTCCAGATTTGACGTTTCTTCGTCTGCCGCTGGTGCACGTTTGGCGCGCTCCAGCTCGGTCTGCTGTAACTGTTCCTGCTCGACATTGGCGAAGGCCGGCAGGCCGCGGCATGGCAGGTGTGGCACGAAGGTCAGTGCCGCGTTGTCGATCGGCATTGTCTTCCAGGCTTCCACCGACAGTCCGGTGACGCGCACGACATAGTCGCGGGTTTCGCGCGGCAGGCTGGCGCGACGCTCCAGCCACTCGATTACGCGGTGCGCGCCTGCATTGTAGGCGGCGGCAACAAAACCCAGATTGCCGAATTGCAGGCGTAGCCGCTGTAAAAAGCGCGCCGAGGCGGGGATTGCCTGCATCGGGTCGAATGGATTGGCAAGTCCGGTCTCGACCGCAGTTTTCGGCATGAATTGCGCAATACCTTGCGCGCCTTTTTTGCTGATGTCATCGACACGCAGCCGGCTCTCCTGCCACAGCAAATTGGCGAAGAACGGTACCGGCAAATCGTTGTCCTGGGCCGAGGTGAACAGGGTGTTGCACAAATTGTCGAGCGCTGTTGGCTGCGGCGGAGCTGTCGGCGTATCGGCTTGCGTGTCCACGCCGGCGACGTCGAGATTGGAATTAAGCGAGGCAAGGCGCAGCGGAACCTCGCGGTCTTCTGGCCTGAGAACTTCGACCCGCAGGACACGTGGTCCCAACGCCGCCAAGCTCAGATGGTCGCCTCTGCGGGTAGAGGATTCGATTTCGACAAGCCCATCAAGCAAGTCACGGTCGGCACGAACGCTCGCGCCGAACAACGAATATTCCGGCTCCGGCGCCGCGCCGGTGAGACCGAGCAGCAGGATCGTAAAGACAAGAATCGCGCGCATTTCCCCGTTCCCCCACACAAGGCTGGGCAGCGGCGCCGCTTGGGCGCCGCGCAAGGCGGTGATGAGAGATTTCCCCTCGACGAATGCGATCGATCGGAGATTTCCTAAAGGCCGGCGGCAGGACCGAATAGGAAATTCAGATCAAACGATCACATCCACCCTTACTTGTCTGCCGTGGGTCTCGATCGCGATCGCCGCCCGCCCGGACGCCGCCGCAACTGCGACAGATCGAATGTCGAGACACGCGTCGCGCGCTCATGCCGCTGCAAGGGGGCGGCTTTTTGAGCGTATTGTGAGGCATACATGGCGAATTAAGGCATTCGAGAAGCAGCCGGAACTTACAGCCGCTCGGCGATCGCGCTCACTTGCATGGCGTCACTGTTTAGTTACGATTGTGACCAACGCTCGTCGGCACAATCCGGGAACGCGGAGGATCTTGCCCGGGCGGATGAATCAGCACCGAATGGGCCCGATCAAATAACTGATTTTAAAGGCGATCGGTGGACCCGACCTGACATGAATGAGATCGAGCAACGAACCGCATCGCGAAATGCCGCGCGCGAGCGCGGTGGCGGCGAACTGCGCTATCAGTCCGGCTTCGGAAATCACTTCGCCAGTGAGGCGGTTCCAGGAGCGCTGCCGGTGGGGCGCAATTCGCCGCAGCGACCGCCGTACGGGCTTTATGCCGAATTGATTTCGGGAACTTCGTTCACCGCCCCGCGCCATGACAATCGCCGAACCTGGACCTATCGCATTCAGCCCTCGGTGGTGCATCGTCCCTATGCGCGCATCGACAATGGCCACATCCGTAGCGCGCCGTTCAACGACGCCGACGCCACACCGACGCAGCTGCGCTGGAGTCCCATGCCGATTCCCGACGAGCCTACCGATTTCGTCGAAGGCATCGTGACACTCGGCGGCAACGGCGACGTCGCGACCCAGGTCGGCGTCGCCGTTCATGTTTACGCCGCCAATCGTTCGATGACCGATCGCTGCTTTTACAACGCCGACGGCGAACTGCTCATCGTGCCGCAGCAGGGCCGAGCCCGGCTCGTCACCGAGCTCGGCATTGTCGAAGCCGCGTCCGGCGAAGTCGTGGTCATTCCACGCGGCTTGCGCTTTCGAGTCGAACTCCCCGATGGACGCTCGCGTGGCTATATCTGCGAGAATTACGGACCCATGTTTCGTCTTCCGGAGCTCGGTCCGCTCGGCTCAAACGGGCTCGCCAATCCCCGCGACTTCCTCAGCCCCACCGCCGCTTATGAAGACAGCGACGAGCGCTGCGTCGTGATCTCCAAATTCCAGGGCAACCTGTGGGCGGCCGAGATGGATCATTCGCCGCTCAATGTCGTGGCCTGGCACGGCAATTTGGCGCCGTACAAATATGATTTGGCGCGCTTTATGGTGATCGGCACGGTCAGTTTCGATCATCCCGATCCGTCCATCTATACGGTGCTGAGCGCGCCGTCCGATCTGCCCGGCACGGCCAATGTGGACTTTGTTGTCTTTCCGCCGCGCTGGCTTGTCGGTGAGGACACCTTCCGTCCGCCGTGGTTTCATCGCAACACCATGAGCGAATTTATGGGCCTGTTGCGTGGGGCCTACGACGCCAAAGCCGAAGGCTTTCTGCCCGGCGGCGCGAGCCTGCACAATTGCATGAGCGCCCACGGGCCGGACGCTGAGACCTGGGCGCGCGCGACCCGAGCCGAACTCAAACCGCAAAAGCTCGAAGATACGATGGCGTTCATGTTCGAAAGCCGTTACGCCATGCGGCTCACACGCTATGCGATTGAGTCGTCAGAGCTGCAGCATGATTATTTCGAGGGTTGGCAAGGCCTGGCAAAGCATTTCCGCAAACCCTCGTCGTAAATCCACTCGTCGATCACCCTGCTATGCCCGCAGCTCGCCCACGGCTTCGGGCTGGTGAAGCTTGCCGCTCACAGATTAGGAACCCGCAATGCCGCTCTTTAGAAGATCCTTTCTGACAAGCGCCGCCTTGGCGGTGGTGCTGATCGGCGCCGCCGCTGCCGCCCGCGCCCAGGACTATCCGACCCGGCCGATCACGGCGATTGTGCCCTTCGCCGGCGGCAGCGCCAGCGACGTGGTCAGCCGCATCCTGTTCGACCGCATGTCAAAATCGTTGGGGCAGCCGATCGTTGTCGAGAACAGGCCCGGAGCCGGTGGCAATAGCGGCACCGCGGATGCGGCCAAAGCGGCGCCCGACGGTTACACCATTGTCGGCGGCGGCTCGGGTCCGATTGCCGCCAACGTCACGCTGTACAAGCAGCTCGACTACGATCCGCAAAAGGATCTGGTGACGATCTCGCCGTTCGCGTCTTTCACGATCGTCGTGGTCGCCAGCAGCAAACTGCCCGTCAACAACCTGCAGGAGCTGATTGCCTATGCAAAGGCGCATCCCGGCGAGCTCAATTACGGCTCAGTCGGCATCGGCAGCTCCCAGCATCTCGCCGGGGAATATTTCGCGCAGCTTACCGGCGTGAAGATCACGCACGTCCCTTATCGCAATATCGGCCAATACGTGCCGGATCTGATGTCGGGCCAGGTGCCGCTCGGATTTCAGTGGTATCCGAACGTTTCTGCAGCGCTCACGGCCAAAGGCGCGAAGGCGCTCGCCGTCGCCGGCACCAATCGGCTGGAGGCGTTGCCGGACGTGCCGACCACGAAGGACGCGGGCCTGCCGCAATACACCGTATCCGGCTGGTTTGCGCTGTTGGCGCCGCGCGGCACACCGCCGGCGATCGTCGCCAGGCTCAACAGCGAACTAAAAGCGGCGGTCGAGGATCCGGCGGTGCGCGCGCGGTTTGCCCATCAGGGCGCTGAGGCCATTTACATGACGCTGGATCAGTCCAAAAAATTCTTAGGCGACCAGATCGTGAAGTATCACGACATCATCACCAAGGCGGGAATTGCGCAGATCGATTGACGGGTTAGCTCTTTCGCAAAATCATTGTCGCGCTGACTGCCGCGCCAGGCGTCGCAAAACGATCGGGAACGGCGGTGCAGCCGTTCCCGATCCTCAATTCCGTTTCACATTCCGAGCAACTGCGATCAGCGCGGGTTAGCCGACGCAGATATCAACCGGACTCCACGCCCGTGATCCGCGCGGCCGGAATTCAGGCTCGGTGACTGCAAACCTCCGGCCGTTAAAGCCGGCGGCCAAATCCGCCGCGCAAGCCGTGCGTCAAGAGTGAAATGACGAACAGTACCAGCGCGATAAAGAACACGATTTTCGCAATGCCCACCGCGGCTCCCGCAATTCCGCCAAAGCCCAAGATGCCGGCGATGAGGGCGATGATCAAAAGCGTAATGACGAGGCTCAACATATGTGTGCTCCGCATCTTAAGTTGCCGAGCAATCAACTCGCCACTACCAGCGCGGTTCCGTGCGCGGCCAGTCAGGCCTGGTCGGGATCGTTCCGTGGCGGGAACAGTAAAATTCCCAGCACAAGTAAGAGAGTGAGGACCGCGTAGACCTGAAGTTCCGCATTGTGCAGCGCAAGCGCGAACTGACCGCAAAACCGGTCAAGCTCCGCAAACAGTGAGCCGTTCATCGGCAATGCCCCTCGTCTCTGGCGCCCAGCGCGCCATGTCTGCAATCGTCCGCGAAACAAGCGAAAGTGTGACGCGAGCCGCAAATGTTTATGTTTAAGAAGATTGCTGCTCGCACATTGCTCGCCCGCAAATCGATGGTGCGTGTTCTGCGGCAAATTTGGGCGCGCGATAGTATTGCAATCCGATGACAATTGGCGACATGAATTTCGAATCGCCAACAAAGAGAAGCAATTTGCTTAACAGGTGCGCCCGAGCCTGATTTTTAAGTCGCGAGCCAGGCAGAGAGAACAAACACTGGCCGGAATATCGCCTGGGGATTCTTCAATCATTGCAATTGAACCGCCGGCGACCACCCAGGCGCGGTTAGAGGGCTCGCCCGAATCGTTTCCGCGTTCGCTGATGTTGAGAAATTTCCGCTCTGAGCGATGGTCGAGGAACCCGAGGGCCCATTTTTGATGACGCGCAGAGAAAAATTCCCCTGCGTTTCTTGCCGACTGATCACACGGCCACGCAGTTGCAAGCGGTTGCTGATTTCCTCTTGCACGATCGAGCAAATAATCGGCGGCGGCTGGTCAAGCACGGCATCGCAGATTACCTGCCACCGGCTCCCAGAAAAGATTAAGTTTTTTGGCTTCGTTCTGCCAAATTGCAGCTTTGGTTATAGGATTATAGTCCTAGCTAAGGCGGTCTGCCGGTGACGGCAATGCAGCCTCAATTCATTCTTGCGTTAGCTTGCGGCGGCCCGCGGCATCGAAAGCTCGAATGGCAAATTTGCGTCGCGAACGTGCGCGCCGTTCATAGCGGTCCATAGCCTCTAACACTTTAGCCTCTCCCGAGAAGATTGTTGCAATT
>Ga0187816_10000095_pt1 | contig 22602 bp, 22 predicted proteins | sample NC_wetland_sal_i_16_FD_132960 | JGI IMG/M metagenome (GOLD analysis project Ga0187816, IMG submission 132960) | Wetland sediment microbial communities from Neuse River Estuary, North Carolina, USA - SO4_1 | ecosystem: Environmental > Aquatic > Freshwater > Wetlands > Sediment | place: USA... | reverse complement strand
CGATTCCGCCAGTATCAGGATGGGAAGGGCGATCAAAAAACGCACGTTTACGGCAAAATCCCGAAGGAACGGGATTTTGATGCCCTGTCCCAGGGTCTGTCCTTGTACCAGGGAAAGCACAAATAGCGGAAGCCAGGTAATCAGGACGGCGAACAAAGTTTTGCGAACAAGCAAATGGGGCACGTCCCCGCCATGGCCCAGACGAACTAATAGCCAATCCAGCGACCCCCCGCGAGTGATGGAGAAGTTGTCGAGCGCTGAGGATTTCGTCTCAACCATGACTGTACGCCTTGTGCATGGGCAAATTAATCTTCCATCTAAACCCAACCCACCGATTACCGAAGAAGTCTTTACTCTTCTGTCCTCTCCGAGGTTGGTTCGGTCATTTCAATCTCTCGATGTGGTTGAGCTTCCACGAAAGTGCGGTGCATACGCATTCCAAGGAAACTATATAAATGGTGAGAAAATATCGTCCACTGCCCTTTGGGGAAGGTCCGCACGGATTCAGAGATGCACCCGCCTCCTACCTTCAGGAGTTAGCCCTCGAGTAAGCTACAAATGCCCTTGCAGCCAGGTGTTCATCTCACCTTTTCGATGTCCGGCAGCGGCCAGCTCCTGTCGCAGTAAGCTTCGGCCGGTGCGCAGAGGCGGAAATAGGCGAACCAACGCTCGCGCAGCTTGGTATTGATTCAGTTGCCTTCCTGAGCGGAGGTGGCGGAGCCGAACAGATCCATCGAGCCATTCGTTGGCGCCTTCTATACCTAGGAGCGCGAACTACTCCTCGTCATCCGTTCGATGCCAAGTTTTATCCGGGTTGTAGCGGTCCATTTTCTTGACGATGGAAAGGGACTCCGGTCCGAGATCCTTCTGGTAGACAACTCCGTCGTAGCTGACCATGAAGGTCATCACGCCCGTGACGCGGTAGTCGGCCGGTACGGCAACTAGTGCAAAACCACCGATCATCGCTCCCCCGATTACGTAGTCGAGTTGTCCGAGGGGTGCGGAGGGTCCCTGTCCTTTCAGAACCTTAAAGTAGTAGCCATGGAAGGGCTTTGCTTTGTCCCCATAGCCTTCTTCAAGGGCTTTCGCTACCGCTTCTCCGACCGGACCTCCCCAACTCCCGTCTGAGTTCTTCCAGGCCAGGCCGTCTTGTTTTCCGGGCGTACTGATGATGCGCTGAGCGTATTGATTTACTCCGGAATCATCGTGTATCTGCTCCGCATACTCGTTCTGGGCTTCCACGAAGCCGCGGCAAATGGTAATGGCATCCAGTTCGTTGGCCCCAATGTAACGGTCAAGAATTTCCGTGCGTCCGGCCTTCGAATCGAAGTGCCACTTCCCAGCCTGCTTGACGATTGGAACCGGAGAGGGCCAATCTTCGTTCCCAACCGAGAGAATCGCGCGATTGGGGTTATGGGGATCTATATCGACATGCATTTTTTCCTGCGCAAGCGCGGCAAACTGGGTGCGCGAATTCTTGTCCTGCACATTGTCACTTGTGTCCACGAAATCCTTGCCAGCGGGGCCGAAGATTTCAAGAAGAGCGGCCACATCGTCGTTTTTGACTGCAAGAACCATGGCGTCTGCGGCCTGCTGTGCAGTGTCAAACGTTTTCTGTGGCTGTTGCGTCGGAGTAGAGGTTGCGGCTTTTGTTTGTGGTGCCGCAAGCAGGGTAGTCGGGATAACGCAGCATGCGGCGATGGCAAACACCGTCGAGAGAATCTTTGCTGAGAGAGGATTCATTTTTGTGGATTTCATATAGTTATCCTTGTTCATGGGTTGATTATCTCCGGCGTCCGCCGCCTCCACGGGAAGAACTCATGCTGGCTTTACCCCGCGAACTGGTTGCTTGGGCGTTGGCCTTGTTCGAAGCTCCTCCGAAGGCGCTATTGCTCCGCGAGGCGTTGTTACTCGAAACCTGCCGGTTGCCGACATTATTTCCGCCACTGTTGGCACGGTTCGTGTTCGAGTTGCTCGGTCGGTTAGTGGCGTTCGCACTGGGCCGGTTTGCTGTATTTCCCCCTCGGTTATTTGCGCTTGTCTGGGGCCGGTTGCCTGCTTGTTGCCGCGCATTCGCCTGTCGTGTGGACATCGAATCCCCGCGAGTGGTGCCGCCGTACTTTTTCGCTGTTGCCTTGTTGGAATAAGGAGCGCCGCCGCGGTGCTGCGGATTGTGTTGCCAGTTGTTGTTCCCGTTGCGATTTATGTTGTTGATGTTCGTCTTGTTGTAGTGGTTGATGTAATTGTTGTTGACGTTGATGTTGATGTTATTGTGGCCGTGTCCCCACCCGCAACCATAGCCCCAACCACCACCCCAAGCTGCACCAATCGCAATGCCCACCCCAAACCCTATGACCGCGCCCGCATAATACCCAGGGGGCGGATAGTAAATCGGCGGATAGGGATAGATGGGCGGCCCGTAAACCACAACGGGATTGTACGAGGGCACATAAACAATCTGTGGACTGGCCTGCTCGATAACCACCACGGTTTGGGTTTCGACGACCTTTGTTTCCACCTTCATCTGCTCGTTGGACTTCAGATTCCCAGCGTCTTTCGCCTTGGTACGCATGCGTTGCACCGCGTCCATTACATCGTCCTGCTGGGCGAGGAAGGCGTTCCCCAGGTCCGTCGTCCACTTGATGTTTTCTGCCAGTTGTTTCACGGCGTCTGGCAGCGCGGCCATGGCCTGAATGCTGGGGTCCCAGTCCTCCTTCTGCACCGCGTCTACAAGCGCTTGGTCTTTCAGGTCTTTGTGTTTCTCCAGCCACTGCTGTAACTGGATGATTTCCAGCGGATATGTCGAAGCCACCAATACTTGGCTCAAGAGGGGATCGGGATACAGCGCGATCGGCGCGACCAGCGAATCCAATTGATCGTTGGGAATTTTCGGAGCCGCTTGCTCCGCCGGCGCAGCTTCCTGCTGCGCATAAAGCAACGTATCGCCTGGCGTGAGAAGTATGGCGCACAGTACCGCCAGGAAGGTTTGAACTGTCCAGCTTCTAGATTTTGCCCTATCTATTTGTGTGGTCATTATTTGTCGCACCTTTTTCCTACTCGTTTGGATGTTCCGCTTACTCGATTTCGTCGAGATTGCCCTCTAAAACGAAAATGACAGTCCGGCGACCGGCCCTTGCTGCGTAAAGCGGAGACCGATGCGCTTAGAGCTGTCGTCATTCTTCACAGTCAGGCGAGACCCGAGTTGGTAGCCGAGAGTGGCGTTGATATGCTTGGACACCCTCACTCCCAGGGACTCGGCGGTAGTGACCATGTTGCCGTAGCCGAAAAAATACATCCCATATACGTTCCCTTCTACGTACACTTTTGGGGAATCTGTCAGGTAGAAGCGGAATTCAGGGCCTACGACAGGAATCGGGGCCAGTACCGATCCGCTCGCCGAGAGGGGACCATAGTTTACCGGCGGCGTGCCGATGACTTGGGCTGCCGCACTTATCTTCCCTGAATAATTAAGAAGATCCATCTGTACGCCGATACCGAGATGGCCGCGCTTCCGCCTGATGATGTCGTATTGATAGCCGGGGGCAACGAGAAAAGCGTGAAGATTGCTCTGCACGACCATGGTGGCCTTAAATAACTGACCCTGAAACTGGAAGTCCTGAGTGATTGTTGTTTGACTGGAGGAATAAAATGGAGTTAGAGCCACATAGAAATGGTTCTTGCGGGTGAACTTCCAGTCTACTTTCCCGGTGAAAGTCGAGTAAGAGTTAAAGCCGAGATTCTTCTGAAAATCGACGGCAGCACTATCACCCGACAGCGTCCCGTGGATGTACCCCGACGGGTTCGAGTAAAACCAGACGGTGCCGATCCGTAGATTGTATTCGTCGAAATCTTCGTGCTGCTGGGGGCACAGAGCCGCGGGAATCAAGAGCAGAAGGGATGCAATTGCGATCAATCCTTTTGTAGTCACAGTGTCCCTTTTTTCATGATAGATCTGCGTGTTGCTCTCATCTCGTGTAGGCTTGGCTGCCCCCTCCGAATGACTTCAAGCACTTCGGGACCCGGAGCGGTCTTTTGGAAATACGCCGCGCAACTCACAGCTTCGGCCCCCTCCGCGAGCTTGGGGATCGTCGTGAGCGGTGATGAAGACGATAGGAACGTGCCGCCATCAGCCGCGAGCCGCTTGGCGAGTTCGGTGCCCGACATGGCACCGAGCTGAATGTCAAACACTAGGCAGCCAAACTGAGGCTGCTTCGCGTCCGCGAGGAACCGCTCCGCTGAGTGCAGGTGATTGGCTGAATGCCCGCGGCCCGCAGCAGCCTGCCGAAGGAACGGCAAATGCTTTCCTCGTCATCAACAACCGCGACATAGATGATGTCAGTGCTGTTCATCGGGATTCGATGAGAACTATAGGAATAGAAAGGTAACGCCGTCTACTGCCCTTTGGGGAAGGTAAGGGACCGTGATGCGGATCACCCTGTGTTTTAGTAGCTCATCTAGGTCGCCCGTCCACTGCTTCGCTTCAATTGGTGGTGCGATGACTGGCGCCTTGGTCTGTGGTGGAGAAGATTGCGAGGCGGTCGTGGGAGCAAGGATTGCGCCGGCAGCTAGAAAGGCAAACAAATAGAACCAAGAAGCATTGGTTTGGACGCATTGTAAATTGAATATATTTAATAGGCTGTCAAAAATGCAATCGAACTTGCCACACCTTTATCAACTCTCCAGCAACTCGATATCTCCACCAGTCTTGTTCCATTCCACTGCGACGTGAATCGTTTCTACGTTCAAAACTACTAAGCCACAATAGATTGCAAGTACCCGCAGGCCCTCACGGGAAAAGTGGAGGCTAGTACACATTGAAATAGCGAGGGAATGCCGTCTACTGCCCTTTGGGGAAGGTCTTCAGGGCTTCGGGAAGATCCCAGCCTCTTGTGTTAGTAGGGTGAGTTCCGCCACGGACTGCACTTTCAATTTTGTGGTGATCGCGGTGCGATGCAGCTTTACTGTCCGCTCGTGGATGCCCAGATCCCCTGCAATCTGCTTGTTGAGTCGTCCCTGCACAACGTGAAAAAGCACTTCCAGTTCGCGCTCGGTGAGCGTGTCGAAGCGGGTGCGCAATTCGCGCTGCCGGTCACGCGCCTCGCGTTCACGAGAATCGCGGGCAAGGGCGCGCGTCACTGCGTCGATCAACTTCGTTTTGGGAGCAGTCTTTTCCAGGAAATCCTCTGCACCACCGCGCATTGCTCGTACGGTCGAGGGAATATCTCCATGCCCGGTCAAGAAGAGAATTGGCAGCGGATTGGGAGTTAGCGCCAAGGCAGATTGCAGATCGAGTCCGTTCATTTTCGGCATCTGCAAATCTGCAAGCACACAGCCAGGTGTATCTGCGTGACGCTGCGCGAGAAACTCGTGCGCTGACGAATAGGTCTCCACACAGAAGCCACTCGCCCGGAGCAGCCGCGAGATCGCGGTGAGAAAGGACGCATCATCGTCGACGACGTGAACGATGGGTACGCTTTCGCTCATTTCGTGGCGCCCTCCGCCGCGATCGGCAGCGTAAATCGGAACGACGCGCCACCCTCAGGTCGGTTCTCTGCCCAGAGCCGACCGTGGTGTGCCTCTATGATCGTGCGACAGATCGGCAAACCCATGCCCATACCGTTAGGCTTGGTCGTGAAAAAAGGATCGAAGATGTGCAAGAGTTTGTCGGCGGGAACACCCCGGCCGGAATCACTCACGGCGATCTCGACAGCTTGTGCTCCGTCGAGCGACGCGGTCACGCTGACACGTCGTTCCCCTGCGTTTGCCTCGTCGACTGCATCCATTCCATTGACGATCAGGTTCAACAACACCTGCTGGAGATGCACGACGTCACCACAGACGGGTGGCAGGTAATCTGGCATGGCCAATTCCAATTTTACGTGCCGCACCGCAGCGTCGAAACGAACGAGAGCAACCACTTCGCCAACAACTTCGCCAAGATCCACGGACCGCTTATTCAGGTTCTGCCGCTTCAGCAGAGCGCGCATCCGGTCAATCACACTTCCGGCACGCTGGTCGTCCTTTCGGATGTCGACAAGGATCCCGCGGATTTCTTCGAGGTCTGGCGACGCATTTTGCAGGAAAAGCTCCGCAGCCTCTGCGTTGCGCAGGATGGCACCGAGCGGCTGGTTAATCTCATGCGCGAGCGCCGAGGCCAGCTGGCCCATCATGGAGACGCGACCCACATGCGCAATCTCTCGCTGCAAATTCTGAGTTTCCAGTTCTGCTTCCTTTCGCGAGGTAATGTCATGGGCAACGCCACGAACAAGCATTGGTTTTCCTGTACGGTCGAACTCGACGCGGCCGTAAGAACCGATCCAGCGCACCTGGCCGCTCGGGAACATTACTCGATATTCAAGCTCGTAACTGCCCTCGCCCTCAGTCGCTTTCTTCTGTACAGAGCGGAACGTATCTCGATCTTCCGAGTGGATTCGTTCCAGGATTCTGTCGAATTCCAGCCGTTCCGTCTTTGGAAATCCAAACAGCGCCCGCCATTTGTCGGTTGCCCAGATTTCGTTCCGCGCCAGATCCCGAATCCAAATACCGAAATCCGCACTCTCAACTGCCAGCCTCATTCTTTCTTCGATTTCGTGGAACCCGGCTTCACTCTCCTCTAACTTCCGGTCGAGCTGCGACGCGCGGAGCATTTCACTGCCCAACTCGTAGCCCATCACGGCGACCATGCCCGTGAAAAATAAGCTCGCCGAAAGTGGCATCTGGATGATTCCCCAGAACACCAACGGAGCCTGGATGGAAGAGATAAGTGCGAAGAACACAATGCTCCCGCCCACGGTGAGTGCGCGATGGCGGTTGCCCCGCCGCCAGGCCGCGATGGTGGCGTCTGTGGTGAAGATAAGCCACGCCACCAAACTTAGATGACCCACGAGCATCCAGGGATTGGGCACGCCTTTTGCGACCGCGACGAATTCACCGAGAAACCGGACCGGTACGAGACGGGTAATCTCGCGGTAGTTGAGATTCTGCCCCGTTAAAAAATTCAGCAGGAGAGCGAACGTGCGCAGGCCGCAGGCCGTCCATGCGAGCCATGGTCGCCCCGCCGCCAGGTAGAGCCGCACGAACACGATCAGGGGTATAACGATCAGCCACACCGCCACGTGCCCCCACCTCAGCACAGTCGCAAATTCTAAGGGCGTATTCGCCTGCATCATCCACAGTTCACAAAACGCCCAGGCCGCCGTGGACGAAGCTGCCAGCGAAAAGAGCAAATTGGCCCAGGCCGTGCGATTTCTGCACCAGACCAGGAAGTTAATCGCAGCCAGCGTGAGGCACGCCGACGCGTTCATGGACCAGATGATCGTAATCGGGCTCATCTGTAATGGTGAATGCGCCTCGGTTCAAGCGCACCGCTCCTTGCTTGGAGCATGCAGCCGCATAGTCGCCGGGGGAATTGGCAAAAGTAACAACTTCGAGCCCAAGGCGATGGCCTAAAGGCTAGAAAAGAGAGAGCTTCAAGGTAGCTATCACTGGAGATTGACGGAAGGCCCGCTGAGACGGTGCACCTTGAGTGAAAGGTCGACCTCTACGCGGTCCGCGATCTTGATGAAGGGGATGCCACTGTTCATCCCATATTGCTTGCGGTCAAAGGCCATGGCCCCGGTAACTATACCCGTGCCCGCAGCCCTAGCCTTGGGGTCAAGTAGGAAGAAGATCAATCTTTCCTGTTTGGTTACACCGCGGATGGTGAAGTCGCCGTCCATCGCAACCGTATTGGGGCCGGTCTATTCAAACTTGGTCGAGTGAAACGTGATGTATGGATCCTGGTCGACGTTGAAGAAGTCTTTGCTTTTCAGCTTGCCGTCTTTCATGCCGCTCCCTGTATTCACACTCGCGGCCTGAATCTTGATGTCCAGGACGCCCGTCGAGAGTTCTGGCGATGTAAATGTCAGTGTAGCGTCCCACTTGTCAAACTTGCCGACGATAGCTACCGATGCCTTCACGTCAAACTTGATTGTGCTTTTCACCGGCGTGATCTCGAAAACCGGAGCGTCCACAGGGCGCGCTGACGAGAGCGCGGCGGATGCTAAGAGCAAAAGTGTAGTTAATCTCATTCAATCCCTCCTATGGCAATTGCAATAACTCGCAGTAACTGAATCTCCCGTTCGACGCCAGTTGTTCGCTTCTACTGCTTATGCTGTTCCCCCTGTTCCATCTGTTTGAGTTTTTGCTGCAGCAAGGCTTTCTGCTGCTCCTTGGTTAACTGAGGAAACAGCAGTACAAATTGCAACCGAATACCCCATGGTGAGACTCCCGCAGGATGGACGGCGTTGCCGTAGACCTGCGCCGTAATGTTCACGGGCTGGAATCCGAGCTTCATGATTCTCCCCACACCGCCGCCGAACGGCACAGTCCACACATTTCCGCTGTTGGCCCTCCAGTTCGCCGTGATTATAGGCGAAGAGTTAAGATACCAACCCTTTTTCATGTTGTAGTTGACAAAGTACTGTAAGAGGAATTGGTCCACTGGTGGCTTATTGACGGTGCCGTCGGGATTGAAATTGGCATGACCAGCCACCGACCAGACGTTGTTGGCAAGAAACCCGATCGTCCAATGCGGCGGCTGCACGAGCACGACTACCGAGGGGCCCATGCTCAGTTTCCCCTGTCCGAGATACGTGGTGTTCGTTGCTGTGGGCAAGACAAACGTCGGCCCGACGCCCCAGATCACTTTGCTGTGTTTCGGCGAGAGGAAGAAGGAAGGGTTCAGGTCCCCCAAGCCGTAGACTCCTGTTGTTTCCACTGTGGGCCCGGGTGGCTGCGGCACCGGAAGTGGCTGGTAGATGATCGGCGTAATCCAGCGGGTGATGAGGTTCCAGTCTTTCGACACGCTGAACGGGATCACCGGCTGAATGTTCAAAACATTCTGGGTGCGGTCGCCAGGCCCTGTGCCAAAGTTAAAGTTGTCTTGCAAGGGAACACTGATGAGGCTGGCCACCGGATTCTGAGCCGCGTTTCTCAACGCATTGGTGTTCACTGTCGCCGCAGACGTTTGTTCAGTGGCAACTTGAGTTCCCTCCGGGCCAACGGGCGTATCTTGCGCAAACAGCGGGAAGGTTGACAGCAAGAAGGCTGGCAGTACCCCCAAAGCAGGGCATACCCTTTTTGACCACTTCATAGGAAGCTCTCATTTCTTCTGACTAATCTCGCTCGCCTTGTTCAGGTTTTTGCGTCGATGAGCACTATAGGAATGGAAAAGGTGACACCGCTACTGCCCTTTGGGGAAGGTCCGCACAGCAGCGCAGATAGCGAAGGCGTTGGAGACCTTCGCTAGGCGAAATGAGTGGCTGGCACATCTGCAGGGATGGCTGGCTATTGTCGAAGAGTGGCGAGTGCGGTTTCGACCCGCGTGAATTAAGCTCCCGATAGAACGCCCAGCATGCTGGCGGCCAACGTTGAACCGTGAGTTCGATTCTCACAGGCCTCGCTGTTGTGGGCCAGTCGAGGTAACTGTAGGCGCCAAGAACCTGGGTCCAAATACGAGTCTCTCAACGCTCTCCACTGCGCGACGCTGCTCTTCCGGGACCCTTGCGCCGCATGTACCGCAGATGGTACACTACGTCCAAGTGAGTGAAAAGCTCAAATCTCCCGCCGATTCCGGAAACCAAGGCAAGAGGATTCCGGCAATCTTCTATCGGACAGAAGTGTGCGGGGAACCAGTCCGGGAATGGCTAAAGGGGCTTTCGCCCGAGGATCGGAAGCGTATTGGAGAGGATATCAAGACAGTGGAATTCGGCTGGCCGCTCGGCATGCCCGTTTGCAAGCCTTTGGGAGGCGGCATCTATGAGGTTCGAAGCAGCCTCGCTCAGAACCGAATTGCACGGGTGCTCTTCTACGTCGACAAAAGTAGCCGGATGGTCTTATTGCACGGATTCATTAAGAAAACGCAGAAGACGCCGCGAGAGGACCTGGAGTTGGCAAGGAGCAACAAGAGGAAGCATCAGGCGGGACTGAAATGAGAGGGGTTACAATGAGGGTAAGAAAAAATCGCAAAACGGTGGACCACAGTGGGTCGAGCTTCGACAGTTTTCTGGAAGAGGAGGGAATCCGCGAAGAGGTCGAGGCCGTCGCGATCAAACGGGTACTGGCCTGGCAACTTGAGCAAGCCATGCGGAAGCAGCAAAAGACAAAGCAGGCAATGGCAAGGCAGCTTCACACAAGCCGCTCTCAGCTGGATCGCCTGCTCGACCCGAGCAATGTCTCGGTGACCCTCGATACGATAACGAGGGCGGCCAGGGTTCTTGGCAAGCGCGTGATTATTTGCGTGGCTGACGCGAAGGCAGCAAAGCGCGCATAGGCTGCGTCTGTTGCCGTCTGCCTTGCGATGCCAACTCACAAAAGAAAGAGGGGTTCACCCCACTCTATGAAAGCGGAAGCTGTGTCCAAATAATTTGTGCCATCTTAGGGGTTCACCTCACAAGTTGAGTCCAACTTGAGTCCAAAACCCCCCAAATAGGGCCCTGAACCATGAGGTAAGACACAGGAAAAAGCTTGAAAACAAAGGACTGCGACATACCCGGGGAAATCAGCGGGTTGCAGGTTCGAGTCCTGCCCGGTTCACCACTCCTAATTTCTTCGTTTCCTGTTGCTTAGCTTCTGAGGATCGCTCTGTGCGCTTGATAGCGACTTGGACAGTGTGGCGGTGACAGTGGGCGAACCTTCAGCGTCCCGGTTTTTCCACTTGAGCGGCTAGCGCCCGAAGAGCAATGCCTGTCCCGGAACGCAACACCCCCTGAGGCGAATCCTGGGTCCTGGTTCCATAAGGCCAACAAACCTCCTCAGCATTTATCTCCGCCCAAGATATGCGAGCGAAAGTAGTACGTCTATCCGCCCGCTACCACGCGCCTAGTGCTTTTCCGACGGAGGATGGCCCTGCGGTGCGCTCTGGTGCGGCTGTTGATGCGACTCCATTTTCTGCTGCTGTGCAGCATGCTTTTGCTCAAGTTGCTGGGTTTGCTGAGTGTGGCGCTGCTCCATTTGCTGTCTTTGAGCGTCACTGGCGTTTTTCATGGCCATTTGCTGGTGTTCTTTCTCTTGCTGTTGCTGCAGCTTCTGGTGTTCCTGATTTTGTTTAGCGGCTAGCTTGTCTTGCTGTTGTTGATATTTCTTGTCGGTTGCAGCGTTGCCGCTGCTCGTCGCCGTGTAGTTATGGGGCTGAAGTTCGCTCGCATGATTGTTGGGGTTGGTGCGTGCTTCGCTGTTGTTTGCTGGACGACCTTCATTTCTATTCGCCGTTCGTTCGGGAGCTCTGTAAGGAGCGCCGGCTTCTCTGGCAGGTACTGAGCTACCCCTGAAATCTCCAGGTCTGGCTGTGGCCGCGATAGGAGGTTTGCCTTGATTCGCAGACGCACGCAATTGCGGGTTGGAACGAGCTTCCTGGACATGTTGGTTTTGTGCCGCAACCGGACCAACGTGACGTTCCCTCTCGTATGTCTGTTCTTGCGAAGAGGGACGCGCTTCGATGCCACCGTTGCCTCCGTTGTAGCTGACGCGGTTCACCGTGATGTTCTCGATCCTGGTGTTATAGGTGTTGTGAATGATCGTGTTGTTTATGCGATTTACGGATGTGTTGTAGTAGAAATGATTGTTTTCCCAACGGCCACCTTCGTAGCCATGACCAAAGTACCCGAACCCGTAGTTGATGCCACCATAGAATCCGACGTGCGGGCCCCAATATCCTTCATGGAAAAAGAATGCGTTGCCGCCCCAACCCCAATAACCCGGAGTCCAAAAGAAACCCGGCTCAGGAGCCAAAACCCATGTGCCCGGCACCCAGTAATAGTCGTCACCGTCCCAAGCCCAATAACCAGGCGTCCAAATGTAGCCGTCTCCGGGGCAGATAGGTTGCTCATAAACGGGGATCGCGGGCGGGCCAAAAGAGACAGAAATACCGATTTGCGCGAATGAACCAGCCGAGAGACACATCAACATAAGTGCAAAAAGAAACGAACGAATTACACGGAGTTTACGCATTGTGGTTCCTTCTTCCTGCTCATCGTTTTTTGCCCTGTACAGTACGTGACTGCAGGGCGCGGATTCGAGAGGCTTGTTTGGAATTATTGCCCCATTCCCATACTGAATACCGGCTGGGTCAAAGTTATCAACACTGGCCAGTTAATTCAATCTGCAACGGGACTTCTCCGGTTTGGCGGCTTACCGAGCACTAGCGTGGGTTCTCATTTCATTGCGTCTCCCTACTGCTTAGGGCACCCCAACGATTGCGGCTGGGATGGCACGAACGTTGATGTTGTGACCGAGATCACAAATTGGCGCCAAACGAGTCACTGTAAGATTCCAGATTAGCGCGTAAGTTTTACTGTCAGGCAAAAACCTATCCGGCACGGTTCTCGCCGCTCACGCCTCGCGGAACTGGAGGATGAGGTGTGAAGGGCCCAAATGCCCCGTAGACTCGACTTCAAGCTGATTCTATCGCTCACGGTTCTGATTGTCGTCATCAGCTGTATCAGCGGATACCTTAATTTCCGGATGCAAAAGGACCGGTTGGTCGAGGCCATGATTCTTGGCGCGGACCAGCTCTCGCGCAGTATTACCAGTGCGACCTGGCATGCCATGCTCGACGACGACCGCAAAGGCGCGTACGAGATGATGCGCGTCATCGCTGACAAGCATGGAGTCGACCGAATCCGGATGTTCAATCGTGAGGGCAGGCTGGTGTTCTCGACCGATGCGCAAGAGAAACCTAGTCTTGCCAGTACTTCCAGCGAGGTCTGCATCAGCTGCCATGGTGCGACACCGATCCTGACCAAGCCGGCGGTAGACTCACGGGTCCGGTATGCCACCTCGCCGGATGGCGTCAAGACCCTGAACATCGTGACCCCCATTCATAATGAGCCTTCGTGTAGTAACGCTGGTTGTCACGCGCATCTGGCAAGCACAAAAGTACTCGGAATTCTGGATGTGGCGCTGACGCTGGACCCGGTTCAGCAACAGACACGGGCTGTTACTTTGGAGACGATCCTTTCGACGGTTGTCGTCGTAACCATCGGAGCGGCGTTCGTCATCCTGTTTACCCGGCGTTTTGTCGCCACCCCAATCCGGGAAGTGATCGAAGGGACGAAAGTCCTAAGCGCTATGCGACTCGATCGACCCATTGAAATCCGACACGGCAGTCAGGAACTGGATGAACTGGTGGATTCGTTTAATCTGATGCGCGAGCGTTTGAAACTAGCGGTTGACGATTTGAACGAAATGCAGCAGACCCTGGAAAGCAAGGTCGCCGAGCGCACTCAACAATTAGAGGCTGCCCACCGCAAACTGCTCCAAGCCGACCGGCTTGCCTCGCTGGGTCAACTGGCTGCTAGTGTTGCCCACGAAATCAACAATCCGATCTCTGGTGTGCTCAATCTTTCCATCTTGCTCGAGCGCTTTATGGCCAGCGGCGACTTTCCTCCGGGGCGCGAAGCCGAATTTCGCAAGTATCTCAGCCAGATCTCCGCGGAAACCGCCCGGGTGGGGCGTATTGTTACAGATCTGTTGGCCTTCTCCCGCCGGTCCAAGCCACAGCGCGTTCCAGCCGACTTGAATAAACTCGTTCACAGTACGCTGCGTCTGGTTGGCCATAAACTGAAACTCATGAACGCCGAAACTGTTCTGGAATTGCAGGAAGACCTGCCTCTCATTGAGTGCGATCCTTCGCAAATCCAGCAGGTGATTCTCAATCTCATGTTGAACGGGGCCCAGGCGATGCAGCCAAAAGGAGGCGGCCAACTGACCATCTGCACTCGCCTCCTCCCGGACGGAGACAATGTGGAGCTTTGCGTGAGCGATACGGGTGAAGGTATCGCCCCCGAAAACCTGTCGAAGATTTTCGATCCGTTTTTCACCACGAAGGCTGAAGGGAAGGGAGTCGGGTTGGGTTTGGCGGTGCTTTACGGGATTGTGAAGGCTCATGATGGCGAAGTCGAAGTGGCGAGCCAGCGGAGCGAAGGCTCTTCTTTTTCGGTTACGCTTCCGCTCAAAGCACGAAGTGCTGCTGCTGAAGAGAAGGAAGTCCAGGTACATGCGGAGTGAAAACGGTTTGTGTGGTAGCGATCGGGAGCGTGCCTGCCCAGGTACTGGAATGGGTCGAGAGCGTTGCCGCTGAGTGGTGTCCTTGGCCTATCCGGCGATTGCCAGCATTGAGGCTTCCAGAGGGCGCGTATGACCCAAAACGAGGGCAATACAAGTCCGTGGAGATCCTGAAAGCAGTGGCTCGATGCAGGCCGAGCGATGCAGCCCGGGTTGTGGGAGTGACGGAGGTAGACCTGGCGATTCCGATGCTCACGTTCGTGTTTGGGCAGGCACAGCTTGACGGACCTGCCGCGGTGCTTTCGCTGTGCCGTTTGCGCCAGGAGTTTTATGGACTGCGAGGGGAAGAAAGCCTGCTGCGCGAGCGCGTCGTCAAGGAAGTGCTCCACGAACTGGGACACACTTTCGGCCTTACGCATTGCGTCGAACCGAAGTGCGCGATGAGCCTGGCAACGCACATCGGCCTGGTCGACAATAAGGAAGAACGCTACTGCGCGCATTGTGGAGAGCAGCTTGCGCGACGGTTTGCTTCGCCGGATGGAGAGCCATTATGAAGAAGGTCTGGCCAATTTTAGTGGTGGATGATGAGGAAGTCATGTGCGAATCAATGGCGGCATGGTTGCGCGAGGACGGCTATCGCGTTGACACCGCGCCCAACGGGCAAAGTGCGCTCGAGCTGGCCAAATCGACAAATTATGCAATCTGCTTCATCGACCTGAAAATGCCGGGGGGCATGGACGGCATCGAAACGATGATGGAAATCCACCGCATTCACCCAGAGGCTTCGATCATCATCATCACTGCCTACGCCACCGTCGACACAGCGATCCAGGCCATGAAAGAGGGCGCGCAAGAGTACATCGTAAAGCCGTGCCATCCACAGGAAATCTCAATGTTGGTTTCCCGCATTCTCAAACTCAAGAAGCTGCAGAGTGAAAATGCCATCCTGCGGAAGAAAATCAGCCGCCAATACCGTCACCGCGACATCATTACCAAGAATCCGCGCATGGAAGAGATCCTCGCGCTTACCCGGGAGATCGCCAGCCTACGTAGCACGGTGCTGATTTGCGGAGACAGTGGAACCGGGAAGGAACTGGTCGCCCGGGCCATTCACTACTCCGGGGATCGTGCGGAGAAGCGATTTATTAGCGTGAGTTGTGCTGCGCTGACTGAAACGCTGCTGGAGAGCGAATTGTTCGGCCATGAGAAGGGCGCGTTCACCGGGGCCGAAGGGCAAACGAAAGGCAAGTTTGAGCTGGCCGACGGAGGCACAATCTTCCTCGATGAAATTGGCGACATCTCGCCCAAGCTGCAGGCCGACCTGTTGCGAGTCCTCCAGGATCGTCGTTTTTATCGAGTGGGTGGCACGGAAGAGGTGAGCGTGGATGTGCGGGTGATCGCGGCCACCAATAAGAACCTGGCTGAAGAAGTTCAACAGGGGCGTTTCCGCGATGATTTGTATTACCGGCTCAACGTAATTGAGATTCGCATTCCGCCGTTGCGCGAACGGCGCGAAGACATACCGTTGCTAGCGGAGCACTTTGTGGAGCATATTGCGTCTGAGCTAGGCAAGGACATTTCGGGCATTTCTGGAGGCGCCCTCAAGCTGCTCATTGATTATGACTGGCCCGGCAATGTGCGCGAACTGGAGAACGTTATCGAACGAGCGATCGTGACTTCGCATAACGGAATGCTGGTCGAGAGCGATTTCACCTGGCTCAACCAGCGCAGCAGCTCCGGACAGAATTGGGAGGTTCCCGACGTTCCGTTGGCCGATCTGGAACGCCGAGCCATCATTGCCGTCCTGGAGCGCAAAGGGGGCAACGTTAAGGATGCAGCTGCCTCGCTCGGGATTGACCGCTCCACGCTTTACGACAAGCTCAAGCGCTACGAGATTTCGCATTGAGCCGGAGACTCATGTTTCCAGGAAGGTCGCTTCGAGCACCGAGTCCCAGTCTGCCTCCGGCATGGCATCCATCAGTTCCGCCATGAGGGTTCCGCCATCCGCCAAGCAGGGCTTCGCATTTGACGCGGAGAATTGCGACTGCAACCGGTCAAGTTCGCTGGACAGCCACCCACGTACTTCCGCACCACGCAGCAGATGACGGAGATTCACCGGGTCGCGCGGATGAAGCCTCAGATACCATCCATCCCCATTCTCGCCGGTGGACACGACAGTGCCGTCGATCGGTGCGCGAATTCGAATCTCATGACCGTTTTTCGCCATTCGCCAGGCGATGCCGTTGCTCTCGATTTCACTGCCTTTCACGGGCAATTCCACAGAATCCGGATGGCCGATCAGGTGCTGGGCTAACTCATCGAGACCTACCGTCAAAGTACCGTCACCTTCTGGCCGCACCCAAGTGTGGCCCCGATGGTAGAGCAGGTCAGCTGAGTAGTCGACGCGCACGTTCCTGGAGGGGGCCCTCGGCGGCAACGCGGCAAACTCCGCGTATTTGGGGCAATGGCGGCAATCGAACGCGTTGTCGCAGATTCTGGACGGTACTCTGCCGGCGAGTTGGTGACGGCAGCGGCGCTCGGCTTCCGGCAACTCCGCGAAGTTCATCCGCCAGCACATCTCGGTCGCGCGGTGTGTGCGAAAAACAGAGGCAGTACGCCAAGCGGCCGAGACCAATGTGGAAAAGATGATCAACACGACCGCGAAGAACAAGGAAAGAAAGACAATATGTCCCAGACTCCATTGGAATCCGTCAACCCAGGGAAACATGCTTACCCGCTCCTTTCGGTGGATCAAACAGCGGCAAGTATCGATACGAAAGGGAATAAACGATCACACCGTAGGCGATTACGCCGCCGAAGGTCGCGACCTCCTGCCAACTCGGGATGTATCGCAGGAATTGGTCGAAAGCCAGTGTGGGCAGAGCAAGAGTTTGCACGGTAAGAACAAAGCGGTTCAGCAGCACTCCGGCGCACGCTAAGGCCGCGCCAAGGAGCAACCATCCGCGCTTTCGGGCGGTAGTGGGCATGATGAGAAGAAGGGCGGGGAGCAATCCCAGGGGCACGGTCACGGCAAAGAGGAAAGTCGAGCTGAGGGGCCAGTAAGAATAGTAGTCGCGCGGACCAAAGCCGAGGGACGGCGAAGTGATGTTGAGCCAGACCAACGTATCGATTGCTTTCACGGCGACATACAACGCGAGAAGCAGTCCCGAGATAAAACCCAACTTGCGGAACACACTGGGCTGCACCAGTTGCCGTCCAGTCAGTGTCTCTGCCGTGGCCGTCACGAGTATCAGAAAACTCGGCCCTACAGCAATCGCGGAGAGAATAAAGAGAAAGAACGTGGACGGCCAAATGGCGAATCCTTGGCGAAATGCAAACGGGCGCCCGCGCAACACTCCGTAAAGTCCTCCGAGCGATCCCTGGTGGAAAAAGGAAAGGAAGGCGCCCACGGCGGCGAGAACCGGAACCAACTTGTGAAGCTGATGTTCAAAAACCAGGAAGGAGGGCACCTTGCGCAGTTGGCGGTTTCTCAGCAGGACGGGGATGTATTCCAAAATGAGCACGAGCAAATAACAAGAAATACAGAAGGTGACCTCGGTGAGCATCGAGTGCGTGTTCGGATACCAGAAAGTGAACCAAGCGCGCAACGGCTGGCCTACATCCACCATCAAGACGGCCACCGCGCCACTATAGCAAATGAAGCCCAGGACCACTGCGCTGTTCAGGATGGGTTTGAGATCCGCCTGCTTCAGGATGTAAACGAGGAACCCAGTGAAGAAAGCGCCGGCACCCATAGCAATGATTGCCAGATCCAGAAAAATCCACATACCGAAGGCGAATCGATTGTCCATATTGGTCTGGTTTAATCCGTAATACAGGCACAGCCCAGCGGCATAGATTCCAAGAGCGAGCAGGGCAACCCAGGGAACAAGCCAGAGCACGAATCGCATCGTCGGGGTCCGCTCGACACCCCGGGCAATCCAACGCCGGTCTATTAGAAGCAAATCAGACATGTTTGCCCTCCGTGGCGCGCTCAGTATCTCGCTCTGCCAGCGCCCTCACCCAGGCCTGTTCGGATTTGTAGTAGACGTTGGGTTCCGTCCCAAGTCGCGCCAACAGCCGAAAGGCGTTGGGAAAATGTGCCGCGGAAAAAACAGGATCGCTTTCGTCTGATAGATCTCCGAACAAGATGGCGCCCGTGGGGCACGCTTCCACGCAGGCGGGGATGTAATCCGCGTGGTCTATTTCCTTCCTCCCGGCTGCCGCGGCCTTTTCCTTGGCGCTGTGTAGTCGCGCGTGGCACAGGTTGCACTTCTCCACGACGCCACGCATCCGAACGGCAACCTCAGGATTGAGACTTTTCTCCATGCCCACTGGCCACGCGGGATCCCACCAGTTGAAGTAACGGGCATGGTAGGGACAAGCGGCCATGCAATATCTGCAGCCCAGGCAGCGCTGCGGCATCTGCATCACAATGCCGGTAGACTTGTCCACTTCTACGGCTTGTTGCGGACAAACGCTCACACACGGTGTTTCGTTCCCGCAGTGCATGCAGGTGATGGGAATGAACGCCTCGCGCCTTGCCGTTCCCTCCATCCCATTGGAAACCTTGCGAACCAACATCGGCGTCAACCCCGTTCGAGGAGTAGCTCGCGGAGAAGCAGGCGGAACGTTGTTTTCCGCCGCGCATGCCACCATGCACGCGCCGCAGCCGGCGCAGCGGTCCAAGTCGATCACCATTCCGTAGCGGGCACTCATGCTTGCCTCCCTGCCGGCGGCTCACGCAAGTTCGACTCTTGGTACAGTTTTGTAGCTAGCGGCGGAAATACGGGTGGAGCCCAAGCCCTGGCCCAACTGCTGGCGTGCGAGACGCAGTTCTCCATCGGCCATTCTTTCAGCTCGCACCGAAACTTGCCTGCACTCTGCGGATCGCCCATCCAAACGGCGCCCTTTCGAAGTTGCTCTTCGAGATGTTGAGCCGAATCGAGCTTCGTAACAGCGATCGGATGCTCTCCATAGACTGTGCCCTGCCGAGCGCGGAAAATTTCCTCGCAATGCGCGTGGATGACTTTCTCCCCCGTAGGCAATGTAGGATCGATCTGCAGCAGGAACTGTGCGGCACTCTGGACTTCCGTTGGAGGCACGGCCAAGTTCAGGGCTACCGCATACGTCTCTAGAGCTGAAGTGGGCGACGTGGGCACATCCGTAAGCTCCTCCAGAAATCCAGGAGCTGGCAGCAGCCAACCCGCTCCGTTCCCGCCGCCATCCCACGCAGCGAAACGAAACACCTCGGCATCTGTTGGAGCAGCAAATTCCCAAGGCACGGTGGAGTCAACCAGCACGGCTCGAAGGCGGCCGGGCACGGGATCGGCCGGAATATGCGACTGAACGCGTCTCCTTTTCCTAACGATCCCACCTGGTGCTGCCACCGCACCAAGCAGAACATTTAGCGCGGCGATTGCCGGGTTACCGTCCGCCGCGATTACCACGACCGGCCGATTCTCCACCATTGTCCGCGCAAGATTGCGAATCGCCTCAGTGGTCAGACCCGCCTGCGCAGCCGCTTCAGCCAGCGATAACTGCGGCATGGGCCCCTGCGGAGTCACCAAGTGCTCTTCTAGCAAAACACGCGCCACGCCAGCGGCGAGTTCTGCTTCGCTTCCCTCACGAACGGGAACCCATCGCCATGCGCGTGCCGCGGTCCGGGACAATGACGGTTCGATTTGGATCAAACGCAGTTGCGGGTCGGCAGCGCCGGCTGCCCGCTCGCTCCAGAGCCGCGTGAACCGGCCTGGTGTTCCCCAACCATCCAGAACTGGCGCGCCAAAGCTGACCACGGTGCGCGCGTTTTCCAGATCGTAGCCCAACGATGTCACGGGAACGCCACTCCAGGCCGCATAGGGCGCGAGTGCCTGACTCTCCGCGCTGAGCACGACTCGATAGCTGCCGTTGTGCTTTCGGGTAAACGCTTCGAACACCGACGAAACGGCCCTTCCGGGCCGGCCATCAACGATGGCTATGGGTCCCTCGACACAAGCCTTTTCAAAGGCTGCCTGTGCCTCAGCCCAGGACGCCGCGCGCCCGGCGTGGCGCACTTCGCGCAATCTGCGAGGATGCCAATTCAACTGGTGAGCGGCAAAGGCAAGGGGACACAGGGCTCCCTTGGTTAGCGGATGACTGCTGACACCGGCGACCCCCACCGGACAGTTCGCCGCCATGCGGACGCGAATGCCGCAACCACCGTCACACAAAGTGCAGACAGAGTATTTCGTCTCTACCGGCCCGTGCACCGGCTGCGGAATCCAGGGAAAGTTCTGCGTCCAGATAGAGACGTCACCCAACAACTTCCATGGCACCGGAGTAAGCAGGAGTCCCGCGGTGGCTCCGGCACTGCCGATCAACAAGTCTCGCCTGGAAACCTTCATCGTCGCTCCTTCATTTATGACAGCCGTTACAGCCCACCTCGACGTTGTGTCGGTGGTGGCAGTCTTCGCAGTCGCTCATCTTCATGCCGTCGTGCCGAGCGCGCCGAAGGCGAGAGATGGAATGGCCCCAGATATCGCGGCTGTAGCCGCTGATGCGGTTTTGTTCGTAAATTCGCGGCTGGTCCGATTCCCCGAAGGTTCCGTGGCAGTCGCTGCAAGCCAAGCCGGCGCGGCGTGTGTGGATCGCATGCGAGAACCAGACGTTTGCCGGCTGCCGCGAATAGACCAGCCAGGGTATTTCGCGTGACAGCTTTATGTAGCCGTCAACCAGCGTGGCTTCGGATTTGGATGTTCCGATCTTTTCGGCGTGGCACCCCGCGCAGGTTTCTATCCGGGGGATTCCTCCGAATTCACCGTCACTCGCAAGCGCATGGCAGGAATCGCATTGCGTGAGCCCGGATTTTTCGCTGTGCGTTTTGTGATGAAATTCCAGAGGTTGTTCCCGCTGGACGTAGAGAGCGCGCGGAAAAGCGGTCCAACCGGTCGCTATGGCAAGTCCAATTCCAATTGCAAAGACAAGAAGGTCTCTCCTCACGGTCATTCCTTTGACCCCCAGTGCGTGTTGGAGAAAAAGTGTTGGAGCAAACACACCAGTTGTTGCCGCGATATTAACTGACCCACTCCGCGTACGGGTTTGCCGCCGTCGCAGCTCAGTGTGAGCGTCTCGTGGATTTTCTGCGCCAGCCGTTCCCGCTCTTCTGCCTGCCAGGCCGCCGCCTGAGGCCCGCCAATTAGACCGGCCCTCGTCCGCTCCGGCAGTTCCCACCCGGCAAATAACCATCCCGAGCCGTAGGGGTCGGCAATGATGCGCCTGGGATCGCTGCGCAAGTAGCAGTTCACTTTCTGGATCAGGAGTGGATTTGGGAACGTCATGGGCCACTCCACACCGTGGACGGTCAGCGCGACGACTGGGCGATGGGTCCCATGCGTGGTCACAAACGTCACCCCGTCAACGTTCGCAACCACATCAGCCAGAAATGCGTCAATTCCGATGTGACATAAGCCGGACTCCTCTGCCGCTAACCAGAAGTGATTTGGGGCGTACAGAAGGTCCGCCGGTGCGGCAAGGGCACCATGCGGCCGCGCCAGCGCAAGGTACGAATCGCAGAAGCGGTAGCCGCCGCTCACGCAACTCGAGAGTTCCGACTCGCTAAAGGGTATAAGCCTTGTCGGGGATGAAGCTCCGCAATACTGCACGTGGACTTCTTCGAGGTGTGGGCAGCGCTCTCGTTCCAACTCATCCTTTTTAACGAGGTCGCAGCGGTAGTACTCGCGTGACGCACAGCGTCCTGCGCCAGATACCCCGGGTCCCTCGAGGATTAACTTCCGGGCTGGAGCAGCATGGCAGTACTGTGCGCGACCTTCTTTAAGAAATGGGCAAGCCATGGTGTGAATCTCAAGTGTGTTTTTTCTTTCCCGACTGCTCAGGCAATGGTTTCGCTGGCTCGCCCCCGTCCGCCATGGTCATTCCCAATCCCTGCACTGGCAGACCGTGGGCAAATTCGCCGTGCATCATCACGTCCAGTTCCTCGTCCAGGTTGGTCAGGCTACGATGCTTCCTGCGCCTGCTCACAAGCTCCCGAACCACTCCATAAGCCGTAATCAACACCGCAAGAACTACAACGAGTCCCAGGGCGATATTCGTCAAATTCAGCCAAAAGACCCAATCATCGTTCGGCATTTCAGGAGTCCTCCAGTCAGCAAAGAACAGCGACTGACCTCATCCAATGCAACTTCTCTGCCACGACACGTTTTGAACAACTTACGCGCCCCAATGCAGTGGAAGTTGACGGATTTCCCGACCACGCCGTCGGAATTGCCGACAGAGCTGCCTGGGCTGGAATGCGCTGCAGGCCTACTCGCGGCGCGCTTCCTTATTCTTCACATGCGTATGAACCGCAGTTGGTCGGGTTAGTCTTGGCTCTGTTCTGCGGATGCTTTAGAGGGCCAGCTCGCTCAGCTTCCTTCGCTCAGGATCCGCTGGTAGGCCGGAATGGTCAGAAATTCCACGAACTGCGGGGAGCGGATCAGATCGCGCATCAGTTGTGCGGATTTTTCGTACGCGGCATAGCGGGCGCTATCGCCGGTCTGTTTTGCCTTGCTCAGTTCTTCG
>Ga0187816_10000094_pt1 | contig 22615 bp, 17 predicted proteins | sample NC_wetland_sal_i_16_FD_132960 | JGI IMG/M metagenome (GOLD analysis project Ga0187816, IMG submission 132960) | Wetland sediment microbial communities from Neuse River Estuary, North Carolina, USA - SO4_1 | ecosystem: Environmental > Aquatic > Freshwater > Wetlands > Sediment | place: USA... | reverse complement strand
GCACTTCGGAAAGCAACTGGAATTGCCTTTGATCCAGGCACTGGGGCGGACACTCCTGGTGGTCCTCAGCGTCTACATGGTCGTGCGTTTTCAAGATCTAATCCACCGTGGAGCTCTGAGCCTGCTCAGCAGAGGCGGCTGGGAAGCAAGGCTCTTCATTCTGGAGATGCTGCTCTGTTCCGTTGTGCCAATCGGCTTGCTTCTGTTCCCGAAGGTCAGGGAAAACCCCAAAGGGTTGTACCTGGCCGCGGTGCTCTGTCTTCTCGGATTTGTAACCAACCGGATGAACGTGGCCATCACCGGGATGGAAGCCGCGTCAGGACAACACTACTTTCCGAAGTGGACGGAAATCGCGGTTACGCTCGCCATGATTGGCTTTGGATTTCTTGTCTTTGCTGTCGCAGTGAACTATTTGCCCATTTTCAGTCACGAAGTGCAGTGCGCACCTATCGCGGAGCGGGAAGGAGTCCAGGCAGAGATGCCAGAGCTCTCAAATGCCCAACTCTGACGATATAAGGGGCGTCAAAGGACGCTGGATGAGGTTCGCGGGTAGCTTGAGCGGAAAACTCCTGGTACTGCTCGTCTCTTCCATGGCGCTTGTCTTTGGGGTTCTCGGCTATCTGAATATTGAACTCCATCGCCGCCACCTGGAGCGGGATGCCCTGGCGGACGCCGCGCGCACCAGCAGCGTCATCAAGCGCAACACGTCCTACTACATGCTCCGGAACCAGCGTGACGGCCTCTACCACATCATCACGGAGATGGCGGATGAACCTGGAATGGTCCGCATCCGCATCATAAATGATCAAGGTCGCATCAGTTTCTCTTCGGACCCGTCTGAGATAACCAAATTCGTGGATCGCACCATGAAGGCGCAGGACGTCGCGCCCTCCGGCAGCGCCGCGATCCAGATGTCAAACCTGAAACAGAGCTTCCGCACCTATCGCTTGCCAAACAACGAGCGTGCCCTCGGCGTGATCGATCCGATCGAAAATTCACCCGCATGCAGCAACGCCGAATGTCATGCGCACCCTGCGGAAGTGAAGACGCTGGGCATTTTGGACACGAATATCTCGCTGGCAAGCAGCGAGCGGAGCGTGGCGGAAAGCACGCATCAGGTTCTCATCTATACCATCCTCGCGGTTCTTGGCGTCGCCGTCCTGATTTCTGCCTTCGTTCGCCACATGCTTGGTGGACCTTTGCGAGCGTTAACCGTGGGAACCCACCGCCTGGGCTCGGGTGATCTTGGCTACCAGATTCATCTCCAGGCCAGCGGGGAGTTGCAGGAACTAGCGAACTCATTCAATACCATGAGCTGCCAGCTCCAAGAGGCTCATGAGGAGATCAATGCGTGGACGCGGACACTGGAAGAGCGTGTCGAACAGAAGACCCGTGAGTTGAGCGGGGCACAGGAGGAAATGCTCCGCGTAGAGCGAATGGCATCCATCGGTAAGCTCGCCGCCGTGGTGGCACATGAGATAAACAACCCACTGGCCGGAATCCTCACGTACGCAAAGCTACTGAAAAAGCGCGAAAGCCGGCAGCCCGTGCCTAACGCGGAAACCATCAGCATGCTCGACCTGGTGGAGTCCGAAAGCCGCCGATGCGGAGAAATTGTCAAGAACCTCATGACATTTGCCCGCCCCACTTCGATGAATCTGGAACCATCCGACCTAAATGCGATCATCGACCGCTGCTTGCGACTGGTTCAACATCAGCTAAAGCTAAAAAATATTGAACTCCACCTGAATGTGAACAAGGAACTGACCCCGGTTCGCTGCGATCCTGGGCAGATCGAACAAGTCATTCTGGCGCTGGTTATGAATGCGATTGACGCCATGCCGAATGGCGGGAATCTGACAGTGACCTCACAAAAAACGGCGAATGCCAGCGGAGTTCAGATTGAAGTCCGCGATGACGGCGTGGGGATGCCTCGCGATGTTCTTGCCAAAATGTTTGAGCCCTTTTTTACCACCAAGGAGCACGGGCGCGGTCTGGGTCTGGGCCTGGCAATCAGCCGGAATATTGTCGACCGGCATGGGGGCCGTATCCAGGTTGCATCCGAACCGGGTCACGGGACTGCGTTTACGATCACATTGCCCTTGCAGTCCGACGTCGTCCCGACCGGCCACCCCGTTGGGGTAGCGGGTTAAGGAGTATAAGCCATGGCCACAAAAGCCAATTTACTCGTCGTTGATGACGAACTAATCGTCCGGGACTCACTGGACAAATGGTTCCGCGAAGAAGGCTACGACGTTGCTGTAGCGGAGAGTGCGCATGACGCGTTGGCCAAAATGGCCTCAAAACGATTTGATCTGGCGCTCGTTGATATCAAGATGCCCGGAACGGACGGTGTGGAACTTCAGCGCCGGATGCATGAGATCGATCCGGACATGATGGTCATTATCATGACGGGATACGCATCGGTAGAAACCGCGGTCGCCGCGCTGAAGAACGGCGCTTACGACTATGTATCCAAACCCTTCGATCCGGATGACATTGCACACACCGTGCACAATGCGCTCTCCCATCAGCGCGCCCAGCAGGAAAACGCCCGGCTTCGTGAAACCGTCGCCTCCGTCGTTCGGCCTCAGGAAATTGTCGGACAGAGTTCGTCAATGGTCCGCGTCTTCGAGGCGATTCAGACCGTGGGACCAACGGACGCTACCGTGCTGATCACTGGCGAGAGCGGCACCGGGAAAGAACTGTGTGCGCGCGCCATTCATGCAGCCAGCCCGCGCCACTACAACCCGCTCGTGGTGATCCATTGCGGCGCGCTTACGGAGACGCTACTCGAAAGCGAACTTTTCGGCCACGAGAAAGGCGCCTTCACCGGCGCCCAGTACCGGAAAAAGGGCAGCTTCGAAGTCGCCGACGGCGGCAGCGTTTTTCTCGATGAAATCGGCGACATCAGCTTGAAGACGCAGACCGATCTGCTCCGCGTGCTGCAGGAAAGGGAAATCACGCGTGTGGGAAGCACCCACCCGATTCACGTGGATTTCCGGTGCATTGCCGCCACCAATAAAGATTTGAATAAGCTCGTGGAGGAGGGGAGTTTCCGGCCTGATCTCTTCTATCGCTTGAATGTCTTCCAGATTCAGTTGCCCTCCCTTCGGGAACGCAAGGGGGATATTCCGGTGCTGGTCGAGCATTTCATTCGCAAGTTCTCGGCTTCGATGAACAAGAAAATTACGCGTGTCGCCCCAGCCGCAATGGCCCTCTTGGACCACTACAATTGGCCCGGTAACGTCCGGGAACTGGAAAATGCCATCGAACGCGCCATGGTGGTGGCCCAGGAGCCGGAAATCCGCGAGGAAGATTTTGCTTTACGACTGCCCGTTGCGGAACATGCTCCACGCACCCTCGAAGACGTAGAGCGGGACCACATTCTTTCCGTCCTCCAGGAATGCAAGGGCAATCAGACGGTTGCCGCTGAGGTTCTTGATATCGACCGCGTGACGCTTCATAACAAGCTCAAGAAGTACGGCTGGAAACGAGAGGCGGCGTCGGCATTGTGAACGGAATTCAGCTCTTGCCGTTCGGTTCGGTTCCGGCTGAGCTTATGGCGGAACTCCGTGATGGTTTGAGCCGCGAATTTGCCGTGCAATGCGAGATCCTGCCAGCGGAACCCGACCCGCGCTTTGCCTTTAACGTGACGCGCCAGCAGTATCATTCCACTGAAATTCTCGCGTCCATGATCGCACGGAAGGCGCCGGACACCTGGCGGCTTCTGGGCGTAACTCTTGTCGATCTTTACATCCCGATCCTCACGTTTGTGTTCGGTGAAGCGCAATTGCAAGGAAAGTGCGCCCTTGTATCCGCGCACAGATTGCGCCAGGAGTTTTACGGGCTCCCCACGAACCCTGTCTTGTTTCATGACCGATTGCTCAAGGAAGCCGCGCATGAACTCGGGCACACCCTGACGCTCTCGCACTGCGATGACTATCAGTGTGTGATGTCTTCCTCGCACGGCGTGGAATGGATCGATTTGAAGACCAGCCACTTTTGCGCCGCGTGCCGCTCGGTCGTGCGCGGTCGCGGAACAATGGAAGCTGCACTCTAGATGTTCAGCCTCAGTCTGCCAATTGGTTCGGATTACGCGTTCACCTTGCGTGGCACGATGCTTCGCACAACCACGTAAAGGATCGGGATAAAGATCAGGTTCAGAGTCGTCGCAGCGATCATTCCGCCAAAAACCGTGGTGCCCACCGACACGCGGCCGGCCGCCCCAGCACCCTCGGCCAGCATAAGCGGTACAACGCCAAGGATGAAGGCAAGTGAGGTCATCAAGATGGGCCGCAACCGGATGCGGGCTGCCTCGACTGCCGCATCCAGTGTGGAGAGGCCTTCCTCCTGCAACTGTTCCGCGAACTCTACGATCAAGATGGCGTTCTTGCTCGCCAGCCCGATCAGCATCACCAGGCCGATCTGACAATACACATCGTTCGTTAATCCGCGTAGTGCCATGGCGCCCAACGCCCCCAAAAGGGCCACAGGCACTCCCAACAGAATGATGAACGGAAGAACGTAACTCTCATATTGAGCAGCAAGCGTGAGGTACACAAAAATAAGCCCCAGCGCGAAGAGAATGCCGGCTTTTCCACTCGACTGTATTTCTTCCAGAGAAAGGCCGCTCCATTCGTAAGCCATTCCGCGAAGCATGTTTTTCTTTGCAACCGCTTCCATGGCGGCCAGTCCCTGGCCCGAGCTCACACCGGGCGCGGCACTACCAGAGATCTCGGCGGACCGGAAGAGATTGAAGTGCGTAATGACCTGCGGGTTTGCGGCCTGCTGGACTTCGACGACATTGTCCAGGGGAATCATCTTCCCACTATCCGAACGCAGGTAGTAGGAACGCATATCCTTGGGATCGGAACGGAACTTCTGGTCCGCCTGCAGGTACACGCGATAGGAGCGGTTGTTGAAATCAAAATCGTTCACGTAGACAGAGCCCATGAAGACTTGCAGCGCGTCCGTGATCTGGCTGATGGGAATCTGCAGGCTTTTGGCCTTGTCACGATCGATTTTGACGAGAATCTGCGGGTCGTTCGCAGTGAAACTCGTGAAGAGGCCCGCCAGGTCCTTGTCCTGATTTCCTGCGGCAATCACCTGGTTCGCGGTATTCGCGAGAGTTTGCAGTGTGTTCCTTCCCAGATCTTCCAATTCGAAAGTAAAGCCGCCCACTTCACTGGCGCCTTCGACCGCCGGTGGGTTGAACGGGACAACCAGCCCGCCGGGAATGGCCATCATTTCTCCGCGTAGCTTGTCGACGATCACGGCCCCCGAATGTTCGCGGCCTTTTCTCTCGCGGAAATCTTTCAGATTGGCAAATATCATCGCGCGATTGGGCGCGCTCCCGGAGATGCCGTACCCCACCACGGTAAAGGCGCCATTGATTTCAGGGACTTTGGCCAGGATGGCTTCGGCCTGGCCGGAGAGGTCACGCGTGTAATCGAGCGAAGCTCCCTGCGGCGCCTGGATCATCACGACCAGGTATCCCTGATCTTCTTCGGGAATAAATCCACGCGGTACGTGAGTATACAGCCCATAGACGCTAAGAAGCGCCAGCGCAAAAGCTCCCAGCGTAACTACCTTCCACCTGGCGGCGGCATGAACGGCGCGCTTGTAAAAGTCCGCACCCGCCTGGAACACAGAATTGAAAACGCGGAAGAAGGCACCCTTCGCCCGTTCGCGGTGGTGGCCAAGGAAAATCGCAGAGAGAGCTGGTGTAAGCGTCAACGCATTGAACGCCGAAATGGAGACGGAGAAAGCGATCGTCAAGGCAAACTGGCGGAACAGGATACCCGTGGTGCCGGGAAACAGCGCCACGGGCACGAAGACGGAAACCAGCACCAGGGAGGTAGCAATGACCGCCCCGGCAACTTCCTTCATAGCCACACTTGCGGCGTTGTGAGGCTCGGAGATGCCTTCGATAATATGCCGTTCAACATTTTCGATGACCACAATTGCGTCATCGACCACTAGACCTGTTGCCAGAGTGATGCCGAAAAGTGTGAGCGTGTTAATGGAAAATCCGAGCACCTTGACGAATATAAAGGTGCCGATGAGGGACACCGGAATCGTGATCGCGGGGATAAACGTACTCCGCCAATCCTGGAGGAAAACGTAGATGACCAGCACCACGAGGACGATTGCCTCGAGAAGCGTGATCAGCACGTCCTTGATGGATTGCCCGATCACCTCGGTGGTGTCAAACGCGATGGCGTACTTGAGCCCCGGGGGAAAATTCCGGGAAAGACGAGCCAGTTCGAGTTTCGCACCGCGGTCGACGTCCAGAGCGTTCGCGCCAGGAAGCTGCGTAACCGCAATGCCCATGGAGTCGTGACCGTTAAATCGCAAAATAGTGCCATAGTCTTCGGCGCCCAGTTCCGCGCGGCCGACATCCTTCAAGCGAACCAGTGTGCCGTCGGTCCCAGTTTTCAGGATAATATTGTCAAATTCTTTGGTTTCGGAGAGCCGGCCGACGGCTCGAACGCTGATTTGATAGTCCTGACCGGTGCGTGCGGGAGGCTGTCCAACCTGACCGGCCGCAACCTGGACGTTTTGTTCCTGCAACGCGGCCAGGACGTTTGTGGCCGTCAATCCACGGGCCGCGAGACGTGAGGGGTCGAGCCAGAGGCGCATCGCGTACTTGCGTTCGCCGAAAATCACGGTGTCACCAACGCCCGGCACGCGTTTCAAAGCGTCTTTCACATAGACGTCGAGGTAATTGCTGATGAAGAGGCTATCGTACTGCCCCTGATCGGCGTACACCCCTGCGGCAAGCACGAATCCGGAGAACTGCTTGGTGATGATGATGCCGGTGTTTTTGACTTCATTTGGGAGGCGGCCGAGAGCCTGGTTGACGCGGTTCTGCACGTCGACCGCGGCCAGATCCACGTCACGGGTGGAGTCGAAGGTGACCGTGATCACGCTGCTTCCATCATTGCCGCTGGAAGAGCTGATGTACTTCATTCCCGGAACGCCGTTGATGGCCTGCTCCAGGGGAATGGTCACCGCGGATTCCACGGTTTGCGCATTGGCCCCAATATAAGTGCTCGAGACCGAAACCTCCGGCGGGGCCAACTGGGGAAATTGGGCGATCGGCAAAGAGGGAATGGAGATGGCGCCGCCCAGGATGATCAGCAGGGCGCAAACAGTGGCGAACACGGGCCGCCGGATGAAAAAATCAACAAACAAGTCCCGTCGCTGCCTTTCTCTCGAAGGAGGTTTGGTTTCGCTTTACAAAGCGTTGTCTATTTGCTTTTTGAACCGGACGCAGTTCCTTCACTCGGGCCGGTCTTGTTTTCTGCCACCTGCTCGGCCACGGGCGCTCCATCTTGCAGGAATTGTAATCCAGAGACGATGATGTGCTCTCCGCGATTAATGCCATCGAGGATCGCGTAGTCATTCCCGACGATATCGCCCAGCTTCAGGAGCCTCTGCCGCGCCACTGTTCCCTTGTCCTCCTTCACCGCGGCAAACGCGAAGAACTGTCCATTGATCCGTTGCACGGCAAGAATTGGCACCACTTGGCCTTCGCGAGTGCCCCAGGTGATTTGTGCCCGCACCTGCTGCGCGATACGAAGATTCGCTTTGGCGTTGCCCAGGGCAGCCTTGGCCAGGACGGTTTGTGTCTCGGTATCCACTTGCGGGGAGACGAACGTAATCTGCGTCTCGGCGAGCACGGCCCCGTTCTCGTCCAACAATTTTACGGGCAGGCCGAGGCGCAGGTCTCGGGCTCGCGCAGCAGGAACATAAATGTAGGCTTCCAGCGCTCCCGGCTCATCGACGGTTGTCAAGAGAGTGGAAACCGTGACGCGGTCGCCGACACGCACGGGAATATCACCCACGATCCCGTCCATCGGTGCACTCACGCCGTAGTAGTGCAACTCCACTTTTTGCTGTTGGACCATATGTTCCAGCGACTTCAATTGCGCCACAGCCGCGTCGTAGTTGGTCTGTGCGTTATCAAAGTCCTGCTTGCTGACGACTCCCGCGTCGAACAACTTCTGCGCCCGTTCGAGAGAGATTTTAGCGAAGCGCACGTTGGCTTCTTGTGCTGCTCGCGAAGCTTCCTGGCCGTTGACCGTGGCTTCCTGTTTCAGGGGATCAATCTGCAAAAGAGGGGTTCCTGCTGCGACGCGATCGCCGGACTTCACGAAGATTTTTGTGACTTGTCCTTCCACTTGCGGGTTGATGATTGCGGAATGGCGGGACTTGAGAATAGCCAGATACTCCGTCGAGTCCGCTATCCGTCGCGGTTCTGCGATAACGACCTGCACGGGCATCGCCTGAGGTGCTGCGCTGGCCGCCGAGCCGCCTGCCTCGGACTTCGCTCCACAGCCCGCCAGCAGCAGTGCGCAAAGGCAGATTCCGGACAGGGAAGACATTGCCCAGGGAAACCCGACTTCCCCTATAAAGCGCACTGCGCGGCCTGTTTGCGTTTTCGTAGTCATAAAGAGAGCTTTTCCATGTTACGACAAGGAGCGCCGGCTGAACAGGGACCTGGGACGGCCGTGGACTCGGCGGGGTTAGTACATGTCGGTAGGATCGATTTTCTTGCCGGACAGACCTAATTGCAGCACCTCAATATCTTGAGGGCGGTCGAAAACCTTCCCCGGCAACCAATGCTTGATCAAAACGCGGAAGCCACCGAAAGCAATTCCGGTCACTGTGGCGACCACCATGAACACTGTTGTATATAGGAAAATTTTGAACAGCATGAACGCCAGCGGCGGCTCCGTCGCCGTCTGGCTCGGCTCATTCCAGGTAACCTGTGTTTCGTAGTTCACCTCATCGCGGATAGCCTGGGCGTGAATCGCCGACGTGGCCGCAAAGACCAAGGACAACATGGAAGCTTTCCGCTCGACGGTTACGCCCGCCTTTTTCGCAGCCGCGGGCAGAGCCTGTTCCAGGTGGTGTAGATGATTCTCCGCAATCTGGGGCGTAGGGTACTCAAGGAGCAGGAGAACGCCGCTGCCATGCTCTCCTTGATACCTTGCCATCATTGCTTCCGCACCGTTCTGAAAGCCGGCTTCTTTGGACAGGTCGGCATACGCGCCTTGGTTCAGAGAGGTCATCGCCGCGCGAAAGCCTTCCGGGCCCAGGGAATACTTTTCCGAGCCGAAGACCCGCCACTTTGTTGGCAGATAGTTCTTCAAGGGGGGCAGGGGAGTGGAGTCAGCCTTAGACTTGAGGGCAACGATAATTTCGCTGAGACTCTCGGGTTTTGTGTCCGGCGAAAGAGTGGCCTGTACAACCAGGTTCCCGACCAAGAATCGCACATCATACTGGCTGAGCGCAGAATCCTCGCCAATCCCTATATTCCGCATGCCAGGCGCAAGCAAGAATGTATAAAACTCGTACCCACTACTGGGATCCCGGAGAGTGAAAACACGCAGAGCGACCTCGTCCTTACCGTTGCGATAGGCACGCTGCTCGATGCGCGACAGTCCGGACTCCTTGACTACCTGCTCACCATTCCATTGGGCCCAATTGGCTCCCAGTTCCTGTGCTTTTAGAGTTTTTGCAGGGCCTTCGGCTTCCCACGGCCCGAAGTGGTCGGGCAAGAGCGTGGTTTGCGCAGACAACCCGGCGCAGAGTAAAACAGCCAACACAAACACAACGATCAGCTTTTGCATGACAACCATATTATTAGACGCCAACAGACTACTTCTGGTTCCTGGATTGTTCAACTGTGGGGACGACGGGAGCGCGATTTGGCCGTGCAGAGCTGTTCAAGGCAACGCTATTCAGGCTCTGCAAGTAGGCCGAGACACCCTGATAGACGCCTTCGGCGATGCGCTGCCGGTGCTCCGGTTTCTTCAGGAGTTGTTCGTCCGAAGGATTGCTGAGGAAGGAGATCTCCGTCAGGATCGACGGCATATCCGCGCCAATCAAGACCACAAACGGTGCTTTGCGCACGCCGCGGTTCTTCACGGGCTTGGCCGTGCGCTGGATGCGTTTGGACAGGGAATCTTGAACGTCCTCGGCCAGTTCTTTGGACTCGTCAATCTTCTCGGTGCGCGCAATCTTCTTCACTAAATCTTCCAGGTCATGAACGCCGTCCTGAGAGACAGCGTTTTCTCTCGCGGCCACTTCCATGGCCTCGGGCGATCCCTTCAGGTTGAGGTAATAGGTTTCCACGCCGCGCGCGCCATGGTCTGGACTGGAATTCGCATGGATGGATACAAAAAGGTCAGCTTTGGCCTCGTTCGCGATATTCGTCCGTTCTTCCAAGGGAATGAACGTGTCGTCAGAGCGCGTATACACAACTTCCGCGCCGGGCAATTTCTGCTGAATCAGCTTGCCGAGCCGCAGCGCCACGTCCAGGCACAGATCCTTCTCCATCAACCCCGTTGGGCCGATGGTGCCGGTGTCGTGACCGCCGTGTCCGGCATCAATCACAATCCGGCCGATTTTTAGCCCCAAAGCGCGCGTGAGTGTTGATTGACCGTCGCGCGTAGGTTGTGGCGCGGCCACAGGCTGGACCAACTCTGGATTGTTCTTTGACCTCGAATTCATCGGTCTTGTGAGCGAAGTCTTGCTGGGCGCGGGTTCTGGCTTTGGTGGCGAGGCAGAGGGAGCCAAGTCTGCAGCGACGGCGGAATCAGTGACATGTGATTTTGCGACGATCTCGGGTGGCGTGGTTGCTTCAGATGCTGACGTCTCCCTCACCACGGGCACTGAGTCAGCAACAGTCAGATTGCCGGAGCCCGGAGAGTTCTTTGTGGCCTTGGCCGATTGCGTGGCGTCAACCTTGGGCCGATTCATCGACGTATAGAGTTCGATGACCAGTCGCGTCGGCTTCTTGGTCAGCGATACTGCATAATCTTTTACGCCGTTCACGTCCAGCACGACGCGCACAACGCCTGTCTGATTCTGCGCCACACGCACCCTGGTCAGAAGGTCGCCGCTCACTCGAATATTTGCGCGAGCCACGGCAGGGCTCAAGCGCGCTGCGTGCAGGTCGAAGTAAATGCGATCCGGATTAGCGATACGCCCGGAGGCATACTGCACGGAGTCCTCAAGGTCGATAATCACTTCCGCACTATCTGGGGTCACGTTGGTGCGTATTTTCTGCACGCGTGGGACAGCGACGGATTTTGCCGCTTCGCCGCCGCTGATTGCTTTTCGAACGTCGTTGACAATTGGCTCGGATTTGACCGGTGTGGGTGCCGTGGGTGCCGCGGGACTCTTTGAGGCTACTTCGCCAGTTTCCGCGTTCTTGCGCAGGGCCAGTTCGGCCAAGGCTTCCTGCACTTCGCGTTTATGGGTGGAGCGCGGGTATTTCTTTGCGAAGTCCTGATACGTTTTCGTTGCGTCCGCCAAGTCTCCCAGCTGGTCCTTCTGAAGCATCGCCAAGCGCAGCATGGCATCTTGCACATGCTTGCTCGTGGGGTAATCACGAATCAGATAGGCGTACGTGTCCGCAGCCGTCTGATAATAACTCCGCCCAAAATGATCTCCCATTTCCGTGTTCAGTTCGGCGACCGCGAACAAGGCGTCCGGCACTTCCATCGCGTGCGGCGTGATCAGGTACACGCGCTGGTAACCTGCAACGACCTTCTTGTATTCGGAGAGTGTGCGCTGATCCGGAGCTTTAGCGTTCAGCAGGGCACGCAATTCTTCGGCTCGCGCGAACTGCGAACTGGCGGCTTCCCGCTTCACGCTGGAGTTGGCAGTCGTAGCGCTCAAGGGCCGGGGAAGAAAGCACGGAGCCAGCAAGACAAAACCCAGCGAAACGGCGGCGAAACTCTTGTAGAAATTTTTTGCGCCCCAGTTCATTTGCTTCCCAGACCCCTCAGACAACCCTCTTGCCAGCCGCTATTCATTCGTAAAGATAATTCTTCCGCTGGAATCAACAACGCGATAGATCCTGTTTGCGTGGGTATAGGCATCGTCCAACCGTCCCGAGCCCGGCCGGAAGTATGCGTCTTGTACCCGCTGGACATAATTCCTTGTTTCCCGATAGGCCGGAATTCCATGAGCCCGGTCCACCGCCCCCTCTCCCGCATTGTACGCCGCCAAAGCTAGGTCCAGATTGCCATTATATCGTTCCAGCAATGTTCTCAGATACCGTACGCCGGCATCCACGTTCTGGCTGGGATTGAACGCATCGTTCACTCCAAAACGCTGAGCGGTCGTAGGAATCAGTTGCATCAGCCCCCTGGCGCCCTTGCGCGAGACCGCCGAAGGATTCCAGTTCGATTCCGTTTCAATCACAGCACGTACCAGAGCCGGGTCGACGTGGTGCCGTTCTGCCGCTTCTCGCACCAGTTTCTCCGCGCCGTCACGGTCAATATTCACGGCCGGTCGGCTCGGGCCTAGAAAGGAGGATTCCCCCGGCATGTAAATGGTTGCGCGCCGCTTAACGGGGCTAAGCTTGATCGCTGGCGGGTCAGCATTGACGAACATGCGGCGGCCCGATTCGTCGGTCAACGAGGCAATCTGTGCCTTTGCGGGCCTTGGCAAAGCAAAGCAGCCCGCCAAAGCGACTGAGAATAGAATTCCTGTACGCATTGCCATTGGGTGTCGGTTCCGGTTAATCCGCCTTGGGGAAGGCATTGGTTGCAACTGTATCCGCAGCTGCGGTCCGCCTTGGTTCGAGCAAGCAGACGCAACTAATGTCTATTTAAGGCGCCATGTCCAAGGGCAAGTGTCGCCGAATGCGTCACTTGCGGGACACGGCCCTGGCGCTACACGAGATTATAGCAATGGTTCCAGTAGGGAAGGGACGCTTTCCAGGGCACTTTTTAGAGCCGATGTGTCTTTTCCGCCAGCCTCCGCCAAGTCTGGCCGGCCGCCCCCGGAACCTCCCACTTGCTTGGCCAGCGCCTGTATCAGCTTGCCAGCATGGACTTTAGCAGTGAGGTCCTTGGTGACCCCGGCAATCAGAGCGACCTTTCCATTCTCCGGCATACCCAGAGCGACCACTCCTGAGCCAAGCTTTTGCCTCAGCGAATCGACCAGTTGCCGAAGGCCCTCTCGATCGACGTTCGCCACCTCGCCGATTACCACTTTCACGCCCTTGATGGTCCGAGCCTGCGCGAAGAGGTCGTCCAACTGGTTCAGCGCTCCCTTGCGCTTCTGTTCGCCTAGCTCCTTGTCCAGTTGCCGCGCGGTTTGGGCCAGCTTCTCCACGGAGGCGAGCAGCGAATCTTCACCGACATTCAGTTGGCCGGCAAGTTCCCGCAGGATTTGTGCCTGGTGCTGGTAGTGCTCGATGGCTCCAATACCCGTGACCGCTTCGATTCGCCGTACACCCGCCGCCACGGACTCTTCGCTGACGATTTTCAGCACGCCGATGTCACCGGCGTGGTTGACGTGTGTCCCGCCGCACAGCTCCTTCGAATAGAAACCCTTCGGCGAGCGCGGATCGGGGATGGTGACCACGCGCACGTTGCTCTCCGGATATTTGTCGCCAAAAAAAGCCAGCGCGCCGGAGTTCAACGCCTCTTCCAGAGACATGACGCCGGTCTCAATTCGCGTATTCAGCCGAATTTCGTCATTCACCTGCTGCTCAATGTCGGCGATCTCTTCCTGCCCCACCGGCGCGAAATGCGAAAAGTCAAAGCGCAGGCGCTCCGGCGCATTGAGTGAACCCGCCTGCTTGACGTGCGTGCCCAAAATGTTCCGGAGCGCGGCGTGCACCAAGTGCGTTCCGGTGTGGTTGCGCATGATGCGCGCGCGGCGCTCCGCATCGGCAACAACCGTCACTCGGTCACCGACCCGCAGCGTTTCCTTGGCCTTCACACGATGAGCAACCAACCGTGCCACAGGATAAAACGCGCCGGTCACCGTGGCGAGTTCCGTCGAGCCGGACCCATCGTAGAATGCGCCTGTGTCGGCCATCTGCCCACCGGATTCCGCGTAGATCACCGTGCGGTCCAGAACCACTTCTCCGCTCTCTCCCGGCTTCAATTCACCGACCGCACCACTCTTGGTGACAATCGCTTCGATCCGGCAATCCTGGGCCGACGTCGCGTAGTAAAAGTCCGGCTCCGTCCGGAACGTCTCCGCCAGCTTCGCGTACGCCGGATTCGCCCCCTCCTTGCTCCCGCCTTTCCACGAGGCTCGCGCTCGTGTCCGCTGCTCCTGCATGGCCTTCTCGAAGCCTGACTGGTCAAACTGCACGCCTAGGTCACGCGCGGCGTCGAGTATGAAGTCCATTGGCAGCCCGTAAGTGTCGTACAAGCGAAACGCCGCCTCGCCCGGATAAATTGCTCCTTTTTGCGCGGCAAGAGGCTGCAACTCCTCTTCGAGCTTGCGCAGTCCAATATCCAGCGTGTGAACGAAGCGCTTTTCCTCGGCCAGCACGATTTCTGGCACGCGCGCCGCCGCCGCTTCGCAAAGTTCTGGATACGCGTCACCCATCAACTCCCGCACAGTTGAGACCATCTCTGCCAGGAAGGGCTTGTCCGCGCCCAGCAAACGGCCGTGGCGGATGGCGCGGCGCATGATCTTGCGCAGCACGTAGCCGCGGCCTTCGTTCGACGGCAATACGCCATCACTGATTAGAAAGGTGGTCGCTCGTGCATGGTCGGCGATCACGCGGAGAGAAGCGGCGGTTTGACGCTGCTCCTCGGCGGCAAGCTCTTTCTGCTCGTCGATCCCGGTAAGCTGCGCAGCGCGATCAATAAGTGGCGTGAACAGGTCGGTGTCGTAATTCGAAATTACACCCTGTAACACCGCCGCGGCCCGCTCCAGCCCCAAGCCTGTATCCACGCAGGGCTTGGGAAGCGGTGTCACCTTGCCGCTCCCATCGCGGTTGAATTGCATGAACACCAGATTCCAGATTTCGACGTAGCGGCCGCAATCGCAAGGGAATCTGCAATCCGCGTGACCTTGCTCGGACGCCGCCGGCCCCATGTCGTAATGAATTTCGCTGCACGGCCCGCACGGCCCGGTATCGCCCATGGCCCAAAAATTGTCTTTCAAGCCGGGAATCGCGAAGATGCGATCGGCAGCGACATTCTGTCCCAGCCAGAACCCCTTTGCTTCCTCATCAACGCCAAGATGAGTGCCCGGCGCGACTTCCGCTCCTCCAAAGATAGTCACGTACAGCTTGCCCTTCGGAATTCCAAACCACTGCAGCGAGGTAATCAGCTCCCATGCGTAGGCAATCGCATCCTTCTTGAAGTAATCGCCAAAGGAAAAATTGCCCAGCATCTCGAAAAAGGTGTGGTGGCGTTTGGTGAAGCCGACATTTTCCAGGTCGTTGTGTTTGCCGCCGGCGCGCACGCACTTCTGCGCCGTCGTCGCGCGCGCGTACTCCCGCTTTTCCAGGCCAAGGAATACATCCTTAAACTGGTTCATCCCGGCGTTCGTGAAAAGCAGCGTGGGGTCGCCATGAGGCACAAGCGAAGAGCTGCGGACGCGGCGATGCCCTTTGCTCTCGAAAAATTCCAGGAATTTCTCGCGGATCTCACTGCCGGTCAGTTTCTTGATGGCGCTATCCGTCACGTCAGCCTCAATTCGCCCTTGTGGAGTTTCTTCTTTTGATTATGGCAGAGCAACACAGGGGCGGCAATTGCGGCGCAAAGCAAGGAATCGCGAGCTTCGTGCTCGCACGCACTTAGGCATCGAGGCGTTTCTCGTACTCGACGGTTTCCCCATGTTCAAGGTGCCGCCGCAGAATTCTCAGATACATGGCCCAGCAATAGTTCGAAACGCGCCAGTGCTCGTTCGGTTCCGGCCAGCCCACATGGTAGAAGTACACCCGCGTAACTCCCGGCTTCTCCAGCGTCAGCCTGCAGCCAACTCGTGTGCCCTGCCAGTCGACCTGGGCTTGGGTCATCTGCAGTTCGAACTCTTTTCCCGGCACGCAGCGCGTCACGTTGGCCCTCCAGTCATGCTCCGGCCCGAAATAGAGCCGGAATTCCGTGTCGACACAGGGTTCGCCCCCGGCCTCTTTCGTCCACCAGTGATTCACGCCATCCGGAGTGGCAAACATTGCAAAAACACGCTCGGGAGGAGCTTTCACAAAAAATTCATGAATGATATCCGCCATCGCGCTCCTCCTATTCTTCGAGGTTAGGCTCGACTTCCGGCACGTCCTCGTGCGTAATTCGATGCAACTCACGTCGAATCAGGTCGGCTGGGAATCCTGCTCCGATCAGCGATCGATAGAGCGAAGCCAATTTCTTTTCGTCGATTTCGCCGCGATACAGTTTCAGTTTACGCTCAATGCGCTGGCGCACAATTGCGGCTGGATCGCTCTCTTCCGCAGTGTCTTTTAGGGCGGCTTCGATATGCCGGTCGGGAACGCCGCGTGCCCTGAGTTCGCGGGCAATCCGGAACTGCCCTTGCTTTCGCGCTTCCGTGCGGTTCCGCGTGAACTGACGGGCATACCGCGCATCGTCGATGAGGTTCTCGCGTTTCAGGCGTTCCACCACCGTCCTTACCAGCTTTTCATCTTCACAACGTCTCGCCAGCGCCTTCTTCATCTCGGAAACAGAATGTGCTCGACGCATCAGGATTTTGATGGCCGCGTCGTACAGCAGAGCTTCCGTCTCAAGCTGGCGAGGTTTGCCAAACATGAGGGAAGCATAGAGGAAGAAACGGCGTGAGGCCAGTCCACAATTCTTGGGTGCAAAGGAGCGCGCAGCCCCGTTGGTTTCTCCGGTAGGGGCGCAGCATTGCTGCGCCCCATGTCCTCAAGATCTGACTTTGCGCGCGCGGTTTGTTTTTTCTTGGGGCGGGTGGCTGGTATTTCAAATCTTGCCAAGTTAGGGTCCAGCGGTGCTGGACCCCTAAGCGGACTCCTCAGTTTGAGGTGGGGGATAAACATGCGGGCGTGCGCTAGATCACACACCCCAAAACGGTCCTAATTCACAATTAGGCGAGCGAGCGATTGAAAATACAGCACTTTGCGAACAACCCGTTTGGCAGACCGATTGCCATCTCAAATAGGGGGAGAACTTCACAATGGCTTACGTTATTACAGACACTTGCACGAAGGACGAACACTGTATCGAAACTTGCCCGGTCAACTGCATCCATCCCACCAAGGATGAGGCGGATTTCGCAACCGTCCCGCAGCTTTACGTGAATCCGACCGAATGCATCGATTGCGGCGCTTGTGTGCCGGTCTGTCCAACGGGATCGATCTTCGTAGTCGAAGAACTGCCGGAAGAATTCAAACCTTTCATCGAAAAGAACGCAGCATATTTCAACTAAATCCGTCCTCCGCTTCGGCCAAGAGCTCACGGCGCCCAGCCGTGAGCTCTTGTTTTGTGTACATGCCCTTTTTCCCATTATTCGCCGATAGGCTTCACGCCGGGGATCCGGGCTTTCAACATCTTCATCTGGCCATTGCGACTGGCTTCGTGTGAGGCAACAAGGAAAAGGTCTGCCCACAGGGTGCAGGTGAAACAGAAGTCCCGGAGGTGTTCGCGGAGAAGTTTAACTGTGAACTGTTTACTGCGAACTGTTAACTATTTGCGGCTGAAGCGGTCGAAATCGGCCATCTGCGAGGCCATTTCTTCGCGCGCGGCATCGGCCGCGGAGCGAATACCCTGAATGCGCAGTTTGAACTCGTCTGGATTGGAAGCCCGGATCAAAGCTTCGTCGAGGGTGATCAGCTCCTTCGAGTACAGATCGAAAAGCGATTGATCGAATGTCTGCATGCCGTATTGCGAAGTGCCGGCCGCGATCGCGTCATGGATCAAGCGCGTCTTGTCCGGATTGATGATGCAATCCCTGATGTATGCCGTGGCAATCATGACTTCGCAAGCAGGTACGCGGCCTTTATCATCGGCGCGGCGAACCAGGCGCTGTGAAACCACAGCCTTCAACGTGGCGGCCATCTGCAAGCGAATCTGCTTCTGCTCCGGCGGCGGGAAGACCGCGATAATACGCTGAATGGTTTCTGTTGCGTCCAAGGTGTGCAACGTAGAGAAAACCAGGTGGCCGGTTTCCGCGGCAAGCAGGGCCGTCGAAATCGTTTCCAGGTCGCGCATTTCGCCGACCAGAATCACGTCCGGGTCCTGACGGAGAGCAGCGCGCAAAGCGGTAGAAAAGTTTGCGGTATCGACTTCGACTTCGCGTTGATTGATGAAGCTGCGCTTGTCGCGGTGCAGGAACTCGATAGGGTCTTCAATCGTGATGATGTGATCGGAACGATTCGCGTTGATGCGGTCGATCATTGCGGCCAGGGTGGTGGATTTACCAGAACCCGTTGTACCGGTAACCAGGACCAACCCGCGCTGCTCTTCGCAAATCTTAGAGATGACCGAGGGCAAATTGAGCTCTTCCACGGTGCGAATCTTGGTTGGAATGACGCGCAGAACCATGCCCACGTTGCCGCGCTGCTGGAACACGTTCACGCGGAATCGCCCCAAGCCTGCAACACCGTAGGCCATGTCCAACTCAGCGGTCTCCTTGAATTTCTGTTTCTGCCGGTTGGTCATCATGCTGAAGGCCATCGACAGCATCTCTTCCGGGGTAACACGCGGGACGTCTGTCACCGGCGTAAGGACGCCATCCACGCGCAGATAAGGATGGTTGCCAACTTTCAAGTGCAAGTCCGAGGATTTGTTTTCAACCGCGCGCCGGAGCAAATCGTCAATGCTTAGAGCCATGAGTTGACACCCCGCAATAATGCGATTCCTTCATGAAGCTAACATTCCCGGCACGGGGCAACAATAAAGCCGGAAAAGACCGTAGCGGTATAGTTACCTAGACGACGGGACAGGGTTGGAGAGTCGCAGACTAAACCTCGGATTTGCGAAGGAAGAGGGAATCGTAAAGCAGTCCGGCCAGGAACCCGCCCCCGAGCGGGCCTACCCAATAGATCCCCCAGTTTAGCCAGTGACCCGAAGCCAGCGCGGGCCCGAAGGCCCGTGCCGGATTCAGCGCACCGCCCGTGAACGGGCCAGCCACCAAAATTCCCAGCGTCATGACGAGGCCGATGCCAAACCCGGCGATGGCGCGGAATGCGCCGCGTTCATCGACCGCCGTTGCAAAAAACACCAGGACCAGGAAAAACGTAGCGGTTGCTTCCAAGGCCATACCGGACCACCTTGGAAAGTCGCGCATCAGTTCCGGGGTACCGAGGAAAACATTTGTGGCAATATCCTCCGGAATCACCAGTTTCAGAAGGAAGGCAGCAGCAGCGGCACCCAAGAGCTGTGCGCCCCAATAGGCCAGGGAATCCACCGTCGACAGTCGTTTGGTGACCCAGAATCCAATTGTTATTGCGGGGTTGAAATGCCCTCCGGAGATGTGTCCGAGCGCCGAAACCATGATGGCCATTGCGAGGCCGGTGGCCAGAGCGATGGCCAGCAGTCCAAGTCCGCCGGAACTACGCAGGTGAAAGTCGACGCAAACCGCGCCAGCACCAAAGAAAATCAATGCGAAAGTGCCTAGGAACTCCGCTATGAGCTTTTGGCTAAGGTTGTACATCCAAGGGCCTCCCGGGTCGTGCCATATGTACAACGCGATGTGTGAATTTTAGCTGGAAAGTGTCAGCCACGCTAGGAAGGAGAAGCAAGGAAGCACCGTGTAGCTCACCCCTTTGAGGGGTGAGGCCTTCCGCATGGTGAAGCTCAAAAAAAAGAAGGGGTGCAGCACCGCTGCCCCCCTTCTGTCAACACTGGATAGGGTTGAGGGGTTCTCTTACCGGGACGCCGCCACAGGCGCATTCACGGGCGTGAGCCAATTGTGCCGGTCGGCCTTCTTGCCGCTGGTCACGGCGAAAAACTCTTCCTGAATGCGGCGCGTCACCGGCCCGGCAACTCCCTTGCCGATGGTGATTTTGTCAACCGACCGGACAGGCGTAACCTCTACGGCCGTACCGACGAAGAACACCTCATCGGCGAGATAAACCATCTCGCGAGGAATGACCGATTCTTTCACCGGAATATTCAAGTCTCCTGCGAGCTTCACGATGGAGTCGCGCGTAATGCCCGGCAGGATGCTTGCAGAAAGCGGCGGCGTGATCAACGCGCCCTCATGGACAAGAAAGATGTTCATGCCGGAGCCTTCGCTGATATGACCATCGGTGTCGAGCGCCAGGCCTTCGGAAAACCCGTTCAGCGCAGCCTCCATGCGAATAAGCTGGGAGTTCATGTAATTGGCCGCGGCCTTGGACATGGCTGGCAAAGTGTTCGGAGCAATGCGCGTCCAGGAACTGACACACACGTCCACGCCCTTGGACAGCGCTTCCGGGCCAAGATAGGCGCCCCACTGCCAGCACGCCATGTAAATCTCGATGGGCGAGCTTAGCGGGTTTACGCCAACTTCGCCGTAGCCGCGCAGCGCAATGGGCTTCACGTAACACGCGCCCATCTTGTTGACCCGCACGAGTTCGCAAGCCGCGTTGCAGAAATCATCCAGTGAAAATGCAAACTCCATACGGTAAATCTTTCCGGAATTGATCAGCCGCTGCATGTGCTCGCGCAGGCGGAAAATCGCCGGCCCCTGCGGGGTGTCATAGCAGCGAATGCCCTCAAAAACGGCAGAGCCATAGCCAACGGCGTGGGTAAGAACGTGGAGCTTCGCGTCATCCCAGAGGATCCATTTTCCGTTGTGCCAAATTTTATCCGTCTTCTGTACTGGCATGGTCTTGCCTCCTCGGTGACTCGGTCAGGAGCCGCTCGCAATTTCAGAATAAGGCAGGGGCGTGGGAGCGTCAATAAAATCAACGAATCTTAACGCTGCGATTTCAGCCATTTTGGCGGTGTATCTTCTGAAAATCGGGCCAATTTGGAGCGGTTACTGAGTTTTGTCGGACGGAGGTGCATTCTCCGTCGGGCGACCCGACATCATCGCAGCGGCTGTGTTCAGCACCTTGCCGTTGTGATTTTCCCAGATGCCCAGGAGGATGAATGGAAGGACCGTAGCCACGGCCCAGAGTTTGGCGTTGCGCGGAAGTTTGGCCTCCGGCTCCCAACGGAAAAGTTGCGAGGAGATGAAGATAGCCAAAACCGCCCAAGCGATAAGAGAGAAGAGCACCATGCCGAGAGTTTGCAATCCGGCGTTAACGAGCATTGCGCGCTGCAAGCCGTAGATGAAATAGGTTGCAGGCAGGAAGAGGCCGATACGCTGCACCATCCGCGGGAGTACAGCGAGGGGGACGGTGGCTCCGGACAGAAAAATCAGGGCGAACCAGAGAAGTTGGTTGATAATTTGTGTTTCCTGCATGGTGTTGGTCACGCTGGCGACAACCAATCCCATGGCTCCAAACGAGGTGATGCCCAAAATCGCAAGCACAAAAACGCTGACCAGATTGCCGAATGTGGTGACGTGGTAAATGAATCGGGCGAGCCCAAGCTCAAGAACGACCGTCGGCAGAATGAGCGTGTAATTTGCCAGGATGCTGGATGCGATCATGCTTGACGGAGCAATGGGGGCAAGGCGAAATCGACGCAGGATCCCCTGTTCCCGCCAGGTGACCAACTGCATGCTCAGTCCCCAGAATGTTCCCATCACCGTGAAGGACAATATTGGGCCCATCAGGTAAGCCACTGCTCCAGGCTTGCCTTTGGCGAAAACGCTTCCGTAAAGGAAAAAAATTGCCAGGGGCATGATCAGGCTGAAAAACAGGAATGTCTTATTTCGCAGAGTGATGCGAATGCGCACGGCGGCAAGCGTGAGGATCGTTCTCAATCGCGGAGTCTCCTTCCGGTGAGCTCGATGAAGACATCTTCAAGCGAAGGCGTAGCAATTTCCAGGCTGACAAGTTCGTTGTTCTCCGACTCAAGATGCTTTACCAGGGCAACGATGGCCGGGGCCGTACGCTGGCAGTGGAGCACATAAGCGCCATCCACCTCGCGAGCGTCGACCACTCCATCCAGGCCTTTCAGTGTGCCGTTCGAAGCGGGTTTGCTCAGCCGCACCTCGACACGGGTTGTATTTGCAGAGCGTTGCTTCAGTTCGCGCGGTGTTCCGGTGGCAATGACCTTTCCATGGTCAATAATGGCTACACGGTCACAAAGGCGTTCTGCTTCTTCGATATAGTGTGTCGTCAGGACGATAGTTTTTTTTTCGGCTTTGAGTTCCTCAATGATCGTGTAGATTTCCCGCCGCACCTGCGGATCGAGCCCTGCGGTCGGCTCGTCCAGAAAAAGCACACGCGGATCATTGACTAGGGCCATGGCGAGAGCTAGGCGCTGCTTCTGCCCACCGGAGAGCTGGTTGTAGAAGCTGCCGCGTTTTTCTTCTAGCCCAAACCGCTTGAGAAGTTCATCGGGGTTGCGGGTACGCTTGTAGAAGCCTGCGAACAGCCGGATGGCTTCGCCGACCCGCAATTTGTCCGGAAGAGAAGTAGCCTGAAGCGTCGCACCGATTACACTCTTGAGATCGTTGGGGTTTTTTTGCGGGTCCAGGCCGCAGACGGACACGCGGCCACCATCAGACACACGCAATCCCTCAATCACCTCGATGGTGCTGGTTTTGCCAGCACCGTTGGGGCCGAGAAGGCCAAAGACCTCGCCTTCTTCGACTGAGAAACTGACCCCGCGAACGGCATGCACGTCTTCGTAGCGCTTCTCGAGGTTTTCCACCAGCAGAATAGGGTTGGACATGATTGATCAGTGAGCTTCCATGGTAACGCAATCGGCCGAATCTCTCGAACCCCTACCGCCTTCCCTTGTCATTACGCTTCCGG
>Ga0187816_10000093_pt1 | contig 22790 bp, 20 predicted proteins | sample NC_wetland_sal_i_16_FD_132960 | JGI IMG/M metagenome (GOLD analysis project Ga0187816, IMG submission 132960) | Wetland sediment microbial communities from Neuse River Estuary, North Carolina, USA - SO4_1 | ecosystem: Environmental > Aquatic > Freshwater > Wetlands > Sediment | place: USA... | reverse complement strand
GAGGATAATTGTCATTCCGGGGCGCCGCAAAGCGGCGAACCCGGAATCCATATCCCGCAGCAGGGATTATGGATTCCGGGCCCGCGAACTTCGCTCGCGTCCCGAAATGACAGTGAATGGAAAGGGCGCAGTCGTCTCACGCAAACCTCGCCTTGACCGCGAGATTGACTGATTTCGCCCACTCGCCGGCTTCGATTTTCTTGCCGTCGGCAGGCTGCACGCGCGAGACCTTGAAGCGGCCGTCGGCGCAGACGACCGTGAAGCCGTCGGCTTCGACAGCGGCGATTTCGCCGAGCTTGCCGGCGATTCCTTTCGGATCTTTGGCCGGCAGCGGCTTGGCATCGAAAATCTTGACCTGCTTGCCGTCGAGCAGCGTCCAGGCTCCCGGCGCCGGATTGCAGCCGCGGATCAGCCGATCGATCTGCTCCCAGGGCTTGCCCCAGTCGATCTTGGCGTTCTCCGCCCCGCAACGGCCCTCGTAAGTGGCCTTTGACTCGTCCTGTTTGATGCGCGGCGCTTTGCCGGCCTTGACCAGGTCGACCGCCTCGAGCATCGCCTCGACGCCCATCGGAAACAGCCGATCGAAATAGACGGTGCCGAGCGTGTCGGTCGGACCGATCGGCGTCTTTTTCTGAATGAGCACGGCGCCGGTATCCAGCCCATTGTCGGGCCAGAAAATCGAAAGTCCGGTTTCCTTCTCGCCCTTGATGATCGGCCAGTTGATTGCGCTGGCGCCGCGATAGGCGGGCAACAGCGACGGATGGTACTGGATCGAGCCGTGGGTCGGGATGTTGAGGAATTGTTCAGGAACGAACAGCGTAACAAAGGCCATGACCTGAAGATCGGGTTTGAGCGCTTTGAACTCTTCCCACACTTCCGGCTTTTTGTAGTAGTTCGGCTGATAGACCGGAAGCTTGGCGGCGAGCGCCGCTTCCTTGAGCGGATCGGCCTTGGCGCCCGGGCGTTCCGGCGCGACATAGACGGCGATCACGTTGTCGCCGCGCTTGAGCAGCGCTTCAAGCACCGCTTTGCCGAATGCCTGCTGGCCGTGAACCACTATTCGCATAAATCGACTCCTCAAATTCCGCTCATGCCCACGAAAGCGGGCATCCAGAACACATTTTAAAACCGCCTGGGTCCCCGCTTACGCGGGGACGAGCGGTATCGAGACTACGCCGCCTCGGCCTTGGCCGGCTTGTCCGGCGCAGTGATCGCGCCTGACGATTTGATTTCTGCGAGCTCTTTCCCGGAATAGCCGAGCACCTTACGCAAGATTTCCTCGGTGTGCTCGCCGAGAAGCGGCGAGCGCCGCACGTCCGCGGGCGAATCCGACAGTTTGATCGGATTGCCGACGGTCAGATACTTGCCGCGGGTCGGATGATCGACCTCGACCACCGTGCCCGTGGTACGCAACGACCGGTCTTCGGCGATCTCTTTCATCGACAGGATCGGACCGCATGGAATGTCATACTTGTTGAGGATCTGCATCGCCTCGAACTTGGTCTTGGTTTCCGTCCAGCTCTCGACCGTGTCGAAGATCTGGCGCAGCCGCGGCAGCCGCGCCGGCGGCGTTGCATAATCCGGATCGGTTTTCCATTCCGGCTTGCCGATGATGTCGCAGATTGCACCCCACACCGGCGCCTGCGTGATGAAATAAATGTAGGCGTCGGGGTCCTTCTCCCAGCCTTTGCATTTGAGGATCCAGCCCGGCTGGCCGCCGCCGGAATCATTGCCGGCGCGTGGCACGGCGGCGCCGAAGGGCACGCCCTCGCCGTATTGGCTGTATTCGGTCAGCGGACCTTTATTGAGCCGCTGCTGGTCGCGGAGCTTGACGCGGCAAAGATTGAGCACGCCGTCCTGCATGGCGGCGAGCACACGCTGGCCGCGGCCGGTGCGGACGCGCTGATAGAGCGCCGAGACGATGCCAAGCGCGAGATGCAAACCGGTGCCGGAATCGCCGATCTGCGCGCCGGTGACGAGCGGCGGGCCGTCGCGGAAGCCGGTGGTGGACGCCGAGCCACCGGCGCATTGCGCCACGTTCTCGTAGACCTTGCAGTCCTCATAGGGGCCGGGCCCGAAGCCCTTCACCGAAGCAACGATCATGCGCGGATTGAGCTTGTGGATGTGCTCCCAGGTCAGTCCCATGCGGTCGAGCGCGCCGGGCGCAAAATTCTCCACCAGCACGTCGCAATGCCGGATCAGCCGGTCGAGGATTTCCTTGCCCTTGGAATTCTTGGAATCGATGGTGATCGAGCGCTTTGAACCATTGAGCATCGTGAAATAGAGGCTGTCGGCGCCCTTGACGTCGCGCAACTGACCGCGCGTGATGTCGCCCACGCCCGGCCGTTCCACCTTGATGACGTCGGCGCCCATATAGGCAAGCAGCTGGGTGCAGGTGGGCCCCGACTGTACGTGCGTGAAGTCCAGTATCCGCACCCCGTCGAGCGCCCTGCCCGCTTGCCCCCAGGCTTTGCTGCTGGGGCGCGGCAGGCCATTGCCGTTCGCCGATTTCTTCACGAGCTTGACGACCCTCTTCGATGAGGTCTTTGCAATGCTTTTGGCCTTCGCCGCCTTGGACTTCGCCTTCGCAACTTTCTTGGTAGCTTGCTTGCGCCTTGCCATTATTTTCCTCTCCTCGACTCGATGCTGCGCTGCCTTCTCGGCGACGCCACGTTATTTCTTGCGCAGCACGCTTTGCGGGTTGAGATTGCCGATGCGGCCGCTCTCGCTGCCGGCGGCGGGATCGATCACCGCGTTGATCAGCGTCGGCTTGCCGGAATCCATCGCCGCGTTGACGGCGCGTTTGAGCTCGTCCGGCGTGGTCGCATTGACTCCCGCCCCGCCGAAGGCCTCGATCATCTTGTCGTAGCGGGCACCCTTGACGAAGACCGTGGTCGCCGGGTCGGAGCCGCCGCCGCGGTTAACGTCGGTGCCGCGATAGATGCCGTCATTATTGAAGATCACCACGCAGACCGGCAGGTTGTAGCGGCAGATGGTTTCGATCTCCATGCCGGAGAAACCGAAGGCGCTGTCGCCTTCGATCGCGAGCACAGGCTTGCCGGTTTCGATCGTGGCGCCGACGGCATAGCCCATGCCGATGCCCATCACGCCCCAGGTGCCGACGTCGAGCCGCTTGCGCGGCGCATACATGTCGATGATGCCGCGCGTAAGATCGAGCGCGTTGGCGCCTTCATTGACGAGAATGGCGTCCGGGCGCTCTTTGACGATGGTGCGCAGCACGCCGAGCGCGCCGTGATAATCCATTGGCGAATTGTTGTTCATCAGCCGCGGCGCCATCTTGGCGACGTTCTCTTCTCTTTTGCTCTTGACCGCATCGACCCAGTCGGCCGGCGGCGCCGGCCATTTTGCGCCCATCGCTTCGAGCAGCGCGTGGACGCAGGAGCCGATGTCGCCAACCACCGGAGCCGCGATCTCGACATTGGAGTCCATTTCCTTGGGCTCGATGTCGACCTGAATGAGCATCTTGGCGTGCGGTTCGCCCCAGGTCTTGCCCTTGCCGTGCGACAACAGCCAGTTCAGCCGAGCTCCGATCAGCATGACAACATCGGAATCCTTGAGCACGGTCGAGCGCGCCGCGCCCGCACATTGCGGGTGCGTATCAGGCAGCAAGCCCTTGGCCATGCTCATTGGCAGGAACGGCACGCCGGTTTTTTCAACGAGTGCCCGGATCTGATCGTCGGCTTGCGCGTAGGCTGCGCCCTTGCCGAGAATGATCAGCGGACGCTTGGCGTTTCTGAGCACATCGAGCGCGCGTTTGACCGCCTCGGGCGCTGGAATTTGCGCCGGCGCCGGATCGATGACCTTGACCAGCGATTTGGCGCCGGCCTCGGCATCCATCACCTGGGCGAACAATTTCGCCGGAAAATCGAGATAGACGCCGCCCGGCCGGCCCGAGACTGCGGCGCGGATCGCGCGCGCCACGCCGATGCCGATGTCGGCCGCGTGCAGCACGCGGAAGGCGGCCTTGCACAAGGGCTTGGCCACCGCGAGCTGATCCATTTCTTCATAGTCGCCCTGTTGCAGATCGACGATCTCGCGCTCGGACGAGCCCGAGATCAGGATCATCGGAAAGCAATTGGTCGTGGCATGGGCGAGTGCGGTCAGCCCGTTGAGAAATCCGGGCGCCGAAACGGTGAGGCAGATGCCCGGCGCCTTGGTCAAAAAGCCGCCGATCGCCGCGGCATAGCCGGCGTTCTGCTCGTGCCGGAATGAAATCACGCGAATGCCGGCGGCTTGCGCCATGCGGCCAAGATCGGTGATCGGGATGCCGGGCACATTATAGATGGTCTTGATGCCGTTGAGCTTGAGGGCCTCGATGACGAGATGAAAGCCATCCGTCAGCTCGCGGCCCGCCGCGTTGGTTTCCAGTTGGGTTTTAAGTGCGGCCTCGGCCATGGCGAACTCCCTGTGCTTCTCTTGTGATCTCTAACGCTTTAACCCTGCTCAGCCTCAGTCGAGATAATCGGCAAATTTGGCGACGTGCTCGGCAAGACCGAGTGCATGATCGCGCACCAGGGTCTCGGCACGCGCGGTGTCGCGCGCTTCCAGCGCTTCGATGATGTGCATGTGATCGCGGATCGAGCGGTCGGCGCGGTCCTTCTCGCCGATCGTCTTTCTGCGAATCATGCGCATGTGGGTGAACAGGTTCTCGGCGAGCTGAACCAGAACTGCGTTGCGGCTCAGGCGGATAATCGTTTGATGGAATTCAATATTGATCTCGGAATATTCGTCGAGATGAGCGCGAATCTCGCCATTCTCGAAAGTGGCGAACATCCGGCGCAGCGAAGCAATCTCCTCATCGCTGGCATTTTGCGTAATCAGCCGCGCCGCCATGCTTTCCAGCGCCGCCCAAGCGGTGATCAGTTCGATAACTTCGCACTTGGATTTGCGCACCACATAGACACCGCGGCGCGGCACCGAGCGGACAAAGCCCTCGCGCTCGAGCTGCGCCATGGCCTCGCGCACCGGCGTGCGGCTGATGCCGAACTGCCCCGCAAGGCTGCGTTCGTCGAGACGGATTTCGCTGCGGCCGCCATACACGTCCATGCCGACGATCGCGGATTTCAGCGCCAGATAGGCTTTGTTCTTAAAGCTGAATGAGGTGTCGATCGGTTCCAATCGCAGCCGCGCCAGATCGGCTGGATCGTCGTTGCCTGAGATGGGGCGGGTGGCGCTGCTTTTGGCGCCGCTTTTGGCCACGGAAAGACGATGCACGCGTGAAGACATTTAAGACGCTCGCAACCGACGCTTCGCTCCCTACCCGCACGACGCCATCGCGGGCTTAAGAGCCTTCCTCATAGCTTACCATAATACATTATGCCAGAGCGGTTTTAGCGTCAGTCTGGGATGCGCCCCCAGCATGCCCGGGGGGTGGAGTGCGGGCCGAAAATCTCGGATGCGGCCGAAAGCGCCGGCCACATAGCGGAGGACGCGGCGATGGGTTTTGGGTGTCATGTCAGGCCATTCGGCGGAGTCTGAACGTACAAATTTGAACGTGCCAGGAATTTGAACGCACCATGTGAACCAGCGCGCGGTCTTGCGCGTTCGCTGCCCAAGGGGGACGCACAATGGGGGCGCGCATCAGGGGGCGCACATCCCATCGGAGCTATGCATGACCGGCCGCATCGCCTTGCCGATTTCGATCGTCGCAGCTGTGTTGGCCCTTGCGGCCAGGATGCCGCAGGCCACCGCTCAGGCGGTGGGGGCCGACGAAGCGTACGGCGTACCGGCGCGTCTAGCCCCGCATATTGCACTCAGTCCGGCGCAGAAGCGCGCCATCTACGCCGCCGTTTCCCGACAGCGGCTGCGCAGTTCGGCCGCCGACATTCCATTGTCCGTCGGCGCCACGGTGCCGCGCTCGGCGGTGCTGCTGACATTGCCGGATGAAGCGCGGGGCGGCGATTTATCGGGCCAGTACCTCAAATACGCCACGGTGGATGACAATGTAGTGCTGGTCGATTCGATCAGCATGCGCGTGATCGACATCATCCACCGCGCTGGCCCATGAGCTGGCCCGTGAGCTGAACCCATGAATTGAGCAATGAGCCGCAACTGTCGCGGCGGCTAAACTTACAGAACATGTCCATTCAACCCGCGGGCAAGGCAGGCAAGGTCGCTGCCAAAATCACCGGCCAATCCGGCGCGAAAACCGCGCCGGCGTTTCCGCCTGAGCTGCCGCCGAAAACCGCGTTCACCATCACCGCTACGCAGCCGGCCGGACCGCCGCGCGCGCTCAAATACGGCGACACGTTTCTCGTGCTGGATATTCGCGGCGATATCGGCACGTCATTCGTCGGTTCGTCCGGTCTGTTTCATGACGATACCCGTCACCTGTCGCGGCTCGAAGTCCTGCTCAACAACAGACCGCCGCTCTTGCTCGGCTCGAATATTCGCGACGACAACACCGCGTTTTTCGCGGACTTGACCAATCCCGATCTGATCGACGGCCAGCGTCTCGTGATGGAGAAGGACCGCGTTCATATCCTGCGCACTATCTTCATCTGGCGCGATACGGCCTATCAGCGCTTGGGGCTGCGCAATTACGGCGATCAACCGATCGATCTTCGTCTGACGACCCTGTTCGAGAACGACTTTGCCGATTTGTTTGAGGTGCGCGGCGCGCATCGCGAGCAGCGCGGCACCGCGCGCGCGAAGGTCTTGGACGGCAACCGCGTGCTGTTGTCCTATGACGGCCTCGACGGCAAGGCCAGGCAGACCGCGCTTGATTTCGATCCGCCGCCCGATCAGCTCAAAACCAACGCCGCCGTCTATCAGGTGCACCTCAAGCCTGGCGAAATGCGGTCGTTATTTCTGGCGATTAGCTGCAATCGCGCCGACGCGCGGCCGCTGCCGTTCATGCGCGGCCTGATCACGGCGCGGCGCGAAGTGCGCGAAGCGACCCGCCAGCGCACGTCGGTCGAGACCTCGAACGACCGCTTCAATGAAATCCTGTGCCGCTCCGCCGCCGATCTCGGAATGTTAATGACGAATACGCCGCAGGGCCGTTATCCCTATGCCGGTATTCCCTGGTATTCCACCACGTTCGGCCGCGACGGCTTGATCACCGCCTTGCAAATGCTGTGGTGGTCACCGGACGTGGCGCGCGGCGTGCTGCGCCGCTTGGCCGCCTATCAAGCGACCAAATATGATGCGCTTGCCGATGCCGAACCCGGCAAGATTCTTCATGAGATGCGTGGCGGCGAAATGGCGGCGCTGCGCGAGGTGCCGTTTGGCCTCTATTACGGCAGCGTGGATTCGACGCCGCTGTTCGTTCTGCTCGCCGGCCTTTATTCCGAGCGCACCGGCGATCGCGACACCATTATCGCGCTGTGGCCGGCGATCGAAGCGGCGCTCGCCTGGATCGATGGGCCCGGCGATCCGGATGGCGATGGCTTCGTGGAATATAAGCGCGCCAGCGATCAGGGCTTGGCCAATCAAGGCTGGAAAGATTCCCACGATGCGATCTTTCACGCCGATGGACGGCTCGCGGAAGGCGCCATCGCGCTCGTCGAAGTGCAGGCCTATGTCTACGCCGCCAAACGCATGGCGGCGCGCTGTGCGCGCCGGCTCGGCCTCGACTTCGCGGCGGACCGGCTCGATGCCGAGGCCGCCCGGCTCGCCGAACGGTTCGAGGCGGCATTCTGGTGCCCGGACCTCGACACCTACGCGCTGGCGCTCGACGGCGACAAACAACCCTGCCGCGTGCGCACGTCAAACGCCGGCCAGGTCCTCTTTACCGGAATTGCCGCGCCCGATCGCGCAGCGCGAATAGCCGCCGGTTTGTTGGAACCGAACTTCTTCTCCGGCTGGGGCATTCGCACCGTCGCCAGAGGCGAGGCGCGTTTTAATCCGATGTCGTATCACAACGGCTCGATCTGGCCGCACGACAATGCGTTGATCGCGCTGGGCATGGCGCGCTACGAAGCCAAGCGCCCGATCGAGACATTGTTTGCTGGCCTATTCAGCGCCGCGACCTATATGGATCAACGGCGGCTGCCGGAATTGTTCTGCGGCTTTCAGCGCCAGCGCGGCCACGGCCCGACGCTCTATCCGGTCGCCTGCTCGCCGCAAGCCTGGGCCAGCGCCACGCCGTTCACTCTGCTCGAAGCTTGCCTTGGGCTCGAATTCGACCCGTTCACGCGCGAGATCCGGCTGCGCAATCCGCGGCTGCCGGAATTCCTCGACGAGGTCGTGCTGCGCGATCTGCAGCTTTCGTCCTCGAGCGTCGATCTGCGGGTGCGACGGCACGGCGAGACCGTGTCGCTGGATACGCCGCGGATCAGCGGCAATATCCGCGTTTCAGTCGTGTTTTCGACGTGATCTCATCACGTTGGGCCGGTAGCCGGCGCGCGCATTCTGTTGTGGGAACCGGCGAGCGGAACCGACCGACCCCATCCGGCTTGTCTGATTGAAGTTCCATTGGAACCCCAATGCACGCCAAGGGATCGATAACGACGGGACTGCCAACGACGGGACTAGCCGCGGCTTTGTTCGCGGTGCTGGTCACTTTTTCCGCGGCTTCGGAGGATGCGCCGGGACCGGCGCCGGGGCAATCCACGGACCGGGCTTCGACCGCAACTGCGGAACCGGCCACGGTGACGGTGCTCAATAATCACGAAGTTGAGGGCATTCTCGGCCGGCAAGTGCTCGGCGCCGACGACGAAAATATGGGCCGCATCGTCGACGTGATCGTCGATCACAGCGGTCGGGTTCGCGCCGCGGTGATCGACTTCGGCGGCTTTCTCGGCGTTGGCAGCCGGAAAATCGCGGTGGATTGGAGCGCCTTGCACTTTCCGCCGCCCGGCCAGCCAAATGCTAAAATCTCGCTTGATCTTACCCGCGACCAAGTCAAGGCGGCCCCCGAATATCAAGATGGCAAACCTATCGTCATTCTGGGCGCGCTCGGCAAGCTCGAGCCACTGCCGTTTGAGTGACGCGCGCGCTTGATTGCGCGCGCGAAATCGAACCGCGAATTCGTGGACGATTGCTGGAGAGGCATCCTGCGCTCAAATCTTTCCCGCCGCATCGCTGAGCGTCCGGAGCCGCCGCCCGCGCGTTCCCCCGCAGTCCCGCCGGCGACCGGACCGGGGCCGGGCAGCGAGCCACCCGCGCCATCGCGCCGAAGTCTGCGGGGTCTCGACTGGTTCGTCTTTTTCGTCGCCGACGTGCAGACCGGCTTCGGCCCTTTCGTTTCGGTTTATCTCACCGCACAGCACTGGACCCAGATCGATATCGGTCTGATCCTTTCCGCGGCTGGATTCGTTTCACTGATCGGGCAAATGCCCGGCGGCGCGCTGGTCGATGCCGCACGGTCCGAGCGTTTCGTCGCCGGCGTCGCGATTGCGGCGATCTGTGTCAGCGCCCTGACTTATGCAGCGCTGCCGATCTTTCCAACGGTGCTGGCCGGCTCGCTCCTGCACGCGGCGGCGAGCTGCGTGCTCGGACCCGCAATCGCCGCGATCAGCCTCGGTCTCGTCGGCCATGCCGCCATCGGCGAACGGCTCGGCCGCAATGCTCGCTTTGCCTCGATCGGCAATGGGCTTGCTGCCGCGGCCATGGGCGCATGCGGTTATTTCATTTCGGCGCGCGCGGTGTTTGTCGTCACGGTGCTGCTTTTGATTCCGGCGCTGATCGCGCTGCGCCGCATCGCCGAAAACGAAATCGATCCGGAGCGCGCACATTGCGCGCCGCCGCGTCACGCCACGACCAAGGCGCGGATCCGGCCCGGAGCGCTGATGCGCAACCGGCCGCTTCTGATCTTCGCCGGCTGCCTGCTTTTGTTTCATCTCGCCAATTCGGCAATGCTGCCGCTGGTCGGCAGCGTCGTGACGATGAAATCGGCGCGCTGGGCCACATTGATCATCGCAGCCTGCATCGTGGTGCCGCAGCTTGTGGTGGCAATCCTCTCGCCATGGGTCGGGGTGCGCGCGCAAATCTGGGGACGGCGGCCGCTGCTTCTAATCGGCTTTGCCGCGCTGCCGATCCGCGGGCTGTTATTTGCTTTAATCTCCGACCCGTCGTTACTGTTGGCCGTGCAGATTCTCGACGGGATAACGGCGTCGGTGTTCGCGGTCATGGTCCCGCTTGTGGTCGCCGACCTCACGCGCGACACCGGCCATTTCAATCTGGGACAGGGCATTCTCGGCACCGCCACCGGAATCGGAGCGGCGATGAGCGCGACGTTGGCGGGTTATTTGACCGATCGTTTCGGCAGCGCGACGGCTTTCGGCAGTCTGGCCATCATCGCGCTCGCCGGCTTTACGCTGGTTTGGTTTTTGATGCCGGAAACCAGGCCGGCCAAAGAGGCCGAGGCGTAGCTTGCGAGATCACGCAGACTGCAAGCTCGCGAAACCGCGTTAGTGCACCGGCGCCTCGTCCGCGACCAGGCGCAGATGCGGCGCGGTTGCCGTCATCACGCTGCGGTAGACGCTCAAATAATCCTGCGCCATGCGCCGCGCGGTGAAGCGCTCTTCGAACCGGCGGCGCACCTTTTCGCGCGACAAGTGTCCGAGCCGATCGATCGCGCCGATGGCGCCGTTGACGTCCTCGACAACGAAGCCGGTGAGGCCGTCGTCGACCACTTCCGGGGCGGAACCGCGATTGAACGCGATAACCGGCGTCCCGCAGGCCATGGCTTCGATCATCACCAAGCCGAACGGTTCCGGCCAATCGATCGGAACCAAGAGCACGATCGCGCCGCTTAGGAATTCCGATTTCTCCCGGTCGCTGATCTCGCCGATATATTCGCAATTGCCGTTGGCCAGCATCGGCTTGATCTGCTCATTGAAATAATCCTGGTCGACTTTGTCGACCTTGGCGGCGATCTTAAGCGGTACGCCGCAGTGCTCGGCAATGCGAATGGCCCGATCGACCCGTTTTTCAGGCGCGATGCGGCCGAGAAACGCGAAGTAAGAAGGCTTGATCGGTTTCGGCACCAAAAGGTCGGCGGGAAGGCCATGGTGCACGGTGCGCACCCAGTGCGCTTGCGGCAGCGGCCGGCGTTGCGCGCTCGAAATCGACACCACCGGAATCGAGGAGAACTCATCGAACACCGGCTGGTGCTCCGGCAGATCAAGCCGGCCGTGCAGCGTGGTGACAAACGGCGTCGGCTGCCGCGAAAATAGCGAGAACGGGTAATAATCCAGGTGGCAGTGGATGATATCGAATTCGGCCGCCGACTGATAGACGCGCTCGAGCATCAACATGTGCAGCGCGTTGGGATCGCGGACCGAGCCATCGAGCCGCAGCGCCCGCGGCCACACCGCTTCAAGCCGCGCCGAGGTCATCGAATCGCCGCTGGCAAAGAGGGTAACCTCGTGCCCCAGCGCGATCAGCTCTTCCGTCAGCCAGGAAACGACCCGTTCGGTGCCGCCATAGAGCTTCGGCGGGATGGCTTCGGTCAACGGCGCCACTTGTGCGATGTGCATCGAAAAGTCCCTCGGTTCTGTTGAGTTCCTCACCCTCGGCAACTACCGACAACGTCGAAACCGTGAAAAATTTCGAATTATGGACGGAACTTAATTTTTTGGAGGGTGTGGAACTTTTGCGGCTGACGCTGCATTGATACCGACGCACCGTGTCGTGAGGCGATCTCTGCCGACTCTGCCGAAATGCCGGCGTGACACACTGCAACTGAAATTGATTCAGGTGCACCGCGCGACGGGGAACAGGGAGGGTTCCGGGTTGTTCAGACGAAGGTGGGAGCCGTCGAGCAGGCTCGCAAATTCGTCAATGGAGATGAAACGCGCATGGCTGAACTTACGGGTTACGCCACTTCACCTTTCGCGTTCATCTTTCGCTATATCCGCCTGCGGCCGATCTCCCATGCCGCTATTCTGACCGCGGTGCTTGCGGCCGTAGGCTGTGCCGTCTGCACTCAATACGGCGTCAAGTTCCTGGTTGACACGCTCTCAAGCGGCGAGAATGCGGCGGCCTGGACCGCGTTTTTCGTGCTCGGCGCGCTCATTGCCGCCGACAATTTGTTGTGGCGGGTCGCCGCCTGGATCGCCAATTACGCTTTCGTTGGGGTCACTGGTGACCTGCGGCGCGACCTCTTCAGCCATTTGATGGGGCACTCGCCGAGCTATTTTTCCGAGCGGCTGCCCGGCATGTTGACGAGCCGGGTGACGGCCACCTCCAATGCCATGTTCACCGCCGAGAACATGTTCATGTGGAACGTGCTGCCGCCCTGCATGGCGACGGTCGCGGCAATCGCGCTGGTTTTGACGATCAGCGCGCCGATGGCGGCGACGCTGGCGGTGATTGCCGGCCTCATGGTTTACGTGATGTTCCGGTTCGCGGCCGCGGGCCGGCCGCTGCATTACGACTTCGCCCGCAAAGCCGCGGCCGTCGACGGCGAGATGATCGACGTCGTCAGCAACATGTCGCTGGTGCGCGCGTTCGGCGGCTTTCTGCGCGAGCACCATCGCTTTGACGCCACCGTCAACCGCGAAATGGCCGCGCGCCGGCGCAGCCTGTTTTACCTGGAGAAGCTGCGCATCTTTCACGCGGTCGTGACCATATTGCTGACGCTCGGCCTGGTCGCCTGGGCGATCATGCTGTGGGAGCGCGGCCAGGCGACCACCGGCGACGTCGTGCTGGCCTGCACATTGGCGCTTTCAGTGCTCAATGCGACGCGCGACCTCGCCGTGGCGCTGGTCGACATCACCCAGCACATCGCGCGGTTGTCGGAAGCCGTTGCGACACTCCTCGTCCCGCATGAACTGCGCGACGATCCGCAAGCCGCGCCGCTCGTTCGCCGCGGCGCCAGCGTCAAATTCGAACATGTCGATTTCACCTATCCCGACGGGCAGCGGATCTTTGCGGACTTCTCGCTCAGCATCTTGCCCGGCGAACGCGTCGGCCTGGTCGGCCATTCCGGCGGCGGCAAATCGACTATGTTCGCGCTGTTGCAACGCTTCTACGACGTCCAAGGCGGCGAGCTTCTGCTCGACGGCCAAAACGTCGCCCGCGTTACCCAGGAGAGTCTGCGCGCCGCGATGGCCATCGTGCCGCAGGACATCTCGATGTTCCACCGCTCGGTCATGGAAAATATCCGCTACGGCCGGCCTGAGGCTACCGACGACGAAGTTATGCAAGCAGCGTTTGCTGCGCGCTGCGATTTCATCGAGCAGCTGCCGCAGGGGATGCGGACGATCGTCGGCGAACGCGGCGTGAGATTGTCCGGCGGTCAGCGTCAGCGCATCGCCATTGCCCGGGCGTTTTTGAAGGACGCACCGCTCATCCTCCTCGATGAAGCGACGTCCGCGCTCGATACCGAATCCGAAGAGGCGATCCGCGAGGCGCTCGGCCATCTGATGAACCGGCGCACCGTGATCGCCATCGCGCATCGGCTGTCCACGGTGCGCAATTTCGACCGCATCGTGGTCTTGCAAACCGGCCGCGTCGTTCAGGACGGCCCGCCCGACGTTCTCATGCGCCGCGAGGGGCTCTATCGCCAGCTGGTGCAGCGCGAAATGAATCGGCTAACGCAGCAAGCCGCCTGACGCTCAGTTCGCCCGCCAAATTCGCAAAACACATACACACCCACGCTCCTGTCATTCCGGGGCCCGAGCGAAGCGAGGGAGCCCGGAATCCATAATCCCAGCGCAGTGATTATGGATTCCGGACTTGCCGCTCCGCGGCAATCCGGAATGACAAGGCACTCAACCGCTGCCCAGCTGCGCCGGACCGCTGGCGCCGATCGGGCGCAGTGCTTCGGCTTATACGTGCGATCGGCGCCACGGCCGTCTAATATGGCGAACCTTCAGCGCTGGGAAACGCAGCGATGGATCAGGTCACCAACCAGCCGCCGCCGCTCGAACCCTACAATCTGTTGCAAACCGACCGCGTGCTTGGTGCGGCACTTATGCGCGAGAAAGCCGGCTGGGCGGCGGACGAACTCAACGCGCTCGGCAAGACGCTGGGCGAGCCGGAGACCATACGGCTCGGCTTCGCCGCCAATGCCAACCCGCCGGTGCTGCGCGCGTTCGACCGCTATGGTCATCGCATCGACGAAGTCGAATTTCATCCGGCTTGGCATGCGCTGCTTTCGCTCGCGGTCGAAGCCGGGCTGCATGCGAGTCCGTGGGCGGCACCGCGCCCGGGTGCGCACGTCGCCCGCGCCGCAGGCACCTTCATGCTGGCACAGATCGAAAGCGGCGTGTATTGCCCGATCGCGATGACCTATGGCGCGGTGCCGGCGCTGCGCCAGGCGCCGGCGGCGGCGGCGGAATGGCTGCCACGCATCTTCACGCGCCAATACGATCCGCGCTTTTGCCCGGCAGCTGAAAAGACCGGCGTCCTGCTCGGCATGGCGATGACGGAAAATCAGGGCGGGTCGGATCTGCGCACCAATACCACGCAGGCGGAATTCCGAGGTAGCGACGGTCCGCGCCGGCTGTTTCGGCTGACCGGCCAGAAATGGTTCATGTCGGCGCCGATGTGCGATGCTTTTCTGGTGCTGGCGCAAGTGAAAGGCGGACTGAGCTGCTTTCTGGTGCCGCGCTGGACGCGCGAGGGCAAGCGCAACGCGATTCACCTGCTCCGGCTCAAAGACAAGCTCGGCAATCGCTCCAATGCATCGAGCGAAGTGGAGTTCGCCGGCGCCGAGGGCGAGCTGATCGGCGAAGAAGGTCGCGGCATTCCGACCATTATCGAAATGAGCAATTATGCGCGGCTCGATTGCGCGATCGGGTCGGCGGGCTTGATCCGCCAGGCCGTGGCGCAGGCGATCCATCATGCCGCGCATCGTGTCGCGTTTGGGAAGAAGCTCATCGATCAGGCCCTGATGACGAATGTGCTCGCCGATCTCGCATTGGAATCGGAAGCCGCAACGGTGCTGATGATGCGGCTGGCGCGGGCCTATGACGAAGACGATCAGCCGGCATTGATTTGGCGGCGGGTGATGACGCCGGCGGCGAAATTCTGGATCTGCAAGCGCGCGCCGCTCGTGGCGGCCGAAGCCATGGAAGTGCTCGGCGGCAGCGGCTATGTCGAAGAATGCGTGATGCCGCGCCTTTATCGCGAAGTGCCGGTGAACTCGATCTGGGAAGGCGCCGGCAACATCATGTGCCTCGACGTGTTGCGTGCATTGCAGCGCATGCCGGGCGCGCCGGAGCTGTTGCTGCGCGAGGTTGCGGAGAGCGCGCCGGCCGACAAGCGATTGCGGATCGCCACCGAGCGCCTGGAGCGCAAGCTCTCCGAACGCGATTGGAAGGATGAATCCCAGGCGCGGACGGTCGTGCGCGATCTTATTGTGGCCATGCAGGCGGCACTTCTCTTCCGCCATGCACCGGCGCCGGTCGCCGAGGCATTTTGTTTATCGCGTCTCGGCGAACAGCCTAGCGGCACGCTCGGCCTGCTGCCGCCCGGCATTGATTGCCGCGCGATCGTCGAGCGCGCCGCGCCGCGGCCGGATTGATTTTTGGCTAATGCCGCGCGGCGGAGCCGGTCGCGTCTTCTTGGCGGAATTCGGCGTCATATTCCATAATGTCGCGCATCAATTGCTCGATCATTTGCTGCCGGATTGTGCTGTTCTGCGTACTGGTCAGTTCGGCCACCGTTTTGGCGACCGCGGTGAGCACTTCCTCGGTGTCGACGGTATCCGGCTCGCCCCCAGCCGCGGGATATTCGGCAAAAAAATCGTCGATCAGCTCGACCATCATGCAATGCAGACAGGGCCGCTCGTCCGCTTGGTCTTCCGACGTGGCTTCTGGCATGGGCGGTATCCTTTCGACCCGAATGTAGGTGAGACTCCGGCCGATTGCCATGCTGGGCGGGCCGCACCCGCCGCGCGCCATCAGTCCTCACCGTTTTAGGAAGTGCCTGACCGCCAAGACTGGATTCCGGGGCGCGTCAAAAGTCCGCAAAAAGGCGCGCGCTGCAGGACCTGCGGTCAGAAATTGCTATGCGTGGGACCGAAATCGCCGTCGGGATAAACACCGAACTGGATGCTGCCCTGGAGGAAGACCCCGAAAATGTCACTCTTCCAATTGACCGGCTGCGGCAGCCCGCCGACGACTTCAAAATGTGTATTGCCGTTGCTCTCCATGTGCCAGTAACGGCCGCCAAGGCCCACGCTGCTGAACGGGGTTACCTTGTAGGAGAGGAGGGCCTCGAGTTGATAGCCGTGGCCGGTCCCATCCTCGCGAATGCCGCCGCCCAAATCAGCGCGCAGCAAGTGGTCATCGACGCCATTTAAAATCACGTAGGGCAGCCAAACGGCTTCCGCGCTGAATGCGAAACGGTCACCGATGAAAACCGAACCGTCCAGGCCAAGCCGCACCGACTGCCAAACGGTAGCAATCGTATTTTTCGAAAGGAGCCGCCCACCTCGCCGCAGAAAACATGCGAGACGGACAAGACCAGAATTAGCGTGCGTACTATCGCACGCTCGCGTCACTCACTGCCGCAGCGCAAGCGCATCCGTCGCTGCCTCCGTGACACCAACCACGCGCCTCCCGGCAAAAAACAAAAGGGCCCCTCGCGAGGGGCCCTTTTGGAATTTGGTCGCGGGGGCCTGCAACCACCGACGGCACACGGTTCGCGTCGATGTGTAGGTCCCAATCGCGGGCCTGCAACCACCGACGACACACGCTTCGCGTCGATGTGTAGGTCCAAATCGCGGGCTCGCAACGTCCTGATTTGCTTCTTTGTCGCGACCGAGTTTGCCCTCTCACGGCGAAAACAGGGGTTCGAGTCCCCTAGGGAGCGCCAATAAAATCAAATACATGCGCTTGAGGCGATTGCCGTCGGATTGCACTTCTCCAACTTTTCTCCAACAGCCAATTCGGTCTCGGGCTTTGTGGCCGGTGGACCCGTGGAATTATTTTGGCGAACATCTGTCCGCCGCCGTTCGTGCTCGTTCGGCGGGAACGGAGCCGATCCTTTATCAATCGCCCTTTGTGTTGTGCTTGAGTTTAGCACATCGAATAGTGCAGTTGAGGAGCAGCTTTGGGCCCCATTGCAGGTATGATTGTTTTTCACTCCTCGGCCAGCCTAGCAGTCCGTGTTCGCCGATCTGTCGCCCTCTTACTCGGCGATATACACCTTGCGAAGCCCAAGAGTGATTACGAGAGGGCCACTAACGCGTCTTTTGCCATTCAAAATCGAATTGAGCTCCGCACGATTAACGCCATAGCGCTACGCGAAGGGGCGTGACTTCCCTCGCCCCCTGGCCACAATCAGAACCTAGAGACAGGGCCGACATATGCGCTGCGTGGTCGTCCTCAAACGGCGTTTTCGTGGCGGCGGTGACTGGCAGCTTTGTTGTGAGCCGCCAAGGTACGCGAACCTCTCGCGAGCCTCTTTTTATCTTGCGCGATTTGTGAGCAGCCGAGGAAACTCAATACAAGATCAGCGAAATCAAACTCGCGATCACCATAATGGCCGTTACCCCCGCCACAGAGAGCACCAATGCTTGCGTCGCCGCATGGTGGCTTACACTCTCGGTCTTCATGGCCAAAGTCCGATCAAAAAAATGATGGCTGCTGTGACCCCCGCACATTGGGGGGAAGGAGCGCCAAGCCCTAAAACGCAGATTATCGAATGCGGTTTGATGAATGCCATTCGTCTGACTGGTTGTAGTTAACGCGCATCAATGCGCCAATTGCGATCTCCCCTTGGGTGGAGATAGATGTTTTTAGATTAAAATTGTCGCTAGTTTTTCATCAAGGTAGCGATTGTTTGCATCAATTACATGACCAAACTCGATTTGAATTTAATGTGCGCGTCCGAAACAACCACAAATCCTGGCATTGCGTGTGACGGACAGTTTGATGCCGCGCTTTTATTTTAATCTGGCGTCCAGGGATGCCCATATCCCCGATGACAGTGGAAAAGAGCTTGCTACTTTGCACGATGTTATGCACACGCGCGAAAGCTTATTGATAAAATATTGTTTCAGGTTGGCCACGACGAGCGACCCCAATAGAGGAAGTAGACCTCGGACCAAAGCCCATGATACGCACTGGGAAGATGTTCATGACACACATCTCCGATGCCAAAGCGGGTTACCGCTGTCAGGGTTTAGCGCTTCGAAGCCACTCTTGGATTTCTTCGTGTCTTCTTCGATTGCTAAGCCCATCAGCATCACGGTAAGTGACACCGTCCGCGTTTCGGGCTTGTTGCAGAATCCGCCCCACGCACGGGCGTGCTACGTACTGGCGCATGGTGCCGGCGCGGGAATGAACCATCCCTTCATGGCAGCCGTCGCCGCAGAGCTCGCCCGGCGCGGCATCGGCACGTTGCGCTACCAGTTTCCTTACATGGAGCGTGGTGCCAAGCGGCCCGATCCGCCACAAGTGGCGCAAGCAACGGTCCGGGCCGTTCTGGATGCGGCGCTGGCTCTGTTTCCCGAACATCCGCTCATTGCCGGCGGCAAATCCTTCGGCGGCAGGATGACGTCGCAGGCCCAGGCTAACGCTCCGTTGCAAGGAGTCCGCGGACTGGCGTTCCTAGGATTTCCGCTGCATCCGGCCGGTCGCCCATCGCAGGATCGCGCCGCGCATCTGATCGACGTTCAAATCCCGATGTTGTTCTTGCAAGGGACCCGCGATAGCTTGGCATCACTCGATCAAATCGAGCCGCTCTGCAAGAAACTTGGCAGACGTGCAACGCTGAAGCTGTTCATGGACGCCGATCACTCCTTTCACGTACCGGCGCGGACAGGTCGCAAAGATTCGCAGGTTCTTGGAGACATGATCGATGCGTTCGTTGCCTGGTTTGACGGCGTGATCGGGTCGTTTGGGGGGAAATCGTAATTGTCTCCAGTCATGTCGAGCCCGCGATGCGACATTAAACAACCCATTTGCAAGGTGAGTTAGCAACACGCAGCGTAAGGTGCGACCTGCGGGTATGATTGTGAAGGCGGAAGGTCCGAGCGGCCGCGCGGAGATACATTCTGACGAACCGAAACACGCATTGGGCCTGGTCCAATACCTGCGAACTATCGGCTACAAGGCTTGGATTGAGGACACAAACGGCAATGAGATCGAGGAAACGGTGCTAAACAAGGCGATTAAATAACCCACACGTGAGGGGGAGCCGTAGTTACGGATGGCGCCGACCCCCGCGCGGTGGCGTTTTTCGGGATTTCATTAGCCCTCTTTTCGACTGGTGGTGTGTTATGCGATCTCGTCGCCGCCGCCAGGTGATCCATTGAGGTAGGGAGACGCGCCGATGGACCCTGCTGATGAAATGGCTGCGAAAATAGAACCTACCGAACGTCCGTTAGCCGGTGCTGTGGCCGGCTCAATTGATAAATTAGATGAACAGTTACGTGTCTCTGTCGAAGCTTTACTACATCCAAGCCCCCCGCGGAAACCTGTGGAGGAATTGGATGAGCTTATTTCGGCAATCAGTCATCACCTCGACCAGGAGAGTTCGGAACGAAAGGCAATTTATGGTCGTCTGTTAGCAATAGAAAACGAAATGGGAGGGCGGGAGTCGCGAGGGTTCGCCCGCTACCTGGTCGCTATTTGTATTGGTGTTGCCGCCATCTTGGTTTGGCAATCTTACGGCGAGGCAGCAAAGCGGATAATCGCGACAAGAACCCTGGAACTTGGCTGGTCGCCGGAGACCAGGCAGATGATCGCGAGCTGGGTCGGGCGGCTCGGCTGGGTGCCGCCGCAAACGGTCGCGAGCACTCCGAAAGTGCCCGTCGCCCCTTCTCCCGACCTGCGGCAACTACAGCAGATAGAGGCGCAAATCGCCGCGGTGCGACAAGCCGTCGAGCGGCAGCTTGCCGGCGTGCGAGAAACCGTCGAGCAGCTCGCAGCCGGTCAAGACCAGATGGTGCGCGAGATCACCAAACTGCAGGCCGCGGATGAGGAGATCCTTGCGAAGATTCCAGTGCCTCCCCCGCGGCGCCCCGCCCCCGCGCGCAAGCCCACGCCAATAGCGCCGCTCCCGTCGTCGCGGGCACCAACCACCACAGGGACGCCTCACCCATAAAACCATCCTTCAATGCTGTTGCAGTTGCGATGCTGCAGTATTTGCTCCCGGCAGTACGATGACACGCGTGCCGACAGCGACGCGGCTGTAAAGGTCCTCAACGTCCTCGTTGGTCAGACGAATGCAACCGGAGGACACGAAGGTGCCGATGGTCGATGGCTGATTGGTGCCGTGGATACGGTATTCCGTGTTGCCGAGATACATCGCGCGCGCACCGAGGGGATTGGTTTCACCGCCGGCCATGAAGCGCGGCAGGTAAGGCTGACGCTGGATCATCTGTTTAGGTGGTAACCAGTCCGGCCACTCTTTCATGCGGCTGATTCGCTCGGTGCCCGACCAGGTGAAGCCCTCGCGGCCGACGCCGATGCCGTAACGAATTGCTTTGCCGTGGCCGATCGTCAGGTAAAGATAGGTGTTCGGCGTATCGATGATGATGGTTCCGGGCGACTCGACTGTGGGGTAATCGACGAGCGTGCGATGAAACCGCGGCGGTAGCTCTTTGGCTGGTGCTCGCTCCGGCTGATACTGTGGTGGCAAAGCGGCGACGGCAGTGCCCCGTGGCGGGGGCATGGGCCCTGCGGCGCCGTAAGAATACGCGCCTGGATAGCGCGGCTGACTAGCCGGATAAGCATAGGGTGGTGGGTAGACCAAGCGCGGCGGTCGCGGCGGGTAAAGGTCGTTATATGGACCTTCGTACTGGTCGCTGTAGGGAGGATACGCGCCTGGGTAGCGCGGTGGACTAGCCGGAGATGGATACGACGCAGGTGGTGGATAGCCGACAGGCGGCGGTTGGGGTGGCAAATATTGCGCGGCAGCACTGCCGATTGAACGGGTAAGGCTGAACCCGATCACCAGGCTGATGTTGGCACGCAAGACAGACCCCAACGATCCTAATTCGCACTTGTGCTTGAAGCTTTGGCGGTAGCAAGGCGCGGCCATATCGAACAAGATTTTCAAGAGTGCGGCCGCTCCCGCTACAAGGAAACCGGGGTTGGTCGCGAATTGCTCAAGAGCTACACGGAGAGGCCGAACATCAACTTAACGCATTAGAAAAACGCTGCCGTTTCGGGCGCGCCGGTGACTTACGTCCTTATTGAACGACGATGTCTCGCTCCACCATGGCGCTGTTAACCGTTTTTTAACAATGGCGTGGCGTGACCAGCCGCAATTCGGCACCTTAGCGGACTTGGTCTTCTCGGGGTTGCCCAAAGCAAGCCGCATTACGCGCGAGCGTGGCGGGCGTCTGGGCCGATGGTCGTCTGCCATGGTCGCGCAAATCTTGAGCGTGAGATCGAGAATTCTTTTTGTTGCCGCGCTCGCGGCAAGCGTCATTAGCGGTCTACCTGCAGTCGCCGGATCCGGCCACCACGCCCATATGCTGGTCTCCGAGGTCACGCAGCCGCCAGCCGGATGGGTGGAGTTCTGTGTGGAATATTATCCGGAATGCAAGACCAAGCCGTCCGTGCCGCGCGACATATTACTCACGACGCAGGCTTGGAAAGAGCTCGAGCGCGTTAATCTGTGGGTCAACACTCACGTCAAGCCTATGACCGACATGGATCATTGGGGTGTCGTCGATCGTTGGAATTACCCCGACGACGGTTACGGTGATTGCGAGGACTATGTCCTGCTCAAACGACGAGTGCTGATCCAACTCGGCTGGCCGCGAGAGGCACTGCTAGTGACCGTTGTGTTGGACGACGAGGACGAAGGACATGCCGTGCTAACAGTGACCACCGGCAAGGGCGACTATGTCCTGGACAATAAGAAAGAGGACATCCTGCTCTGGTCAAAGACTGGCTACCGTTTCGTCAAGCGGCAATCGCAGTCCGACCCCAACGTATGGGTTTCGCTGGTTGATTCCCAACCCGTGATTGCCACGGCGACCGAACACTTCGGAAATTTGCGACCACGCCTTCACGATTGAGGCTTTTTGGGCCCAAGGATGAGGGTTGCTATGTCGCGGGAAACAGGGCCGAGCAATGTGGTTCTTCCTGCGAATGACATTCTGGCTGGCTGTTGTTCTGGTCTTGCTGCCAACCGGCGGCTTGCAGACCGCACCGAAGTCGCAAGTCAGTGCGAGCGAAGCTTTCTTAGCCGCCAAAGGTGCGGTGACGGATTTTGAGCATTTCTGCGAGCGGCAGCAGGAGGCGTGCGTGGTCGGATCGCGGACCGCCGTCACGCTCGGCGAGCGTGCGCAAGCGGGCGCGAAAATGCTCTATGAGTTTCTCAGCGAGCGTGTCGGATCGAACGAGTCCAGATCCGCGCGAACTACGGACTCGGTTCCCCTTCCTCAGCCCCGACCGGATAAGTGAACTTTCTCCCATCAGAACCTCTTAGCCATCGCACCGCCTGACTGGCGCAGTCATTATCTATCTATCTCACCAACGTCGCAGCGAGCTGCCCGACCGTATAGGGCTAAACCAATTAGGCAACGGGTCTGATTTGAAATTTAAAGCGCCATCGCCATCTAATAACGCATGAGTGACGAATTTGACCCAGCTGACTATTCGTTCGTGGTGAAGCGGCGAGGGAATCCGTAAAAGCCGTGGCGGTGGGAAATTTATTGTGCCGGTAAGGCGGCGCCAGTAGAACGCTCGCCCGTGTTTTTTGAGAGCATGGCAGAGGCGGCCAAAGAAGGGAAAAATGCGCTCGGGCATTTGCCCCATAAGAGCAGAGGGAACCTGCGAGGCCCTTGGCAAGTTTTCACATTAACTGCCCGTCAAATCTGATCAGATGAGGTCGCTACATGACGTTTTCGCTACGGCGCTCAAGTTTTCTCGCTGTTGCTGCAGCGTTTGCAGGGCTGATCACCT
>Ga0187816_10000092_pt1 | contig 22811 bp, 25 predicted proteins | sample NC_wetland_sal_i_16_FD_132960 | JGI IMG/M metagenome (GOLD analysis project Ga0187816, IMG submission 132960) | Wetland sediment microbial communities from Neuse River Estuary, North Carolina, USA - SO4_1 | ecosystem: Environmental > Aquatic > Freshwater > Wetlands > Sediment | place: USA... | reverse complement strand
CCTTTGAGCGGGCGTTACCCACCCCTGCCTGTCCCAGTCCAGCGATAGCACCTCGCGCTCCGGCCGTAGTGCCGGAGAGATGATGCCCAAAGCCGCCCGAGCGCGGGTTGCAAATCCGCCCGCGGGCACCGCACTCGCCCCGCGCTTACGGCCTGCCGGTCGCAGCCCGTCCGATTGGGCGAGATTCGGAACTGTATGTAACTGAAATGGAGACATACGTCAATGAAAATAGGACGAAATATTTTCACTCCGCGGGTCGACCGCCACGCCTCGCCGGCAGGGGCGGAAATAAATTGAACATCAGCCGAACGGCTTAATTTCAGCGTGACCGCGTCGTCGTCGGCGGTGTCGGCAGCGTCGCCCGCTGTGTCGATTGAACGATAATTTGCGCGGCGTCGTTCTCGCCAGCCGACGGCCACGGCGCTCCGGGGCAGGCCGACGTCGAATGGGTGGCGCAGCTCAACCTGGTGGTGGCAATTCGTTTCAGGCCCGGCACGCCACCGTCTTGGTCGAACTTGCTCGACAGCTTTTTGATGTTGCGGCGGATCTCGTCCGCCGTGACGCGCCTTGGCTGTCCTGGCGGCGACTTCCGATTGGCGACCATCACCGTGTAGCCCGGCTGGGTTACGACCATCGTGCCGGCGTCGTTCGTCAGCGTTATCGTGCCGTACTGATTGGTGATGTGTGTGCCATCGGCGCCGTGACTGATGGTGACGGTGCCGCCGCGGATGCCGACTGCCACCGCCGGCGTGTTGATCGTGACGGCGCCCTGATGACTCAGCTGGCCGCCGATATATTGCAGCGTGCCCTGGGCCAGTCTGGTCAGCATATGACCGCGGTTCGCCGCAGGATCATAGACGAATTCATCGATCACGAGATTGGTGTTGGGCGCAATGCTCAGCGTGCTCTTGTCGAGAAACAAAAGCTGGGCGGACCCCGACGGCGAAGTGTGGATGCGTTCGTTGTGCATCACGCGCGCGCCGACGGTGAGCTTGTCCGTCGCGCCGCCGGGCGGAGTGCTTTCGCTCACCGGGTTGACCGCCGTCGCGGTGCCGACCTGTTGCGCCAGCGCCGGCCCGGCCGCGATCAGCGCGGCGGCGAGCGGCACTATGATGAACTTCCCACGCATGACACGATGCCGAATGCTTAGCGAATGACCGGCAGTTGTCCGCTGATCATGTTGGCGCCGCCAGCCTTAACCAACGGCGCGGTGTCGAGATGCCCGCCATGCGCAAACACACCGACAATCAAAACAAAACATGCGCACAAAAGGCCAACGACCACGATCTTCAAGTGCGTCTGACGATCGGCGCTATAGATGGAATAATTCATAGCCGCCTCCGATTCTTGAAAGCGAGTTAAGCGCAGTTTCCGGCCGGCGCCTGTGATCTGCGGCACAAAGGGGCGCTTTCGGCTAAATGGCTTGAATGGCGTCACTTTTAGCGCTTTGGCGCCTGCGCAAGTAACGCGGTCTACCGGAACGTCACGGTTGCCAGGGCGCGATTGACTTTGTCAGGTGGCCAGATGGTCACGGGTCCGGGCGCGGCGCCAGGCGCGGCGATGTTGGTGCCCTGGCCAGGCAAGCTGAGAATCTGCTGGCCCGCGGCGTTCGACACGCTCACGGCTCCTTCGATGAGAAATACGCCGAGCGCTTGATCGTCGATCGGCCCACCCCAGAATTCCGTGCCACGGATGCCGACGGCCGCGACCGGCGTCGTCACGCTGACGTCCGCGCTCGCCAGTTTCGAGACCTGGCCTGACACAAAGCGAAAGGCGCCGACCAGACCAAACTTGATCGTTCCGTTGCCCGCGGCAGAGTCAAATACGTAAGTATCGAGCGTCAGCTTCGCCTTCTCGCCGAGTGTCAGCCGCGTGTTGTCGGTGAAGGTGACTTCCAGCCGCGCCGTTTGCGCGGTTGAGAGGACCTCGTTGAGAAAGACCGAGGAGTTGAGGCCAAGCGTGCGTATGGCGCCGTTGCGCGTTCCGCTCGCCTCTCCTTGTATGCGGCTGACCGTGCCGATCGCGTCTTGCGCCGCGCACTGGCCGCCGGCGAAGCCGGAAACCAGCATCACCGCAATGATGATCAGTCGCTGCAACATGCGCCTGTCCATGCGAACTGTGAATGGCCGGTCGGAGTGCTCCGTCAATGCAGGCACGCCGAACCAATCAAAGTCTCACCGCTTCAGTCAGTCTTCGCCCTCTTCCAGCTCGCCGATATGGTGCTGGGCGTAGAGTTCGAGGCCAAGCTTGGCAACCAGATCGAGCTGAGTTTCGAGGAAATCGATGTGCTCTTCCTCATCGTGCATGAGCTTCTCGAACTGGTCGCGCGTGACATAATCGCGAACCGAATGGCAATGCGTGGCCGCCTCTTCATAGAGCGCCCGCGCCGACATTTCGGCGGCGAGGTCGCAGTCGAGCACCTCCTTGACGTTTTGGCCGATATGCAGCGGATCGAGCACCTGCATGTTCGGGAAACCATCAAGAAAGATGATGCGCTCGACGAGCTTATCGGCATGCTGCATCTCTTCGATGGATTCCTTGCGCCACTGCTTGGCGAGCGATTTGTAGCCCCAATTGTCGAGCAGACGGTAATGCAGCCAATATTGATTAACGGCGGTCAATTCGTGCCGCAGCGCCTTGTTGAGGTAATCGAGGACACCGGGCTCGCCTCTCATCATTTTGCTCCTGATTGCGCTCTTGTTCAGCTCTTGGGATCAAATTCGATTGCACGAAACGGGACGGATCATCCGATTATAGCGGCTGTGACCGGGCTCGAAAGCCCGCCGGGCGCGAGCTTTATCAACGGATCAGGAGCGGCGTGTTAGGAGCCGGCTTGCGCGTTTCGGCAGCACACGGCAGACGTGGCTCCGGAAACCCCGAGCGCCTCATCCATGATGCGCCGAATGGTGCGCGCGCAGCGCCCGCACTGCGCGCTGCAACCCAGGCAATGGTAAACCTGCCCCGTGGTGCGCGGCACGTTCTCGCCCGACGACAGCGTGGAACGCACGTCGTGGTCGGTGAAAACGTTGCAAGAGCACACGATCATTGCGGAGAAAGTCCGAAGGACAATTGGTCCGAATTGAAACCGTCAATAGTCCAGGCTCGGCGCGGTTGCAAAGAAAAAATCGTTATTTGTAAGCGTTCTAATTTACGAGAGTTGTTCGCTCGCAAATTAGCCGAATTCGCGCCACCGCGATTGATGTGCATCAAGCGTCTGCAAATTCAGCCGCGGAAAGGCGTAAGCCGAGTTTGGATTAAGCCGCTGGAGCGATGCCGCAATGATCGCTCCAATCAGCCCATTATTCCTGCCCGGCGTTCAAGCCGCGGCCGCCGTGTCTTCCGAACTCTCGCCGCGGCGGCGGCGCGGCCGCAACCGGCAAATGCGCGCCGGTATCCGGCACAAGTCCTCGACCAAACCGGCAAAACGCTGCCCGCGTGCCAGCGCCCGGTCGAGCGCTGCCATGGTGCGTGCGAGCCCCGGATCGTCATCGTGGATCCAGGTGCGCAACACGCCGCCGAATAAGGCCGCAAGCCCTTGAGCGCGGATCATGCCGCGCGGCCCCGATGCGCCAATTCCCGCCGCGGTGAGCATCCATTGCTGCGAGCGCACCGCGAGGCTGTTGAGCGCAAGCGCAAGTGGCAGATTGCGCCGCGCCGAGCGCAACAGCGATCGCACCGCCTCGCGATGGGGCGCGAGGATTTCTATTCTGCGCATCAACACGTCGAACAGGCGCTCCCGCGCCGGCTCTTCCTCGACGTCACCGAAGTCCTCGCTCAGGACGGCGCGGTCGACGGATTTCACGTGAGCGGCCAGAATGGCCAGTGTGGAGGGAAATTCGCTACGCAGCTGCGCCAGCGACACGCCCGAAGCTTCGGCGATTTCGGCAAAACCGATCTGCTCGATCGGCTTGTCGGCGAGAAGATTGAGAAACGCCGCGATGATCTTTTCGCGATCGCCCGCCGGGGCGGCGGCCGCACGCCCGGAGGATGGAGCCGAAGATTTACGAGCGGGTCTACGTGCCGGTCTGCGTGCCGAGCGTGCCGATTTACTTGCCATGTGCAATACTCCAATTCGCACTCAATGAAGCGATAATCGTCAAGCGCTCCGCCGCGCCGGGCGCGGCTTCGCCTTCGCCATCTCATTGGCAAATGTAGGTGAGGGCCGCGATCGTTCCAAGGCCACAGAATCAAGGCCGCAGATCCGCGGCGAAAATCAGCCGGCTAAAGCGAAATGACATGAGGTCGAATCGGCATTTCGCTTTAGCTTTATTTGAGCATGATCTTTTCCGAAAACCGGCATCCACTTTTCGGGATCATGCTATAATTCGCGCGAGCGTGCGGTTGCGGCGGCAATTGCCTCGCTCATCAGCCGGATGAGGCCATTTGGACGCATCAGGACCGCGAGCGCAGCGGCGGTGGTGCCGCCCGGCGAGGTTACGTTTTGGCGTAACGTCGCCGCATCCTGGCGCGATCGATGCAACAGCTCGCCCGAGCCGGCGATGGTCTCGCGGGCAAGTTTCTCGGCCAGATTGGCCGGCAGGCCGACCGCCGCGCCAGCTTGCGCCAGCGCTTCCGCGAGCAGGAAGACGTAAGCCGGTCCGGAGCCTGACAGCGCCGTTATCGCGTCCATCAAACTCTCGTCTTCGACCCATTCCACGGCGCCGGTCGCGCCGAGCAAGCGATGCGCGACTTGGCGTTGCCGCTGGTCCGCCTTCGCGGCGACCGCGACGGTGATGCCGCGCCCGATCGCGGCGGGGGTATTCGGCATCGCCCGCACCATTGCCGCGGCGCGAGGAAATATGGTGGCGAGAAACCGCAGCGTCCGTCCGGCCATGATGGAAATGATCAGCGCGGAAGAAGAAACGTTCGCGGCCAGCGCGCTCAGCACTTCGGCGGCCGCTTGCGGCTTAATGGCAAGGACAACCACATTGGCTTGCCGCAGAGTCTCGGCGTCGGGGTTGAGCCGAATACCGCGACTGGCGAGCGCGGCGATGTGGGGAAGCGGCTCTGGCTCCAGCACCGCAACCTGGCGCGGGTCAAGACCAAGGCGCAGCCAGCCTTCGAGCAGAGCGCCGCCCATTTTGCCGGCGCCAATGAGCGCAATCAGACCGGAGAAATCGCGCAAGTTCGTATTTGCATCCGAAGTTGCGTCCGGATTTGCTTCCGGCATCGCTTCGGGAGGCCCCGCGGTGGTCACGCCTCGCCTGTGGTTTCGAACATCGCCGATTCCATGGCTTCGCGCGCCGACTTGCCCGCCCAGATGACAAATTGGAAGGCAGGGAAATAGCGCTCGCAGGAATCGAGCGCACTTGCGAGCACCGCTTCGCATTGCCGGCCGGAAGCCGCGACGCCGCCGGCGAGCACCAAAGCATGGCGGAACATGACGACGCCATTTTGCGTCCAGACGTCGAAATGCCCGATCCACATCTGCTCGTTGATAAGCCCGATCAGCTTTTGCACATCGGCTAAGCGCGGCTCCGGCACCTTCATGTCGAAGGCGCAGGCAAGATGCAGCGTCTCGATGTCGTTCATCCAGGTGAACGACACCTGATAGTTGGTCCACCGCCCGGTGACGACGAGACCGATCTCGTCCTCGCCGGCACGTTCGAACGGCCAGTTGTTGCCGGCAGCCATATGCTCGACGACGTCGAGCGGACTGCCACGATTATCGTGCGCAGATTCGATGAGGGCCATGCCGTCTCCACTCTGTCCCCGAAAGGGTGGAACGCACGCCACAGCACCGTTCTAAATACCGGCTGCAATTTGACGCAGGAGCGACTTTTGCGTGCCGATTGACGGAAGCCGCGAATCAGCCCGTCCCTTGACTATAAACGGCCTGTTTCTTTCCACCAAAACCTGTCCCAACGCCTTGTCCCGGCATCGGTACCGGCACTCATGAAGTGATTTGCCGCCTCCACACAATCCTTCCTGAATCGCCGTCCACAGCTCGGGCTGCGACAAGTTGACTCGGGGGACGGGGGCGGCGCCCGTACGGACCGCTCGGCTTTAGTCGAACAGGCTCGAGACCGATTCCTCGGCGGCGGTGCGGCTGATGGCTTCGCCGATCAGTGTCGCAATCGGCAGGACGCGAATGTTCTTTGCCTCGGTGACCGCTTTCGTCGGCTGAATCGAGTCGGTGATGACCAGCTCTTTGAGCCGCGATTTGCCGATGCGGGCGACCGCGCCGCCGGACAACACGCCATGGGTGATGTAGGCGTAGACCTCTTTGGCGCCCTTATCGAGCAGCGCGTCGGCGGCGTTCACCAGCGTGCCGCCAGAGTCGACGATGTCATCGACCAAGATGCAGACGCCGCCGTCAACATCGCCGATGACATTTGCTACTTCGGATTCGCCAGGCCGCTCGCGGCGCTTGTCGACGATCGCGAGCGGGGCGTTGATCCTTTTGGCAAGCCCGCGCGCGCGCACGACGCCGCCGACGTCCGGCGACACCACGATGACTTTGCTCAGATCGAAACGTTGCCGGATATCGCGCGTGATCACCGGCGCGGCGAACAGATTGTCGGTGGGAATATCGAAAAAGCCCTGAATTTGGCCGGCATGCAGATCGAGCGTCAGCACGCGGTCGGCGCCGGCATGGGTGATGAGATTGGCGACGAGCTTGGCCGAGATCGGCGTGCGCGGTCCGGGTTTGCGATCCTGCCGCGCGTAACCGAAATACGGGATGACGGCGGTGATGCGCCGCGCCGACGCGCGCCGCATCGCGTCGATGATGATCAGCAATTCCATCAGGTGATCGTTGGCGGGAAATGAGGTCGATTGGATCACGAACACGTCGGCGCCGCGCACGTTCTCCAGGATTTCGACGAAGATTTCCATGTCGGCAAAGCGCCGAACCACGGCTTTGGTCATCGGCGTGCCGATGTAATTGCCGATGGCCTCGGCCAGCGCAGGATTGGAATTGCCGGCGACGAGCTTGATGGCTCCGTTCTTGCCCGTCATCCCCAGCTCTCCTGCGCCGTCCGCGTCGCGGCGCATAATTTCGGAAAGTCCAAGCCGAAAGTCTTAAAGCCTCGGTGCCGTCCGCTGGCGACACGGTTGCGGCACGGATCACGCCCGAACGAAAACAAAGCCCTGATACAAGCCGCGTCTGGGGCTGGCAATATGAATCAAAACCTTTCCCCCGGCCGTTTTTCATCTTGTAAAAGAATGCCTTAACCGCAGCGCCAAGGGGCGCTAAGGGGGCCGGCGGCAGCAGCAGCGTGGCGGTCGCAGCGCTCAATCGGCGGATCAGCTACGGCCCTACCAGGGCGATCGCGTTAACGTGCCGGCCATAGTCAGCTTCGGCACGGTGCGTGGTGCGCCGATAGCTGAAAAATCGCTCGGGATCGGCATAGGTGCACAGCCCGAGATCCTCCACCTCGGTTACGCCGGCACGCTTGAGCCGCACGGCGATATATCCGGCGAGGTCGAACATGGCGTGGCGCTCGCGCTGAGCGGGGGCAAAGAAGCGGGCACTCGCCGGATCCTCGGCCCGAAACCGGGCAACGAGATCGGGTCCGACCTCGTAGCTTTTCTGCCGAATCATCGGACCGATTGCCGCCCGGATCTGGCCTTGCGCCGCGCCAAGCCGCTCCATTGCCGCGATGGTCGCTTCGAGGACGCCAGTCAGGGCCCCGCGCCAGCCGGCATGGGCCGCCCCGGTCACGCCTGCCCGCGGATCGGCGAACAGGACCGGTCCGCAGTCCGCCGTGGTCACCCCGATCGCGAGCGCGCGCATGCGCGTGACGATGGCGTCCGCTTGCGGCCGGTTCTCGGTCGTCCACGGCGCCTCGGCGACGACAACGTTGGGTGAATGCGATTGATAGGCCGTGAGCAGCCGCCGCGGCTCCACCCCGAGCGCCGCCGCCATGCGGGCGCGATTTTCCACGACCTTGCCGGCGTCGTCCTGCGAGCCGACACCGCCATTGAGAGTAGCGTAGAGCCCGCTGGAGACGCCGCCCGCTCGCGTGAAAAAGGCGTGGCGGATTCCGGTCAGTGTCAGTGACGCAGCCTCGATCTTCATGGTCTTGTCTCAAAAGCAGGCAATGGACCGAGCTTCGGCGCCGCAATCGCGATGGCCTTGAACAATTCACCCATGCCTCGCGCACCACCCGCAATCAACCGGGAGAATGCGATTTCGATGTCTGCGGCTTTCTGCCCCGATACCGCGGATTTGAGCGCGGCGGCGCGTTTCTCGATGCCGAGGCGGAGAAACAAATCGCGCTGCCGTATCGGCCCGTGAATGCGAGCGCCCATCGTCTCGGCGCATTGCGTCAGCGCCTCGAAATCCACATGCGCGGTCAAGTCGGCCGTTCCCGGCGCGCGCAACGGATCGGTGAAGGAATGCCGCGCGACCGCCTGCAGCGTATCGCCCAACCCCGAATGGGCGTGACCGTAATCGATGATCAAAGCGGCGCCTTCGTCACGGGTCCGCCGCCCGAGCTCAAGCGCGACGGTATCGGCGCGCCATTCATAGATCGAGCCGGGCGGGGCCCCACGCAATGAACGCGGTAGCGATGTTTCGAAGAATCGCAACGGCTCGCGCGCGGTATCGAACGCGAGGTTGCCTTCGGCAGTTACGATGACCACGCGCTCGTGCCAGCCATCCTCCCGTTTGACGGCCTGATGCACGGGCAACGCGTCGATGAACTCGTTGGCGACGATGATGCTCGGGCCGCCGGGCACGTCTTCGAGCGTGTCGTGCCACAGCATCGCCAGCCCGGTTTTGGCGAGCCGCCGCTCCTGAACTTTGCGCAGCGCCGGGCTGATTTCAACCAGATGCAGCACCGCGGCTTGGCGAAATCCGCCCACCGCTTTGGTCGCGCGCAACGCATCGTCAAGGAGCGTGCCGCGCCCGGGGCCGAGCTCGATGATGCGAAAATTTTCCGGCGCGCCCATCTGGCGCCAGACCGTCGCCATCCAGACCCCGATCAGCTCGCCGAACATTTGGCTGATCTCCGGCGAGGTGATGAAATCGCCGCCGCTACCGAGCGGATCGCGCTTGACGTAGTAGCCGTGCTCCGGATGCGTGAGGCACTGCCGCATATAGTCGGCGACCGGCATTGGCCCGCCGATCGCGATCCGCCGTCGGATTTCATCGAGCAGCGGGGCGGCCGCGTCAGCCATTTTTTGGCTTCGGCAGGCGCCGGAAAGCAACGACGAGAATGGCGATGCCGCCAAATATCAATGGAATGCACAACAGCATTCCCATCGTCAGGCCGCCCCATAAAAAGCCAAGCTGCGCGTCCGGCTCGCGAAAAAACTCGCAAGTGATCCGCGCCACGCCATAGCCGATCGCGAACACGCCGGTGACGATACCGGGCCGCTTTAATGCGCCACAGCGAACGAGCAAGCCGACCACAATGAACAGCACGACGCCCTCGAGCGCCGCCTCGTAGAGCTGGCTTGGGTGGCGCGGAATAGGTCCCCCATGCGGGAACACCATGGCCCAAGGAACGTCGGTGGGGCGGCCCCATAATTCGCCGTTGATGAAATTGGCGATGCGGCCGAGGAATAATCCGATCGGCGCCACGGCCGCGTTCACGTCGCCGAGCGACAGGATCGGAATGCCGCGGCGGAGTGCAAACAGCACGATGGCCAGCACGCAGCCGGTTACGCCGCCGTGGAACGACATGCCGCCATTCCAGAGCTGGACGATTTCAAGCGGATCGGCGGTGAAATGCGCAAGATTATAGAACAGCACATAACCAATACGGCCGCCGAGAATAATGCCGAGCGTGATCCAGATGACGAAGTCGTCGAAATCGGTCACGGTCAGAGGGGCAGGGCCGCCCCACAGCTTTTGCGACGAAATAATTGCGCGTGCATAAAACCAGCCGCCGATAATGCCGACGATATAGGCCAGCGCGTACCAGCGCACCGCAAACGGGCCGATGGCAATCAGGACCGGATTGATCGCGGGAAATGGAATGACTGGGAGAACCAGCATCGAGTTTTCCTGAATCCTTTCTAATTTGCGCTGCGCGTCGTTTTATTGCGGTCATTCGTACGGTCAGGGTCGAAACTCATTATTTCCGCGAGCCGCGTTGCGATTTTCGCTGCGACCCGAAGGGACGCGGGCCTTTCGGTCGCTGGCGTCGTTGCTCGTCGCTCATGATCGGATAGGGCATATCGCTCCTCTCGCCTAGCCAGCGGCCGAAATTCCCGGCGTCGCGGCCGTGTAAATAATGAGTTTTGACCCTCATTTGCGGCTGAGCTGCCTGCGCGCGCTTATTAAGCTCCTTGCCTCGCGCCCCTTGCGGCTCGGCTGCACCATTGCCATTGTTTCTAAGCGGGGCAGGCTCAGGTAGCAATTAAAGGCCGCGGAGGCGAGCATGGTGCAGACGACGAATCGGTTTTTCGATGAAGTTGCCCGGCTGATGAACGATGCCGCCGGTGTTGCGCAGGGCGTCCGCCGTGAATTCGAGACGCTGTTCCGCAACCAGGCCGATCGCTTTCTGCGCGATCTCGACGTGGTCAAGCGCGAGGAGTTCGAGGCTGTCAAGGAAATGGCGCGGATCGCGCGCGAAGACAGCGAAGCGCTCAAGGCGCGTCTTGCGGCGCTCGAAGCGAGGCTTTCGCAAATGACGCCCATGACCGGGCCGGCGGCAGAGCCCGCACCGGCGCCAAGCCCCAATATCGATAGGCCCGCTCTCTAGTGCATAGCGCCGGCCGCTATTGGCCTGCCGAGAACCGCGACGCCTTGAACCGCGACGCCTTGGGCGTTGCGGCATTTCCTTGTTTTCCGCAAAGCGCGCCGTTATAAGCGCGGCCATCCGCGGCATCACCGGCACCCCTGGAGGCTGACGCGGAATTTCCTTTGCATTACAAGGCTTAACACGAGGATATACGATGGCGACCGTCAATCAGATCAAGGCGGCGACACGCTCGCGGGCAGGCAAGGGGGCCGCCCGGGCCGAGCGTCGCGCTGGCCGCGTACCCGGAATCATCTATGGCGACGGCAAGCCGCCGCTGTCGATTTCGCTCGACTATGCCGATCTGCGCCAACGCATTTATGCCGGCCGCTTCCTCACGACCATCCATGAGGTTGAGGTGGACGGCGTGAAGCACCGCGTCATCCCGCGTGATTTCCAGCTCGATCCGGTGCGCGATGTACCGCTGCATGTGGATTTCATGCGGCTGGGCGAGGGCGCCACCATCCGGGTCAACATCCCGATCCATGTGCGCGGCGCCGATCAGTCGCCCGGCGTCAAGCGCGGCGGCACCGTCAGCATTGTTACGCACACCGTCGAAGTGCGTTGCCTGGCCGACGCGATCCCGAGCGGCATCGAAGTCGATGTCGGCGGGCTCGATATCAATCATTCGAAGCATCTGAGCGATATCACGCTGCCGGAAGGCGTGCGCGCGGTCGCCGGCCGCGACATCACGCTTGTGACCGTGGTGCCGCCGTCCGGATACGCCGAAGAAATGAAGGCGGCCGCCGAAGCCGCCGCCGCTGCGGCCGCCGCTGCTGCCGCGGCTGCGGCAGCAGGTGTGCCGGCCGAAGGTGCAGCGCCCGGCGCTGCTCCGGGTGCGGCCCCTGGCACCGCTCCGGGCGCGGCGCCCGCCGCAGCGCCCGCCGCTGCGCCCGAGAAGAAGTGAGGTCGTCCGGCATAGGATGAATGTTCATGTTGCTCCTGGTCGGACTCGGCAATCCGGGAGCGCGCTATGCCGGCACCCGGCACAATATTGGCTTTATGGCCGTTCAGGAAATCGCGAAGCGTCACGGTATTGGCCCGTGGCGCCCGCATTTTCAGGAGCTTGCGCTTGCCTGTAACGGGTCGATCGACGGTACGGATGTTTTATTGTTACTCCCAGGGACGTTCATGAATGAATCGGGTCGGGCGGTAGCCGCAGCAGTGAAATCACACCGGCTTTCGTTAGGAGACATTATTGTCTTTCACGATGACATAGAGCGCCGGCCCGCCAACGTTAAAGTCAAGATCAATGGAGGCGACCGCGGTCACAACGGTCTCCGCTCAATTAGCGCTTATGTGGGGAAGGAATATCGCCGAGTACAAATCGGTGTGGGCCGCCCAGAAGAAAAGTATCTAGTTGAGTCTTACGTGCTGAGTAAATTCATTGAACCAGAACGACGCTTGTTCAGTATGCTAATTAAAATTCTGGCTGACAGAATTAATCTCCTCGTACGTGGAGAAGATACATTTTTTGAGCGCGAAGTTGCGTCTGCCACAAAGCAATTTGGTGACTGGCCGCACTAAATGAACGGGTCACGACCAGTCAATTAGCAATGAAATAATCTCATGGGCTTCAAATGCGGCACCGTCGGCTTGCCGAATGTAGGTAAGTCAACGCTCTTCAACGCGCTGACCGAGACTGCGGCGGCGCAAGCGGCGAACTATCCATTTTGCACGATCGAGCCGAATGTCGGCGAAGTCGCCGTGCCGGATCCGCGGCTCGAAACATTGGCCGCTCTGGCGAAATCCGCTGCGATCGTGCCGACGCGGCTGACCTTCGTCGATATTGCCGGTCTTGTGCGCGGCGCTTCGAAAGGCGAGGGGCTCGGCAATCAGTTCCTCGCCAATATCCGCGAAGTCGATGCGATCGCGCATGTCGTGCGCTGCTTCGAAGACACCGACGTGACCCATGTCGAAGGCCGTATCGATCCGATCGCCGACATCGAGACCGTGGAAACCGAGCTGATGCTGGCGGATCTCGAAAGCCTGGAACGGCGTAGCGAGGGGCTCGAACGCAAGTCGCGTGGCACCGACAAAGAGGCGGCCGAAGCGCGCCACACCCTCGATCTGATCGAGCGCACGCTGACCTTGCTGCGCGACGGCAAGCCGGCGCGCCTGACGCCGCGCAAACCCGAGGAGGAGAAGCCGTTCCATATGCTGACGCTATTGACGGCGCTGCCGGTGCTCTATGTCTGCAATGTGGACGAGGATGCCGCGGCGACCGGCAATGAATTTTCCCGGAAAGTGCAGGCGCGCGCGCACGCGGAGGGCGCAGGCGTTGTGGTCATTTCCGCCAAGATCGAAGCCGAGATCGCGGTTTTGTCGCACCACGACCGCGACGATTATCTCGTCTCGATCGGCCTGCAACAGGCGGGGCTCGATCGGCTCATTGCCGCCGGCTATGCGCTCCTCGACCTGGTGACCTTTTTCACCGCCGGCCCGAAGGAGACGCGCGCCTGGACGATCACGCGCGGCACCAAGGCGCCGGCGGCCGCGGGCGTCATCCATAGCGATTTCGAGCGCGGCTTCATCCGCGCCGAGACTATTTTATATGACGACTATGTCGCTTGCGGCGGCGAGGCCGGCGCGCGCGACGCCGGCAAGATGCGGCTCGAGGGCAAGGATTACGTCGTGGTGGACGGCGACGTCATGCACTTTCGATTCAGCACATAGCGTAGGGTGGGCAAAATCGTCTTCTATTTGTTCCGCGTCGGCATCGCGCGTGAACGATTTTGCCCACGCGTCACGCGCATTTGCCGGCACGATGCCCACCCTACGCTTGCTAAGAAACGAATAGCGGGCCCACCTCGGACATAGCGCGACTTCCGATTTGAGCCAAAAGCAGCCTCATGCACTGCAGCAATCAATGCTAGGCTTAGGATAGGTATTGTCTAATTTTTGCCAGCAGTTGACTTAGAGCAGTTGACTTGGACATTGCAGACCAGTGGCGCGCCATTAGGCGCGATCAAGTGAATATGATGTGGACTTGGATGTCTGGATAATCGTTGATGGAAAAAATCTTTGGCGCCGTCTTACTGAGCGTCCTTGGGTTCGCCGTCTTCCCGTCCCAAGCAGAGGTGGCCTATCCCGCGAGTGGAGCAGCACCGGCGGCAAGCGGTTATGACCCCGTGCAGCGCTGCCTAGATCTGGTTCAATTGAATGTCGCCGGAAAAATCGCTCCCGCGCTTCCAGTGACGTCACATCCTGTTCAAAGTCCTCCGAAAGATCTTCCACTTCGGTGTCTGGCTGGGAATCTGGAGGAAATCAAAAGCGCTTTAAAGAATCAAATCGCAAATTGCGAAAGAAAATCGGCCAAGGAGAAAGCCCAAACGTTCCAGTTCGGCTGCCGAATGGTGAAAAACGAGGACTATTGTCTGAACGCCAACACGGAGATGCTGAAAATCGTCAGCCAGCCGAATATGGATTACGCCACCTTCGTGAACCGGGCAGCGCGGGAGTTTGACTGGTACGAGAGCAACGGCCGCCAGGGTAACGACGGGAAATTTAAGACGGGAACGACACGGTTTACTGGGTACTATAGTCCAACGGCGGTTGATGCGTCCGCTGTCCAGTCGGATGTGTACCCGTACCCGATCTATGCGGCGCCCGAAGGTCTGACGTATTTCGAAAATCCTAAGCCGGAGTTGGGGCAGGGCTGCGGAGTAGACGCGGTCACCAAAGTTCCAATCCATTGGTGCATTGACAATAAAAACAGCACCTTCTCCGCACTTCCCACCCGCGAACAGATGGCTCAGGGCGCCTTGGACGGGAAAATTCGGAAGATCGCTTATTTCCGAAGTCTTTATGACGTTTCTAATTTTATGCTGGAAGGTGCCGGAAGCGTGAACTTGAGACAGAAGGACGGCTCCATAGAAAGCGTGGTTTTGAATTTCGCCGGAACGAACGGTAGGCCCAATAACCTGATCGGTGACGTTCTGAAGTGCGAGAATAAAAAAATAAAAGGCTCTATGGCCGCTTACTACGCCCGTTATCCCGACGAGGCCTATCGGGACACCGTCCATTACAATCCATCAACTGTCTTTTACCAACCGGGAGTCAGTTACGAAGGCGTGGATCATATCCCAGTCACGCCGAACGCCTCGATCGCTACGGATCCAACTTCAATTCCCACCGGCACCATCACCTTGCTCAATGTACCCGCGGCGAGCGCGTGTTCTTCGATGGCGGTCGCGCAAGACATCGGCGGACGAATCAAAGGCCCTCATATCGATAGATATACAGGAGCGGGCTCCCCCGCCGGGGCAAGGGCCAATGCTTTTAACAATTCCGGATTTGTTTTTATGGCGGTTCCCAAGGGGACCGGGAGTCCGGTCTCAGATTGCGTATCAAAAACCGCCAATTGACGGGTAAGATCAGAGCGACAAATGGATCATAGGCCATTGTCGCCAGCGGACTAACGACGCTTGCGAGCTTTCTATTTTGCCTGAAGGTCGTTGGTGATCGTCTTTTTTCCCGTTATGCAGGCCAGCAGCTCATCGCCGTCGATTTTGTGCCCGCCTTCGTCTCTGATCGACACGTTTACCAATCCCGTCTCATACATCTGGCGTGCTTTGCTAAGCGCCTCATGCACGTCGTTTGCTGTTTCCGACACGGGGCCTATGGCGAGGCCGAGAGTATCGCTGGTGACGGTGTATGCCATATCGCGTTACGCCAATCTCTTTGCGATCGTTTCACCTTTTATCCACCGTCAACATGTCAGCACGTAAGATTGGCAAGCGAAGGGCTCGCTATCTGCTTATCATCCAGAGGCTGGTTGCGTGCCATTTTTGCAACACCCGCAATTTTTTCAATGGCGGCCCAATTAAGGCGCATATCGCCTGATTGAATACGATTGAATACGAGGTGCTCAACAAGTCAGGGGGATCGTTATGACTCTCAGTAGCTTGAGCCCAATGCAGCATGCCGCGCCAAGAGTAATTTTTGATACCAATAGATTACGCACACTCATTGCAGAGTATACAGGCGTTAATGCCGAACGAGTTACAGATGAAGCGCACTTTGGTGACGATCTCGGCCTGGATCGGCTTGATCGCCTCGAATTGATGATACTGATCGAGGATGAATTTGCCGACATTGAGATTTCGGAAAACGATGCCAATCAGATCGAAGTCGTCGGCGATCTCATTCGCATATTGGAATCACCTGCGGGGGGCCTTGGTGGCGCGCAGGTGTCATGATTTAGATCGAACAACTTTACGAGTGGCGGAACGGGGATCAGTCACGACAATGCGTTCGTTTGTTTTTTTAATCATCGCCTTGATGCTCGGCGGCTGCATGCAGGAGACACTTGCGCCCGTGACTCAGGCCGGCTGGAGCGCGCGCGACAGGCAATTGATGTCTAATCTGCCCTACACGCAGGCGACAATTCCGGAGGAGTTTCGCCGGCACATCGTCAGCTACACGCGTAAGGAAGTCCCCGGCACCATCGTCGTCGATAGTAGCAACAAGTTTCTATATTACGTGCTGCCTAAGGGCCAAGCGATCCGCTACGGCATCACTGTCGGCGAAGACGCGCAAGCCTGGACTGGCATGGCCACGGTCGGCCGCAAGGAAGAGTGGCCGTCGTGGACACCGACCGCCGGCGAACACGCGCGACTTGGGCCCATCCCGGCCTTCGTGACCGGCGGGCCACAAAATCCGATGGGTGCGCGCGGGCTATATCTGTACTCCAGTGGCAAGGACACGCAGTACCGGATCCATGGCACCAACCAGCCGGAATATATTGGCCAAGCTATCTCTTCGGGCTGCATCCGCATGACCAACGAGGACGTGATTGACCTCTACAATCGCGTAAAGATCGGCACAATTGTTGTTGTCCTCGCGCCAACGAAGCCTTACTTGCCATTCGGCCCCCACGCCTAGGCGATGCGATCCCGGGCGCTTCTTGGCCGGCTTGTTCTCACGCGACCTGCTGGACTTCGGCTTCGCAGCGACGACTGTGTCAATCGGCTGGCTGGGGCTTTGTTGTCGGCGTGGTAGTCGATTCATTCGTTGCTGAATCCGAGCCGCGTTCTCGCATTGTAGAATCGGGCGAGGCGACTTGCGTCTACGAGGCGGGCTTCGACCCGAATAAGCCGCCAAAAAATTTACTCGTCAACGAACTATCGTTGTCGGCCCAGGGGACGGGCGGCAGTTGCGGCAGTTGCGATCCATTCGGTAGCACCATCGCAAGCGGTATTATTCTCCCCGGAAACCGTGCGAGGAAAACCGTGTTCATTCCGCCGTCGAGGCCGCTGTAGATAGGTGCGACTGACACGTTCTCTGCTACAAATTGCGCATATTCGAGCTCGTCGGCGTGTTGTTTCTCCAGCGCCCTCCGAGCGATTTTCGGATTGACGACAAAGGCGGGACATTTACCGGTCGGATCGAACACAAGAGGCTTCGACGAATTCGGGAGCTGGTACGCATCGAACACGTAACGGCGATCGCACACATCTACTTTGGGTTCGAGACGCGTTGCCTCGAAATGATCATTGCCGATCTTGAGCATCTTCCAGAAGTCCATGTTCGGATTGGTTCGATGCCGCGCCAGGTTCGCCGGCGTCAAACGGAACGGATAGGCCTGGATCTGGAATGACGGCTGGCCGCCGACCAGTGAGTCGCGCACCAGCGAATAGATCTCGCCCATCTGTTCGTCGGTCATGGCATAGCAGCCGCTCGACCAGCAGTCGCCGTGGATCATCAGAAAGGTGCCGTCGCGATCGTTTGCCTTATCGAAGCTGTTGGGAAAACCGATGTTGATCGCAAGATAGTAGTTGGAATTCGGATTCATCAACTCGGGCGTGATTCTATAGAACCCCTCCGGAGCCTGACGGTCGCCCTCATGCAACTTTGGCCCAAGATCGCCAGACCACCGACAGATCGGATAGACCTTGAGGATCTGGAAATGGCCGGTGGTGTCCTGCTTCCAGACTTCGAGTTCCGATTCTTCCTTGAAAATGCGCACGAGAATCGGTGAATTTTTCGACATGTTCTTTTGTTGGAACAGCGAGAGCAGCTCGTGCGAGACTTCCTGTGTTGCCTTGGTCGGCAACTGACTGCCGTCTTCGCCAAGGCACCGGAGCGGCGTCACGACGCCGGCAAGAGCCGCCGTTAGCGCAAGCACGCGGACCACCGTAGCGCGGATCAATGCTACCCCCGACCGTGGGACCTTTTTCGACTCATTACCTTAAGAGGTGGCGTTCGCAAGGCCATTAACGCCAGGATTCCCCGCAAATGATGTCAAACGTCTGTCAATCCGGACAGATTCAGAGCCGATTCTTCAGATCGGTTCACCGCTTATCCACCGTCAACACGTCAAGCACTCGATATAACTCGCGGTGATCCGCGGCGCGGCTTGTTTGTGGCGAAACCGTCGCTCTTATCCGGCACTTCGTTTCAGTCGGCGTATCAATGGTGCCGGGGATTCCGCAAATATCTTCTATGGAGTTGATGTCTTTAACCGGTAAAAAATTCAGATCGCATTGACCAAGGGTGATGCCATCTTCCCGCGTATTGGTAAGATCTCCGCTGCAGGTCAATCGAAGTCCCGAAGCGGCACTACATTCGACAATCGTGCCGCCTGTTACCAACACCGTAACGATACCGATTAGCGCCTGCTTCGCCATGTCCTTGGCCATGTCGATCTTGGCCATCTCGATTTATGCCATGTCGATCTAGTTTGGCTGCTCGAAGCCACGGTTAGCAAAAGGCGCACACCTTTCAATTCAAATGGGCGCGAGGCATGGAGAAGCTGATTTCCGTTTTGCCCCTGAAAGGGGAAATCGGCACGCCTGACCGTTTGGACTTTATCTGCTCCGCATCGTCCAACCCGCGCCGGGCTTGGACACGTTTTGCCATCCACGCATGGGATGCCGCAGCTGCGTCGAATGCGACTGGACGGCAGAGGATGTTGTTGATCGCGTTCTGACCTTGGCCTCGGCGGGTGGCGCCGGCTTCTGCGGGGGCAGTGGCATTCGCGCCCCAGCTGCCACGGGATCGAGTTCGCGAGGGACCAGCATCGCGAAATTGCCGGGATGATGGACGTGACTGGCGAGTTGCCCGGCATGATCTCCAGCTCCCCAAAAGATATCGGCGCGGGCTGGGCCGACAATGGCCGAGCCGGTGTCCTGAGCGATCATCAAATGGTCAAAGTGGCTGCCCCGTTTGTCATCGGTGAGAGGCAAGTCGGCGTCGATGAAAAACGGCGTGCCGTAGACATGTAACGCATTATCGACGGCAATAGAGCGCTCTGCTGTCAGCGGTATGCCTTGGGCGCCAATCGCCTCATGCTCACGCGGCGTCTCTTGGAGGCCAACCGGTCGCCGATCATCTGATAGTCCGACGATGCGGAAAAACATAAAGGATCGATTTTGGCGCAAGAGTTCCTCGGCGCCCTGTGGGTTAGCGTGTACCCAGTCACGAATTCGCTCGAGCGACATCTCTTCACGCGGAATGATGTTGCGCTCGACGAGAATGCGGCTGAGCGGCACGAATGGGTAGCCATTATGTCCATCGTAGTTGATGCGCAGCATGGCTCCGTCTTCGAGGCGCACGCGCGCTGATCCCTGGATCTGGATAGTGAGAGCATCCGACTGATTTTTGATCCAACAGATCTCGAGATGTTTGCCGTCGAGAGCGCCGTCGAGGATCTCGCCGCGATCGTAGTAAGGGACGAGCGTGCCACTGTCCGTACGCCGCAATGATTGTCCCCTGTTGGGAAAGCCGGGACCGGCACTGCGGGGCGGCGGCACCAGATCTAGCGGGCGGCGATAGATCGGTACCTTGAAAATTCCGGTGGGGAAGCGTGAGCCGTCGACGATCGGTTCGTAATAGCCGGTCAACAGGCCAGCACTATCGCCCAGCTTGGTTATGCGCAGCGGACGAAAATTGCGTTCCAAGAACAGCCGCGCCTGTTCGCCTGTCAGTCGGCCTGCAGCAAGCGCCCGACGACAGACCTCTATAAGCGCTGGATACATCGGACGCTTTTCGCCCTCGCTGAGGCTGCTTCGCAGCAGAGGGCGGCAGCTCGCTAAAAAGGTAGCAAACGCGGCGGCGTGGTCATCCGCTGACCATCCCTTCAACGCATTCCATTCAATCGGCTCGAGGGCGGCGTCGGGGAGACGAAGCGGTTCGGGTTGTGCTGCCGACGGTCCGAATATCGCAGGTGGGAAAGCGGCGAATTGGGTTTTCTGTTCCACGCGCGCCGCAGCATGAGCCGACAGTCCGACCAGCTGCGCAACAATTCCGACAATCAGGACGAATGTAGCTGCGATCGCGATCCGATCGCGATCAATTTTGAATGGGCAACTGCCGCTAACTTTGGACATCGCCAGTCCGCGTGTCTGCCAGCGGATGAATTTAGCAGGCGGAAAAGGCTAATTTTGTGATCAGAGCTGGGGCATCAGCCGTTAACTGCAGTGCTAGACCATCGGACGGAATGTCTGTTCCCGTCAAAGCAGACATCGACCGAGCCTATTGGATGTACGCTCAGTGCGGGAAGCAGACATCAGCCGTGACCGGCCTAACTCGCTTTTTGTAAGCCCTCGATTTTGATCGTAGCTGAAGGCCTGTCCTAATTCTTGTCTTAATTCTTGGCGCGCCGTTTCCATTCCAGGAACTCAGCATAAAGCTTTTCAACGTCTTGATTTGATGGTTTGGCGCCTGCGTGCTGCGGCACGAAGTCCTTAGAGCCCGGACCTGCATATGGACCGCTCACCGCAACAGATTGCGATGGCTTGGCTGGCGCTTCGCGCGCAGTCTGCACGGCTCCCTGTTCTGAAGGACCGTTATCCGCTTGTAAGTGCCAACACTTACGCTCTTGCGGCCGATCTGTGCGATAGTACCAGTGGCTGTTCGGCGGCGCGGGAGAATCTGGAGCAGTAAGGCAATCGCCCGCGAACGCGATGTTAGCCGGCACGCCGACCCCCAAGCCCGAGGCTAAAAACGCAGAAGCGAACGCGATTGTGCGGATCGGCCGGAGTAGCGCTGACATGGTTCTCGCCTCCCCATCATGCGGCGACCATGTTCATGCGAAATTCGATTACAAAGCGATACAAATTGGGCAATCCCGCGTTGGTTTCGGCGCATTTTGCTGACGCTGTCAGCCTGGAAAAATCAGAGTGTCTCACCAGAAGAAGAGCGCGTCGTCTCGAGAAATAGGCAGAGTCGCGGTAAGCAGAGAGCAAAGACGCTTTATTCCACCTTAATGCTCGCGAATTGGATAACTTTTGCGTACTTCGCGATTTCGTCGGCAACGAACTTTTTGAAATTTGCAACCGACATTGGCATCGGTTCAACGCCTAGATTAAGCAAGCGTGACTTGAGGTTTGGATCCGTAACGCAGGCGGTGGTCGCCGCATTGAGCTTCTCGACGACCTCATCGGGCGTCCCAGTTGGTGCACAAATCCCATACCAGCCACTCGCGGCGTATCCCGGTACAAATTCCGCTATTGCGGGGATTTCTGGCGCGGCATCGGATCGCGTCGGAGTAGTAACCCCAATCGCAGTGAGTTTGCCGGCTCTGACGTCCTGGATGATCTGCGCTATCGGGGAAAATGCTATTGGAATTTGACCTCCAAGGAGATCCGTCATGTAACTGGCCTTATACGGCACCTGGACCATATCGGCGCCGGTCATCATCTTGAACAACTCGCAGGCGACATGTGGTCCGGTTCCCGGCCCAGCCGAAGCAATGTTTATCTTGCCAGGATTTGACTTCGCATATGCGATCAGCTCGGGAACTGATCTAACTGGGAATTCAGAATTGACCACGATCACGAAAGGGGTGCGGCCAATGGCGGCGACGGGTGTTAGATCGCGCGTAAAATCGAAGTTGAGATGCGTGTAGAGCGTTGCGTTGATGGCGTTGCCCGAAATAGTCAGCAGCATTGTGTAACCATCAGCTGCTGCGTGTGCGACCACTTCAGTGCCGATATTGCTCGCAGCTCCGGGTCGGTTATCCACGATGAATTGCTGGTTTAGCCGCTCTGAAAGAGCTTGGGCTATCAAACGTCCAAGTATGTCCGGCGACAGTCCTGCGGCGAACGCGACTACGATGTGAACTGGGCGAGTCGGGTAGTCGAGAGCCGAGGCGAAACGCGGCAGAGCGGTTGCCGCTGCGCTGCTCCCTGCGAAAGCGAGGAAAACTCTTCGTGAACGTTTCATCGCATTCTCCCGATTCCCAGCCTAGGCGGGGCTAAGATTAACAGCAATACGAAGGCGACGTCAGCGGCGATGGTCAGCGCCGATGGTCAGCGCCTTGTCCGATTGGGGTCAGAAGCAGACATCCGACGTCGTCTTCGCGATGGCTGCTTTACTCCTAAAAGCAGACATCAGATCACCGCGCGGCCAAAGGTGGGAAGACTCGCCGACCGGCTGGCCGCGATGGCCCAAAGGCGAGCACAATTACCGCACCGATGGACGCCCCATCGCCCAGTGGTCCCGCCTGAAGGCTGGGTATTCCGACGACCTCGGAACCGGCAGGCGCTGAACCGCGCCTGCGAAATTGCCTCGCAAAAAAAGCCCACCGAGTTCTGCCGCCCGGTGGGCCATTCGTTGCTGATGTATGGCTCAAATTACTTTTGTTTGGTGGTATCGCTCTTCATGTAAAGGTTATCACCTTTTCGCCGTGCCTCACGACGCTCGTGGCGACCCGTACGTCGCGCCTCACGCCGCTCGTGGCGACCCGTACGTCGTGCTTCACGCCGCTCGTGGCGACTTGCGCGCCGCCCCTGACGCCGTTCCATACCGGACGTTGCTGGAGCGGGCGTTACTGGAGCGGACGTTGCTGGAGCGGACGTTGCTGGAGCGGTTGGCTGTGCCTGAGCCTCGGCATCTGACGTCATTAGCACGGTGGTCGGGACGACAAAGCCCAACGCGGCGGTTAGTCCGAGAAGGGAAAAGGCGCCTCGACGCGAGATCATTTTTTCACTCATGTCTAATCTCCGGGGATTTTGATCCTCCCCCCGGGACTCCCATTAGGGGCTCGCACACATGAACGTCCGGTGAATAAAGCGGCTTTCGCATTCCGCGCGGACGCTCATTAGTTATCCGCAAGGATAGTTTGGTGACCTTTGGTTTATTGCGGTCTTGCGCCGAACCAAACACCCGCAT
>Ga0187816_10000091_pt1 | contig 22815 bp, 15 predicted proteins | sample NC_wetland_sal_i_16_FD_132960 | JGI IMG/M metagenome (GOLD analysis project Ga0187816, IMG submission 132960) | Wetland sediment microbial communities from Neuse River Estuary, North Carolina, USA - SO4_1 | ecosystem: Environmental > Aquatic > Freshwater > Wetlands > Sediment | place: USA... | reverse complement strand
TCGCGGCCGGCATGAATGTGGCTGTGATACCAGCGCGTCCCCCCAGGGCGCGCGACGAAGGAATATCGTCGCGATCCGCCCGCCGGCACGGGCGGCGTCCCCTCCTCCTCGGAACCATCCATGTCGGAAGGAGCGAACAAGCCGTGCCAGTGGACCAGTTCGGCGATTTTCGTCTCATTGATTACGTCGATCGTGACGGCTTGGCCCTCGCGCAAGCGCAGGATCGGCCCGGGCGCGGAGCCGTTGTATCCCGTTGTTTTGATAATTCTCCTTGGGGCGACCTCTATCTCGACGGGCGAGATACGAAGCGTTACGTCGGCCTTGGGATTCGCCGGCGAAGCCTGGAAACCGATACGGCGCGCCAGCTCAGCATAAGCCGGCGTGCTCAGCAGGGCGAGAAATTCTCTGCGGTTCATTTGTGTGCCGAACGAACTTGCCGAATATGTTGTCTCTGACAGAGGATGGGGCCGACTCCAGAAAACCGTTGGTTTTTTTTTGAACTCATCCTCTGGCCGCGGCACGGATAGCGCGAGCATCATAACTCCGCACGCGGCGCCAGGCACAAGGTATCGCGCAGGGTATGAAGCGAGCAGTCGTCGAGCCGCGCAAATGAGCGCCTCTCCAAAATGCGTGGTTCACCGCGAGGTGCTATCCGTAAATTTTTGATTCGTTGTTCGCGGCAAATTGGTTGGCGACCCGAAAAATGGGATTTCAACAGTCGTTCGGTTTCTCTGGAGCTCCCTGAGCGTGAGCAGGAACTTATGATATTTTTGTGACACTCTGGCCAGTTAGAGCATATTGTGGCTGGGATGCGACAATTCGCGGGGTGATCCGCGTAACCTGCGAACTCGCCATAGGAGCTGCGGCTTGAGCGCCTCCAATCTACTGCAGTACGCCGTGTTTGTGGCGGTCGTCGCAGTTCTCGTTAAACCACTCGGCGGGTACATGGCCCGCGTGTTTGCTGGCGAGAAAACGCTTCTCGACCCCCTGCTGTGTCCCCTGGAGCGCCTGATCTACAGGCTGACCGGAGTTGATCCCGAACTGGAAATGAACTGGGCGCAATACTCGATCGCATTCATCGCGTTCGGTCTGGTCGGAGCGCTCGTCCTCTACGCGATTTTAAGGCTCCAGCAATTCCTGCCTTTTTCTTACGGCGAATATCAAACCACGCCTATGAAGCCGGACCTGGCGATGAATACCGCAATCAGCTTCGCCACGACGACCACATGGCAGGCTTACAGCGGCGAGACAACGATGAGCTACACAAGCCAGATCGCCGGTCTGACGGTGCAAAACTTTCTCGCAGGGGCATCCGGGCTGGCGGTTGGCGTGGCTTTCATCCGCGGGCTCGCACGCGAGCAGACGACCAAGCTCGGAAACTTCTGGGTAGACATGGTTCGCTCGGTGTTGTGGGTGCTCTTGCCGTTGTCTCTCTTAGGAAGCCTGGTTCTGGTGTGGCAAGGCGTGCCCATGAACTGGCAGCAATACGTGCAGGCAACTACCTTGAGCGGAGGCCAGCAGGTGATTCCACAAGGGCCCGCGGCGGCTCTTGAGATGATCAAAAATCTCGGAACGAACGGAGGAGGCTTTTTCAACGCGAATGGCGCCCATCCCTACGAAAATCCCACCCCTTTGAGCAATTTTATCGAGATGCTCTCAATTGTTTTGCTTCCGGCCGCATTCACGAACACATTTGGACGAATGATCGGGAAACCGCGACAAGGGTGGGTGCTGTTCATCGTAATGGTCGTGCTGTTCGTTTCCGGGCTGTTGCTCTGCGGCTGGAGAGAACAGAAAGGGAATGTCGGAGTGGCCGCGCGTCTTCCCGTGTCTGTGCACTCGGATGCAGGACAACCGGGCGGCAACATGGAGGGCAAAGAAGCGCGTTTCGGAATCGGCGCGTCGGTGCTGGCCACCGTCGTTACATCCAATGGAGCGACCGGGTCGGTTAACTCCGCGCTCGACAGCTACACCGCGCTAGGGGGCGCCGTGCCGCTCGTAAACATGCTCTTGGGAGAAATCATATTTGGCGGCCTGGGGACCGGTCTTTACAGCATCATCATGATCGCACTGGTGGGTCTGATTCTTGCGGGATTGATGATTGGCAGAATGCCGGAATACCTGGGTAAGAAGGTCGGACCGCCCGAAACGAAATTCATCACGCTGTATATGCTCGCGTGTCCGCTGGCTATTTTGCCGCTTACCGCCCTGGCTGTAGCGACGAAACCAGGGCTAGCTGGGCTGGTCACAAACAAAGGACCTCACGGCTTCATCGAGATCTTCTATGCCTATGCATCCTGCTTCGCGAACAACGGCCAGAGTTTCGCGGGGTTGAATGCCAGCACGCCTTTCTACAATTTCACGACCGCCCTCGTAATGATGATGGGACGCTTCGCCCTGGCAATCCCCGCGCTCGCACTTGCCGGACTTCTTGCTGGGCAGATCAAGAGGCAAGACACGGAAAATGCCGTTCCCACGGACACGCCAATGTTCGTTGCCCTTCTGGTGGCGACTGCACTGATCGTGGGAGGCCTCAGCTTCCTTCCGGCCCTCACCTTGGGACCCATTCTCGAGCATTTGATCGGCAGGTAAGCTGCACTCTCGCGGCATTTCTCAGGGCATCCCCATAGACAAAAAACGGGAGGCGGAAACCTGGCGGCGTCCACCTCCCGGGGTGGGTGGGGTTGCCGCTGGACCGTTTTTTGGGCCTTGCAGGATTCGCGTGTACGGTCCAGCGATCCGGCAAAATCGCCGGAGTCCACGAATGGGGATGCAATTAGCACACGCGCAGAAAGAGTGTCAACTTGAATCGTGACAATTGATGGCGCGGTCAGCCGGCGAACTGCCTCGCGGGGGGCGAGGATGCGAAGGATTCAGTCGTGCGAGACGAGTTGGTGCTTGTCGAGGGTGTCGCGGATTTTCCGGGCGAGGTCGCGCGGGGAATAGGGTTTCTGGAGCATGGGGGAACCCTGCTGGCGGGCGCGTTCGAGGGCGGCGATATCGGCGCTGTAGCCGGTGGCGAAAATGACCGGGACGTCGGGCCTGGAGCGGGAAATTTGCGCGTAGACTTCCGGGCCGCTCAATTTCGGGAGGATGACGTCGAGAAGCACGATATCGATGTGGTTGTGGAGATCCTGGAATTCGCGAATGGCCTGCTCGCCGTCGGTGGCGAGGATGACGTGGTAACCGAGATTCGATAGTGTCTCGCGCGCCAGATCGCCCAACCCCTCGTGGTCTTCGGCGATGAGGATGGTTTCCTTCCCTCCGCGGACGGGGCGCAAGTCTTGCGCGCGTTCCGGAGTCTTCACGGCCTTGGGGCTGATGGGGAAATAGACCCGGAAGGTGGTTCCAACCCCCAGTTCGCTGTAGACGTGGACGAATCCGCCGTGCTGGCGGACGATTCCGTAAACCATAGCCAGGCCGAGACCGGTTCCTTTGCCCAGCTCCTTGGTGGTGAAAAAGGGCTCGAAGATCTTGTCGAGGGTGGCTGCATCCATGCCGGTTCCGGTGTCGGTGACGGAAAGCATGGCGTAATGGCCCGGGCGCGCGTAGGGCTGGCGCGCGCAATAGGCTTCATCGAAGGCGGCATTAGCGGTCTCGATGTGCAGCGAGCCGCCCTGAGGCATGGCATCGCGCGCGTTGATGCACAGGTTCATAAGGACTTGTTCGATCTGCGTGGGGTCGGCGCAGACGACGGCGAGATCCGGCGACAGCCTGGACTTGACCTCGACGTTGCTGCCGATGACTTTTTCGAGGAGGCTGAGTGTTTCGGTGATGGCCTGGTTGAGGTCAATATTGCGCGGCTCGAGAATCTGGCGGCGGGCGAAAGCGAGAAGTTGGCGCGTGAGAGCAGCGGCGCGGTCGGCCTGCTGTCGAATTTTTTGGAAATGGCGGTGCAGGCGAGAAGCAGCCTCCGTTTCCTCCGTGCCGAGGTCGGCCCAGCCGATGATGGCGCCGATCATGTTGTTGAAGTCGTGGGCAATGCCGCCGGCGAGCTGGCCGATGGCTTCGAATTTTTGAGCCTGGACAAGCTGTCTTTCGAGAGCGATCTTTTCGGTGAAGTCCTCGACAATCACTTCGACACATTCGATCTTACGAGTGGAGTCCGCGGTGCGCCGGCCGTTCAAGCGCACATGAATGGTTTTTCCGTCCTTGCGCTTCCATTCGACGACGGCATCCACGCGGCCGGCCTTCTGATACTGAGCGAGCAGGACCGAACGCGTCGCCGAGTCGCGGTAGAGGGCATTGGAGGATTGAAGCGCGAGGAGCTCAGCAGTCGAGTCGTAGCCGAGCATCTGGGCGAGGGCCGGATTGGCTTGAAGGAGATGGCCGTCCAGGGTGACCCAGTAGATTCCGTAAGTGGCGTTGTCAACGAGGCCGCGATAGCGGGCCTCACTTTCGCGGAGCGCCTTGGCGGCGTGCGCCTCGGCTTCGCGCAACAACCGAGCATCGTGAGCCTGGCGGATGGCCACGGGGAGACGGGCAAGCTGAGCCTTCAGGACGTAGTCGGTGACGCCATGCTTGATACATTCGACGGCGAGCTCTTCGCCGAGAGTGCCCGTGACGAGGACAAAGGGAACATCGAGTTGATTCTGTTGGATGATCTCCAGGGCTTCCATTCCTGTCCAACCCGGCAGGCGGTAATCGGAGAGAATAATGTCGAAGGTTTGCTCGCGCAACTTCGTGGCGAAATCTTCGCGAGTGGCCACCGTCTCGACTTCGAATTGGAGGTTGGACTTCTTGAGCTCCTGCAAGGCAATCTCTATATCATCGGGCTCATGCTCGATGAACAGGAGACGCAGAGGTTTCCTCACCAGAGGCATCTCTTCCGAGGAGCTGCCAGGGATTTTCAAGAAATCTCCTAAAGCCCCCCGCCACCGAATGCGATTGGCTACCTGCTGGCGGCAGCCAGAGCAAAGCAAATGGCGGAGAGGCTACCTAGTGCTTATCGGCACAGCGGCGGCGAAAATCCACAGCGGTCGAGCGAAAAAATGGATTTGCGATGGAATTAGGGAGGGGACTGACGGATGGGCAGGAAGATGAGGAAAATCTAATAATTCTGACGACTTACGCACGAAATTGACAGGCGGTGTGCGGCCAGGACAGGAAGCCTCAATCGATTGCACACACGCCCTGGCAAGCAGGTGTCCGCCAACAAACAGCGGGCCACCACTTTTCCCATTGGCCGTGCCGTGGGGAAAACGCGGCCTATTTGGCAGAAGCGGCTGGTGGCTGAGGCGGATGCTCCGCGAAGTACTGGCCAAGCCCCGCGGTGAGCTGCTGGAGACCGGCGCGTACATTGCGGTCCATGGCTTCGACCACGGCCGGGACGGTCTTTCCATTGACCGGCTCATCATGGGAATAGGAGCTGGCCCAGACAACGGCGCCAGCCTTGCGATCGAACAACTCCAGATGAAGGGAAAAACGCGCGACGAGCTCGGGCTTATCGACCTCGTATAACGCAAGGAGATTGCTGCGGACCACATAATCCCCGCGCGAAGAGCTGCCGATGCGGGAGACAGCGCTGTACTCACCCGTCGCCTGGAGATAAGAGACCAGCATATCCTGAATTATGTCGGCGGGACTCGATGCCCAGCGCTCCATCTCATAGGTACCAAGCTGCACGGGGCCGGAACCGAAGACGATGCGATCATCGCGATAGAGATGCGAAGTGAAGACGCGGGCAACCAAGAGATTCACGGGCAAGGGCTGAGAGGCGGCAGGGGGGGTGGGGGGAGGGGAGTCGAGGACATAATACTTCACGGGGCGCGGGGCGCCGCAGCCGCAAATGCCGGCGGCCAAAACCGCGAGCGCTGCCAATCCGATTCTGCGCATCAACACTCCTCACTCCTTCCCGCCTACTGCGGCGGCGCCTGGCCGGGTTCGTGGGGCTTGGGCGTGGAACTGCGAATCAAAGTGTAGGGCCGCGTCTTAATCGTTTCAGTGAAAGATTTCAAGTTCTCGGTGACGTGGCGCAAGTTGTCAATGATCTCGTCCAAATTCTCGGAGTTGGCCGTCATGGTGCGATCGAGCTGGTCGGTGAGCGAGGCAACGGAGGCCAGCGACTTGCGTGCGTCCTTGACGGCCTGCCGGATATCGTCCCTGTTGTCGGTGATCACGCCATCGAGATGCGCCAGGGCGTCATCGGCGCGCTTGATAACGGGTTTGATGTCGTCGAGGACCTTATCGAGTTTGGCGCTCGCGTCATTGACGTTATGGATGGCCGAAGTGATCGTCGGGCGGTTGTCGTGGAGCATGCCGCGGACGTCCGAGAGGCTGCCAGAGATATTGGCGCGGTTCTGGTCGTTCAGGAGGTCGTTCACTCGGTCGATTGTGTCCTTCAACTGCGTGACGCGGGCGTTCAGATTGTCGATGAGTTGCTTTGCCTGGGGAGTCAGATCCGCGAGGCTATCGCTGAGATCGGAAAATCCTGTGTATTCCTTGGAGGGCAGGGTGGAGCCCGGGGGAGCAGGGGGACCCTTGGCCTTGTCGCCACGGAGGCCAATATAATTGTCGCCCAACGCGCTTGTGCTGGTGATGGTGACTAAAGTATCGGTCTTGACGGGAATATCAGGCTTCACCGTGAAATCTATTTCCATGCGCGCCGGGTTTGCAGGATCGGGGCGAACATGCATCACTCGACCGACAGGCGGACCGCCGCCGTAGCGGACCTCCGCGCCGGGTGAAATTCCGCCGGCATTTTTGAAGTACGCGCGGTAGGGAGTGTTTCGGCGTTCGAAAGTCCCCGAGAGAAGAAACACGGTGACGATGAGCAGCCCGGCGGCTACGAGCACGAATAATCCGACGAGAGCTTGCTCCCGCTTTGATTCCATTGGCTTCCTCGATGATTCCCGCCCGGTTATCCGGACAGGCCCCCTCAGGCGCGGGGGAGTATAACACGACACCCGCGTCTGGCCAGCTTTACTGCCTTTGCGGCGGGATATCTCCCGTCAGCATCTGCAAATAATCCAGCTCCCTGGAAATTTCCGCCTCCGGAACCCGATCCATGAACTGGCGGACACGCGGCTGCTTGCTCTCCTGCAATTCGCGGGGAGTGCCATTGGCGACGATGACGCCTTTATCGAGAAGGATCATGCGGTCGGCGATAAGAAAGGCGCTGGCGAGCTCGTGCGTGACCACGACGATGGTGATCCGGAATGCTTTCTTCAATTTGAGAATGAGTTCGTCAATGCCGGCGGCAATGATGGGATCGAGCCCGGCGGAAGGCTCGTCGAAGAAAAGAATCTCGGGGTCCATGGCCAGGGCGCGGGCGATGGCGGCGCGTTTTTTCATGCCGCCGCTGAGCTGGGCGGGCATGTAGTTATCGAAGCCGGAGAGGCCGACCTGGTCGAGCTTCAAACGCACCATGATGTCAATTGTGGATTCATCGAGTTCGGTGTGCTCGCGGAGCGGAAGTGCGACGTTATCCGCCACACTCATGGAGCCGAAGAGCGCCCCGCCCTGAAATGACATGCCCATTTTTTTCAGGAGTCCGTCGCGCTCGTCTTCGGACATCGCGGCGAAATCCTGGCCGCGAATCCAGATTTCGCCGCCGCTAGGGCGTTCGAGTCCCACAAGGGTTCGAAGCAAAGTGCTTTTGCCGGAGCCCGAGCCGCCGAGGATGACCAGCGTTTCGCCCGCGGCGATTTCGAAATTGATGCCGTGGAGAATTTCTCGCTCGCCATACTTCACGCGCAGGTTGCGCACGGCGATAGCCGGGCCGGAGGGCGGCTCGGAAGACGGTTGCTGGGAAACCAGTTTCGTTGCCATCGTTCTTGGCTCTCACCGCGGCGCGGTGAAATAAAACAGTGCCGTAAATACAAGATCCACGAGAATGACCAAAAAGATCGATTTAACAACTGCGGAGGTGGTCGAGCGTCCCACCTGCTCCGAGCCGAGACCGGTGGAGAACCCCTCCTGGCAACCAACAGCGGTGATGACCACGCCGAACATCACGCTCTTAATCAAGCCGGTGGTGACGTCGCGGAGAACCAGGGCGTCCAGGGTTCGGTTGAAATAGGAGGCCCAGGTGAACCCGGCACTCGAGACGCCGAAGAGAGCGCCACCAGTGACACCCATGAAATCGGCCCAGGTGGTGAGGCAGGGCAACATCAGGATCATGGCCAGAAATTTGGGCGCGACGAGGAAGTGAACGGGCTTGAGCGCCATGGTTTCGAGCGCGTCGATTTCTTCGTTGACCTTCATGGTGCCGATTTCTGCGGCGAAGGAAGAGCCGGAACGGCCAATGACCATAATGGCGGTCATCAAAGGGCCGAGTTCGCGTGTGATGGCAATGGCCACCGCATCGGCGACGAATTGCAACGCACCCAGCTTGCGCAATTGATAAGCGCTCTGGAGCCCAAAAATCATTCCCACGAAAAAGGAGATGAGGGAAACGATGGGGATGGCTTCCACACCGACAGCCATGGCCTGATGGACGGCGCGGCCCAGGCGAAGCTTGTGGCCATGAAAAGGCTCGATGAAGACCGCACGGGCTGCGCCGCCGGTCAAGCGTGCCAATTCGCCCACATATGCCAAGCCGGTGATAGTGGCTGAGCCGATGGAATCAGTGAGTGCCATCTTCGATTTTGGACGGGCGGAAATTCGGGACGGAATCCGCGCCTAGGCCGTCCGGAGCGTTACCTCGCCGGAGCCGTGGTGCTGCCCCCGCGCAATGCCTCTTCTTCGTTGTTGTAAACCTCGAAAACCTTGATGAGTCGGGTCAGCTCAAGCACTTCGCGCGCCGTCCGGCTCAATCCGTAAAGAGCAAAACCGCTTTTCAGGTCTCGGGAAATTTTCAGGCCTTCCACCAGGGAGGCGACGCCAGCGCTATCAATGTATTTCACGTTGAGCATATTCACGATGACGCGCGGACTCCGTTTTTCCTTGAGCAAATCGAGGAGCACCTTGCGGACTTCAGGCGAGTTGTAAAGAGTGATGTCGCCGGTAACGTCCACAACCGTGGCTGCTCCGGATTTACGCGTCGAGATATCCATAGGTTATGGCCCCCCGCGGGACGTGCAGAGTGTTTTGCCAGAGATTCCGTTCAGATGCAATCATTTTTCCTTAGCAACGGACGAAGGAGAAGACCGGTGCAGGGCGGTGAAGTATGGGCGAAAGCGCAGGCGAAAGGGCCTATCCGCGTCGGTCGAGCGGGACGTAGCTGCGCAAATCATAGCCCTTAAAGACCTGCCGGGGCCGCGAAATTTTCTGCTCGGGATCGAGCAGCATCTCTTCCCACTGGGCGATCCAGCCGGAAGTGCGCGGGATGGCGAAAAGCACCGGGAACATGGTGACCGGAAATCCCATGGATTGGTAGATGAGGCCGGTATAGAAATCCACGTTGGGATAGAGGCGGCGCTTGACGAAATAATCGTCCTCGAGAGCGATGCGTTCGCATTCGAGCGCGATATCAATAAGCGGATTGCGGCCCATGACGTCGAAAACTTCGTAGGCAATGTGCTTCACGATCTTGGCGCGCGGGTCGTAATTCTTGTAGACCCGATGCCCAAAGCCCATCAGCAATTTTTCGCCTTCCTTGACGCTCTTGATGTAGGCGGGGACTTTGTCGAGGGAGCCGATTTCAACGAGCATGCGCAGGACCTGCTCATTGGCGCCGCCGTGGAGCGGGCCATAGAGCGCGGCCGTGGCCGCGGCAATCGCGGAGTAAGGATCCACGTGGGAGCTGCCGACGCCGCGCATGGCGGTCGAAGAGCAGTTCTGCTCGTGGTCCGCATGCAGGATGAAAAGAATATCGAGAGCGCGCTCGAGAGTCGGGTTGGGCCGGTACTTCAATTCCGTGGTGCGGAAGAGCATGTTGAGAAAATTGCCGGCGTAACTCAAGTCGTTATCCGGATAGGCGAAGGGCATGCCCAGGCTGTGGCGATAGGAGAACGCGGCGAGCGTGGGCATCTTCCCGATCAGGCGATAGGTTTGTTTGCGGCGCGAATCGGGATTGAAGATGTCCTTCGCATCGGGATAAAAAGTGGAAAGAGCGGCGACGGTGGAAATCAGCATGCCCATCGGGTGGGCGTCGTAATGAAAGCCGTCGAGAAATTTCTTGATGCTCTCGTGGATGAAGGTGTGATGCGTGACGTGATAGGACCAGTCCGCGAGCTGTGATTTGGTGGGAAGCTCGCCGTACAGAATCAGGTAGGCGGTCTCGAGATAGGAGCTTTTTTCCGATAACTCCTCGATGGAATAGCCGCGATAACGGAGGATGCCTTTGTCGCCGTCAATGAAAGTGATCTTGCTGGAGCACGAGGCAGTATTCGAGTAGGAGGGGTCGTAGCTCATCATGCCGAAATCGGAATCGTTGATTTTGATTTGGCGGAGATCCATGGCACGAATGGTGTCGTCCGTCACGGGGATCTCGTACTGGCGACCGTTGCGATTATCAATGATGGTGAGCGAGTCGCGGCGGGTGCCGGACGGCACAGCGGAATTCACAACCGCGGAGGATTTGGTCGGATTCATGGCCTGACCCTTTCAAGCCGTAGCGGACATAGGGGGCTGCACGCTGCGTCAAACTCAATGTACACTAAATACGCGAGCGAACGGAACTGGATTTGTCCCTGCGCGGCCAGATGTGTACGAGGCAAGTCCCATACGCTTGCGTATGGAGAATGACGAACCGTTTTCCGCGCGCTTTCCGGTGGCTTTTCAGAGACCAGCACCCTCATGGATGCGAATCTCATCGGATTTTCAGCGGACCATGGCTTCGGCAGTGATGCGATGCCGGTAGGCGAAAACTCTCCTGAGCTTGCGTCGGACAAACCATCCACCGAAAAGATTGCCGAATTTGCCAAGCGGCAATTCGTAAGCAATCCGGTCTTCGAGAAAGCAGGCATCGGGGCCATCGGGCGTGAAAACATGCGTGTGCTCCCAGCGGCGAAACGGGCCGGTGATTTGCACGTCGCGAAACTGGCGGTCCTGAATGAAATCGCGATGCTCGAAAACCCAGCGCACGCGAAAGGGACCGATGCGGATGCGCAGCACGCCGCGATCTCCGGTGCGGATGCCGGGGGCGCGCTGCTCCACTTGTAGCGGCTCCCACGGTGGGGTAAGGCGCTCAAGCGCCCCTGGCTCGGCGTGCCAGCGAAAAAGGTCCTCGGCAGAAGCCTGAAATCGCGAGCGGGCAACAAACTCATTATCAGATGCCATGTTTCACAAGACAATTGTACCTGTGGAGTTTGTGGGCCGCACGCCCCAAGGCGCGGTGGAATTCCATGCTCCATTGATTGGCCCTGGCGGCGCAAGCGAAGGAGAAGAATCGAAGTATTCCTTGTGTCTGGCTGCCCCATTCGACGAGAGCCGTCAATGTGACTCGGACTTGACCGGCGTACCCTGAGGGGCAACAAGAGTTTTACTGGGAAGGTCTGTAGAGGAGGCGAGCTCGGAGCGGTTGCGCCCCAGCTCCTTCGCGCGATAGAGCGCGTCATCGGCCACCTGCAAGAGCGCTTGCGGTTCGAACGGCATGGCCTCGCTGCTGATGGCGACGCCCAGACTGGCGGTGACCGGAATTTCGCCTGCATCGGTTTGCACGGGAGTCTTCTCAATCGCTTTGCGGATTCTTTCGGCGAGGCCGAGCGTGCCCCTCGCGCTGGAGGAAGGGACCACGATCAAGAATTCCTCGCCACCGTAGCGGCCAACGGTATCGTAGGGACGGATAATGTGGGTGACCCTGCGCGTGATTTCTTGAAGCACGGCGTCGCCGGCAAGGTGGCCGTACCGGTCGTTGACATACTTGAAATGGTCCAGGTCCATCATCACGACTCCAAAAGTGCCGCCCTCGCGCAACTGGCGGGAGCGTTCCCGGCGCAGAGCATCGAGAATCACTCCGCGGTTGGCGACGCCGGTTAACGCGTCGTGCGTGGCCTGGAAAAGCAGTGCTTCGCGAGCGGCGATGAGATTATCCTGCAAATCAAGAATCCGTTGGCCGACGTGGAGGCGCGCGCGAAGCTCCTGAGCGTCGAAAGGCTTGGTCAGATAATCGTCGGCGCCGGAGTCAAGCCCTTTGAGAATGTCCTCTTTCTGGCCTCGCGCGGTGAGAAGCAGGATGTAAATATACGCGCGATTCGATTCCGCGCGAACTCGCTGGCAAACTTGCGTTCCCTCGATACCCGGCATCATCCAATCGAGGACGGCGAGGCGCGGAGCATCCAGCCGCTCGAGAATTCGCAGGGCTTCGATGCCATCCACGGCGGTGACGACTTCGTAGCCCCACTTGTCGAGAAAGCTTTGGAGGACGCGTCTGGAAACAGGATCATCCTCGGCAATAAGAATGCGAGATTTTGCTTTATTTTCTTTGGTCATTTTATGGCCTCTTGATTGTCTTTCAGGATGGCCGCGTCTGGTTCCGCGGACGGCAGCCCAAAGGTTGCCGTGAAATGAAAAGTACTGCCGCGGTTTGTCTCGCTGACCACCCAAATTTTCCCGCCCATCATCTGCACGAGCCGGGCTGTGATCGCCAGCCCGAGCCCGGTCCCGCCATATTTTCTTGTGGTCGAACCATCCGCCTGGGTGAAGGCTTCAAAGATGCGCGCCTGTTGTGCCTTCGGGATGCCGATGCCGGTGTCGCGCACTCGAAAATGTAGAAGGACGTTGTCTTTCTCCGCCTGCTCCCGTTCTATCGCCACGGAGATCTCCCCGTGCGCCGTGAACTTGACGGCGTTCCCCACCAGGTTGAAGAGGATTTGCCGGAGGCGCGTGGGATCGCCCATCACAAGATCCGGTACATCGCTCGCCAGATCGCTGCTCAGGACCAACCCCTTCTGACTTGCACGGAAGCCCAAGATTTTGAGGGTTCCCTCAATGTTTTGGCGGAAGTCGAAATCGACCGGTTCGAGGTCGAGTTTTCCCGCTTCCATTTTGGAGAAATCCAAAATGTCGTTGAGCAACACAAACAGGGATTTGGCCGACACCTTCACAACTTCCAGGTATTCGCGTTGCTCGGGCGAAAGTTCGGTGTCGAGGGCGAGTTCCGTCATGCCGAGGATGCCGTTCATAGGGGTGCGGATTTCATGGCTCATATTGGCCAGGAATTCGCTCTTGGCGCGGCTGGCGTCCTCCGCCGCTTCCTTGGCGGAGCGCAGCTCCTCCTCGGCCCGCTTTCGCCCGGTGATATCGCGGGCCGTCATGCAAATGGTCTTCGCATCGCCAATCGAGGAGGGGACGGGAGTGACGCGGCCCAGGAACCAGCGCTGCTCGGAGTGGAAGGGCAGCGAATACTCGATACTTTCGCCGCTGCCGGTTTTCAAGACGCGGTGGAAGACGGCGAGAATCGGCGCGGCGACTTCCTCGCCGAGAATTTGGGTCACGCGATGGCCGATCAGCTCTGCCTTGGGGCGGGCGAGGAAGGCTTCATCAGTCGTCCAGACGTATTGGTAAGTTCCTTCGGCGTCGAATTCAAATACGATTTCATCAATCGAGCGGACAAGTGCGTGCATGCGCGCCTCCCCGTCACGGGAAGCCTGCTCGGCCCGTTCTCGCTCGGAGATGACAGCTCCCAAAACCAGGCCGGTGAGGGAAACGATCAGCATCAGCATCTGGAGCAAGGCCAGGCGATCCAGATCCGCTGGGAAAAATCGCAGGCTGAGCATAGCGCCAAAATTGAGCCCCAGAATCGCCGTGGTTGCGCCACGGAGCCCGCGCCGGACGGCGATCCACAGGATCGGAAGAAAGAATAGGTAGAAAAGCTCGTAGCTGCGTGCGACGTCCCACGCGAAGACAACCCAGAGCGAAAGAAGGATGCTGGCGGCCTGCGCCAAGGTCTCGAGCCTTCCGCGGATGCGCGAGCCTCGAGTGGCAGCTTTTGCCATGCGCCGGACCGGCAGGTCCGGCACAGGATAGACCAGCATCAAATGTTCCTGGAGCCAGGGCATCACGTGAATGAGCAGGAAGGGAGTGAAGCAAATGAGCGCGACGGCATCCCCGACCCACCAATTCAGAGCGGCCTTCGAATAATCCACGGCGCGGATGGATCGATCCCAAACAAAACCGAGGGATCCAACAAACGCAACGGCGCATGAGGCGGCGAGCGCAACAAGGACATACCGCATGACCTCACGCAACGAGTGGAGGCGGGAATCCAGCTTCAAGCCGCGGCGCAGGATGCCGGCCGTGGCCGTGTACCCTGTGACCGTGACCAAATTTGCGAACCAAAATTGGCCGGTGATCGGCGAACCGGAGTAGTTGACGACGGAAGCGACAAAACCCGCCAACAGCATCAAAGGTGCATAGGAGAGGCCGAGACCGATTAACACCGCGAGCCCGAGTGCGACGGGCGGGTACCACGCACTGATTCCATGCCACATTTGGAACAGAAGAGTGAAGCGATCCAGCAGCACGAAAATAACAACGAAGCTGATTCCGATCTCCAAGCGCCGGGGTCTCACCGAGCGCGCGAAAGACGTGCGATCTGATGCACGGTGGGATGCAGCCTCCCGGGAGACTCCGTGAGTGGTATCAGATATCAATGCGCCACCTTTCCTGAAATGGCCTCGAGTTCAAGCAGCAGCGCTTTCAAGTTTGCGTCCACGATTTTGAATTGAGCTTCGGCGCCCTGAAAATCCCCCGCGCGCGCCTTTTGCTCAAGCTCGGCAGCTGAGCGGGGGACGGCCAGAGCGCCGAGGTTGGAGGCAGATCCTTTCAATGTGTGGGCCAGGCGCTCCAGGAGGCGAGCGTCGGAGGTGGCAAACGCATGGTGAATATCGGCGATGATCTTCGGGCATTCCTCCACAAAAATCCGGACGATTTCTTCCAGAAGTTCGCGGTCTCCTTCGACGCGCTGGAGCGCGGTAGCGAGATCGAAGGAATCCGTCGAGGGCGCGGGTGCGGCAGGTGAAGGAGCTTCCGCAATTTCCGCCCCTTGAATGCGTTCCAAGGCGGCATGCAGTTCCGGAGTATGGATCGGCTTAGTCAAATAATCGTCCGCCCCGGCGGCCAGGCATCTTTCTCGGTCTCCCTTCATGGCATGCGCCGTCAAGGCGATGATGGGTTGATGGGCACCTGTGCCTTTCTCTTTGGCGCGAATCGCGCGAGTGGCTTCCAGTCCGTCCATTTCCGGCATCTGTACATCCATCAGAACCAGGTCCACCGATTCGCGATGCAGGGCCTCCAGAGCCTGGCGGCCGTTTTCGGCGATGACAACAGTGTGGCCTTGTTTCTCCAAGAGTTTTCGGGCGAGAGTCCGGTTGACCGCATTATCTTCGGCGAGAAGGACTTTCATCCTGGTTCTCCTTTCTGAAGACGAAAGTGCGACAGGCTGGTCCTGCTTTTCTTCGGTGGGTAACACGCTCACCGCATTCAAGATGGCATCGAAAAGCTCGGAGGGCTGGACAGGCTTCATCAGGGACGCGGCGATTCCCAACTCCCGGCATTTCATCGCCTGGCTTTGCGGGGAGCTGGAGCTCAGGAGGAGAAACGGAATTTGAGTGAACACCGGATTCGTTCGAAGCCTGCCCGCAAACCCGCAACCATCCACGCCCGGCATGTGCAGATCGGAGATGATCAAGGAGAATTGGCGGCCATTTCTCTGGAAGCGCTCCAGTGTTGCCAGGGCAGCCTCGGCTCCTTCGGCTTCTTCGACGCGCATGCCCCACCGCACGAGCATTTCGGCCAGGATGATGCGGTTGGTCTTGTTGTCGTCCACGATGAGAACCAGCAGGTCACTTAAAATTTCAGGATCCAAGTCGCGCCGGACGATGCCCTTGCTGCTGGGGACCCCGAGCCGCGCCGTAAAATGAAATGTGCTGCCGCGCCCCAATTCGCTTTCGAGCCAGATTTTTCCGCCCATAAGCTGCACGATCTGGGTAGTGATGGCCAATCCCAGGCCGGTGCCGCCGTATTTCCGCGTCGTGGAGCCGTCGGCCTGAGTGAAAGCCTCAAAGACCAACTTCTGTTTTTCGGGTGGGATGCCGATGCCCGTGTCTTTCACGCTGAAATGCAACATCACGCCCTCGCCGGATTCACTTTCCTTTTCCACGCCCACCACCACTTCTCCCTGCTCCGTGAATTTCACGGCGTTGCCGACCAGATTGAGAATTACTTGCCGCAAGCGCTGCCAGTCTCCCGAAAGAAACTCACGAACGCCCTCATCTACACGCCAGGCAAGCTCCAGGCCCTTTTCGTGCGCGCGGAAGCCGAGGGTTTTCAGTGTCTCGCCCAGGCTTTGGCGGAGTGAAAAATCAACGGCATCCAGTTCCATCTTCCCGGCCTCGATCTTCGAGAAATCCAGAATGTCGTTGATCAGCGTCAGGAGCGAATCGGCGGAGGTTTTCACCATTCCCAGGTACTCACGCTGTTCGGTGGTCAAATTGGTGTCGAGCGTCAGACCGGTCATGCCGATGATTCCGTTCATGGGGGTGCGAATTTCGTGGCTCATATTGGCGAGAAACTCGCTTTTCGCGCGACTGGCGGCTTCGGCGGCCTCCTTGGCCCGCAGGAGGGCCTCTTCGGCGCGCTTGCGTTCGGTAATATCCTGGTAGAGCACCAGGGCGCCGGAAATCTTCCCGCCGTCCGTAAGGGGAACGGCGAAACCTTCCACGTCCACGAGACTGTCGTCGCTGCGGCTTCGCCGGCACACATAGTGAGTAGTTTTTCCAGCCATGAGGGCATTCTGGCTTGCTTCGGCGCTCGCGTGCTGATCGCCCTTGGCCACCAAATCTATGAGCGGCACGCCGAGAATCTCTTGCCCGCGATACCCAAACAGGGTTTCAAAGGCTGGATTGCACATCTGAACGGTGTGAGCGGCATCGAGCGCGATGATGGCCAGGGGAGCATGCTCGATGAGCGAATTGAGGAAGGTGGTTCGTTCCTCGAGATTTCTCTCGGCATGTTTGCGCTCCACGATTTCCACTTGCAATTCCTTGGTGCGCTCGTCCACGCGAGTTTCCAGTTCATCTCGCGCCCATACCAATTCCTTGTCCCGCTGCTGAATCTGATTCAGCATTTCGTTGAAGCGGTCGAATAGGAAACCCACTTCATCGTCGCTTCTCTTCTTTGCCCGAACCGTGTAATCCCCTCCGGTGGAAACGGCGAAAGCAGTGCGGGCCAATTCGAGGATGGGTTCGGATATGGTGCGCTGCAGCCGCGAGGCCAGCAGATAGGCCGCCAGGAAAGAAGCGAAGAGGACGACGAGTATGATGCCAGCAAAACGCGCCGCGCGCGCATAAAGCTCATTCAGATCCGATTTCAGGTAGATCGTCCCGATGGGTTCCCCGTTCAGGCGGATGAACTGGACGATAACCATGTGGCCTGAAATGATGGAAACGCCTGCCCGGAGGGTCCCGACAGTTGTGAAATCCGGGTGCGTACCGTGACGGCTGTAGGTGGCAAAGAGCTGCCCCTCAGATCCGAGGATGCAGGCCTCCACGATGTGCGGTTTGACGCTCAGCGAGTGGAGCGTTTCTTGCGCCGATTGAGTGTCGCCAAAGGTGAGCGCGGCGGTGGTATTGGCACCCACGATTTCCGCCACGGTGGTCAAGTCTTTTCCCATCGACTGGCGGAACGTGGTGATGTCGTAGACCGCGAACACCGTGCACGCCACCACCACGGCAACGCCCGAGGCCACAAGCACGATGCGGGTCAGCTTCTGACGGATGGAAGCGTCGCGGAAGGATTGCATGTTATCGCTTCGCCTCCCCGTTCGGCCCCGCGTCATGCACGATCAGCGCAAGCGCCAGCAGTTTCGAGCTGATTTTCAGTCCCGCGCGATCGGCCGCGTCTGGATTGATGGCGAAGCGCACGCGATTTTGCTCCAAGACAAATTGAATGGTGCCTCCGGCGGTCGCAAAACCCTCCGCTTCACCCACGAGCAGCACGCCGTGGCCGCGCAAGCGAGCGAGGATTTCCAGGAGGCGCGGGCTTTCCGTCGTGCTCACGAAAACAATCTGGCAGGCGGCAAGCTCGCCAAGATCCTTGCTGTGCGCGAGACTGACCGGGTGATCTCCTATTGACTTGCCGGACAGGGCGTCTTCCAGCGCCTGGCCAAATGGGTCGCGTCCAATCACACAAATGGCGAGCGGTTGTTTGGGACCCTTGAACGCGCTCGAAGGCCACTCCACGAATTTCGCGAAGTTATAGAGAAACGCGGCTTTGATCTCGTACTCGGTGGGAGGCTTGGCCTGGGCGAACAACAATGCGGAATGGGCCACTGCAAGAGCAAGCGCGAGGGCAACCAAGATGCACATTGCCGTTGCACCTATGAGCATCCCCCGAAGTTTTCCCGGGGGCCGCTCACCGCATTTGCATGGCATTGAGTTCGAGTAGCCCAATTCGCTTTGCTCCATCCTCAGAATTGCCAGGTGAATTTCATGTACCCGCTGCGCTTGATCAATGTTGAGTTGTGAAGATCTCCGGGAAAGGTGAATTCAAGGTGATGATCCCTCACCAGGTTTTGCCCCACGACGCTGGCCGAAAATTTTTCCGCCAGCCGCCAGGTTAATCCCGTATCCACGCGGGTATACGAGGGCACCCCCGGATCCACGAGACGGCCTACAAAATAGGCCGAAGTGTCCCAGGACAACGCCCGAACCAGCTCAAAGTGCGATCGAAGCTGGGCTGAATTTCTCGGATTGCTTCCCTCCGCATCGCTGACAGACGTGGTGTCGCCACTGCTGGGAGCTAAATGCATGTGAATTTCTTCAAATGCAAAACCAGGAGACAGTGTCCACCGACCGGATGCCTTCCAATTGGCAAAGATTTCCAGCCCCTGACCTTCGCCGTGCATCAAGTTTTCGTACGTGAATGGCTGGACGATATGGACAGGCAGGGGAGTGGACTCCAGGAACGGCGTCTCAGGCTCGGTGGTTTCCTGATGACTATAGGTATTAAAGAAGGCGGTGAAATCGAGAAAAAGGCGGGAAGATATTGTGCTGCGATAGCCCACCTGGTAGGCGATCAAGTCTTCATCTTTAAAATGCGGGTTGCCAAAAATGCTGGTCTCCACTGGAATGCCACCAGAGACCCCGGACCCTCCATTATTTTCGCGAAAATCCGTGTCAAACCGAGCCGGGGTGCGAATACCCCGTGAAACCGCTGCCCAGAACGAGTGTCGGTTGTTCGGTGACCACGCCAGCCGCACATCCGGTATGGCGTTGAGCCCGGAGTAGTCGTTGTGTTCGAGCTTGGCGCCGACGGTGAGGTAGAGGCGGTCGGGGACAAGGGCGATCTGGTCTTGGAAGAACGCGCTAAAGAGCTGGAGCGCGCGCTGGCTCGGGTTGGCGACGATGTCCAAAGACGCGCCGATAGAGTCGGAAGTGTTTTGATACTGTCCACCCCAGACGATATCGTGCCGGCGGCCCGCCTGGAGGTGATGCTGGAACTCCATGTTGAGGGTATTGCGGGCCTCGGGCAGTTGCGGGTCAGTGCGGACATAGCGATCGAAGGAAGCCTGGAGACTGATCTCTGAGCGGTCAGAGTAGGAGTGGTTCCAGGCCGTCTGGAGGAACCCGCCGCCCAGCTCGGTTTGAAGTTGGACGTTTTGAGGAGTCGAGACGATCGTGGCGATAGCCGTGGTCGGTTCCCCCTCATGGCTTGTGTACAAGTCTCCCTGAACGAGAAGGGTGTCCTTTGATGAGAGGTTGGCATCGAGGCGGAAACCGCTCCGCAGCATATTCCAGCCGTCGCCCCCGTCCGTGCCGGTCAGACCCGGCTGGTGGTAAAAATTGTCGTACTTCGTGTACACGCGATAGTCCACATTCTTGCCGAAGCTCCCGCCGTACTGCGCCATGCCGAAACCCTGATTGAGATTTCCCGCGCCGGAAGTGAGCAAGACCCCGGAAGTATCGCCAGCCTTCTTGGTGAGAATATTCACGACGCCATTGACTGCATTCCCGCCCCAGATGGCGCCGCCCGGCCCGCGAATTACTTCAATCCTGTCGATATCCTCCAGAGGAAGGTCCAAGGTGTCCCAGTAGACGCCTGCAATACCTTCGCTGTAGACCGAACGCCCATCGACCAGCACGAGCAACTCGTTCGAGAATTCCTCAACGAAGCCGCGGACGTTGATGGCCCAGGTGTTGGCGTTGATTTCAGTGACGTCCATGCCGGGGACCATCCGCAGCAGGTCGGGAATATTCGTCGCACCCGATCGGCGAATGTCCTCCTGCGTGATGACGAAAATCGGCGCCGCAGTGCGCGAGAGCTTCTCTTCTTTTTTCGAGGCCGAGCTCACCTCGATATTCAGCAGGTCCTCGAGGCTCTTGTCCGTGAGGTCCACGGACTTATCCTGCGCCCAGGCCGGGAGCGCCAACGACGCAAGCAGCCCCACGCGCACAAGCGCATTGGTCACTCGCCAGGCGATGCTTCGAAGGCCAGTAGTTGCTTCCGTAGGCGTTATCTCACGAGGTTTCTTCATTGCCTCGACTGGTCGTCAGAATTTCCACGTGAACTTGCCATAAGCGCTGCGCTTGATCTGCCCGTTTTGCAGGGATCCATTCATGTCTTCAAACTCGAAGTGATGGTCCTGCACGAGGTTCTGTCCGAAGACGCTGAAGGAAAGCCCTTCCCGAAGTTTCCAGGTGAGCCCAGTGTCAACCCTCGTATAGGCGGGGATGGCCACGTTGCCGAACGGTCCCTGGTGAATCAGGCGGTCGACAAAATACGCGGAGCTGTCCCATGCGGGCCCGCCGGGCAGAGCCAGGTGAGAGCGGAGCTGGGCGCTCTGACGCGGGGCCGCGCCTTCGGTGAAAATTGGCGTCTGGGTGTCCAGGCTCGTGGGAGCCGTGTGCATGTGGAGTTGCTCGAGCGCGTATCCAGGACTGATCGTCCAGCGGTTCGTCGCCTTCCAGTTCACGGCGATCTCAGCTCCGTGAGTCTCTCCGTGCATGAGGTTCTCGTACGTGAACGGCTGGACGAGATGCGCCGGCGGTGGATTCAATTCTTCAAAAGGCGTGCCCGGCTCGGTGGTTTGGAGATCGTCATAGTCGTTGTAATAAGTCGCCAAATCGAAGGTGAGGTGGTCGGTGAGGGTGGTTCGATACCCCAACTCGTAAGCGATCAATTTTTCATCCTTGAATTCCGGATTTCCCAGGAGCCGGAGCAGATTCGGCGGACCGGCGGGTCCTGTGCCAAGGTTCAGGACCAGGTTCGTGTCGTTGCGGGAGGGAGCTCGCAAGGCCCGGGAGGCCGCCGCCCAAAGCGTCTGCCGGCTGGTGGGGGTCCAGGCCACGCGCACATCCGGCATGAATTCGAATCCTGTGTAGTCGTTATGTTCAAACTTCGAGCCCAGCGTCAGATAGAGCTCGTTGGGAATCAATGCAATCTCGTCCTGCAGGAAAGCGTCGAAGACTTGGAGCGTGCGGCTGACGGGATTCATAGAAACCGTCAGGCTGCCTTTGATTTGGTCCGGGGTGTTGCGATAACCCAGCCCCCAGACGATGTCCTGGCGCTTCCCCCACGCGAATTGATGTTGAAAATCTAAGTCGAGGGTATTGCGTATCTCTGGGTTCAGTGGATCATCACGCATGTGCCGGTCGTATGAGAGCTGAAGAGAGGTGCTGGCAGTGGAGGAGAGTGAGTGGTTCCAGGAGGAAACGAATGAGCCGTCTGCAATGTCGATCTGCTCGCCGACGGCAATGAAACCGGGGGAGGTGATGGACGGGAGCTTAAATCCATACTCGCCCTCCCTTCCGACCGAAATGTCCCCCTCGAACATCAGCGAATCTTTTGTCGATATCGTGGAATCAACGCGAAATCCGCTGCGGACGGCATGCCAGCCGTCACCGCCGTTTTGGCCGAAGGGGTCGAGCAGGTGGTATTGATCGAAATACTTGGTGTACACGCGATAGTCTGTATCGCTGTTTAGCGCGCCTCCGTATTGCGCCATACCGAAGGCCTGTTGAATGTTCCCCGCGCCCGCATCTATCAGCCCGCCCCGTGTTTCCGATGCTTTTTTTGTGAAGATGCTGATGACGCCGTTCACCGCATTCGCTCCCCACACCGCTCCGCCCGGGCCGCGAATCACTTCAATCCTTTCAATGTCTTCGAGGGGGAGATCCAGCGTGTCCCAAAAGACGCCGGCGAAAGTCGCCGTGTAAACGATCCGCCGATCGATCATGACCAGCAGTTTGTTGCTGAACTGGGCGTTGAATCCGCGCGCGCTGATGGCCCAGGTGCTTCCATTGATCTCTCCCACATCCATGCCGGGGACCATGCGCAGCAGATCCGGAATGCTCGTCGCGCCCGAGCGGCGAATGTCTTCTTGAGTGATCACGAAAATTGCAGCCGCGGTGCGCGAGAACTTCTGTTCCTTTTTCGAGACCGAGGTCACCTCGATGTTCATCAGGTCTTCAAGGCTCTTGCTGGTGAGATCCTCGGTCTCGTCTTGCGGCCAGGCGGGGAGCGCCAGCGCTGCGAGGAGCGTCATTTGTACAAAGGCCCTGGCGGCGCGCGGAATCAGTCGAGCCGTGCAATATTTCGGGTGAACGCTGACAACTATGCCGGCGTCAAAATCGTGCATTCGCATTCTTCTTCTCCTGAGTGGGGCGCGCGGCGCATCTAATTTGTCTAGCGCGGCGCCTTTAGTGGATCGGGCGGAACGGCAGACGCTCTCCCGCGGCGAGCGTTGTTGCTTCGGGTGCTGGCCGTCCATCGGAGCTGGCTGCGGCGGCTTCCTTCATGGTTTCCGCCGCGGGCGTCGTCACCGGCACCAGCGCCCCTTCCGCTTCCTTCAGGAATTTCAGCCCGGCCTCCTGGCCGTCCCAATCGATCGAGATCACATCCCCCAGGCTCACCTGCTCCGTCGCCAGCAAACTCGCCAGCGGGTACACCACGTGCCGCTCGATCGCTCTCTTCAAATGCCGCGCTCCGTAT
>Ga0187816_10000090_pt1 | contig 22836 bp, 24 predicted proteins | sample NC_wetland_sal_i_16_FD_132960 | JGI IMG/M metagenome (GOLD analysis project Ga0187816, IMG submission 132960) | Wetland sediment microbial communities from Neuse River Estuary, North Carolina, USA - SO4_1 | ecosystem: Environmental > Aquatic > Freshwater > Wetlands > Sediment | place: USA... | reverse complement strand
GGATTGCCCCCATGGGCGGTCACGACGTTATCCAGAATTTCCGATTGGGACCTCTGGCCCGCGCATCTTACGTTTCACGTGCCATCAGTACAAGGAATTTGCCAGCAGCGCAAGCTCATTCTCTCGAACTCAAGTCCCGATTAACGCGGAAACCGGACATGTGAAATCTCGCTAATCGTGCAGAAGTGGGGTTCTGAGAAGTTTGCCGACGCCGATTGAAGAGGCTCTTTACAAGCGGCAGGCCGGTGGCCGGGCCTTTCGCCTTTGAACTTTCGAAGATGTCCCTCTTCCTTCGATTTCTCTCTCTTCCTCCTTCCTCCGGCTCCTTCCACCCAAAAATCGCTTGCTTTTTCCTAGTAACCATGATATAAAGATATCGTTTTAGTATCTGCTGGAAGCAGTCCACCCTGCGCGTGAAGCGCATCCCTTAAAATTTAAGGTCGAATTGTGATTCCGCGAAAGCGGGTCGTCTGGATCGCGCCGTGTGCGCCCCGGTCGATTTAGCGGAGAGTTTTATCTCCAGACTTCACGGGAGGGGTGTGCATCATGGACTGGGGCAAAAGATCGTGGCCCTCGAAAGCGGCCCTGGCCGCCGAAGCAAGCCCTACCGCGAAGGAGGCTAGTAGCAACATTGCTTCGGGTAGGATTTCAGTCAAATTCATGAATACAAAGGAGAAAGCAAATTCCTAGTAGCAACAAAAACGATGTTTCTGGAAACGCCCCCGATGCAAAGGGCAGGGGGCCGGCGGGACGCCAGCTCTCCAAGAGGCTGGCGGGCCTTCGGCGCTACATTCGGAAAAGGAGACGGGCAAAGAAACAGCAGATCCCTCGTCGGCCAGAGAGCAGCCTCTGTCGGGATGACAACGTTGAGGCGAAGAGCGCAGGGCAAAGAGCGGGCGGCTGAAAGCGGAAAAAAGAAAATGGAAAAGGGAAAATAGAAATTGGGAAGAGAGGAGGGAATGAACGCTTAGGTCTTGCGGCGGCGGAGGAAGGGCTTGTGGTCGTTGTCGAATTCGCGGGAGCGCTTGGGGCCCGGCTTCACCGTGAATTTTACTTCGCGGATGAGCGTGCCTCCCCAGGCCTGGTTGATCCGGGCGCAGAATTCGCGCTTCATGCATTCGAGTTGCTTTTGCCAGGCTTTGGCGTCGGCGGCGATTTCGAGGCGGCCATTTTCGCAGCGGACGGGACGCGTGCGCGCGGCGAGGATTTTGCCGACGATCGTTGGCCACGCGCTGGTAAGCCAGGCGAGTGCGGCTTCGGGGCGGTCGAGGCGGCGCAGGGTGCGTCCGAGGAGATTTCCGGCGCGTTCCATGAGTTCGCGGATTCTAGCACAGAATCCGAAAACAAAATCCAATGGAACTTAGAAGGCTGCCGGCAGACGCGGCGCGGAACTTCATTGCGATCCGTCGCGATTCGAGCGAAGAGAGATCCTTCGGCTCGTCCGCCATGGCGGACTCGCTCAGGATGCCCATCCTCATCGGATTGGCAGCTTGAGCGCGGGAAGCGGATAGTCGCGCGAGGAGGATTGAGAGAGGCTTGAAGCAGGAGCGGAAGGGAACGCTCTGAATTCGAAGGGAAGGAGCGGCGAAGAAAATGATACCGATGCGAGTGGTGGCAATTTCGACGGAGGTTGCAGAGAGCGTGCGTAAGACGATGAAGGATCCGCGGTTTGGGTTTCCGGCGTCAACGAGCGTGGCGGAGGGGGATGCGCCTTGCCGGCATTGTCTGCGATTTATTTCCGCGGGAATGAAGCAGACGCTATTTACGTACGACGCTTTTGAGGGGCAGGAGAAATTGCCGCTGCCGGGGCCTGTGTACGTGCATGCGGAGGCTTGCGAGCGGTATCCGGAGGATGGTGGATTTCCTGCGGCGCTGCGCGGGAGTCCGCGGACGCTGAACGCTTATGGGCGCGGGCGGCGGTTGGTGGCACAGGCGTATGTCGAGGGCGGCAATGTGGACGCGACGATCGAGCGGCTGCTCGAACGCGGCGACGTGGATTACATTCATGTGCGGAGCACTACGGCGGGGTGCTATACCTTTCGCGTGGAGAAGCTAGTTTCTGACTCAAAGCGGGCACAAGAATAAGGGCAGAAGAGGATGCCGTCCATGATTTCGATCCGTCGTGCGACGGAAGAAGATTCGGGCGCGATCTGGGGAATTCTCGAGCCGGTGATCCGGGCGGGCGAAACGTACGCTTTGCCGCGGGAGATGGAGCGGAGTGAGGCGCTGGCGTACTGGTTTTCGGCGCGCAACGAAGTGTTTGTGGCCGCGGACGCCGGCGAGATTGTGGGGACGTATTGCATGCGCGTGAATCAAGAGGGCGGAGGCGCGCATGTGGCGAACTGCGGCTATGTGACGGCGCCGTGGGCGTCTGGCCGCGGCGTGGCACGCGCGATGTGCGCGCATTCGCTCGAGCACGCGCGGGCTCGCGGATTCTGTGCGATGCAGTTCAATTTTGTCGTGAGCACGAATGAACGCGCCGTGCAGTTGTGGCAGAGTTTCGGGTTTGAGATTGTTGGGCGGCTTCCCGCGGCGTTCGAGCATCCTGCGCTGGGATTTGTGGATGCGCTTGTGATGTATCGAAAGCTTTGAAGCGCAGAAGAGAAATGCCGTGTGAACTTGACCGACTTGGCTCCCCTCGCGATTTAATCCCCTCATGCTTTGCTTCGAGTGCTCTCTGTTCCGCGCCTTGCAACTGTAGCGTGACCGCAGTACCATCCGGCCCAAGTCACCGAGTAGCTAACGAGGAAATGGAAGGGAGCTCCAATGCCAGCCGAGGAGAACTCCGAACAGGCCGTAGCGCAGGTTCCCGCGCCGAATACTTACGTTCAACTCATAGGGCCACCAAGACCGCCGGAACCTAGCGAGAAGGAGGAATTCTTTCGGGGGAAGCCTGACGAGAAGAGGACTGTCGCCGTGCTGGTGACGCACGGGATGGGGAGTCAGGTGCCTTTTGAGACGCTCGAACTCATTACCAACCGGCTGCTCCCATTCGCGGTGCGGCACCCGGCGACGGGGATGGCGGTCAAGGTCGGCCTCGTTACCTTGGGAAAAACGCAACTGCCTCGAGGCGAGATCACGATTCACGATGGTCAGGGCGGGCATATCGATGTGCATCTTTATGAGGCCTACTGGGCGCCGCTCACCGAGGGTAAGGTGACAGCCAGGGATGCGATGTGGTTTCTATTCATGGCGGGATGGCGGGGGTTTTGTGCATCGTTGACCGCGTCGCGGTTCCAACGCTGGATGTTTGGCGAATGGCAGGAATTTCCATTTCAGCCATTGTTGCTCGGATTGGTGTTCGCACTGGGATTGGCGGTTCTTAGTTCGTTCTTCTTAATGAATCTGGCCATTGCGGCTCTGACAGTTGTGCAATCCCAGAGGCCTGCACCACTGCTGCCGATCGTGGCTAACGAGATTTTGCCTTATGAAATATTGGCATTCGTGCTCTTGGGATTGGGAATTGGTATCCCAATGCTCGTACGCTCGCTGATTGCAAGACTTGGATGGCCTGCATGGTTGGGGCGATGGATGCGGTGGCCCGCCCGGCTTCTTGTTTTTTTGACGATCGGGGTAACGATCTGGATGGGATCGAGGGTCGGCTGGGACCTTGGGCGATGGTGGATGGGGAAATTGTCCGCACCCACACAGCCGTTGGCCATTGACGGAATCCTGGCGTTTGCATTGTTGCTGGCCATTGCCATCGCTTACGTGGCGCGGTGGTTTCTGCGGGAGTACGTCGGCGACGTGGCGGCGTACGTATCCTCCTATTCCGTTAGCAAATTCGAGGACTTGCGGAACGCCATCCAGAAAGCTGCTTTGGATGTATTCCAGCCGGTGTATGAAGAAAAAGTAGAGCCCGAACACTTCAAGCGGAAAAGAAATGACCATGCCGAAAAAGGCCATCACCCTCCGGAACCAGAAATGGAGTTTCTGTACAAGGAAATTGTTGCCGTGGGGCATTCGCTGGGGTCAGTGATCGCCTACGATACAGTAAATGAGCTGATCAATCTGCCGCCCGAGACGCCGACGCTTGACGCAGCCACTCGAACGAAGGCAATGCTGACTTTCGGATCGCCACTGGACAAGACGGCATTTATTTTCCGATTGCAGCGCCCACGACGAAATGCAGTCCGCGAGGCGCTAGCAGCCGCGAAGCAGCCGCTGGTTCAAGATTATGTGTTCCGGCCGAGGCGCTGGGTGAATCTTTATTCTCCGGATGACTGGATCAGTGGCTCACTGGAGTACTACGACCCGGATGGGAAGCCGGATCCGGTCACGGGGATACTGGCTCCGTCGCATACGCCGGATCCAGACAAGAGGATTCACAATTTCGTGGACCCGGACGCATACATCCCCTTCGCAGCGCATGTGGCTTACTGGACGACCGAGGCGTTCACTCAGCAGCTGTATCAGGCCGTCATTTCCTGACGCCTCTGCACTGAGGCAAAGCCAGGGATTGCGGAACGGCAGAAGAGAAAAGAGCGGGCGAGACGCCCGCGTTACGCAAGACCGGACTCCTTCCCGCGATGTCGACGAAGGTGGAGGGGATTTAGGCCGTGCCGTTTAAGCCGAGCTCGGGAGCGATGGAGCGGAGGGCTTGGATGCAGAAGGCGATATGGTCTTCGAGGGGGATGCCGAGTTCTTCGGCGCCTTTGTAGACGTCGTCGCGGCTGACGCCACGGGCGAAGGCTTTGTCCTTCAGCCTTTTCTTAACCGAGGCGGCTTCCACTTCATGGATGCTTTTTGAGGGCTTGATGAGCGCGCAGGCGGTGAGGAAGCCGGCGAGCTCGTCGCAGGCGAATAGTGTTTTGTCGAGCGGGGAGACACGGGGGACGCCGGAATAATTGGCGTGGGCGAGGATGGCGGTGATGATTTCCTCAGGGTAGCCGCGCTCGCGGAGGATCAGCGAGCCGGCGTAGGGGTGTTCCTGTGTGGGATGATGTTCCGAATTGGGCCAGCGCTCGTAATCGAAATCGTGGAGAAGGCCGGCGAGGGACCACAGATTTTCGTCGGCGCCGAGCTTTAGAGCGTAGGCGCGGACGCAGGCTTCGACGGCAAGAGCGTGTTTCCGGAGACTTTCGCTCTGCGTGAATTCGCAGAGGAGAGCCCAGGCATCCGAGCGATTCGGCATTTATTCTCCTCACCAATTGGACACATTCTTGCAGAGGAGGAAATGATGCCTGTCGAACGCGAAATTGACAAGCAAATGGGGCTTGGGACGCGGAAAGAAGTGGATGAGAAAATTGATCGCGGTGGGAGTGGGTGGCTCAGGAAAAGTGGGAAGAGTAAACGCGAAAAAATGTCCAATTGACGAACGGCGTCCGATGAGTTGAAAGCGATAACAGCCGCGAATGGTCAGGCGAAGATAAGAAGAAGCGGGTCGCAGGGAATTTTCTTGCGAGAAGCTTAATGATTTGTGCTGTTCCGGCCGATGTGGCTAAGATGAAAAGTGGGGACGAACAGAAAAAAGACTTGACAATAAGTGGCACGCTGTGGAGAATCACTCGCGCGCCAGTTCCTGCCTTCCCCTGTAGTGACGTTCCTCCCCTTCGCATCGCCGGAATAGTCTGCGAGGAGACCCGGTGGCGGAAAAAGATGGCATAGCAACCAGCATGGAAATGGATCGAGAAGTCATACGCTGTCAAGTATGCGGGTTAGTGCAGTACCGCACGCGAACAGACAACTGCCGAAGGTGTCTGCGCTTGCTGCCCCCGAAGGTGACGTTTGTGATTCCGACGCCGTCGCCGCAGGATCTACCGGGGGACGACCGCCAACTGTTTGAGAACTGGCCGAATCGCGAGACGGTGGAAAATATCGGCCAGCGAATCCGGCAGTTGCGGGAGTCGCGCGGCATGACGCAGAGCCAGCTCCAGGCGCGGTCGCGCGTGAGCCGGTCGTATTTGTCGCGGATCGAAAGCGGGCAGATGACGCCCAGCCTCGGCACGCTCGAGAAGATTGCCGAAGCGCTGGGCGTTGGGCTGAACCGATTTTTCGTTCCGGAGACGAACGGCGAAACGGTGCTCGAGGACCCGTTCATTCAGGGGCTTCGGCCGTACTTGCGGCAACTGGATTGGGCACAGTGGCAGGGCATCCTGAAGCGGTTGCAGGCGATCAGCGAGCACGTAAGCACGAATCATCACGTGCGGCCGCTGCCTGCGCCAGCCGCCGACAGGTTGACTGCCGGCATGCCCCGGCGGCAGCAACAGCAGGCAGGTTCGCCTGCGGCGGCGATTCACCGCTAGCTGTCGCTGGACGAAAAGGCGCGCAGCCTACCAAACAGATATCCGGGCCGGCCCGGCTACCCGCGATGGCGGGTCGTCGGGCCGCTCCCTTTAACGGGACGAGTTCGGCTGGCCAGCCGGGCTGCTGCGGGAATCCAATTCCAATTAATGAATGATGCTGAGCGGATGATCCGAAGGGCGAAGCTTGCCTTGCGCTTGGAGCTCGTCTGGCTGTGCGGATGACCTGTCCCGCGCGCTTTGAATTTGGGCGGAGAATTCCGCCGTGCGCTCGCGGGAGTCGGCTCAAGACGTGGCTTCAGGGGCTGAAGCCCGGTTTGGGGTGCGAATTACGGCGGGGTTGGAAACCCCGCCCTTCCCTTGCACGTCTTCGCGGGGGGGCCGACGTAGGAGGATCACAACAGAGACACATGACTAGAGGGTTTCTCATAATTGGTGATGGCCGGCCGAAGTTCCCACTTCAGGGGCTAAAGCCCAATGAAAGGGCAGGAAGTATGTCGGAGCTAAAGCTCCGACCCCCTAAAAACCGTTCATGAGACAAGTTCTACTGAATTTCTTTCTTTCCGGCGCGGACGAGAGTTATCTGAGCCCCGGAAGATTGCTTGGTGAGCGCGACGATCCGGGCTCCTTCGCTGCTCTTGCTCTCGAAAACGACGTCGGCTTTGCTCCCGTGGGGGCCGCGGGCGTGAAGAGTGCCGTCTGTATTGGATTCGCGGAGGTATTTGGGGCCCAATTTTTCGGCATACCAGGCGGCAACTTTGTCTAGGTCGTCCGAGGTCGTGTAATCCTCCGTGGAGACGCCCACATCTGCGCCGTTCTGGGCCGAGAATTCGACCCTCGTGCCTTCCGACTTGTCCGGCGTGGCGCCGGGGTAGACGGGCAGTCCCGTGGGGCGAGTTTCGTCGTTGTTGACGCGCAGGGTGCCTGCCGGGGTTTCAATCTCCACTTTTTTGCCTGAATCATTCACAGAGACATGGCGGATAAAATAACCGGCGAATATCAAGCCGGCCGCGATGAGTAATGCGATCGCTCCGCCGATGATGCCGAGAATCCACCAGATGGCGTTATTGGGCCTTGGCTTAGGAGTCGGCGCACTGGACATGGTTCACCCCCTGCATGTTCGTATATATCCTATACGCGAAATGGGAAAGGAACGTTCCTTTTTGGGAGAGGCAGGAGCTTGCGGCTGTCTTGGTCAGGCAGAGCTTGCACGAAAAAAAGGAAGCGAGCTAACGCGCGCCAAAATGGACCCCATCCCGCAAATCGCGCGCGCATTGATTGACCTGCTCTCAAGGGTTGAAACCCCTGAGGACTCAAGGCTTTTCGGCACGACTAAAGTCGTGCCCTGACGAAAATCAATCGCGAAACTGGGGCTAGTAAAAGACGACTTTTACGTCGGGACGCTTTTCGAGGTGCACGGTGTCGATGAAGCGGACCTGGCGATCATCGAGCGTGAGGATCAGCGAATGGGTGCGGGTGCCCTCGCCGAAAAAGCGCACGCCGCGGAGGAGGTTTCCTCCGGTGACGCCGGTGCAAGCGAAGATAAGTTTTTTTCCGGGCGCGAGTTCATGGGTGTCGTAGATGCGCTTGGGGTCCTTGATGCCCATTTGCGCGATGCGCTCGTGATGTTCGGGCTTCGAGACGACCAAGCGCGCGAGGATTTGACCATTGAGGCAGCGCAGGGCCGCGGCGGTGAGGACGCCTTCCGGCGCGCCCCCTGTGCCCATGACGGCGTGGACGCCCGTGCCAATGACGGCGGCGCTGATGCCGGCGGAAAGGTCGCCATCGGAGATGAGGCGGATGCGCGCGCCGGTGGCGCGAATATCGGCGATTAGCTTTTCATGGCGCGGGCGATCGAGGACGATGACGACGAGGTCTTCGACGTCGCGATCGAGGCGCTTGGCGATGGCCTTGAGATTATCGGCGACAGGGGCGTCGAGCTCGACCGCGCCTTTGCACGAGGGGCCGACGATAATTTTTTCCATGTAGAGGTCGGGTGCGTGAAGGAGGCCGCCGCGTTCGCTGGCGGCCAGGACGACGATGGCGTTGGGCTCGCCGGTGGCGCAGAGGTTGGTGCCTTCGAGCGGGTCCACGGCGATATCCACGTCGGGATATTTGCGGCTCTTATCGTGGACGGCGGCGCCGACTTTTTCGCCGATGTAGAGCATAGGGGCTTCGTCGCGCTCGCCTTCGCCTATGACGATGGTGCCGTCCATGCCGACCGTGTCCATTTCGGAGCGCATGGCCTCGACGGCAACTTGGTCGGATTTGTGGCGATCGCCAAGGCCCATGGTGCGAGCCGAGGCGATGGCGGCGCGTTCGACGACGCGCAAGAATTCGAGGCTGAGTGCTTTCTCCATGGCAACTCCTGAAATTGAGGCTGATGCCGGGGCGGGGACATCGCACCCGGGGCGGCTATCATAGCGAATCAAGGGCGGGCGGGGAAGCGGAGGTGAGGTTCGAGGCTGAAGGCAGCTACTGGGCCGAGGATCGTCGGGCCCCGGCGTCGATCAAGCCTGTCATTTCTTCGGATGAGATACAACGAGTGGTGAAGCGGCGACAAGATATCGTCCTTCGTCACTGTTGACGGGATCGAGATCGAGGCGCACTGTCCTATCCGAGGCCCAAACTCTCGTTCTGAAGTAATAGACTTTTCCAGCTTCAGCCGTGAAGTTGGCGAGTGCATAATGCGAAGAATATACGGCTAGCCTCGATTGCCAATTCGAGCAAAGATGATGCTCGCCCGGCAGGACAGAAAATGAAAAATGGGAATAGCCCTGGTTCGCTCCGACCCAGGCTCCATCGAGCCCAACCCTGACGGTCACACATCCTCCGAGACATTCAACCTGCCCGTCACCCTCAATTATGTACACGAGCGCCTTGCCCGATTCGGGCTCGGTGGGGAGCTGGGCCTGATCTAGCCTCACATCAAATTTGATGTTGGCCGGGCCGCACCCAGAAAGGCCAGAGGTGGTGGCTGTACTCTCTTGCGCTAGGGCAGGCGATGCCAAAATAAAGAAGATCAGAGCGGTTATCATTTTTCTCTCCACTGACTCCCACCTCGCGCTGTTTGCGTGACGGGATTTGGGTTCCATCCATATGACGTGATTAAGCAACGAAGGGGGTACGTTACTTGCCGGCTATGGTGCCTCCTCAGACGGGGGCCGGGCTGTGAGCGCATCATGGAAGGGGCTGGATTTTGGCGTTGACAAGGAACGGGTCGTCGAATTCGGTCATTTCGCCGGGCTTTTTGCCGGGGGCTGGCTGGAGGCGGGCGGAGAGCGGCTTGTGCCATTTGACGGAGAGGCTGGCGACGTCGGCGAGGATGCGGGCGAGCTGGTCGGCGGTGATGTCGCCGGGGAGAGGGATGGTATCGAGGCCGGTACCGCAGACGGCGGAGTAGGAGAGGAGCGCGTCCATTGAGAGGCGGCCTTCGCTCCAGCGCTGTGCGAGGATCGAGTCTTCGAGGATCGGGAGCATGAGGCCGGAATAGCCGGCGTGAGTGACTTGGATCTCGCGAAGGCCGCGCGTGATGAGCGCGGCGACGGTGAGCGTGCCGCTTGAGCCGACGGGCGCGCCGTAGAATCCTTCGATCGCGCCGCCGATGGAAATATCTTTCAGCGGGGCTGGAGAGAGATCGATGCCGCCGTATTTCCAGCCGGTCTGAAGTGCTAGCTGCTCGGAAGCCTTCTCGATTTCTTGCGCGGGGCGGCCAAGAAGCGAACGGATGCGCGATTCGGCGGCGTCGGCGGACTTGGCGCCGTTGAGCGCTTCGGCAATCACATTTGCCGATTGCAGCGCGATGGCGAATTGTTTTCCGGGGCCGGTGAGGTAGGACGCGGGGTAGAAGGGCGTGCCGGACGGCACTAGCGCGGCGGCCGTGAAACTGAAATTCGCCTGGCCGTGAGGTGACTTGGCCTCGAGATACTTGATCACTTCGGCTGTGGCGCGGATGACTTTCCAGTGGATGCCATCTTCACCGGCGATGGAGACACTGCCTTCGAGCGTTTTCGAGCGCGACAGGATTTTGCCGAGGAGGTCGGCCTGGGCAGTGTCATCGGAATCTTTCAACATGGCGGGGCCGATGGAGGCGTCGAAGCCCTCTTTTGTGGCGAGCGCGTCGTAGTCGGTGAAAAAGGCGAGCGCTTGATCCGTTGAGAGGCCTTTGGTGTATTCAGGAAAAGGCTGTGTTGTGATGCGGATGGTTTCGACTTCGTAGCCGGATTTTTCGAAGGCGGCTTTGGCTTTGCGGAGGAAGACGAGCGTTTCGGCGATTTGAGATTTGTACCGGGCGCGGTCGAGGCGGATGAAGGCGGTGACGGCGCGGATTTTAGGTTTTGCGGGAGGATTAGGGGTGGCGGAGGATGTGAGGGCAAAAACTAGAAACATCACTGCGAGGAAGCTTCGAGATATGCGCCCTGGGAGGCGAGCCTCCCGTGATCGATTTGCGCTTGTGCGGCGAATCGCGAAAAAGCGGCGGCGAGCCGCCGCACTCCATATCCTGCTCGATATTTTTAGGACCGAGGAGATCATACGAAGGCCGCGATTCCAGTGATGCGCTCACCGATGATTAGTTTGTGGATGTCGTGCGTGCCTTCGTAGGTGAAGACGGATTCGAGGTTGTTCATGTGGCGCATGATGGGGTAGTCGTCGACGATACCATTGGCGCCGAGGATTTCGCGGGCTTTGCGGGCGGTTTCAAGAGCCATCCAGATGTTGTTCATTTTCAGCATGGAAATATGGGAGGGGTGCGCGCGGCCCTGGTCTTTCAGGCGGCCGACCTGGAGCGCGAGGAATTGTGCTTTGGTAATTTCGGTGATCATCCAGACCAATTTTTCCTGGACGAGCTGGTGGGAGGCGATAGGGCGATTTTCGAATTGCTTGCGTTCCTTGGCGTAGCGCAGCGCTGTTTCGTAGCAAGCCATGGCGGCGCCGATGCCGCCCCAACCGATGCCGTAGCGGGCTTGATTCAGGCAAGAGAGCGGGCCTTTGAGGCCTTCGACGCCGGGTAGCAAATTTTCGGCGGGAATTTTGCAGTCGGTCATGGCCAGGCCGGACGTGACGGAAGCGCGCAGGGAATATTTCCCGTGGACGTCCCAAGCTTTGAATCCGGGCGCGCCTTTTTCGACGAGGAAGCCGCGAATTTTGTCATCTTCCGTTTTGGCCCAGATGACGGCGACATCAGCGAGTGAGCCGCTGGTGATCCACATTTTTTCGCCGTTGAGGATGTAGCTGTCGCCTTTTTTTACCGCGCGCGCGAGCATGCCGCCGGGATTCGACCCGAATTGCGGCTCTGTGAGGCCGAAGCAGCCGATCGCTTTTCCCTGTTGGAGCAGCGGGAGCCATTTATTTTTCTGGGCGTCGGAGCCGTAGGTGTGGATAGGATACATCACCAGAGCGGACTGGACGGAAACGAAGCTGCGCAGGCCGGAATCGCCGCGCTCGAGTTCCTGGGTGACGAGGCCGTATTCGACGTTGGACATGCCCGCGCAGCCGTAGCCTTGCAAGCTCGCGCCGAAGAGGCCAAGGTCAGCCATCTGCGGAACGAGTTGGACAGGAAATTTTCCTTCGCGGTTGTATTGCTCGATGATCGGCATGATCTCGTCGTCGACGAATTGGCGCGCGGACTGGCGGGCGAGTTTTTCTTCGTCGCTGAGCAGGGAATCGAAGTCGAGGAAATCGACTCCGGGGAAAGAGGGCATCAGCAATCTCCTTAATTAGAAAGTGAGCCACTTAGGATAGCATCGGACGCGCCGTCGCGCAGCAGGGTTGGGGAGGATTGTGGATATGAGTGGAACCAAATCTCGAATTGCTGGAGGCGGAAGGATCGTCGCGTTCGTCCTGATTTCTGCGGTACTGCTGGTGCGGACAAGCAAAGGCCAGACAATTCGCGTGGATGCGGCGGCGGGGCATGAGGTGAATGCGTTTAGTCCGCTTTATGCGCTGGGGACGACTGTGGATCGCGTGCCGAGCAATGCGACGGATGCGTTTTTCAAGCCGGAGGCGCTGAAGCAGATTTTGTCGGCGGGGTGGGGAGTGATCAGCTACCGGCAGAATACGGAATTGTTTGTGCAGGCGTGGCACTGGAATCCGAAGGGGACGTGGAGTGATCCGGCGGGGGAAGGCTATTTCACGGGCGATTCGACGCCCGGGGAGATGATCCGGCACTCGTATGGGTACGATTTGCCGCATCGGGGATTCACGCGAAATCAGGGGACGGAGGACACCGGTTATTCGCGACTGGACGATGGCGACGAGAATACTTATTGGAAGAGCAACCCGTATCTGACGAAGGCGTTCACCGGCGAGGAAGACTCAACGCATCCGCAGTGGGTGGTGATCGATCTGGGCGCGGGAAAGGGCGTGAATGCGATACGGATTATTTGGGGAGAGCCCTACGCGCGGTCTTACCAGGTGCAATATTTCACGGGCGGGGACGCGATGGACGATCCCGCGAACGGCGACTGGAAGAGTTTCCCGGCGGGAGTGATTTCATCTGGCAAAGGCGGGACGATGATGTTGAGGCTGGCGGCGACTCCGGTGCGGACGAGGTTCGTGCGGGTGCTGATGACCGAATCTTCGAACACATGCGATACACACGGGAAAAGCGACCAACGCAATTGCGTGGGGTACGCCATCAAGGAAATTTACGTCGGGACGGAGGACGGCAACGGTCCAGGGAAATTTACCGATTTGATGCACCACTCGCCGGACCAGAAACAGACGGCCACGTATTGCTCATCGGTCGATCCTTGGCACGAGCCTTCGGATTTGCTGGTGGTGCCGGACCGCATGGAATCCGGCGATCAGCCGGGCTTCGATCTTTTCTACACGAGCGGAATTACGCGCGGACTGCCGGCGATGATTCCGGTGGCGATGCTGTACGGGACGCCGGAAGATTCCGCGGCGGAGATCTCGTATGTGGAGAAGCGCGGGTATCCGATTTCGTACATTGAAATGGGAGAGGAAGCGGACGGGCAGTACATGCTGCCGGAGGATTACGCGGCTCTCTACGTTCAATGGGCAACGGCGCTGCATCGCGTGGATGCGAGGTTGAAGCTAGGAGGCCCAGTCTTCGAGGGCGTGACGGAGGACATCAAAGCGTGGCGCGACGGGCGCGGGCGCGACTCGTGGTTCGGAAGATTTCTCGATTACTTGAAGGCTCGCGGGCGGCTGGGAGATTTGGCGTTTATGTCCTTCGAGCATTATCCCTTCGATGGGTGCGACACGCCGTGGAAGGCGCTCTTTGACGAGCCGGGGTTGATCACGCACATCATGCAGGTGTGGCGAGACGACGGGCTGCCGGCGGGAGTTCCGATGTTCGACACGGAGACGAATTGCCATGGCGGCGAAGGGGCGGTGGACGTTTTCGGCGCGCTGTGGCTGGGAGATTCGTTCGGAGGATTCCTGAGCGCGGGCGGGAAGGCGACCTACTACTATCACGCGCTGCCGTATTCGCCGCCACACCCGAATTGCAGGAATAGCTGGGGGACGTACCACATGTTCATGGTGGACCGGAACTACGAGATCCGGTCGCGCACATCGCAATATTTTGCGGCGCAGATGATCACGCAGGAATGGGCCCAGCCGGTGGATGCGGAGCACCGGATGTTCCGGGCGGCGAGCGATGTCAAGGATGCGGAGGGGCATGTGCTGGTGACGGCGTATACGCTGCTGAGGCCGGACGGGCAGTGGTCGGTGATGGCGATCAACAAGGATTACGATCATGCACACGCGGTGCAGATTGAATTTCGGCGCGCTGAAGGGAAGGCGGCGGAGCATTTTGCCGGGCCGGTAACCACGATCACCTTTGGGAAGGGGCAATACGTGTGGCATCCGGCGGGGAGGCAGGGTTATGCGGACCCGGATGGGCCGGCGGTAATAGCGACGGTCACCGGAGGCGCGGAGGCGAGCTATACGCTGCCGGCCGCCTCGCTGACGATCTTGCGCGGGAGATTGCGAGCTGCGGGGGAGGGCTTGTGAAGGCTTCTTGGCGCAGCTGAGCGTGAGAACCGGCAAGCGTTGACGCGGGCGAAGGGTGGATGCGATAATCACGGGCTTTCTTTGACCTAGAAGTGAGCTCCGTTAGGGTGAACGGAACTTCAGGAAACGGCGGGAACAGCGGGGGCGCGGCAGCAGTCCAGACAATCAACGATGGAAATTCTCCAGCAGCTCGGCGAATTGTTTCTCGAAGCTGTGCCCACCGTGATCATCGTTTTTTTCTTCTATTTATTCATGCGCTGGGCATTTTTCGCGCCGATCCAGAAGGCGATGGCGGAGAGGAGCGCGCGAATTGAGGGCGCGCGGGCCGAGGCGGCAAAGGTGGAAGCCGAGGCCCTGCAGGAGCTGGATGCGTACCACGAGGCGCTGAAGAAAGCGCGCGGAGAGATTTACGTGCAACAGGAAGTGGCGCGGCAGGCGGTGCTCGAGGAACGCGGGAGGCTGCTGAAGGCCATGCGGGCGCGGGCGATCGAAGAAGTGGCGGCGGCCAAGAAGAAAACGGCTGGTGAATTTGCGGCGGCGCGGGCGGAAGTGGAGCGGCAGGCTCCAGCACTGGGCGGGGAGATCGCGCGCGCGATTATGGAGAAGCCGTCGCCGCTGCGCGGAGGGGCCGCGCGATGAAGCGATTTCTGCGCAGCGCAGGATTTCTTGGCATGCTCGTTTTGATCGTGGCGATGCCTTTGCTGGCGGAGGAGGGCGAGGCTTCCCCGGCGGATTCGACGACCGGATGGGTATTTCGCTGGCTGAATTTTGCGATCGTGTTTGGCGCCATCGCGTATTTCGCGGTGAAAAAGGGCGGGCCGTATTTCCGGGGACAAGCCGAGGAGATTTCGAGAAAGATCGCGGAAGGGGTCCGCGCGCGGGAGAAGGCGGAGCGGCAGCGCCAGGAAGTGCAGGCGAAACTTGCGAACATCGAGAATGAGATTGCGGAGATGCGCGCGGAAGCCAAGCGGGATGCGGAGGCGGAAGCGCAGCGTTTGCGGGCGCTTGCACGCGAGGAAGCGCAGAAGATTGAGCGCGCGGCGCAGGCAGAGATCGCTGCCGCGGATCGCGCGGCGCGCATGGATTTGAAGGCGTTTGCGGCACGGCTGGCCATCGAGCGGGCCGAGGCCGTGCTGCGCGAGGAGTTGACGCCGAAATCCGAGGCGGCGCTGTTCGAAGCTTTCGTGCGGGATCTCGAGAGGAGCATGAATTGAGCGTCGTCGCACAGCGGTACGCCGGGGCCCTGGCGGACGTGGCCATGGAGCACAAGAGCGCCGAGGAAGTGAAGCGCGATCTGGCGGCGTTCGTGGAGATATTTTTCTCTTCGGCGGATCTGCGGAACGCGCTGGAAAGCCCGGCGGTGAACCGCGACGTAAAAGAGGAAGTGATCGTGACGATCGCGGCGCGGATGAAATTGGATGCAGCGGTGCGCAATTTTATTTCGCTGGTGGTGGATCACCGGCGGACGGAGCTGCTGCGGGAGATGCAGCAGGCGTTTGGCGAGGAACTGAACGCGCGGCTGGGGATCGAAGAGGCCGAGGTGACCTCCGCGCGGGAGCTGAGCGCGGCGGAGAAGCGGGAATTATCCGCGGTACTCGAGCGGCGAACGGGAAAAAAGATCGAAGCGCGATTCCGGGAAGACAGGGCGCTGCTGGGCGGCGCGGTGGTGCGGCTGGGCTCGACGATTTACGATGGCTCGGTGCGCGAGCAATTGAACCGGTTGCGCGAGCAACTGGAAACGGAATAGGAGCAAGGGATGGCCAACATCAAGGCGGACGAGATTACAAAAATACTGCGCGAGCAGATCGAGAATTACCAGCAGACGGTGGCGGTGGAAGAGGTCGGCTCGGTGATCTCGGTGGGCGACGGGATCGCGCGCGTCCACGGACTGGACCGCTGCATGGCGGGGGAGATGCTGGCGTTTCCGCATGACGTATTCGGGATTGCGCTGAACCTGGAAGAGGATCAGGTGGGCGTGGTGCTGCTGGGGGACTACGAGGAAATCGAGGAAGGCAGCGTGGTGAAGCGCACGAACCGAATCATGTCCGTGCCGGTGGGCGACGGGATGATCGGGCGCGTGGTGAACGCGCTGGGGCAGCCGGTGGACGACAAGGGCCCGATTCAGAGCGAGCAGCGGAATCCGCTCGAGCGGTTGGCGCCGGGCGTGATTGACCGGCAGCCGGTGCGCGAGCCGATTCAGACGGGAATTAAGTCCATTGACGCGATGATTCCGATCGGGCGCGGGCAACGCGAGCTGATCATCGGCGACCGGCAACTGGGGAAGACGGCAATTATTCTGGATACGATTCTGAATCAGCGCGGCGGCGATTTGATTTGCATTTACTGCGCGGTGGGGCAGAAGCGCTCGACGATCGCGCAGGTGGTGAAGACGCTGACGGATTTCGGGGCCATGGAGCACAGCATCGTGGTGGCGGCGTCGGCTTCGGAATCGGCTTCGATGCAATATATCGCCCCGTTCGCGGCGTGCGCGATTGGGGAATATTTCCGCGACACGAAGCGACACGCGATCTGCTTTTACGACGACCTATCGAAGCACGCCCAGTCGTACCGGGAAATTTCGCTGCTGCTGCGGCGTCCGCCGGGCCGCGAGGCGTTTCCGGGCGACGTATTCTTTTTGCACTCGCGGCTGCTCGAGCGAGCGGCGAAATTGAGCGACGATTTGGGGGCGGGGTCGCTGACGGCGCTGCCGGTGATCGAGACGCAGGCCGGCGATATTTCGGCATACATTCCGACGAATGTGATTTCCATCACGGACGGGCAGATATTCCTCGAGGCGGATTTGTTTAACAGCGGCTTCCGGCCGGCCATCAACGCGGGCATTTCCGTGAGCCGCGTGGGCGGCAACGCGCAGATCAAGGCCATGCGGCAGGTGGCCGGGACGCTACGGCTGGACCTAGCGCAGTATCGCGACCTGGCGGCGTTCGCGCAGTTTGGAACCGAACAATTGGACAAGGCCACGCAGGCGCAATTGGCGCGCGGGCAGCGGCTGATGGAAATTTTGAAGCAGGATCAATACCAGCCAGTGACGGTCGAGAACCAGGTATTGATCATTTACGCCGCGTCGAACCGCTATCTCGATGATTTGGAAGTTTCCGAATGCCGGCGATTCGAGAAGGAACTGTATCCGTTCATGGAGACGAATTACAGCGGGATTTTGAAGGCACTGCGCGAGAAAAAGGCCTTTGACGACACTCTGCGCGCTGACACCTCGAAGGCGCTGGATGCTTTCAAGGAGCGCTTCAAGGCGAGCGCGGCGATTGCGGCGGATTAGAGTTGCGGCGGAATTCAGATCCCGGCGAATAGTTTTTCATGCCTACACTTCTTGATTATCGGCGGCGCATCCGCTCGGTGAAGAGCACGCAGCAGATTACGCGCGCGATGAAATTCGTGGCGGCGGCGAAGCTGCGGCGGGCGCAGGAAGGCGTGTATTCGGCGCGGCCGTATGCGCGAGAGATACTGCGCGTGCTGCGGTCGGCGGCGGAGCGCATGGAGAAGCCGGCGCACGCACTGCTCGAACGCAGACCGGAGGAACGCCTGCTGGTGATGGTACTGACGGGCGACCGAAGCTTGTGCGGGGCGTTCAACTCGAACGTGATCCGGCATGCCAGCGAATTTCTCGAGGCGCACTCGGCGCAGAAGATCGAGCTCATTGTGGTGGGGCGGAAGGGGCGCGACACATTGCGGCGGCGGGGCTTTAAATTTGCCGGAGAGTACTTGAACGTGTCGGCCAGTGTGGATTTCGGGAAGGCCAAGGAAATTTCGGCGCGGGTGGCGGAGTTGTTCACGAGCGGGGAAGTGGACGCGGTATACGCGGTCTACAACGAGTTCAAGAATGTGATGGTACAAAAGCTGCGCGTCGAGAAACTGCTGCCGATTGATCCGGCTGTGATTGCAACCGAACCGAGCCGCAAGGAGGAGCGCTTGGTGGCGGAACATGCGGGGCCGGGGAACTCGTTGCCGATGGAGCCTGCCCCCGGAGGAGGCGCCGGGCTTCTCGTGGACTACATTTGCGAGCAGCCGGTGGCGGAGATTTTCGGCGGGCTTGTGCCGCGGTATCTGGAAGCAGAGATTTTTCGCATTTTGCTTGAATCCGCTGCCGCGGAACATGCTGCGCGGATGACGGCGATGGATTCGGCCACAAGGAACGCGCGCGAATTGATAGATAAGCTCACGCTCGACATGAACAAGATTCGTCAGGCGACGATTACCAAGGAACTGATTGAGATTGTGAGTGGAGCGACATCGGCGACTTCGTGATTTGTACTTTGTGATTCGTGAGTAGTTAAGAATCAAGAGCAACCACGGAATTCTCAGGAGCTTTCGATGGCTACAACGGAACAGAAGACCGGGCACATTGTCGAGGTGATCGGGCCGGTGGTGGACATTCAGTTTCAGGAGCACCACCTCCCCCTGATCCACAATGCGGTGCGGATCACGAGCGAGGGGTTCGACGTGCCGAATCCGCTGGAAATTGTGGCGGAGGTGGCGCAGCACCTTGGCGAAGGGCGCGTGCGCTGCGTTGCGATGAAGCCGTCCGAGGGGCTAGTGCGCGGGATGAAGGCGCTGGACCTGGGCGAGCCGATCTCGGTTCCGGTGGGGCGCGCGACGCTCGGGCGAATCTTGAACGTGCTTGGCGAGCCGGTGGACAAGCTCGGACCGGTAAAAACAGAGAAGCGGTATCCGATTCACCGGCCGGCGCCGCTGCTGGATGACCAGTCCACGACGCTCGAAATGTTCGAGACAGGAATTAAGGTGGTGGACCTGATCGAGCCGTACCTGAAGGGCGGCAAGATCGGGTTGTTCGGCGGTGCCGGCGTGGGCAAGACCGTGCTGATTCAGGAATTGATCCACAACGTGGCGATGAAGCACGGCGGCGTCTCCGTTTTCTCGGGAGTGGGCGAGCGCACGCGCGAAGGAAACGACCTGTGGCTCGAAATGCAGGAATCGGGCGTGGTGGTGCCCGGGAATTCTGAAAAATCGCGCTGCGCGCTGATTTACGGGCAGATGACCGAGCCGCCCGGAGCGCGCCTGCGCGTCGGTTTGACGGGACTCACGGTGGCCGAATATTTCCGCGACGAAGAGCACCTGGACGTCCTGCTCTTCATTGATAACATTTTCCGCTTTGTGCAGGCCGGGTCAGAAGTTTCGGCGTTGTTGGGACGCATGCCTTCGGCGGTGGGGTATCAGCCGAACCTGAACACGGAGATCGGCGAGCTCCAGGAGCGCATCACATCGACAAAGCACGGATCGATCACGTCGGTGCAGGCGATTTACGTGCCGGCGGACGATTACACCGATCCGGCTCCGGCGGCGACCTTCGCGCACCTGGATGCCACCACGAACCTCAGCCGACAAATCGTCGAGCGCGGCATTTACCCGGCCGTCGATCCGCTGGCGAGCTTCTCGCGCATCCTGGACCCGCGCATCGTGGGCCAGGAGCATTACAACGTGGCGCGCTCGGTGAAATCGGTTCTCCAGCGCTACAAGGAGTTGCAAGACATCATCGCGATTCTCGGCATCGAGGAACTCTCGGACGAAGACAAGCAGACCGTGGCGCGCGCGCGCAAGATCGAAAGATTCCTTTCGCAGCCGATGTACGTGGCGGCGCAGTTCACGGGGCTCGATGGCAAGTACGTGAAGGTGGAAGACACGGTGCGCGGATTCAAGGAAATCGTCGAGGGCAAGCACGACGACCTTCCGGAACAGGCGTTTTATATGGTGGGCACGATCGAGGAAGCGCGGGAGAAGGCGGAGAAATTGGCGGCCTCCGCGGCGGCGTAGTCGGGCGGAGGAGCACGGACCGGAACAATGCTGCCAGAGACAATCGAACTCGAAGTGGTGACGCCCGCTAGGCACGTGCTGACGGAGACGGTGCAGTCGCTCGAGATGCCGGGGAAAGACGGCTACCTGGGAATTTTGCCGGGGCACGCGCCGCTGATTACAGAGCTGGGGGTCGGGATCCTGACGTACCAGACGGGCGCCGAAACACATTTCCTGACAGTAATGCAGGGGTACGCGGAAGTGCTGCCGGACCGGGTGATTGTGCTCGCCGAAATTTCCGAACGTGCCGAGGAAATTGATCTGGCAAGAGCGCGGAGGGCACTGGAACGCGCACAAGGCGAACTGGCGAAAGCGGGCTCGCCGGACGTGGACTGGCAAATGGCATCCTCGTCTTTGCAGCGCGCGATCATCCGCGTGCAGGCTGCTTCGAAGGGCGGCGCTTCAGGCTCCTCCGGCACCGGGCGGGAAATGCAGCACTCTTCTTCGTAGGCGAGACGTGCGCTGGCGGTTAGCGCACGAACGCATCTTTGCGCGTCCCCCGGCATCGAATGAGTGTGGTAAAAGTGAGGTAAGAGAACGCTTCCATGGCAGAAGTAACCGTGTATTCAACTTGCTGGTGCTGCGATTGTACTCGCGTGAAGAAGTTTCTTCGCGAGCGCGGCATCGCCTTTCGCGAGGTGAACATTGACAGTACTCCGGGCGCGGAAGAATTGATTATGCGTATGAATGACGGGAAGCGAAAAGTTCCCACGCTGGAAGTGGATGGGCGCTTTTTCGCTTGCAGCCCGTTTGATCCCTACCAGCTCGCCGAAGAATTGAAAATCCCGCTGAATCCGTAGCCCCTCTGTTTTCCCATCCCAATCGAAGTGAGGCCTCAGACCAGGCCGGCGCCGCGAGTCATTACGCCAGCGACTTTCAGGTCGGGGGTGAGGACGACGAGATCCGCGTCGCCGCCGATGGCGATGATGCCCTTTTTTCCGGCCAAGCCGATACGGCGCGCGGGGAGAACCGTGGCCATGCGCACGGCTTCGATGAGCGGCACGCCCAGCTCGACGGCGTAGCGCACGGCGCGGTCGAGTGTGAGAGTGCTGCCAGCCAGCTTGCCTTCGGAGTTGCGGCAAATACCGCCCTTTACCGTGACCTCGAAATTTCCCAGGCGGTAATTTCCATCGGCCATGCCTGTGGCGGCGGTGCCATCGCTCGCGAGCAGGACGGTGTGGAAACCCTTCGTGCCGATCAGCACCTGGATGGCAGGGCCGGCGACGTGCACGCCATCGGCGATCACTTCGGCGGTGACTTCCGGCTCGGTAAGCACCGCGCCGATTACGCCGGGATCGCGGTGCGAGAAGGGGCGCATGGCGTTGTAGAAGTGCACAGCGTGGCGCGCGCCGGCGGCAAAGGCCGCGCGCGATTGTTCGTAATCCGCGTCGGTGTGGCCGAGTGCGACGACCAAGCCGTCCGCCGCAGCGGCGGCTATCAAGTCCAGAGCGCCGGGGAGTTCCGGAGCGATGGTGACGATTTTCACTAAGCCGTCGGCTGCCTTGCGAAACTGAGCGAGGAGTTCGGCGGAAGGTTTTGCAAGCGCGTCGGTCGGATGGACGCCGCGCCGCGCCTTGCTGATGAATGGGCCTTCGAGATGGATGCCGATAATTTCGGCCGCCAGGCGCGTGATGCCTCCCACGGGATTCTCATGGCTGCGAATGTAACGCGCGATGCCCTGGAGGCTATGGCAGGTTTCCTCGGCGGGGGCAGTGACGGTGGTGGCGAGGATCGAAGTGGTGCCGTGGCGCGCGACGGTGGTTGTGATGCGGTCGAGCGCCCGGGCATTGGCTTCCATCACGTCGTGGCCGCCGGCGCCGTGAATGTGGATGTCCACAAAGCCGGGGACGACGATCTTGTCGCCGGCTGCATAATGAACGGCGTCGCCGGGGACGCGCACCTCATCACGCGGGCCAAGGCCGGTGATTTTGCCGCTCTCGACGAGAATTACGGAATCGCGCAGCTCGTCGTGCGGCGTGAGGATGCGGCTGGCATAAATGGCGGTGGCCGTCATGATGAGATCATGCTACCGGAAGTGCGGAGCAAAATCATGAGCGAGCCTTGCATCCTTTTCCTAGTCCGCTACAATCATGTGTGGGAAGAATTCCGGAGGAAAGTGGATGGCGAATGAAAAGCGGTATGTGGCGCAGAAGAGGCAGCGGCGGCGGCGAAAGACGGCCAAGGCGAAGATGAAGCTTTACGAGCAAGGAAAGCTCCCGCACGATAAGCTCCCCTCCCTGGCGAAAAGATTCCTGAGCCGCAAGATGCGGGCCCTCAAAAAAGCCGAATAAAATAAAAAGGGGCGCCACCAGGGCGCCCCTCGGGGGATTCGAGCCGCGCCTGCGAGTACGCGACTCGTCTGTGATCTCCGCTTAGTTGCCGTTGCCGGAAGCCTGTGCGTGCGCGGTGTTGGCCTTGGGCACGCTCAAGTAACCGGTGATTTTGTCCTTGCCGACCGAGTTGACCGTGAACTCAAGCGGGGCGCGGCTGCCATGGACGAAGAAGTAGATGGGCTCGTTGGCGGAGCGGTTCTTCTTCTCGTAGCGAGCATCGTCCACGAAGAGGGCCACCGAGTAGAGGTTCTTCTTGGTGTTGACGCCCTTGAGCTCGACCATCAAGTCGCCGACCTTCTGGCGTTCGTTCTTCTTCTCGATGGTGAACTCGTAATAATCGCGATCGCCGCGGCGGCGGAGCTCTTCGATCTCGTCGTGGTTGCGCGCGATCAGCGTGCCGAATTCACCGCGGGCCATCTGGAGGCTGTTCTTGGTGG
>Ga0187816_10000088_pt1 | contig 23152 bp, 21 predicted proteins | sample NC_wetland_sal_i_16_FD_132960 | JGI IMG/M metagenome (GOLD analysis project Ga0187816, IMG submission 132960) | Wetland sediment microbial communities from Neuse River Estuary, North Carolina, USA - SO4_1 | ecosystem: Environmental > Aquatic > Freshwater > Wetlands > Sediment | place: USA... | reverse complement strand
GGGCTCTTCGGCTACGGCGCCGGGTACGGCGCCTACGGCGACTACTGGGCGTTCCGCGCGCTCGGTGCCGGGATGAACTCCCGCGAGCAGCGGCCCATGGCTCAAAGGCCTGACATGACGCGCGGGCGCCTGACGCCCGCGACCGAGGACTTGTCGGCCCTAACGGCGAGCGGCGAGGATCCCACCGTGCTCGCTTTCGCGCTCGGTACCTGCCCGGGCCGTGTGGTCTACGAGGAGCTCAACCAGCCCGAGCCGATGACCTTCGTGTACCGGGCCGAGGGCGCCGACGCGTTGGCCGCGATCAACCGCGCCCTCGACGACGCCGGGTTCCAGGTCGCGGCCCTCCACGCCGCAGGCCTGGCCGCCCCGCCCCGGCCGGTCGCCCTCCCGACCGCGCTGACGTCGGCGCTAATCGCCCAAGTCCCGCACGACGCGCAGTGGGCCGACCGCATCGCCGAGCTGCTGGCGGAGTAGGCGGCTGACCGTTCTGGACCCGCAGGCAGGAAGAGGATCACCTTGACATCTTCTCCCGCCTGAAGGCAGGAGATTCCAACTACTACGCCGATTGGAGCAGCAGTTGAGGTTCGCGGTTCACGGGCCGGGCTACCCCGTCGCCTCCCCGCGCAGTCACGGCGTGCCCCGCCGCGATGTTCCGGGCCGCGTTCACATCAGCGTGGTCGGCGAAACCGCAGGCCGTGCACACAAAGCGCGCTTGACTCTCACGCGACTCCGGGTCCACGTGCCCGCACGCCGAGCACCGCTGGCTCGTGAAATGCGGCTTGACCTTCTCCACCCGGCCGGGGGCCTTCTCTTGCAGGCGGCGAACCAGCAGGCCCCATCCCTGGGCGAGGATCGCCCGGTTGAGGCCGGACTTCTGGCTCACGTTCCGGCCCGGCTTGTCAGCGGTTCCCCTGGCGGACCGAGTCATACTCATGATGGCCAGGTTCTCGACGCAGATTACGTCGAACTCGCGAGCCAGCCGGGTGCTGGCCTTCTCGGCCCAGTCCTTGCGTCTGTCTGTCTGGCGGGCCTTCAGCCGAGCAATCGCGTACTTCACCCGCTTGTAGCGGTTCGAGCCGCGCCGGGCGCGGGCGAGCTTCCGCTCAAGGCGCAGCATGCGCGTGCGTTCCGCGACGCGCAGCCCAGGAGCGCGCAGGAGTTCGCCGGTGGACAGGGCCGCGGACACCGCCACGCCGCGGTCGATGCCCACCGCCTGGCCGTTGCCGGGCGCGGGGATCGGCTCAGGGACCGCCGTGAAGGCGACGTGCCAGCGTCCGGCCCGGTCCATGGTCACCCGGTAGGACTTCACTTCCGCTGGCACCGCGCGAGACCAACGGAACCGTACCCATCCGGCCTTCGGTACACGTACCTGCCCGACGTTGCGGGAAAGGCGGCGCACCTGGCCCGGCTTGACGGCAACGACCCGGAACCCTTCGTCCCGGTCGGCCTTCCGCCACGACGGGCGTCCATGCGAGCCGCCGAAGTAGTTCGCCATCGCTTGGGCGAAATCGCGCAGCGCCTGCTGCTGCACCATCTGGGAGCCTGCGGCCAGCCACGGGTACTCCGAGCGGGCGGTAGTGAGCTGTCGGCACTGCTCCAGGTAGCCCGGCGCGCTCGCCCGGCCCGGGCGCCAGTGCCGGTGCTGCTCGACCGCCAGGTTCCACACAAACCGGGCGTGGCCGCAGTGGTCCCGCAGGACTGCCTCCTGGGCAGGCGAGGGGAGCAGACGATACCGAGACATACGAACACACTATCGAGTACCACCGACATTTCTGGGGAGGTGAAGCGGCGTTTCCTTCCTGACCTAATGGCCGGGATCTCCACGCCGCGATCGCGATGACAGAGTCGCCTGAGGGCATCCTGGCCTCCGACGCCGACCGGGACGAGGCCGCCAGCGCACTTGCCGACGCCGTGGCTTCCGGTCGGATGTCGTTGGCCGACCACAACGCCAGGCTCGACGCCCTGTTCGCGGCCCGCACGCAGGAACAGGTGGCCGCCGTGACCGTCGACCTACCCGTGCTCCCGGTCCGGCGCGGCGCGCTCTACCGGGCCGTGGACCCGTACCGCTGCGTAGTGATCGGCGGGTCCGCCCAGCGAGCCGGCCGCTTTGCCATCGGGCGGTTCTGCTCGCTGACCGCGGCCTTCGGCAGCTTCGAGCTGGACCTGCGGGCGGCCGTGCCCAGCCAGGACGAGATCACTCTGACGGTGTGGGGCCTGGCCGCGCGGATCGCGATCACCGTGCCTGCGCATTGGCGGGTGAACAACCAGGTGCTGGTGGCCGGCAACCGGCAAGCGATGGCCGACCGCGAAGGCAATCCCAAGGAGCCCCTGCTGCGAATGCGCGGGACCTGCATCGGCGGGTCGTTCCGGTTGGCCCAGGAGTGACGCACCGCAAGGACACGGCCGAGGAGCAGGCCATAGCGCTTCTGGAACGCGTGGTGGCCCTATCCGAGGCCGATCGCGATGCCCTGCCCGGCTCCGCGGTCAAGCACGTAAAACTGGCCCTCGGAATCATGCGCAAGCGACGCAAGCAACAGGCCCCGCGCCCCGGTCGGCCAGATCCGGACGAGACCTGACCCAGCCCCGAACACCCGACCTGGCCCCAAACACCCGACCTAGGCCCCCCATTACCGACCCGGGGCCATGTCCTCATCAGCACCGGACCTCGCTGCCAATCGGCTAACCGCGGTGACTCCTGCCCGCCAGATCCTCGCCCCGCCCCTCATCAGCCGTCTCGCTGTTCCGGCCCCGCCCCTCAAACCCCGGCCGCCCGCACCGCCGCCGCCCCGGCCCACGCCCTAGCCGCCGACCCGTCGCTGCGCTGGCTCACCAGCCCCGGCGGGCAGGCCCAGGTCACCCTCAACCAGGACATCGACACCCTGGCCGGCGCCCTGGTCATCGAGAACCAGGCCACCACCGCCGCCAACCACCTCATCTTCGAAGCCCCCGCCGGTCCGCACCTCGGGGGAGGTGAGACGGAAGATGTGCACCGAGGCGGTCCCGGCCAGCGCGGCCGAAGCGCTTGAGAAGCTGCAGACCTTGGTCGGCTACCTGGCCGACCTGGACGCGGCGAGTATGCCGGCCGAGGCGCTGGCCGCCTGCCTGCTGCGGATGGAGCAGGCCGATGCAGTGGCCGCGGTGGCGTGGGCCCGGGTGCTGGCAGCGTTCGACGCGAAGAACGGGCACCAGGCCGACGGGCAGAAGACGCTGCGGACCTGGCTGGTGCATTATGCCGACCTGCGGATTATGCCGCAGCTGAGGACGCTCACGAAGTCGGCATAGTCCAGATACCGGAGCGGCTTTGGCCGGACGAGGCATACACACCGACTCCGGGAAGCCATATCGCATCTCCGCAGGTCATGTCACCGGCTCACAGCACTCCGCACAGAGCGGATGCACCCACCAGCGTGACCAGCCGCCCTCGGATGCGCCGCTATTATGCCGATCTCAACGTCCACTCTTTCGGCGCTGACCAGCGATTCTTCACCCGAGGTCGGCATAATCCTGAGGTCGGCATAATGGATGCAGTACGACCGCCTCCGCAGCCACGCCGCATCCCGGCGGGGCCCGCACCCCGCCCCGGCCGCGGCCGGGGACAGCACCGTCACCCCAGCCGGATCGGCCGACACCCCCACCGCACAGGCCGCCCGGGCGGTGCTGGTGCTGGCCATGCTGGAGCACCAGATCCTCGCCACCGTCCTGTAGATCGTCTCCGGCCCCGGCGGCGTCGCCTCCTTCCTGCGCCGCAATCTCCTCGGTAAGGGCCTGGACGGCCCTTCCCTCCCGCTGGACGTCGGCCAGACCGACGACATCCCGGTCCACCTGCGCCGCCTGGTGGCGCTGCGGGATCAGAGGTGCCAGTTCCCCGGCGGATACTTCCTCTAAACACACACATTAGATGCGGATAGGTTCGGCGTTGCCGAGCTGTCAAGAGCTTTCCGTGGGTTGCCGTAAGAGCCGGAGGCTACCTGATGATCAGCCACGACGACGCCCGCTGACGTGCCTAGGGCTTACCGCGGTCCGCGGGGATACGGATGCGTATCTCATCGGAGCGGATATCGGCAGGATCCCACGTCAGGATTTGCTCCTGGATCAGCACCGACAGCAGTACCGCGAGGTCGTGGTAGGCGGAGCCGCTATATTCGCTTGTCGACGTGTTGTCGCACAAGTCGGCGAAGTCTCCGGCATTGATGGTCGCGGTCACTGTCTTGCCTGCCCCGGTAAGGACGCAGACGGCCCTGCTCCGGCCGAGGTTCGAGTCGAAGTCCGGCTAGGTCAGGTGCCATTTCTCCAGGAATGGCACCTCCCGGACCGCAGTCAGCCTGCCGTCAGGACCGAAAAACTTCCCTTCGCCCGTTGAGAGCAAGATCTCCCGCAACTCGGGCACCACACTTGACCCGAATTCCATGCGTCCCACGAAGCTCCTTCCTGCGTCTGGCGCGGCTGTGCCTAAGCACGTAAATCATATTATGGGCAAGCCTCATTGACTCTCTTCCTCTCGCAAAAGCGACGGGTATCAAAGGTATACCTTCAAGACGAGGTATATAAAACGGTGTATCTGAGGAGGCTTCGCTCCAGGCGCTGCCGCGTAACAAGAACCATGGCTCCTTGTTACAGCCAGGCTGCTCGGGGGATACAGCCTACGAGGAAGTCCGTATCGGTGAGAAGGATCCGGGTGATTGCCACGCCCGTAAACAGATGAACGAGCGCGGCAGCGGTGGCGAATGGGTGGTTGGATCCATCTTCAAGCTCCGCAGGACCGAGCCCGACTTCGTGGATGCCCTGCGTGAGAAGTTCTGGAGATTCTCCACTGACCCCGCCACCATCAGACAAACTACACTCGGCAAGGATAACCCTTGAGCGGACGACTGTAAACCAGACGCCGCTGTTCTCGTTTCCTGACATACACACTGCCATCCCGCCTTGAGATAGCTCTGAAACGCGGGCAAGACCAATACCCATGACATCGGCCAGGAAACACCAGGCAGATCCCGAGGTTATATTGACGCCGACGAGAGCTTCTTCCGAAGAGGTTCCATCTTGAAGCTCGGCAACGCCGTGTAGACGATCGAGGTCCGGCTCTACACCAAGAACCTCGAAGATCTTGGATGTGTCCGTGATCGATGTGACTACGCACGTAAATGAACCTGTAAGATGCTGCGACACCCAGGGGTCCATCCATTTGAAACCTTCATACATAGACATAGAAGGGATCCCCTTGCCCGCCGTACGTGAATGCTGGGAAAACTCTGTCGGTTGAGAAGAACGTCGACAGAAGACCTCCTTGCAGGTGGTTTTCTGCAGCCGGAACCCAACCGACATATCGGTCAGCAGGCGCCGCTTTTCCGCCGCCCATCGTTGTCGAGGCGAATGGATACTCGTCGCACTCATAGCCAGTCGGGCGCTTAAGCGCCTTGGGACATGAGATCTGACGATTGTAATCCTTCTCGGCACCGCCAGAATTCCGGTACAGGGGATTTCCTGACCCCGGCTGCCCGAGGTGACTACCCCGGTTCTGCACTTGGGCGATATTCTTGCTAATGGTCGGCAACCCTGACAGGTCGACCTCGGGGATAAATGATGGAATAACACATCCTGGATAGTTGCCTAGCTGAGATAGATGGTCACACCGAACCGCCATTGGAAGCGACACTGAAGTCGAGCCAGGAACAGAAAACCCCGAGAGATATGAAGTGGTGTGCAATTGTAGGTCGGGGTGGACGACCTGATTGAACGATACTGGCACGAAAGTGGTAGCTGTGCCGGCGATAGCGGTAATTGAAGCATTCGCTATGACTTGCGAAGAAGGACTGCAGGTCGAGCAACCGCCCGAAATCCGAAGATTCGGGATGCCGAGCGACGATCCCGACGAATGAATGTCGGAAACCGAGAGGCTGAGACCGATGTTTGTCGAACTTGAGGACAGGAAAATCCCCAAGTACAGATCAAGCTTCCACACCTCCTTCGCAGGAGGAAGAAGCCTTGCGAGAACCACCTCCGTAGGAATCTGGTAACATAGATGGTTCCTGTAATATAGCGGACAGGAAGATCCGGCGCGTCCTACAGAGATCTGGACCTGACCGTATTGAACCGTGCTGAAGCTTCCATGGAAAGCCTCTGCGGTTGCTGAGATTGCCGTCGAAGAACTTATGAGAAAAAGCATGACGATAATAATCGCCACCCATCCGATAGTCTTCTCGAAGAACTTGATGGAAGCGAGCTGACGAGTCATCTGACGCTCCACCGGTATCGTACTTCCTGGCCTTTTACGTGGCGACGACCTTGCGGACGTCGGCGCCCTTCCCGCAGCCGGGGGCAGCCGCGATGACGGGAGCGGACGCGACATACCACGCGCTGGCCCCCGTCGTAACCGGCATGGGGCCAACACGCGCTGGTGCCGTTGCGGCCATCGGTGCCGGATAGAACACACGACAGCGCGACCACAACGGCCGCCCCCATCGCTGTCGCCACTCTCAGCCTGATTACCGGTACCTGCAGCCGCCGCGCAGCGGCCTGCATCTCCTCGTAGATGACATTGACGTTCGGCACAAGCCTTCCCTTTCCGCTGGGCTCGCGCACGGGCACCGCGTGCTCGCGCTGCCGTTGCTGGCACCCATCGCAACGGCTCCGCCGGGCGCGCAGTTCGGGATGTCAGAAGTCCGTAAGACAATCCGTGACTGCAATGTCACACATTGAACTACGCGAAGACTGCTTAGCCTGAATCCGCCGACCGGTTCCCGGTAAACCGCTTTCGGGCTTGATTCGCGCACAGGAGTTCCTCAGGTGAGTCTGGGCGTGGCCGTGCCGCCACTCGCGTGTTCTGCGGCTTGTCCGGGTTCCCGGCTCGGCGGGGTCGGGACGGCCAGTCGGGGCGCAGACCGGCTCCGGGACTGGTCAGGCCGCTGCGGCGGGCGCGCCGCAAGCCGGTGGCGAGTAGGGTGAGCCATTCGCGCTCGCGGTGCAGCCCCCCGCGATATGCCGACCACTGGGCTGCCAGACCACCTGGCCGCCCTCGCCGGACTCGGCGATGCTGACCGTGCTGCCGGTCGACGCGGTGGCGCCTGGCCGCCTTTCACCCTAGAGACGCATGACGGCGGCATCTGGTTAGGTGCGTCCTGGCCCTCCCCGGCCTCCCTGTAGGCGTGTCGCGCACCCAGCCGCACGCAGGCACAACCAGCCTGGCTCCCCGGCCGTCTCAAACCTCGGGTGTCGCGCGCTGTCCCCGGAGGAGGAAGTCATGAACACGATCGCGAAGCTGACCGTCGCCGCCATGGCCATGGCAGCCCTGGTGTCGGGGACAACCGCATGCTCGGCCGGGCCAGCGAGCTCTTCGTCCGCGACGACACCCGGGTCAGCCGCACTCCCGCCGACCGTTACGTTCTGCCATGCCGGCTTCGCAGCAGGCTCGCCTCCGTACTGCGGCATCAAGCCGACGCAGATCTTCTTCAGCGGCGACGCCAGCCTCTCGATACGCCAGATCACCTGGTCATCCTGGAACGCATCCGGCGCTACCGGGAGTGGCTCATGGTATCTCCGGACGTGCCTCCCGAACTGCGTCCAGGGCCCGGTGATCAAGTACCCGGCCACCCTGACGTTGTCAGCGGTCCGGCACGGGCGGTTCACCGTCCTGGCTGTCACCTTGAAGGGCAAGAAGATGATCTACCACTACCCGGTTCCCTGGGTACAGTCCGCCGACGGGTGCGTGCAGTCACCGGACTGTGATCAGTCGGCTGGCCCGAGTTCGTCCGCCTGACCGACATCACGGGTCGGCCGGGGGATGCAGAACAGGAGCCAGGTGGACCTAGCCCGGCTCCGCCGCGGCGGTTCCCGCGCCCCCGTCGCCGTCAGCAGCGGAGCCAGTGGCCAAACGCGTATCAGCGATGTCGTCCGCCCGTCGCTGGGTGGCGGCGTGGCCCACCACCGCGGTCAGGAACAGGTCCCGGTTCAGCTCGTACACGGTGGCGTCCGTGTGGGCGACCACGCTGGCCGTGCGCGGGATGGCGCGCAGCAGGGCGATTTCCCCGACTCCCTCGCCGCGCCCGACGCGTCGCAGGAAATGACCGTCCTGCAGGGCATCGAGCTCACCGGAGGCGACGGCGTAGTAGGCATCCCCCTGGTCACCCTGCTGGATCAGGACCCCGCCGACTGGCAGGCGAACCTCGGTCAGGGCCGCGGCGAGGCCTTCGATCGCGGGGGCGGGCAGTTCGCCGAACAACGGGAGCGAGCGCAGCAGCGCGATCTCCACCACCGGCACCGGAACCCCCGCGTCCAGAGCGAACAGCGCTCGCCCGCCGACGGCGGCTGCGAGCGGCAGCACGACCGCGCTCCCCAGCAGTGCGAGCCGGTTGCCGCCCAGGTGCACGAGCAAGGGGACGAGCAGCGCTCCCACGGCGTACCCGGCAAACATGAGTCCCTCGAGGACGCCGAAGATCCGGCCTATCAGCTGCGGCGGAACCGAACGCTGCAGCATCGAGCGGAGGGCGACGTTCAGCATGGTGCTGGCCGCCCCGGCCACGGCGAGGAGGGCTACCGTCCCGGCCAGGCCGAGACCGAATGCGAGGGCCGCCATCACGACGCTGAGCATGAGGGCGGCCGCCAGGATCGGCACCCCCAACCGGCGGCCGATCAGCACCGCGCTCGCGGTGGCGGCCAGCAGTGCGCCCACGCCCCACGCGCTGTTCAGGTACCCGGCCCACGCCTGCGAGCGGTGCAGGACTCCGATGGCGAGGATAACGATCAGCAGGTCCAGCGCACCCGACACGATGGCCTCGGCCGTCAGCAGCGCCAGCATCAGCCGCAGCCGCGGCCGCCCGACCGCCAGCCGCACCCCCTCGGCCAGGCCGGCCAGCACCGAGGGACTGCCATCCTCCGGAGCGGCCGCCAGCGTCGGCACCCGCAGCCCGGCGACTAGGAGGAGGGCGCCCACGGTCAGACCCGCGCACACGGCGAATACGCTCGCCACGCCGGCCAGCGAGATCAGTACCCCGGTCAGGAGCCCGGCCACGACCAGGCCGGCCGCCTCGAGCCAGCTCACGACCACGTTGGCCGCCGTGAGCTGATCGGCGGTCACGGCCGCCGACGGGATGACCGCCGACTGCGCCGGGCGAGTGGTGGTCACCGCGACAAAGGCGACCGCGGCGCACCCGTACGCCGCCAACGGCGCGTCCAGCAAGACTGCGGCGGTGATCGCGCCTACCACCACCGCCAGCGCCAGGTACCCCCCGGCGAGCAGGAACACCGGTGACCGCCGGTCCGCGACGGCCGCCGCGACCGGCGCCAGCACCGCCGCGGGCACCAGCTGCACCACCGCTACCAGCCCGGCGGTCGTGGCGCCGCCGTGGCTGTAGGCGTAGATGATCATCGCGAGCCAGACCGCGTATTCGGTGAGGATGAACAGGCCGTACCCGCTCAGTACGCGCACCAGCACCCGGTTGCCCGCCAGCGAGCGGAAGGCGTGCAGGCGGCGGCCGCCGGAATCGCCACCCACGGCTATCCTCCCCAAGCCGACGATCTGACCTGATTACACCGCGCCGGCTCAGGAGCAGGCAACCATGCCACGTAATCGCGCCCCGCGACCAGGGTCGGTCAGAACCGTTCACAGCGTGAAGCAATGCTTAACATATTTGCCCGGCGCGACCACCGCGGGCCAGGGCGACAGGTTCCCACGCCGTAGGATGGCACGCGTGGCCCCACGAGTGTTCGCGGAAGGAAACGCCGACCCTCCCTCACTCGATCGCGGCATGCTCATCGGCCCGAGGCTGCGCCACCGCAGGCTGGAACTCGGCATGACGGCGCGCGAGCTCGCCCGGCGGGTGGACTGCTCGCCCAGCCTGATCTCGCAGGTGGAGCGAGGCCGGGCCGTTCCCTCGGTAAGTACGCTCTGGGCGCTGGTCACCGCGCTGCGGATCTCGATGGACCGGCTGTTCGACCCGGCCCAGGACGGCCCGGCCGGTGCCGGGGACGACGAGCCGGCTGCGGAGGAGATCGAGGTCGGCCGGCCCGTGCTGCGGCGGAACGCCCGACCACGGATCACGCTGGAGCGCGGTGTCGTCTGGGAGAGGCTCACCGCCGCCGCCGGGAAAGACATGGAATTCCTCGAGGTGTGTTACGGCGTCGGGGAGAGCGTGCCCGAGGCCGAGCACGCCATCCAGCACACCGGCCAGGAGTACGCGGTCATCATCGAGGGTGCTCTGTCCACGCAGATCGGCTTCGATCGCTACGTCCTCGAGGTCGGCGACTCGCTGACGTTCGACTCCACGATCCCGCACCGGTTCTGGAACGCGGGAGACGTCCCGGCCCGGGCGATCTGGGTCATCATCAACCGCACGCGCTGAGCCCTCCCACACGTAGCCGCCCCGCATCCAAGCCGCCACGCCGGTAGTGCCGAGGCAGCCTAAGAGCTGGCTCCGCGAGGCCGTGACGCACGGGACGACCTCTGCCCGGACGCCCGTCCCGCACCTGCCCAGCCGCCTGTCCCGCACCGGCCCGAACGCCCGCCTCGCACCGCGAGAGTTAAACGTTACTTACCCGTGTCCGACCAGATGTGTAGTGATCTTGGTCATTTTATTTAGTATTACTAAAACTCCAGCCTCAACCGGGTTCATCGTCCAGGGCGGCTGGGTGTGCAGGTCGATCACGCGAGGAGATGCGGCATGCACTACGTCGGGCGCGTCGACTGGGCCTTCTCGGAGCCGCCAGCGGGCTACGCCGGGTCCGCGGAGGGCTACGCGAGTTCTGTCCTGGTCGGCAGCCACACCGGCGCGGTGCACACCGACCTTTCCGTCAGCAAGCTCGAGCCGGGCGGGTGGACCGGCCTGCACCTGCACTCCTTCGAGTCAGCCGTCTACGTCCTGGCCGGCACTCCGGCACTCAACATCGACGGTCACCACCACCAGCTACGCGCCGGCGATTACGCGCTGCTGCCCATCGGGATGCCGCACGGCTGGGCGAACCCCGCCGGCGAGCAGGCCCGCCTGCTGGTCCACAGCACGCCGCAGCGCCGCCCGCCCGGGCAGCGCCCAGGCGACACCTTCTTCCTGCCCGCTGCCCAAGGAACCGAGGCGCCACCCGCCTCGAACAACCCGAACAACCCGCTCAAAAGGTACCTCGGTCACTACGCGGGCACCCCGCCGCAGCAGGAGGCGCTGCGGGTGGACAGCCAGGTCAGGGACAGGGAGCCGGCCGGCATGGACACCGCCCTGCTCGCCTACAGCGGGATCTCGGTCAAGCTGATGGTCGACCGCGGCCTGGGCGCCGAGCTGCTCGTGATGTTCATGGTCGACTACGAGCCGGGCGGGGCCGCGCAGGCTCACGACCACCCCTTCGAGGAGGCGTACTTCTTCCTCGAGGGGGAGATTGACGCGGAACTCGACGGCATCGCCTACAAGCTGGGCGCGGGCGATGTCCTGTTCGCCGGCGTCGGCTCGACGCACGGCTTCTACAACACGGGCAGCGGGCGGGTGCGCTGGATCGAAACCCAGGCCCCGCAGCCGCCCGGCCGCCATTCCTACCGCTGGACCGGACCGTGGCAGCGCCTCGAAGCCCAGACAAAGGGCACCACGGGCCGGCCCTGGCTCCGCACCTGACAAAAGCGCACCACCCGACGGCTGCCGGAACCGACATCCCCGCGGCGGACCGTCACGGATCAGTCCTAGGGACAAGGAGTCTGGCCGTGCCACCCATCCCATTCCTGTCGCGGCACTGGCGCCGCGGCGTAGCCATGGCGACCGCGGCGCTCATGCTCGCGGCCTGCAGCTCTAGCTCCTCGAGCTCCTCAAGCACCTCGACCCAATCGGCGAACGCCTCCTCCAGCAAGCACCTGAACATCGCCTACCTCTCGTTCGCCGTCGAGAACAGCTACGACGCGCCGATGCTCGCGGCGGCGCAGGCCGTGGCCAGCGACAACAACGCGACGCTCAAGGTCTTCGACGCGAACAACAGCCCGCAGACGCAGTACTCCCAGCTCCAGGACGTCATCACCTCGGGCCAGTACGACGGCATCATCCTGCAGCCGATCTTCGGCACCGGGCTGATCACCCTGGTCCAGCAGGCGATCGCCAAGGGCATCAAGGTCGTGAACATGGACCAGGTCCTGGGCCCGAACTACAACACCGACGCGCCCCAGGTCGCGGGCCTCGCGGCCAACGTGATGTTCGTGCCGACCGAGATCGGCACCAAGCTCGGCAACATGGTGGTCCAGGCCTGCCAGTCGAAGAACCTCAATCCGTGCCACGTCGGTTACCTCTACGACATCAAGGCATCCGCGCTGGACGTGGCGATCTCTGGCGCGTTCGACAAGGCGATCGCGGCCGACCCGGGCGTGAAGATCGTCGCGCAGGGCCAGAGCTTCTTCAGCCCCACCGTCGGGCTGACGGCGGTGCAGGACATGCTGACGGCCAAGCCCGACCTGAACCTGATCGTCGGGTCTGACCAGGGCATCGAGGGCGGCGTCCAGGCGGTGGCGGCCAAGCACCGAGTGGGCCAGGTCATCCTGGTCGGCTACGGGGCGAGCGCCGCGGCACTGGCGGGCGTGGCGTCCGGCGCCTGGTACGGCGACGTCGCCCAGGCCCCGGCCAGCGAGGGACGCCTCGCCGTGCAGGCGCTCGTCAAGGCCCTGCGCACGGGCCAGGACAGTGGCGGCATCGACCCGGTGGCCGAACTCCCCGCCAACGGCATCGTGACCAAGGCCAACGTGTCTCAGTTCACCGCCGAGTGGCCGGGCTGACCGTGCCCCAGCCCCCGGATCGCAGGGGCACGCACGTCGAGCTGGTGGACATCAGCAAGTCCTTCGGCGGCGTGCGTGCCCTGGATGAGGTCAGCCTGAAGATCACCCGGGGCTCGATCCACGCGCTGGTCGGCGAGAACGGCGCGGGCAAGTCGACCCTCGGGAAGATCATCTCGGGCGTCCTCACCCCGGACCGGGGCCAGCTGCTGATCGAAACAGAGCCGGTCACGTTCCACTCCCCACGGGAGGCCATCACCAGGGGGATCGTCCTGATCGCCCAGGAACTGTCGGTGGTGCCCGCGCTGTCGGTCGCGGAGAACGTGTTCCTGGGCCAGGAACCCCGAAGGGCAGGCTTCGTCGCGCGCCGCGCCCTCCGCAGACGGTACGCCGAGCTCACCGCCACGGCGGGTTTCGAGCTCAGCGGCGACCTGCCCGCCCGAGGCCTGCGGACGGCGGATCAGCAGAAGGTGGAGATCCTGCGCGCGCTGAGCCGGAACGCGGAACTGATCGTCATGGACGAGCCAACGGCCGCCCTGTCCAGGCCCGACGCCGAGCGGCTGCACCAGGTCATCAGGCGCCTGGCGTCCGGCGGTACCACCGTGGTCCTGGTCTCGCACTTCCTCCGCGAGGTGGCCGAACTCGCCGACGAGGTCACGATCCTGCGCGACGGGCGCCTCGTGCGCACCGCGCCCGCCGCCCAGGAGACCGTGGAAACGATGCTGAGCGCCATGCTCGGCCGGTCCCTGGGCACCGCGTTCCCCGCCCGCCGCCCGGTAATGCCGGAGGCCAAGGTGGTCCTCGAAGCGCGCAACCTGTCCGCGCCGGGCGTGCACAACGTGTCCATAAAGGTAAAGGCAGGCGAGATCGTCGGCCTCGCCGGCCTGGTGGGCTCGGGCCGGACCGAGCTCGCCCGCGCGCTATGCCAGGCGCAACGGATCACCGCAGGGACGGTGGCGACCCAAGGCGACCAGCTCGCCGACGCCGGCCCCCTCCGGTCCAGGCCCAGCCCCGGCCGCAGAAGCACCCCGCGCACCGCACTGCGAAAAGGCCTGGCCATGATCCCCGAGTCACGCAAGGAGCAGGGCCTCCTGCTCGGCCGCCCGATCGTGGAGAACGTGAGCCTGGCCAGCCTGAGCCGCCTCAGCGAGCTCGGCCTGGTCCGGCGCACCAAAGAACGGAACGCCGTGGCGAACGTCCTCAGCCAGGTCGGCGTCAAAGTCCCCGCCCAAAGCGCACCGGTCACCACGCTGTCCGGCGGCAACCAGCAGAAGGCGCTGTTCGCCCGGATGCTGCTGGCCGCGCCGCGGGTCCTGGTCGCCGACGAGCCGACCAGGGGCGTGGACGTCGGCGCGAAGCGCGCGATCTACGACCTCCTGACCGAACTCGCCGCCGAGGGCCTCGGCATCCTGTTCATCTCCGAGGACACCGAGGAGATCCTCGGGCTCGCACACCGCGTGCTGGTGATGCGCGGAGGCCAGATCAAAGCCGAACTCACCGGCGACGCCATGACCGAGGCGGCCGTCCTCGCGGCGGCGTTCGGTGCGCCGGAACTAGGCAGCGGAAGAGGTGCGTGATGGACCAGCCAGACACTGCCCAGGCACCGACGCCGGCGCCCGCGAGCCGCCCAAAAATGCGGATGCCACCAAAGGCGCTCAGAAGCGGCCTGCTCCGGGCCGGGATCCTCTACCCGTTCATCATCTTGTTCATCGTGCTGTCGGTATGGAGCGGGCCGTTCTTCACCAAGGTCAACCTGCTCGACATCCTCGACCAGCAGGCCTCGACGCTGATCATCGCGGCGGCGGGCACGCTGGTCCTGGTGGCCGGGGGGATCGACCTGTCTGTCGGGGCCGTCTACGCGCTGGCCGGGGTGACGGCCGCGCACCTCGCGCTGTTCGCCTCGCCGACCGTGGCCATCGTGGCCGGGATCGCCGTCGGACTGGGCGTCGGGCTCGTCAACGGGCTCATCGTCACGGCGTTCAGGATCAACGCCCTGATCGCGACGCTCGCCATGTCCTTCGTGGTCAGCGGCCTGGCCAGCCTGGTCACCGGCGGGAACCTCGTCATCGACTACAGCCGTCCCGGCTTCGCCGACCTGGCCCGCACGTCGTTCCTGACCGTGAACACCTCGACCTGGACGATGCTCGCCGTCGTCGTGGCCCTCGCCGTCCTGCTGGGCCGGACCACGGCCGGGCGTTACATGTACGCGAGCGGCAGCAACGCGGAGGCGGCGCGCCTGTCCGGCGTCCGCGTGCCAGGCATCAGGACGGTCACCTTCGTGCTCAGCGGCAGTGCCGCGGCGCTCGGCGGGGTGATCGACGCCTCGCGCGTGCTGAGCGCCCAGGCGTCCAACGGCGAGACCACGCTCACCTTCACCGTGCTCGCCGGCATCGTGGTGGGCGGTACGAGCATCCTCGGCGGCGAGGGCGCGATGTGGCGCACGGTAATCGGCGTCCTGTTCATCGCGCTGATCGGCAACGGCTTCGACCTCCTCGGCCTCAACCCCCTGTATGAGCAGATCGCCCTCGGCGGCATCCTGCTCCTGGCCGTCGGCTCCGACGCCTGGTCCCGCCTGCGCCAGACCTAGATCAGCGGGGCGTGGTGAAGCCCAGTTCCCGGTCGAGGATTTCGGCCAGCCGCAGCGCGGCGAGTTCCTGTCCGCGGGCCGAGGTCAACTGAACGCCGCAGGGCAGGTCCACCTCGTCGGTGCCCGCGCGGATCGTCACCGACGGGACGCCCGCCAGGTTCTGCGGGACGGTGTAGCCCATGAGGATGTCGCGGAATGGCTGGCGGGTGCCGTCGGGCGCGGTGATGTGGTCGGGGTCGGCTCGCCGGGGCGGGGTGCAGGGGTTGACCGGGGTGAGCAGGGCGTCCACGGAGGCCAGCGCGACGTCGAGCGCGGCGGCCAGGTGGCGCCGGCGGTCGCACGCGGCGAGGTACGTGCCCATGTCGACCGACGCTGCGCGCTCCAGCCGTAGACGCACATCCTGGCCGTAGTCGGCGGCGCGGCCGGGAAACAGGCCGAGTTGCCGGTGGTGCACGTCGTAGGCCTCGGCCATCTGGATGGCGGTGAACGCGTCCCAGTACTCGGCCGCGGCCGGCAGCCGGAGCTCGACGATCGTGGCGCCCAGGCCGGACAGGACGTCCATCGTCCGCTCGTAGGCGGCTAGGTGCGGCGCGGCGATCGCCGTGCCGAGCAAGTCCGGCGAGACTCCCACCCGGCGGCCCGCCAGCGTGGACGGCCATGGCCCCGGGTCTGCCATGCGGGGGATCAGGCTGGCCGGGTCCGCCGCCGACCAGCCGGCGCTGGCCTCGAGCAAGATGGCGAGGTCGTCTGGCGTGCGGGCGATGAAACCAGGAGTGTCGAGCGAGGGCGCCAGGGGCACGCAGCCGTCTCGGGGGATCCGGCCGAACGTCGGCTTGATCCCGGCCACGCCGCACAGCGCGGCCGGGATGCGGATGGATCCGCCGGTGTCGCTGGCCACCGCGGCCGGGATGAGGCCGGCCGCCACGGCCGCGGCGGACCCGCCGCTCGATCCGCCCGGGATGAAGTCCGGGTGCCGCGGGTTGCGGGTCCCCGCCCCGCCCGGGTGCTGGGTCGTGATGCCCCACCCGAACTCGTGCGATCTCGTCAGGCCCACGATGACGGCGCCCGCCCGCCGCAGGCGCCTGACCACCTCCGCGTCGGCGGAAGCCACGGCCCCGGCGCGGACGTGCGAACCGTAGGTGGCGGGCAGGTGCGCGACGTCGAACAGTTCCTTGACCGCGATCGGAACGCCGTGCAGCGGCCCGCGCCACCGGCCGCGCTGGAGTTCCGCATCGGCCGCCGCGGCGGCGCGGCGGGCTCCGTCGCCGTCGATCGCGACGAACGCCGAGAGGTCATCATCGATGCCGGCGATCCCCGCCAGGGCATCGTCCAGCACCGCCGAAGGGCTCAGCCGACCCGAACGGAAGGATTGCGACAGACCGCCGATGCCCAGCCGTTCCCACCCGGTCATCGCTGCGGCAGGTAATGAATGCTGCCGAGGACGTGCTCGCGGATGGTGGCGGCCACCTCGTCCTCATTTCTGTGTTTGAGCGCCCTGACCATAGCGTCGTGCTGCCGAATCGATTCGGCGTGCGGCCGCCCGGCCTGCGGGCCACGCGGGAACGACCGCCACAGCAACCTCAGGAGGAGAAGAAGCATCGGCGAGCGCGCGCATTCGTAGATCCGAAAGTGAAACTGCCGGTTGAGTTCCGCCAGCCGGTCGTCATCCGGCAGGCAGGCCGCAACCTCCCGGCAGAGGACTTCGATATCCGCGATGTCATCGTCGGTGATCTTGTCCACCGCCAGGCTTCCGGCCAGCGCCTCCAGGACGGCCAGGATCCGGTAGTTCTCTTCCAACTCCTCCGACTCAGTGCGCGCGACGGTGGCCCCCCGGTGCACGTCGGTAACCACCAGGCCCTCCGACTCGAGCCGCCGGAGCGCCTCGCGCACCGGCGTATAGCTCACGTCAAACTGTTCGGCCAGGTCGCGCTGCCGAAGCGGCGTGCCCGGCGACAGCTGACCGTCAGTAATGAGGTCTCTGAGCACGTCGGTGACCATGTCGCTCTTGCTGACGTACGTGCCCCGTGGCCGCGGCACCGGCCGCCGCACCCTGGCGGGGGGATCGCCGCCGGTCTCGGTCACGGCTCTCGACCCATAGTTGGCGGGGACTGCCCAGGAGACTGCACTGCCGGGGAATCGGATCCGGATTGGCCGAGAAAGACCTCGCGGATGTCGGGTCGGGCGAGAATCGCGCTGGCCGCGCCCGCGATCTCGACCCGCCCCGCCACCAGGATGTAGGCCCAGTCGGACACGCCGAGCGCCTCGAAGGCCTTCTGCTCGACCAGCAGCACGGCCGTCCCGGAGTCGGCCAGGCGCCGGACCTGGTCCCGCAGCACCGACCGGGACAGCTCCGGCGACAGGTTGGAGGTCGGTTCGTCGAGGACCAGAACGGCCGGCTCGGCCATCAGGACCCGCCCCACCGCGAGCATCTTCCGCTCGCCGCCGCTGAGCTTGCTCGCCGTCCGCGACCGCATGTCCGCCAGGGCCGGGAACGTCGACATCACGGTGTCGATCCGGGCGGCCAGCTGCGGTTTGGTGAGCAGGTACCCGCCCATCTCCAGGTTCTCGGTCACCGTCAGGGTGTCGAACACGTCCTTGGCCTGCGGGACGAAACCCAGTCCCATCCGGGCGAGCAGATGCCCGCGCCAGTTGGTCACGTCCCGGTCCTTGAACGTGACCCGGCCGGCCATCACCGGGAGCCGGCCGGTCACGGCCTTGAGCAAGGTGGACTTGCCCGCGCCGTTTGGCCCGATGACCGAGACCACCTCCCCGGGCCCGACGCTGATGCTCACGCCGGACACGATCACGGCGCCACCGTAGCCCGCCGTGACGCCCTCCAGGCGCAGGACCGCCGGCTTCCGCTCCCGCTCAAGCAACCCGCTATCCGATGAGGTAGGCATCCAGCACCTCTTGATCGGAACGGATGTCGGCCATGGTTCCCTGCGAGATCACCCGTCCCTGGGCCATGACCACGACGGGGTCGCACAGCCGCTCCACCACGGCCAGTTCGTGCTCGATCATCAGCATCGTGAGTCCCTCGCCGACCAGGTCGGCCAGGTGCTGCTCGATCCTGCGGGCCAGGGACGGGTTCACGCCGGCCATCGGCTCGTCGAGCAGCAACAGCGCGGGATTGGCCATCAGCCCGCGCATCAGCTCCAGCAGGCGCTTCTGGCCGCCGGACAGGTTCCCGGCGTACTCATCTTCCTTGGCGGACATGTCGAAGCGGGCCATCAGCTGCCTGGCGCGCTCCACCGTGGCCCGCTCCTGCGGCCGCCAGTACCGCTTGCCGAGCGCCGCCTGCCACAGCGCCTCGCCCCGCTGGCCAGGGGCCGCGACCAGCAGGTTCTCCATTACCGTCAGCGCGCCGAACTCGCTGGAGATCTGGAAGGTGCGGATGATCCCGCGCCGGGCCACCTGGTAGGAGGGCAGTCCGGTGATGTCTGTCCCCTGGTAGGACACCGTCCCGCCGCTCGGCTTGAGCGCGCCGGCGATGATGTTGAGCGCGGTCGACTTTCCGGCCCCGTTGGGCCCGATCAGGCCGGTGATCCGGCCGGGCGGGACGGTAAAGGTCGCGCCGTTCACCGCGTGCACCCCGCCGAACTCGCGATGCAGATCCCGAACGGCGAGCAGGGGAGCGTCGCTCATTCCCGGGTCCCCACGAGCATCTCGTCCTGGGCGGCCGCCGGGAACCGCCGCCGTCGCTCGGGAATTACGCCACGGGGCCAGAACCACAAGAAGATGAGGGCGAGCGCACCGACGACGATCCACTGCAGCGCGTCGATGAGCCCCGGCGGCCCGAACTGCGGCAGGAACCGCGTGGCCTCGAGGAAGGCGACGGGCACGAGCAGCGCGCCGACCATGACGCCCAGGTTGTTACCGGACCCGCCCACGATGACGGCGGTGAAGTACACGAACGTCTCCGGGTACAGCCACGAACCGGGCGACCAGGCGGAGATGAACTCCACGAGGACGGCGCCGCTGATGCCGGCGATGACGCCGCCCAGGATGAACGCGAGCATCCTTAGCCCGGTGACGTTCTTGCCCAGCGCCGCCGCGGCCTGCTCGTTGTCGCGGACCGCGCGCAGCGTGCGCCCGAGCGGCGAGCTCGTCACGACGTGCACGAGCCAGTACACGCACACGCAGATCGCGGCCGTGAGGCCCACGAAGAACCACTGGTAGCCAATCGGCGAGAGGTTGACCAGCGTGGCCAGGGGCTTGGGCACCAGGGCCAGACCGTTCGGCCCGTTCACCAGCCCGACCTGATTGGTGGCCACGCTGGTCGCGATCAGCGACACCACGAGCATGACCATCGCCTCGTAGTCACTGCGCAGCCGCCGGACGGTTACCCCGCTGACCAGCGCCGCGAGCAGGCCGCCGACCAGCCCGGCCGCCAGGATCGGCAGCGGGAAGGGCCAGTGCGCGCCGCCGACGTACTGCTGGAACCCGCCCTGGCTGGCGGGCTGGGCGGGCCCGAGGGTGAGGACCGCGGCGGTGTAGGCCCCCGCGGCCTGGAAGATGATGAAGGCGAAGTTGACCAGTCCGGCCACCCCGAACTGCAGGTTGAGCCCCCAGACGGCGATCACGTCGACGCCGAGGTAGATCAGCACCGTCGATATGTAGAACTGCCAGGCGACGCTCACGAGGTGCCTCCCGCTCGCCTCACGCTGCGACCTCCTTGCGGGTGGCGATCTCCGACAAGATGCCCTGCGGCCGGGCCAGGAGCACGATCACCAAGATCACGAAGGCGACGACGTCCTTGTACTCGGGGTTGAAGATGGCCGCCGCCACCTCAGTGGTGATCCCGATCACCAGGGCGCCCAGCATGGCCCCGTAGGGCTGGCCGATCCCGCCGAGCACCGCGACGGCCACGATCGGGATCAGGAACTCCGACCCGGTCGTGTCGGTGAACGCGGTCACGTTCATCACCAAGATGACGCCGGCCAGGCCGCACAGCGCACCCGAGATGGCCCAGGCCAGGTCGATGACCCGGTCGGTGGCGATCCCGCAGTTGCGGGCGAGGTCGGGGTCGGCGGCGGTGGCGCGCATCGCCTTGCCCAGCTTGGTGTAACGGAGCAGCAGGTGGATGAGGAGCATGGCGACGACCGCGATGGCGATGATGGCGAGCTGAACGGTGGTGAACACCATCCCGGCGATGTGCACCGACGAGGGGCGGGGCATCTTCAGGCTGAAGAATCTGGCCCCGGAGAGGGCCAGCAGGCCGTTCTGCACGATAAGGCTGACCGCGATGGTCACGATGATCATGCCGAACAGCCGCGTCCCGCGCCGCACGAACGGGGTGTAGAGGCCCCGGTTCAGCAGGACGGAGAACACGGACCCGAACGCCGCGCCCGCCACCAGCGCCAGCCACACGCTGAAGCCGGCACTGGTGACGAGGTAGGCGACGAACGCGGCGGCCGTCATGATGTCGCCGTAGGCGAGGTTGAGGATGTTGGTCACCCCAAACTGAAGGGTGAACCCGACCCCGGCTATCGCCAGGATGGAGGCGGTGACGAGGCCGAACCCGATCGCCGGAACGATCGTGTTCACGGCCGCCCCGTCCGTGCCTCGCCGCCGCCGACCTTCATCGTCCGGCCCTCATGCTCGGGTCACTTGCTGATCGCCGCGATCTGAGCCGCCGTTACCGAGCCGACCAGATCGACGTTCCCGCTCACGTATTTCGCGGCCTCGAACGCTCCGGTCGAGTTGTGCCACTGGTTGAACACGATGGGCCCGCCCGCGCCCACGTACTGGATCTGCTTGCCCGCCGCCAGCGCGGCCTTCCCAGCGGCGAAGCTCGTCACGACGGTCTTGCCGGGCCCCGGCTCGGTGACCGCCATGATGTCCTTGTCGAAGACCGCGGGGCTGGTGCTGTGGGCCGCGAGCATCGCGAGCGCCATGATGTTGACGCCGTCGTAGTAGGTCATCGAGTACGGGTCAGTGCTCCACTGGCCGGGCTGGGGCACCTGCGACTTCGACGCCAGCAGGGCATTGTTGAAGGTTTGCCAGGCCGGGCCGCTCGGCGGCGCGTACGGCTGCATCCCCTCGAAGTACTTGGCCATGGATGCCGCGCCGATCGCGGTGTTGACGGCCTTGAGCCACGGCGTCTGCAGGCTCACCTCGGTGCCGATCACCGGCAGCAGCCCGTGCAGTTGCTGCAGCTCGGACAGGAACGTCGCCCCGGTCTGCGGGTCCACCTCGGTGAAGATCACCTGAGGTTTGGCGGCGAGGATGCTCTCGACCTCGCTGCGATACGAGCTCTGGTCGAGCGCGAAGGGCTTGTTGTAGACGATGGTCCCGCCGAGCCCGGTGAAGGCACTGACGAGCGTCGGCACGTCCGACTGCGCGCCGGCGTCGTTGCCGAACACCGCGGCCGCGCGCGTGTAACCCGCCTGGTGCGCCCAGATCGCCATGGCGTAGCCCTTGACGTCGTCGGCGGGCGTGATCCGCCAGAAGTAGGCGTCGGTGGTGTGATCAAAGGCCGCCTGGCCGGTGTCGACGAACATCGGCACGTGGGCGGTGTTCAGGATCGGGACAGTGGCCAGCGCCTCATCGGAGCTGGGCCCGAGCACGCCGACCAGCGATGTCTCGGTCGCGATCATCTTCTGCGCGGCGGGCACCGCGTCGGCCGGGTCGCCCCGGGTGTCCTCCTGGACGCAGCTCATCTTGTGGCCCATGACCCCGCCGTCGGCGTTGATCAGCCGGATCGCGGGAATGCAGCCACCGACCATTTCCGGCCCGAAGGCCGCGTCCGGCCCGGTGAACGGGTTGAATTCCCCCACCACCAGCGTCGATGGCGGGGAACTACTACCGCCGCCTGAGGAGCCTGAGGAACTGCAGGCGGCGGCGGACGCGAGTGCGAGTACTGCTGCCAGCGCTGTCACGGCAAGTCTCATAACACCCCTCCATGATGGGCCGCCATCGGCACGGCGCACGCCAGGGTGGTCAGGCGTCCCGGCGGGGCAGCAGCGCAACGGCCTCGATCTCTACCAATGCCTCTGGGATGGCGAGCGCGCTGACTTCCACCAGCGTGCTCGCCGGTCGTGCGTCGCCGAAGTAGCGACGGCGCACTGTGTTGACGGCGGACCGGTCATTTACGTTCAAAAGGTACACCCCGACCCGCACGACGTCGTCGAAGGTGGCGCCGGCGGCCCGCAAGACCTCACCCACGTTGTCAAGTACCTGCTCTGCCTGCCTGACCACGTCGCCGGCGCCCACGAGGTCTCCGCTGGCGTCGAGCGGCAGCATCCCCGAGACGAACAGGAACCCGCCCGCCTCCACCCCGTCGGTGTAGTGGCTGATGGGCTCCGCCAGCTGCCCGGCCAGCCGGATCCGCCTCACGAGGCATCCCGCGACGGTTCGAGGATGCGGACCATGAGCGGGCTCGGATGGAACCCGTTGCACGCATTGAGATCCTGCGGGCAGGCCGAGACCGAAACGACCGAATCCATCAGCGTCCGCAGCACCAGCTTGTCCCCCGCCTTCCCGGTAGGGATCTCGTTGCCGAACGTCCGATCAGGGTGAATAGGAGCATTCTGGAAGAAGTTGAACGGATCGGGGATCTGCCACTCGGCGATCCCCCACGGCTCCAGCGCCTCGGTGAAATTCGTCCGGCAGCTGCGGTGGCCCTCGACCCCGTAGTCGAGCCGGTAGCGCCGGTCATCGCACATCCCCGTGATGATGTCGTTCCGGCCCACGTCATCGCGGATGATCTCGAACATCGGGCGTCGCCAGTTGCTCTCCAGGACGTCCCCGACGACGGCGGTCAGCCGCAGCACCGCGGACCGGGTATGGGTGGTGGACAGCCACTCGGTCCTGTTGCGCTCCGCGAACGCGATGAAGTCGGC
>Ga0187816_10000086_pt1 | contig 23207 bp, 20 predicted proteins | sample NC_wetland_sal_i_16_FD_132960 | JGI IMG/M metagenome (GOLD analysis project Ga0187816, IMG submission 132960) | Wetland sediment microbial communities from Neuse River Estuary, North Carolina, USA - SO4_1 | ecosystem: Environmental > Aquatic > Freshwater > Wetlands > Sediment | place: USA... | reverse complement strand
CCCGCCTGCGCTAAGCTCCGCACTGGATCAGATGCACAACGTTTGAGTGTTTTGGGCGTTTACTTTCCCAGATACAACAAGGCGAGAAGGAACAGCCACAGCGCGTCCATGAAATGCCAGTAGTACGAGGTTACTTCCGCGGCCACCGTTCGGGTCACCTGTGTCGCGTCAAAATTCCGCTTGGCTACGTAGATCAAGGCGGCGATGCCTCCGATCAGATGTAGCCCATGCGCACCGGTGAAGATATAGAAAAAGCTGCTGGCGGGATTGCTGGCCAGATAAATTCCCTGTTTAACGAGGGTTCGCCATGCCACCACCTGGCCGATCAGGAAAACGACGCCAAGCACGGTGGTCACCAGCCAGAATCGCTTGAAGCCCAAAGGATCAGAATGGGCAAGGTGCTTCCTGGCCACCTCTAACGTTGCGCTACTCACCAGCAGCACTACGGTGTTGAACCAGAGAAGCGCGGGTATGTGCACGGGAACCCAATCGGCGCCTCCCTTGCGCACAAGGAACGCGCTCGCCAGCGCCATGAAGAACATCAGCACGGAAATTATGCCGATGGCCACTCCCGTGTAATATCTGGCGGGCGAGGCCTGACGATTCGGCCGTTTCTTGCCGTCGCCGCCGCCACCGTTTCGCCCCGCCGGGGGCAGATCTCCGCCTCCACCACCGTTCTTTTTCTCAAGAATCAGTTCAATTTCGTGAGTTGAGGTTGTGCCCGGCATGCTCTTCCTTTCGTTCGCTCAACGCGCCTTCTGCGCCAGCAGTTCGGGCGAGATGTACTGTGGTGCAAACTCGTCCAGAGATGCTGCCAAGAGCTCGTACGCCCCGCGGTAAACGACCGGAGCCTCGGCGCCGAAATTGTCTTCCGGCGCGGGGGAGGCGATACTCCATTCGAGTGTCGTGGCCCGCCAGGGGTTATTTTCTTGCCCTTTTTTCGTCCGTAGCAAGCTGCCAAAGAAATTCGCCACGAACAGGGCCTGGGCCGCAACCGTCCAGATCGTGGCCACGGTGACCAAGGTGCGGATGGATGCCCCCGCCGACGCCACGGCCACGCGCTGCACTTCTGGAAGGAGATTCGACTGAGTCAGCAGGCCCAGCCAATGCATGGGCATGAAGATACAGTAGACGCCGGCGAACGTCAGCCAGAAATGCGCTTTCCCCAGCGTTTCATTCATGCGGCAGCCAAACAGTTTTGGGAACCAGAAAAAGAGGCCCGCCAGAATCGCAAAAGTTGCCGCCACGCCCATGACCAAGTGGAAGTGGCCAATTACGAAATCTTCGTTGACGGCGGCGCGGGACAGATCGTGTCTCGCAAGGAAGATTCCGGAAAGCCCACCGGCAATGAATAAAGAGATGAAGCCGATCGCAAACAAGACCGAAGTAGTGAACTGGATGCGTCCATCCCAGAGCGTGCCGAGCCAACTGGCGAGCAGAAACGCGGCCGGAATTCCGAGGGAGGAGGCGAGCACGGAGAAAACCAAGGGCGCGTAGGGATTCATGCCCGTGGCGAACATGTGGTAGCCCCAAACGCAGAAACCGATCACACCCACGCCGCAAATCGCGAGCACCACGAGCCGTTCCTTCCAGACGGGCTTGCGCGAAAACGTGGCGACCAAGTGCGTAACGATTCCGAAGCACGGCAGCATGGCCACATACACTTCCGCCTGCGCGAAATACCAAAACAACCGCTGCCAGAGCACCGGCAGGCTCCCTTGGCGGACAAGATTCTGCGGCTGTTGCGCCAGGAAAGCGGCGGTGCTGAAGAAATTCGAGCCGAGCAGGCGGTCGGAGAGCACGGCCGTGCAGCCGGCGAGGAGCACGCTGAAGATCAGCATGCTAAGGATGGCGTTAACGAACCAGGCCCATACGGTCACAGGCATCCTGGGCAAAGTCATGCCGCTGGTACGCAAAACAATGGTGGTCACGCAGAAATTCAGCGCGCTGAGGAGCGCGGCGAGGGAAAAAATCGCGGCGCTTATGAGCCAGACGTTGATGCCCTGGCTGAGCGGCCGGAAAAACGAGGCGGTCATGCCCGCGAGCGACGTCACCGTCAGCCAAAGAGAAAGGCAATTCAACGTGGGAAAAGCCATTTCCTCCGCGCCAATTTGCAGGGGCAGCAGGAAATTGCCAAAGCCCAGTTGAGGCGCAGCCGTCAGAACGAAGAACACCATCAGAGAGCCGTGCAGCAAACGAACCGCGGCGAAGCGCTCCGGGGTCGTCTCTAACCCACTGAGAAACGGAATGGCAGCGTCCGGCCAGGAGGCGTGAACGCGCAATAGGGCGGAAAGAACCATGCCGACAAGCACGCTGGCCAAGGAAAGCCAAAGATATTGCAGGCCAATAGTCTTATGGCGCGTGGAAAAGACGCGGGAGAGGAAGCTTGCGCCGGTGGATGGGGAGGCGTTGCCGCCGTCGTCGTAAGTGACCATTTTCGAAGCAGTTTCGGTTGCCGCGATGCCCTGAACCAGCTTCGTATCTTACCGCCTGTCGGCGAAATTGCAAGAAAGGCGGGTTCGCCGATCAAGATCCGCCATCCGGTTTGGGCGTTGTCGGCTGCTGAGATGGAAAGAACTCATGTAAAGCTGGCCCGCCGGTGGCCGCTCGCACGCCACCGCCGTTCCAAGGACAAGGAAGATCGCTCGGCTATTCTTTGGTTAGCCGTGAATCTCTCTTGACAGCGCGAATACATCTGCTAAGAAGGAGTCTCCGGCTGGAGACGGCATTCCTACAGCATCCAGCCCGTGTTCGTCCCACCCCGGTAAATTCAATTGAGGAGTTCCGAATGACAAAATTAATTCCACGCGACACTCTTTTCCAAGATCTGTTTGATTTTCGGAGAAACATCGACCAGGTCTTCAACCGGTTCTTAAGTTGGCCTTCAGCCCACGAGGAGCGCACGTTCGCGAGTGAGTTTTCTCCCTCTGTCGAATCGTTTATCGACAAAGGCAATCAGAAGTTTCATTGCGAGGTGCTGCTGCCCGGCGTTGACGCCAAAGATGTCAATATCCAGGTGCAAGGTAACACTCTGACGATCAGCGGTGAGCGAACTAGCTCTCGCGAAACCAAGGAAGCCGACTACCTGCAGAGGGAGATTACTTATGGCTCTTTCACGCGCAGCCTTGTGCTCCCGGAAGGAGTGGACAAAGACAAACTCTCTGCTGAATATCGGAATGGCGTGCTGCAGATTACTGCTCCCATTGCCGCTGCTGCTTTGCCCAAAAAAGTGGAGATCAAGTCACTCCCATCATCCAAGGCAGCCTCGGCTTAGATCACTATTCCATCGTTTGTGGCCCGGCTCCAGCCCCGGGCTGTTCCCAAACGATGCCCACCCTTTTCGCGACGAACCGGGAAACGGATTCCTGGCGGGCATTTGAATGAACCCATGTTGCAGTTCGCCAGTTCATCAGGCGATTGACGTACGGCCGAATGATCGGAAAGTGACTCACCGCCTATTTCCTGGTGGCAGCGCCCTGACCTATTCTGGAATAGGATGAGGAGGGGCGCCGAAAAATGACAAATGATAAGTGGGCGAATCCTCAGAAGATGTGGGACGAGCGATTCTCGCAGGCGGAGCCTGTGTATGGCGAGGCGCCGAACGGCTATTTGCAGGGGCAAGCGTTTCGGTTGAAGCCGGGGATGAAAGTGCTGGTGCCGGGAGATGGCTACGGCCGCAACGGCACTTGGCTGGCGAAGCAGGGATTCGTGGTGCACACCGTAGATCTGTCGCCGGTCGGAGTGGAGCGCGCGCAGAAAGCGGCTCGGGCTGCCGGACTGGAGATGAGCATCGAACTCGGCGACCTGTCCACATGGAAATGGCCCGTGGAGGAATTCGATGTGGTCGCTTCCATTTTTCTGCATTTGCCGCCGGAAGTGCGCGTGAAGATTCACGCATCGATGTTGCGCGCGGTAAAGCCCGGCGGACTGGTGATCCTGGAGGCGTTCACTCCGGCACAACTGCAGTACTCCTCGGGAGGTCCGAAGCAGTTGGACTTGTTGTATACCGCAGACATGCTGCGCGGGGATTTTGCGCCCGCGGAGGCCCTGGAACTGGAAGAGAAGGAAATTTCGTTGGAAGAGGGGCACATGCACCGTGGCCCCGCTGCCGTGGTTCGTGGCGTGTTCCGCAAGAGCTGAGACCCTGGCCGACCCAGGCCGGCAGGATGCCGGCGCTACCAAGCAAATGTCATTGGAATTGTTTTTGGAAAGAGGCGAACTGTTCGCGCAGGGTTTCCAGCTCGCGCCGCAGGGAGCTTACTTCGTTTTCCAGGTCTGTGATGCGGTCAGCGTTGGCAGAGGACAATCCTGGCGTTTGCCCGTCGTGCGGATGCGAAGACTCGCTTGTTGAAGAGGCAGATTCCGCCGGAGCAGCATCCCCCGAGAGCAAGTGCATGTAGCGCGATTCTTTGGTTCCGGGCTGCCGCGGCAGAACTTTCACGAGCGGCGGCTCGCGGCGCATCAGCAGGTTCAGCGCGGAGTGAACCGCATCCAGATCCTCGAAGGCATACATCCGCTCCGCTCGCGTGCGCAGTTCCCCAGGCGTTTGTGGCCCACGCAGCAGGAGCACGCAGAGGATGGCAATTTCGTGGCGATGAAAGTTGTAAAGCTCATTCAGGCGATGTTCGAATTTCGCCACGCGGGAATCCCCGCTCGCGGAGCGGACCATTGCCTGGTCGGTCAGCGACCGCAACGCCTTCCGCACGGCTTCTTCGTCCAGCGCCATCACCGGATCGCGGTTCGATTTCTGATTGCAGGCGTTGACCAATGCGTTCAAAGACAGTGGGTAATATTCGGGGGTAGTAGTTTCCTTCTCGACCAGCGCTCCCAGCACGCGCGCTTCAATTTCGGAAAGTTCCAAGGCCATTCAGAAATGATAACAGCAGTCGAATGCGTGACGAAGTTAAGGCGCTCCTAATTCTGCTTGGCCGAACGTTCCAGCAGTTCTTTCAGATACGATTGCCAGACCGCTGCCCAGGTGTGCGTGCCGTGGCCGTGGGTCTGCTCGGAAGCAGGAAGGAGGACGAACTTGCCGTATTTCACTCGTTTGATCTCGCGCTCGGCAATGCCCAGTTCCGGAGGGTTGATGAAGTCATCCGCGGAATTGATGTACATCACGGGAACCTGAATGGTTTCGAGTTTTAACGAGGGATCGTAGTTGCGGGAGGAGTCCACGGCGTACAGAAAATCGTTGGCGTCCAGGCCCGCTGTGATTCTCTTCATGGAGGCTTCCAGGAACTTGTCGGCCTCATCCCGCGTCGGCAAGTCTTCCTGCATATGCAGCGGCGCGCTGCCCGCAATCAGAAGAAAATCCGCCGCAATCTGCAATCCTGCGCGCGGCTGGCTGGTGTATTCGCCATTTTTCCATTCGGGATCCTGGCGGATCCCGTCGATGACCATCTTGCGCCAGATGCGGTTCCTTCCCGCAATCTGCACCGGCTGGCAGGCGAGGGGCATCAGCGCATCCATGAAATCAGCGTAGGTTTCCCCCCACATCCACGAATGCATGCAACCCATGGAAGTGCCGAGAATCAAGCGAAGGTGGTTCACGCCCAAACCGTTCTGCACCAGTTCGTGCTGCAGCGCCACCATGTCCGCGTATTCGTACTGCGGAAAATGTGCGTGCATACCATCGCTGGGCTTGCTGGATTTTCCGTGGCCGATGTTGTCAGGCAAGATCAGGAAGTATTTTGTAGCATCGAGCAGTTGCCCGGGGCCGAAGAGCACTCCCGCAAAGATTGGCCGGAAGAAGCTGCCGCCGCTGCCGCCCGTGCCATGGAGGATCAGGATTGCGTTGGTCGTCTGGCCGTTGGCATCCTTTACTGGCTTACCGAGAGTGTAGTAATGAAGGCGTACTTCCGGCAGCGTCTCGCCGGATTGGAAGTGGAAATCGTGGACCACGAAATCGCCCTCCTTCGGCGCGGGCCACGTCTGTGCGGCTTTATCTGATTGGCCGCCACGTGACGGCGTAACGGCCAGCAGGAAAATCACAATGCAGATCCATCCAAACTTTCGTGTTTTGTTTTTCACTTAGCCCCCCAGGGATGTCCTGCCGGGTTTCGACTCTGATTAACGGCGCAGCTTTCAAACGGTGGGAGTGTACACCGATTGTCCGTGGCCGCCATACCCGAGAGATTTTCCCAAAAGACAGCGGGTCAATTTCTGATTACCCGCGGGGTCGGGCATGGAGTGACAGATTGCGATTCTGAAAGGCTTTTGCGGACTTGTTGGAGCGAAATGATAACTACGATGTATAAAGAGTCATTGCAGAAAACGGAAAAACTGGCATGCTGGAAGTCCACAGCTCCTATCCGAAGGAGAAAGAAATGAAGAAACAGCTTTTGGCACTCACGGTTCTGTTCCTTGGCACTTCCATCAACTCGGCCGCTCAACAACCAACACCAGCCACGATCATCTCCGAAAAATCCGTGGACTGCGGCACCAAGAAGGAGGGCAAGAAGGAGTCCACGGACCTGCTTTGTCAACAGTACACGGTCCGGACCGCCACGACCGAGTATCAGATCCGCCAGCAAAAACCATCCGATAAGGTAATCCTGCCCGCAAACACTCCCATTGAGTTCACGCTCGATAAGGACAAGATGAAATTCAAAGTGAACGGCAAGAAGTATGAATATCTTGTAGTGGGAACTTCGGCGATTGGCGCTCCGACGAGGTAGCGCGTACCTCAAATTGTCATTGGGAAGTTTGGTGCGGTCGAGTGGATTCGAACCACCACGGTATTGCTACCGCCAGCCCCTCAAGCTGGTGCGTCTGCCAGTTCCGCCACGACCGCACAGAGGAAATCGTTAATCATTGTAGCCGCGCCGCGAAAAACGGGCAAGGCGTGGAAGAAATTCCAATGGGACTCCCTTTGGAATTCGCCAACTCGGCTCCCCCTTTTGGCACCCCAGATTCCGAGTAAAACGGCACACCTGGCTAATGGCTTAGACTGTAAGAGCGGTAGCAAGGCTGCCGCACTCCAAAAAAAGTCACGGCTTGGCTGGTGTGGCCGGAGCCGGCTGTTGCGGCGCGGTGGATTGCGGCGCAACAGGCGGCTGGGCGGGGGGCGCGGGGGTCACCGGGGCGGGCTTGGTGGCCGCCGGAGCCGGTTTCGAGAATCTCTGCAAGATCGAGCCGCCCTGTTCCACGGAACGGTCCACGCGCACAACCAGCGCCAGCGCACAGATCATGAACATCACCGCGCACCAGGTCGTCGCCTGCGAGAGCACGCTTGCGGCCCCGCGTGGGCCAAACGCCGTCTGGCTGCCTGCGCCGCCGAACGCACCGGCAAGATCCGCGGCCTTACCGCTCTGCAGCAGCACGACGATGATCAGCACCAGGCAGTTCAAGATGAAAAACGCTGTCAGCAGCCAAGGGGCCCAGCGAAATCCGATCATGATGATCCCGAAGCCGATGAGCAACGAGATCGTCCATTTCATCCAAGCTGGCATCTCCTACACCTCAATCCTAAATTGCAATTTCCGGCTTGCGGCCGGGGCTCCCCACCCTAGCGGGGCCAATCCTTCACGAGACTTGCGAACGACTTCGGGTCCAGGCTCGCTCCGCCTACCAGCGCGCCATCAAGTTCTTCCTGCGCCATCAATCCCTGAATGTTGTCAGGCTTGACGCTTCCGCCGTAGAGTACGCGCAATGCGGAAGCATGGCTGGCCGAGAACTGCGCCGCCGCACACTGGCGAATGAACTTGTGCACCGCCGCCGCGATTTCCGGAGTAGCGGTGCGGCCCGTGCCAATCGCCCAGACCGGTTCGTAAGCTATCAGAATACGGGAGAATTCCTCTGGGGTCAACGCACCCACGCTCCCCTGGAACTGCGTTTCGATGACTTTTTCGGTATTCCCTGCCTCGCGGTCGGCGAGCAACTCCCCGACGCAGACAATCGGTATAAGTCCAGCGGTTAGAGCGGCTTTCGTCTTTTTCAGCACGGTTTCGTTGGTCTCGCCGAAAAGCTGCCGACGCTCCGAATGCCCGATGATAGTGTACCGGCAGCCCGCCTCCACCAACATTCCCGTGGAAATTTGGCCCGTGAAGGCGCCCTCTTTCTCCCAGAAAACGTCCTGCGCTGAGATGCCGATATTGGTGCCCTTCGCGGCTTTCACTGCCGCCGGGATATTGGTGAAGGGCGGAGCGATCACGATGTCGCAATCCGTCACTTCCGCCACCAGCGGCTTGAATGCCCTGAAAAACGCGCGGGTCTGCTTCTGACTCTTGTACATCTTCCAATTGCCGGCGATTACCCGGCGACGATTTGTTGTGCTCATTTGTTGGTCAATGCCTCCACGCCGGGGAGTTTGCGGCCGCCAAGAAACTCCAGCGACGCGCCGCCACCGGTCGAAATGTGAGAAATCTGCTTCGCCAAGCCGGATTGGTGCACCGCGGCCACGGAGTCTCCGCCGCCAATAATTGAGGTTGCGCCAGCGGTAGTGGCAACGGCCACAGCCTTGGCGATTTCCAGCGTGCCCTTGGCGAATGCGGGCATTTCAAACACGCCCATCGGCCCATTCCACACGATGGTCTTGGCCTTGGCGATTTCCGTTTTGTACGCCTCGATGGTCTTCGGACCGATGTCCAGCCCCATCTGGTCCGCGGGTATCGCGGAGACGTCGATGGTTTTGGAGGGCGCATCGGCCTTAAATTCTGGCGCGATGACGTTGTCCAGCGGCAGAAGAAACTTGAAATTTTTCTGCTTGGCATCCGCTAGGATTTTCTTGGCCAGGTCGAGCTTGTCCTCTTCGACGAGCGATTTCCCGATGCCCAGCCCTTGCGCTTTCAGGAAGGTGTACGCCATTCCTCCGCCAATCAGCATGGCATCGGCTATCTTCATCAGGTTTTCGACCACTTCGATCTTGTCGCTGACCTTGGCACCACCGAGGATGGCCACGAACGGACGCGTGGGATTGCTGATTGCTTTCCCGATATAGGCGAGTTCCTTTTCCATAAGCAGCCCGGCTGCCGCCTGCTTCACGAATTTCGTAATGCCCACTACCGACGCATGCGCGCGATGCGCCGATCCGAAGGCGTCGCAGACGAACACACCGTCGCACAGTACCGCCAGTTGCTTCGAAAACCCCTCATCGTTCTTCTCTTCCTGGGGATGGAAACGCACATTCTCCAGAACGAGCACGTCGCCATCCTTCAGCGCCTTGCTCTTGGCTTCCGCTTCTGGACCCACACAATCGGCCGCGAACGCCACGGGCTTGCCCAGCAACTCCTCCAGCTTCTTTGCCACCGGCTTCAATGAGTACTTCGGATCCGGGCCGCCCTTTGGCCGCCCAAGGTGCGAAGCCAACACAAGCCGTCCGCCCTTTTCAATGGCCAGCTTCAGAGTTGGCAGCGTCTCCCTGATGCGGGTATCGTCGGTAACCACGCCATCCTTGAGGGGCACATTAAAGTCCACACGAATAAATACACGCTTGCCGCGCAAGTCGAGATCCTTAATTGCTAGTTTGTTCATGGCGATTTTCCGTTTCTGGTTTTTGGATATCAGACATCAGCGATCAGATATCAGGAATCAGTCATGGGCTAGGAATAATTCCGGCCCTGAATTAAGGCTATTCTCGTTAGGGGTCGGAGCTTTAGCTCCGACATTTACCGCACGACTCCGGCGGGCTTCAGCCCCTGAGGAATCCGGTTTCTTTCCGCCCCGCGTCCATGGCCCAGTTCACGCGGACCATGGACCGAGATTCGCGAAACGCACCTCAGAACTTCGAGGCGAGCAGCTTGATCAAGTCGCGTACGCGGCAGGAGTAACCCCACTCATTGTCGTACCACGAGAGGACTTTGATGCACTTGTCGCCAACGACCTTGGTGTAGCCCCCATCCACGATGGACGAGTTTGAATTGCCCTTGAAGTCGCAGGAAACCAGTTCTTCTTCGGTATAGGCCAGGATTCCCTTCAGCGGACCATCGGCTGCGGCTTTGAGCGCCGCATTCACGCTTGCTACCGTAGCCGGTTTCTCGACGAACACGGTGATATCCACCACGCTGACGTTTGGCGTTGGCACGCGCATGGAGTACCCGTCCAACTTGCCATCCAATTCCGGAATGACCAGTTTCAGCGCCTTTGCCGCTCCGGTGGTGCTGGGAATCATGTTCAAGGCCGCCGCGCGCGCGCGCCGCAGATCCTTGTGCGGTAGATCCAGCAGCCGCTGGTCGTTGGTGTACGAGTGGATCGTCGTCATGGTGCCGCTGATGATCTTGAACGTGTCCTGCAGGACTTTCGCTACCGGGGCGAGGCAGTTCGTTGTGCACGAGGCATTCGAAACGACATGGTGCTTCGCCGGATCGTACGTCTTATCGTTCACGCCCAGCACAAACGTGGCATCCGGATCCGTGGCCGGCGCCGAGATAATGACCTTCTTCACAGGACCACGAATGTGTTTCCGGGCATCAGCACCCTTGGTGAACAGGCCCGTGGACTCGACTACGATGTCGGCGCCCACGCTGGCCCAGTCAATTTCCGCCGGGTCCTTGACCTTGAATACCTTGAAGCTCCTCCCGTCCACGCTGATGGTGTTGTCGGTGTGCGTGATCGTGTTCGGAAGATTACCGAGGACCGAGTCGTACTTAAGCAGGTGCGCAAGGGTCTTGGCGTCGGTGATGTCATTCACGGCGACGAACTGGATGTCCTTATCGTTGAGTGCAGTGCGCACAATGTTGCGACCGATTCGGCCAAAGCCGTTGATTCCAACCTTAATAGGCATTACTTCCTCCGGTACGGGGTGTAGTTGGCGGCGTCAGATGGAGCGGAGCAGCGCCGCGGGTAGAACCAAAAATGCTATGGGTAGTGTAGCGAAAAGTCAACGAAACACCGCGTGCGCTGCGTCACGCAGGTTTGGGGCATCTGCGACCGCCGAATGTTCAGGAATAGTCTGGCTTCCGGGTAGAATACCCCGTATGCGCATTGGGGGGCCCGCTCGTTCGAGCGTATTAACACGGTTTCAACTTTTTCAGGCGGATCGGCCTCCTGTATTACTGCGCAGCAGGGTACAAACGGAAGAACCAGGGCTTGCCATCGTGGTCCCGCAGAGACACGTGCACGCCGTCAGTAATTAGAGTGCCGCGCTTTCCATCTTCGAATTCCAATGTGGATTCGCTGGTCCACCAGCTGGGCTCTGACCAAGGTAGGCTGCAAAAGGCTGATTGAAACTTGCCTTGCCAGACCTTCAATAGGGTATCTCGCACTTCCTCGAGAGATGGAGGCTTGGCCCCGAGCCGCGCTGCATAGTGAATCACTCGGATCGTCTTCACTCTTCGGCCGACAAAGTCCTTCACTGTGGTCGGATGATCAAGCCAACGATATCCCCCATTGCAAGAGTTAACATCGGCGATCGCGACGTGACGTCCAATTTCATCAACGGTGCTCGAAGCGGAGGCATCGATCGCGATTTCTGGAGTGGCGTCAGCTGACTGCGCCTTCGACTGCGCGATGGATGTGGAAGAAGAAATTCCGGATAGCAGCAGGAAAGGCAGCGCGAGGATTAGTCCCCTTCCAGAAATTCTCATTGTGGGTACTGCTTGATGACCGTCACGCGCTCGCCTATGAAATGAACAAAGATGGTTTTGTCCGGGGGATGGCCGTAGATCCAATCTTCCGTATCGTTGCCCTCGGCGTCGCGCTCGCGCACCTTGCGGTCCGGCTTACCCATCGCCGCAACCACTTCGTCACGATTCATTCCGACGACTGCATGGCGCTCTGTGATGGCCTTTTTCATTTCCGGAGGCAGGGTGTCAAACCAGTGCACTGAAGCGGAACGCTCCTTGGAAAAATCCAAGAAGGGCGCCAAAAGCGTCTTCAGTTCGTCGGGGGTGAGGTCTGGCACATTCTTGGAAAATTGCAGATAGATGGTTCCACCTCGTCCCTGTTGGAAACCAGGAGGGCCCTGATCCTGGCCCTCCGTCGTGGTGCTGGCGGTGGGGATCGTGCCGCCCATCCCAAACTGAATATGGTCGCGCCAGCTTTTCTTGAGGCGGCCACCTCCATTCACATCCACGATGATCGTATGCTCGTGAAATTCCAGATTGGTGATTTGGACGTTGTCGCCGGCGTTCACGGCCGCACCATGTAAGGTGACCGCGCGATTCAGATTCTCCTCATCCACCGGTTTGTCCGCGTACAACGTAATGCCGTCTTTCCCGCCGGGGAGGGGTTTGCGCGCCTTGGCAAATTCTCCGGAAACATAGCGAATAAGGTTGAGTTTGGAATATTCTTGCAGCGTGGCGCTTTTCTTTGCGCCCGGTTGAGCCGACTTGCCCTGGTCCTGCGGGTCGTCGGTCAGAACGGTCGGATAAAGGGGAATCCGGTCATCTGGTGCAAATGCGTCCGGCTTCGGCTGTTCGGCAGGATACGACGGCAGCAAATGGGGCACGTCCGCGTAGACGGACAAAAGCAGGCCGAGCGAAATGGCAATCCGAAAGAACATAGCCTCAAGGTGGCCCTTCCCCGGGCCCTCCCCCATTTTATGATGCGTTGAGCCGCTTGAGTAGCGCTCAATAAATATTTATTGGCTGACGACCTGGACCCCTTGCCGGTCGATCCGCATGGGCAAAAGCTGTCCGCCGGCTTCCACGACCGCCTTTTCTACCCGCTCTCGGGCATCTGGTTCGATCAAGAGCACCACACAGCCTCCGCCGCCCGCTCCACACACCTTTCCTGCCAAGGCCCCCTTGCGCCGCGTGGTTTCAATGATGCGGTCGATGGTCTTCGTCGAAATCGTGGGCAGGTTTTTGCGGCGAAACTGCCATTCTGTGTGCATCAGGCGGCCCACATCCGGCCAATTCCCCGCTTCCAGCGCGGCGCGCATTTTTTGCGCGATCTGCGAAATGCGCTCCAGGTTACTCACTACGGACTTCTTGTTGTCAATATGGGCCTTGAATACGCCCCAGTTGTTGATGGCGGATTGCCGCGGCTTTCCAGTGTAACAAACCACCAGGCGGCGCTCGAGTTCGTCCAGATTCACGTTGACCTCGATGCGGCGCTCGCCGCCAGGGATCAATTCAATGGCCGCGGCGCCACCGAACGCCGGCGGGTAGTGATCCTGCATGCCCGTGGGAATGTGGATGACGATGGCTTCCGCATCGCGGCTAATGTGAATCCAGTCGACTTTACTTCGGCCTGCCCCCGTGCAGCGATCCAGCGCAGCACAAATGGCAACCGCCATGGCGCTGGAACCACCTATTCCGGCACCGGCGGGCGCTTCAGAATTAGTCGTTAGGGTCAACCCACTCTTGGGACGGAAAAATCTCAAGATTTCCGCCAGCAACGGCAGGCGATAGCGTTTGGCGCGAATCAGATGTTCGAGCGAGGTAAAACTTTCGGATCGGTTGGTGTCCAGCGACACCAGCTTGATCCGGTCATCCCCCGGGGGCTGAGTTTCCACCACGCAGGAGGCATAGCGGGAGACAGCGACGTTCAGCGTGACCGCGCCGGGATGAAAGAGATACAGCGGCCAAATATCGAGCGTGCCGCCCGCAAGGTCGACCCGTGTTGGTGCTTTCGATTCGATGCGCATGATTGTCCTGGAACGTCAGATCGCAGAGCAGGTGCTGGAGCAAATTCTACTTCGAGCCGCTGGCGGCAACGCGATTGCGAGCCAGGACCTGCGGTCCGTTTTCGCGACGCGCCTGCGCAGGATTGGGTTCAAAGCACCGGCGGCAGCGCGCCTCGTAAGCATCACTGGCGCCGACGACAATCAGTTCTTCGCTTTCCACCATGCGTTGCGTATGGACCGCGGGATTGCCGCAACGTACGCAGATGGCCAGCAGCTTGGTGATTTCTTCCGCAACTGCAAGCAGCCGCGGCATGGGCTCAAAGGGGCGTCCGCGATAATCGGTGTCCAGACCGGCCACAATGACGCGCTTGCCGAGATTGGCGAGCTTGGTGCAGACCTCCACCAATTCATCGCCCAAAAACTGCGCCTCGTCAATGCCCACGACTTCGGTGCGCGGCTGCAGTTTCTCCAGGATCTCAGATGCCTTGGACACATTGTCGGAAGGAATACCCAGCCCGGAGTGCGAAACGATTTCGTTAGCGGCGAACCTGGAGTCGATAGCCGGCTTGAAAATCTGCACACGTTGGCGCGCAATTTCCGCGCGCCGCAATCGCCGGATCAGTTCTTCGCTCTTCCCCGAAAACATCGGGCCGACCACGACTTCGATCCAACCCATGTTGCCCTTCACGATATCCACGTGTCTTCTCCCCTGTCTTCTCCTGGCAAGCCTCCGCTGAGCGGGCTCTCTTTATTACACAGAATACACTTTACTTCGCGACTTTCCCATCATCCCCCGTGGCCGCGGATGCGCGGTACATCTTCGCGTTGTAGAAAGGCGCGAACGCCGTCACCACGGCAAGGCGGAATGACTCCTGCCGGGAAATCAGATTTCGGGAGAGCACTCCCCACGCGCCCTGGCCATCCCGGATTCCCGCCGTGCCGGCGAACTGATCGATTGCGGCGGCCAGTTCGGTGCCTTGCGACAGCACCTCTTCGGCCAGTGCCTCCGGCAACTCGATACTGCCGGAACATCCAAAATGGCCTTGGCTTCCGTCACTCACATACGCCCAGCTTTCCAGGAACACTCTTTTCGCACCATTTTCCACGGTGACGTCCAGACCGCCTTCGAGCCCGACACAAAAGTCGGCAGCACGGCCCGCGCCGCGCAGATTGTCCTGGAGGGCCTCGACGCGTTGCCGCGCACCTTTCATTAGTTCCACGCGGGAGGTCGGCGTGTGGCTCACTCCGCTTTCCACCTCGTAGCCCACAACGTCCAGCGTCACCCCTTCATCCAACAACAACGTAATGGCCAACGCTGCTTCGTTCACCGCGTTGAGCTTCGGACGCCGTGTGCTGCCCACGGCGATGTGCCAAGTTTTCATGGAAGGAGAAAGCCCACTTCGCGGATTCTATCGGGAATTCCGGCAAATGTTCAGATGGATTATTTGCCAGCCTGAGGAAATTTCTGGAAGACCTTGTTAGTACTGTTGTGTGGGAAGCCGACCGTGCGACCATAGAAAGGACGTACCGGGCGCTGGGGCAGCGGATTTTTGCCATAGGTTAAACTCATCGTATGGCGCGCATTTCCTCGTGCAGTGTGTATTCCTGATTTGTGGCCGGGCGGCGTCTGGCCTCACAATTGAAAAGCTGGAAGATTTGAAAAACTCAAGCCGTTCGAAGGGGCCTCGCATTGTGCGGGATAGCTGGATATACACATAAGAGCACGAAGCCGTCACAAGAAAGAGTTCGGGACATGGTGACAACTCTCGTCCACCGGGGTCCTGATCAGCAGGGTATATTCTCCGCCGATCTATTTTCCTTTGGCGCGGCGCGCCTGAAAATCATCGATCTGGAATCCGGCAATCAACCCATTCTTAAAAATGATGGGGAGACCGGAATCGTCTTCAACGGCGAAATCTACAATCATCTGGAATTGCGGGGGGAACTCGAGAAATTGGGATATAAGTTTACTTCGCACTCGGACACGGAAACCGTCCTGAAAGCATTTTTGCAATGGGACACGGAGTGTTTCGGACGCCTAAGGGGGATGTTTGCCATCGCCGTTTGGAATGTGCCCCAGAAGCGCTTTGTTCTGGCGCGTGACCGGATGGGGATCAAACCGCTTTATATTGCGCAAAGGGGCGAGGATTTATATTTTGGGTCTGAACTCAAGGCGATCCTAATCCATCCCGAAATCGATCGAAATCTGAGCCGTGAAGCGCTCGATTGCTATCTCTCGCTGAATTACATTCCGTGCCCGTGGACTCTCATTGACGGCATTCGAAAGGTTCCGCCAGGCACCTGGATGGAATGGAGAGATGGGCAGATTACGACCAGCAGCTATTGGGAACTGCCCTACGGGAAAATCCGCGATATATCACTGGAAGAGGCCGAAGAAGAGCTAGACACACTTCTGGCAAAATCCATTCGAGAACATTTGCTTTCCGATGTACCGCTGGGAATCTGGCTCAGCGGCGGAATCGATTCAACTACGATATTGCATTACGCCTCGAAGGTAAGTTCTTCCCCGCTGAAATCGTTCTCGATTTCGTTCGCCGGGCGCAGCTTCGACGAATCGTCTTACATCCGGAGCGCGGTGCAAGAATATGGCACGGACCACGACGAATTGGATTTGAATCCCAGCGTTGATCTGAAAGGCGCAATTGAAGAGTTCGCTTACTATTCCGATGAACCGAGCGCGGACGCGGGCGCATTGCCCGTCTGGTTTTTATCGAAACTTTGCAAGAGGAAGACAACGGTAGCCCTGAGCGGCGAAGGCGCAGATGAACTGTTTGGCGGATATTTGACCTATCGTGCCAACCGAATTGCTCGTCACCTTCGGAGACTTCCGCGCGCGGCAGTCTCCATGGGACTTTCCCTGTTGCGGTACTGGCCGGTCTCCGACGAAAAGATCGGGTTCGACTACATAGTGAAGCGCTTGTTCGAAGGTTCTCTTATGCCGCCTGGGCGCGGACACGTCCATTGGAATGGAACGTTTGCGGACGAGGATAAGAGCGCGCTGCTGTATGAACCGCTGCCAAAGACTCTTGACCAGATTCTCGGCCAGATGGCAGATCTCCCCGCGGTCGATGACGACCTGGCACCGTTTCTTTGGCTCGACCAGAAATATTATCTGGCGGACGACATCCTGACGAAAAGCGACCGGATGAGCATGGCTCATTCCGTGGAAGTCCGACCGCCGTTCCTGGATCATCGGATCGTAGAGTTCGCCGCGGCTCTGCCTGCGAAACTCAAGATCCGGGGTTCACAGCAAAAAGTTCTCCTGAAGAAATTGATGAAGGATAAGCTGCCCGCCTCCATCCTGAACCGGAAAAAGGTCGGCTTTGATATCCCGGCACATGATTGGCTTCGGGGGCCCCTTCGCGGTTTGCTGGAAGACGCCTTGCAATTTGGGTTATCGCAGTATGGACAACTGTTCCGTCGAGATAGCATTGAGCTGCTGAAGAAACGGCACTTTCAAAGGGAAATTAACGTTGGATACCACCTCTGGGGCCTGCTCATATTATTCTTGTGGATGAAAAGATGGCAGGTCAAGATTTAGCCGCACATTGAAAAATGAACGAACTCTCTAATCGCCGGTGGTTTTTGCTTTTGCTCGTTGTTCTGTTCGCGACCGCGATTTATCTCGGTTGTGTGCTCTCACCGCCGTCTCTTATGGACGATGTGGATGCGGTGCAGGCGATGATTGCGAAAGGGATGCTGACGAGCGGGGACTGGGTGACGGCGCGGCTGGACGGAGTCCTTTACCTGGAAAAGGCTCCTTTAATTTATTGGTTGATGGCAATCTCCTACAAGATTTTTGGCGTGACCGATTGGGCGGCTCGGCTTCCGGTGGCATTCGCCTCGATCGCTCTCGCGCTCCTGTCAGCTCTTTTCGGCATGTGGGCCTTTGGGAAGCGAGCCGGCTTTTACGCGGGATTATGCATGGCCACGTGCGTTGGATTATTTCTCTTCACGCGCATTCAGATCCCCGATGTGATGCTCACATTCACTATCGCTCTGGCCATGTGGGCCTTCTTGCGCGCCCTGGATGAAGAGGAGAAACACCCGCGACTCTGGGCGGCCATTCTGGCAGCAAGCCTGGGCACAGGGCTTCTGCTCAAAAGCCTGGTTGGCATCGTGTTTCCGGTTGCGGCAGCGGTGATTTATCTTTTCGTTTCCAAACAACTATTTTCCCACAGAACCTGGCAGCGGCTCCGGCCCATCAGTGGTTCGCTGATCGCGCTGCTCATCGCTGTTCCATGGCATGTGTTAGCGACGCTGCGGAATCCGCCGTATTGGGCCTGGACCCTGAAGAGCGGACCTGGGCTGTACCACGGATTCTTGTGGTTCTATTTCATTAATGAACAGTTGCTGCGGTTTCTGAATCTGCGATATCCGCGCGATTACAACACGGTTCCACGACTGTATTTCTGGCTGCTCCACCTCGTGTGGCTTTTTCCTTGGAGCGTGTATCTGCCGGCGGTCAAACAACTTTCGTTTAGACCCGTGGATCGAGCTGGACAAACGAGACTTTTGGCGCTCTGTTGGGCGGGGTTCATTCTCGTTTTCTTCACGTTTTCAACGACGCAGGAATATTACTCGATGCCGTGCTACCCAGCCTTCGCACTTCTGCTTGGCTCCGCCATGGCCGCTGAAGGCAAGTGGGTGAATCGCGGCACACGATTTCTAGGCATCGTCGCTTCGCTTGCCGCTCTAGCCTGCATTGTGATTGTATTCCTTGTACGCAACGTGCCAACTCCCGGAGACATTTCGGGTGCGCTCTCGCGCAATCCCTCTGTATACAGCCTGTCGCTCGGGCACATGCTGGACCTTACGCTAAATTCCTTCGCTTACCTTCGGTTCCCCCTATATTTGGCTGCTGGGGCGTTCTTGATTGGAGCGGTGGCCAACCTGCGCTGGCTGGGATCCCGCGCATTTTTGCTGACCGGTGTGATGATGGTTGTTTTCTTCCATGCCGCACGAGAAGCGCTGATTGTTTTTGATCCCTATCTTTCCTCTCGCCCGCTGGCGGACGCGCTGATCTCTCAGCCTCCAGGAAGGCTCATCGTCCAGGGCCACTTCTATCCCTTTTCTTCAGTTCCGTTTTATACGGGACTCGACCCTCTGCTCTTGAATGGCAAGCGCCACAATCTGGAGTATGGGGCGGCTGCGCCAGGCGCTCCTCACGTATTCCTTACCGATTCAGATTTCAACGCCATATGGACGGGCCCGGATCGATATTATCTTGTCGCTACCCAGAGCGAGGCGGAGCGCATCGAACAGCTCGTGGGGAAGGAAAATTTTGAGACCGTCTCCAGCAGTGGTGGCAAACTCCTTCTCAGAAACCAGCCCTCTTCCAAGTAGCTTGTTCTCATGCAGTTATGCAGGGCGTCCAGCGATCACCTGAGGCAATTCTCATTTGGAGCGGTTTGATAAGGTTCGGTAAATCAAGGCACCTGGGGTAAACTTAAGATTCCCATAGGCGACATTCTCAGGAGATTAACTGTGCCTTTTTCGCTCTCATATCTGCCCCGTGTTTGGCTGGGCAGTCAGGTCTCCACGAAATTCCTTCCGTCCGCCGTTCGACCACTTTCGGCACACGTAAAGCTAACCGAAAATTGCCAGGCCAAATGCATCAGTTGCGACTACTGGAAGTCGCGTTGGGAGGACGGACTCAATACCGAACGCGCCATTGATCTTATCAACCAGATCGCTGGTGCAGGCATTGGTTCCCTCCGGTTCACGGGCGGCGAGCCGCTACTCCGGAGAGATTTCTTTCACGTCTTGGAGCAGGCGAACACCGCTTCCTTCAAGTCCATCATCCTTCAGACGAACGGGCTACTCCTCAAAAAGCTCCATAACGAGATCAACGCTTCGCCAATCACCAACATCTCCGTATCGATCGACGGATTGAAAGAGAGCAACGACCACATTCGCGGCATCCGTGGCTACTATGATCTGGCCATAGACGGCATCAAGCTGCTCCGGAACAAGAAGGTTTCTATCGCCATCACCCTGAATCGGATTTCTGCCGGAGAACTAAGTACCCTTGCAGACGTGGCTCGCGACCTCGGAGCCGCCATTGACCTCAATATTCTGAGTCGCAGCCTCTTTTTCCTTAAGGACGCCGATCTCACTTCGATGTGGCCGGAAGAAAACGATGTGGACAAGATCGCAGAGTTCCTTCGCGAGCGAGTGAGACGCCCCGAATACGAGGTTGATTACGTCACGCAGTATTACAAAAACGGAAAAGTGGCCGAGCCACCCTGTGTTCTCGGCTATCTTCAGGTGTTCGTGCTATCGAATGGAGATGTTTTGACCGGCTGCTACCCCTTGAAGCCGGTTGGAAATGTCCTTCGCGAACCTCTTGCCACCATCCTGGCGTCAGAGGAGTATTCCCGCCAGAGCAGAGCAATGGTGCGCCGCGAGTGCCCCGGTTGCACGTGCGGGATTGAAAGTTCCCTGGCCATGAAGCACGCTGCTTCCAGCGCTTTCTATGAGCTCGGCCGCTTGAAGGTTCGCCAGAGCGGCCCTCAGAACGCCGTTCCAGTTAGTTCGTCGCATACCGAAAGCCAGCATGGTTAGACTGCAACCATGGCCATTATTAACGAGCGATTGGGGGTTTTTCTGAACGATGCGGAATTCAAAGCCTTTTCGACAAGCAGGAACAGACACTATTTGGTAGCATCTTAAAAGGGGGCGAATGGGATTGAAAATCTCCTTGGGAAGGAGAATCCTGAGACCGCTTCTGCCTGTGGAGGGAAATTTCTGTTGACCAACGTCGCATCAAGGGGTTCTTCCAGCAGTCCACCTACTCCACCCGCCCAGCCCGTCGCATCTTCATTTCCTTCCTCGCCTGCAGGAAACGATGCTCACAACTGACGCCAAACCGAATCCGGAGGCAAACTCTCCCGGGCACGCCCTGCGGAAAACGGCGTTTTTAGTTTTGCGGCTGGCCATTGGTGTTGGAATCCTCGTCTATCTGGCGAAATCGGGTCAAATCAATCTTTCCTCGCTGGTTCGGCTCTTCCAAGCTTGGCCAATTACTCTGCTGGCCGTCGGGTTGATGCTCCTGGATATTTTCATCATGTCCATTCGAGCCTCCCTTTTGTTTCGTAATGCGCGGCTGTCTCTTTCTCTGGGAAATTCTTTTCAACTGAACTTGATCGGGTTTCTTTTCTCGACGTTTCTTCCTGGCGCGGCTGGCGGGGATATCGCAAAAGTTGTGTATGCAACCAGAGAGAACCACGGGCGGCGTGCGGAGGTAGTGACAGTCCTGATTTTGGATCGCCTCGTTGGGTTATTCTCACTTGTGCTGCTCCCACTTTTGTTCGCTCCCTTCTTTCTCGATCTGCTGCGCTCCGTTCCCGTGCTCCGGCGTTTGCTCTATACCGATGCCCTCCTGGCCGGATTCATGCTTGGGGGCACTGCGCTCGTCATGTTTTTTGTGTCTACGCGCTCCTGGGTCGCCTGGCTCCTCGGCAAATGGCCTGGAATTAAAAGCCTTGCTCTTCGCGTGTTAGACGCAATGGCCGCGCACGGGAAGGCCCGAGGCACCTTGTTCTTCGCACTCCTTCTATCGCTTCTGGCGAATGCGGCGCTCGTCATGGTCACGGCACTCGGTTTGTACGCTGTGAATCCCGCTTCCTTCTCAATGAAACTGGCACTGGTTGCGCCGATGGGGCATTTGGTGAATAGCTTGCCTTTGACCCCTGGCGGGATCGGTGTGGGAGAGACGGCGTTCAATGCCCTATTTACGTTGACGGGAATGAGCGGCGGAGCGGAAACCCTGCTGTGTCTTCGGGTATGGAATGTGCTTGTGGGCTTATTGGGGCTGCTGGTGTACCTGCTCGGAATGGGCCGCATCGTACACCCTTACGAGGAGGAGTCCGAGGAAGCGGGAACCGAGTATATAGGAGCAGAATCGGCGAATTGATGGGAAGTCAGCAGACTGGCCGTTTCTCCAAATAGAAACAAGTCGACGCCTGAAAGAATTTTCAGTTACCGGAACCTAATTTCGTTTCGTTGGGAATTCATGACGGTAGCAAAGTAACTTGTGAGGAGAATGAAATGGGAAGTGTACGAGGGGGAAAGCTATGAAAATTATCGTGCTCGGTGGAGATGGATACTGCGGCTGGGCAACTGCACTTTATCTTTCAGCGAAGGGGCACGCTGTCGCGATCGTGGATAATTTTGTGCGCCGTCAATGGGATCACGAGCTTGGCGCGCAAACTCTCACGCCCATCCTTCCTCTGAGTGACCGTCTTAGGACCTGGACTCGCGTGACGGGCAAGGTCATCGATCTATTTGTGGGGGATGTGACGGACCACGACTTCTTGCTCTCGACGATCAAGCAGTTTGGGCCGGAGGCGATCATCCACTTTGCCGAACAGCGCTCGGCTCCCTACTCGATGATCGACCGGAAGCACGCGGTATTCACCCAGGTGAACAATGTTGTTGGGACATTGAATGTCCTGTTTGCGATTCGGGAAGTACAGCCGGATTGCCACCTGATCAAGCTCGGTACGATGGGGGAATACGGCACGCCAAACATTGACATTGAAGAAGGCTACATCACGATCGAACACAACGGGCGGCGTGACCTCCTGCCGTATCCCAAGCAGCCTGGGTCCTTCTACCACCTTTCCAAGGTGCACGACAGCCACAACATGATGTTTGCCTGCAAGATCTGGGGAGTACGCGCCACCGATCTGAACCAAGGTGTGGTCTATGGCACGATGACGGACGAAATTGCGCTGGACGAGGGCTTGATCAACCGCCTGGATTATGACGAAGTGTTCGGTACGGTCCTGAATCGCTTTTGCGTGCAGGCGGCCATCGGCCAGCCGCTAACCGTATATGGGAAGGGCGGCCAAACGCGAGGATTCCTGGATATTCGGGATACGGTCCGTTGCGTTGAACTCGCTTGTCTGAATCCGGCTGCCAAGGGCGAATGCCGCGTGTATAACCAATTCACGGAACAATTCTCCGTTCTCGATCTCGCGCAGAAAGTGAAGGAAGCCGGAAAGGATCTCGGGATGAAGGTGGAGATTGACCACATTCCGGATCCGCGCGTTGAAGCCGAACACCATTACTACAATGCGAAGCATTCCAAGCTAATTGATCTGGGGCTGCAACCACACTTCCTCTCGGAGTCGCTTCTGGATTCACTCATGAATATCGCGCTGAAGTACCGCGACCGCGTGGATCCCACGATGATGCTGCCGCAAGTGAATTGGCGTGAACCGCACAATGAACGCCGGCTCCATACAAACATCGCTGCGGGAATGTCCGCAGGCGCAGCCCACGCGGGCGAGTCCCGCACGGCGGCCATGAAGGAAAAGAAGCGCTAAAACAGGCACTGGATTGGCTACAACCGCGGTGGCGAGAGCGTTTTTGCTGCCTTCGTCTAGCTAGCCCGGCTTTCTCACGAGCTAACTTTTTTCCATTTTTCAAATCCAGCAAGACCTTGTCACCGTCCTTCGGCGATCCGACGAGGATCGCCGAAGGATCTCTACCTTGGAATCCTACGCAATATCCGAGTTGAGGTCCTTCGAGGCACAGGATGACACGGCGTTGCGTTTGAAGAGCGGGGAGAATTGCATCTCGCGAGAGAGGGCAGCTAGGAATCGCTTTTGGCGGAGGAATCTGGAACGAAGTTCCCCGCGGGCGAAACAAATTGGCCGTTCTGGAGTTG
>Ga0187816_10000085_pt1 | contig 23274 bp, 21 predicted proteins | sample NC_wetland_sal_i_16_FD_132960 | JGI IMG/M metagenome (GOLD analysis project Ga0187816, IMG submission 132960) | Wetland sediment microbial communities from Neuse River Estuary, North Carolina, USA - SO4_1 | ecosystem: Environmental > Aquatic > Freshwater > Wetlands > Sediment | place: USA... | reverse complement strand
TGCGATGGCGCCAAGCGTAGGCGTCAAGGCTTGCGGGAAGTAGCCGCTGCGTGCGAGCGCGTCATAGAGCGCCGCGGCGATGATCAGCGTCAGCGCCCCGCGCCGCAATGAGCTCGACCGCTCCGACCATGCGCGCACCGTCGTCATGTCATCATGCCCCAGCGCACGACCGTGAAGTTTTCCAACGGCTGAAAGACGAGCCTCTCGAGCCCGAGTCCGATCAGCGCGATCACGGCGATGCCGGCCAGCATCACGTCGGTATTGAGAAATTCCTGCGCGCCGAAAATCAACCAGCCCAGGCCCCAAGGCACGGCCGCGAGCATCTCGACCGCAACCAGAATGCGCCAAGCCTGGGCGAGACCAAGCCGCAGCCCGGTGACGATATAGGGCAGCGCGCCCGGCAGGACGACATGGCGAAACAGGCGGCGATCGTCGGCGCCCATCGCTTGCGCCGAACGCAACCATATCTCCTTCACCGCTTTCACCCCGGTCCAGGAATTGTAGATGACCGGAAAGGCGGAGACGAAAGCTACCAGCGCGACGGTGGAAATATTGCCCGGCCCGAACCACAGCAGAAACGATGGTGCATAGGCGAGACCGGGAATCGGAGCGCCGATGCTCACCAGCGGCAGCAAAATATCTTCCGCCCGGCGCGAGCGCCCCATGAGCACACCCGCCGCGATGCCGACGCATGCGGCCAGCGCGAAACCGGCGGTGAGCCGGATGAGCGTATCGAAAGCGTGATGCGGCAGAACGCCACTGGCGCAGAGCCGGGCGAAAGCCGCGGCGATCGATTCCAGCGGCGGGAAGAACTGGATCGGGAAGATGCCGAGATGGGCTATGGCCTCCCACAAGGCGCCGACCACGATGAAAGGATAGATATTGCGCCACGCGCGCCAAAACGGATGGCTGTCGCGGACGCCGGCCGCTGCGAAATTCTCGACGACATCATGCATCGTTGCACGAGCATAATGTCATCACCGATGTGCCGACAAGCATCGCGTATGTTTGCGACGTTGCAGCGGTCGTGCGCTGTGCTAGGACAGCGCCGCAACGCAAGGGAGCTTGACGATGGCGACGGGCAATAAGCAGACAATCGGCTGGATCGGCATGGGCCGCATGGGATTTCCCATGGCCGAGCGGCTCATCAAAGCCGGCCACGACGTATCGATCTGGAATCGCACCCGCGCCAAGGCGGAGCCGCTTGCGACAATCGGCGGCAAAATCGTCGATCGCCTGGCGGATCTGAAATCGGTCGACGTGCTGTTCTCAATCGTCGCCACCGGGGCGGACGTGCAACACGTGCTCTACGGCAAGGACGGTGTCGCCGCCGGCAGCGGTCGAATGCCGCCGGTGGTCGTCGATTGCTCGACGATCGCAGTGGAAGAATCGGCGGCGATCCGCAACAAGCTCAAAGAGCTCGGCGCCGAGTTCGTCGCCTCCCCGGTCAGCGGCAATGCCAAGGTCATCAAGGCCGGTCAACTTTCGGCCGTCGTCTCTGGCGCCGAGGCCGCGTGCAAAATCGCCATGCCCTTGATCGAGGTCTTCGCTCCGCGCGGCGTATCCTATGTCGGGGAGGGCGAATTGGCGCGGGTGTGCAAGATCGCGCATAACGTAATGCTCGGGGTCGTGATCGAAAACCTGATCGAGATCACGCTGCTCACCAACAAAATGGGCGTGCCGCGGCACGCATTTCTTGCCTTCCTCAATAATGGGGTGATGGGTTCGATGTTCACCCGCTACAAGTCCCCCGCGCTGGTCAATCTCGACTGGACGACGACATTCACGCCGGAACTGTTGCGCAAAGACCTCGATCTCGGATTGGAGCTTGGCCGCGAAATGGACGTGCCGATGCCGGTCACGGCGGCGACGCGTGAAGTGCTGCAGAGCCATTTTGGCGCCGCGATGCTGCAAAAGGACCCGCAAGATTATCTGCAGAAGGATTTTGCCGCGCTCGCCGAGACCATGGCGCTCGCCGCGGGGATGAAGCTTGTGAGCGAGAATAAAAACGTGCCGACCGGCTTGGAAAGCTGACGCCGAAAAAACAAAAACAATTGGGAAGCGGAGGAAAATGATGCACGTGAAGCTGTCCAGAATTTCTATATCAATTTCTGTGTTGATGGCTGCTGCACTGAGTTTTGGCGCAGTCTTGATGGTTGCCGCCGTTATCGCGCTTACCCTGCCGTTCTCCGACCCGGCAGCGGCCGATCAAGCCTGGCCGACGCGGCCGGTGAAATTCATTCTGACGCTCGGTCCCGGCAGCGGCGCCGATATCGGGGCGCGCTTGTTCGCGGATCGGCTGGGCCAGCGATGGGGTCAACCGGTCGTGGTCGAGAACCGGCCCGGCGGCGACGGCATTGTCGCGATCAATTCCTTCGCCGGCGCGCATGATGACCATCAATTGCTCTTTTCCCCGACCTCCTCCTTCACCGCGCACCCGTTCCTTCATGACCACTTGCCGTACAAGCCGGCCGACTTGCTGCCGATTGCACGCGTTTCCAATACCATCATCGCGATTTCGGCGCCGGCAAGCCTAAACATCAATTCGCTCGCTCAATTGATGGCGCTCGCCCGCGCACAGCCGGGCAAGCTCAACTGGGCCGGCGTCACCGGCGCGCTCGATTTTATTTTCGCCGGATGGCTCAAACGCGAAGGGCTCGATATTGCGAAGATCGCCTACAAGAATCCGGTCGACGCCGCCAACGATTTAGCTGAGGGGCGCGTGCAAGTTTACGAGTCGGCGCTGGCAATTATTCGCCCGCAACTGCAAACGGGCAAAGTCAAGCTCCTGTGCGTGACCAACACCGTGCGAGCGCCGACCGAGCCTGATCTGCCCACCGTGCAGGAAGCCGGTCAACCGGCACTGACGATCGACGGCCTGGTCGGTCTGTTCGGCCCGAGCGGCATGCCGCTCGTGCTACGGCAACGCATTGCCGCCGATATCCGCGCGGTCGCCGACGATACGATCAAACAACGGCTGGCGACGACGGGGCAGCTTCTCAATGTCGGAGGCCCGGAAGAATTCGCCAAATCGATCGAGGATCAGCGCTCACAAGTCGCGGCATTCGCCAAGGAACTCGGCATTGCCGAGCTGCCGCAGGACTAGACGAATGATATTGTGGAAAGTACGTAAAACGTCATAACGAAGATCGCGTGTACCGATTAGGACAAGCGCCGACCGATCGGGCTGGTTCACTAGGGATGGTCATTGTCCAGGCCCCGCAATCTAAAAAGGATCTTGCGCCAAAGCGAGTCGGGCCGGATGACTGCAGGAAAATCCCACCACCGTCACCAGCAACTTGGCGATCAGCTGTTAACGGCGCTGACGATCTTGTTGTCAGCCCTCCTGTTTGTAGTCGCTCCGCTGCAAGCGAACGGAGTTTTGTCGACACCTTTGTTTGGCCTTTTCTTTGGACTCGTGCTCATCCCTGCAGGGTTCATTGTCTCGGGCAACCGGCTCGCCGTCGTATTGATATTGGTCGCTATGGCCCTCGTCGTGGTCGCTGTAGTGATGGGCTGGCGACAGCCTTCAGTTATGGACAAACTCCTCGACGCGGTAGCTTGGCTGATCGCGGGATTAACGCTAAGCGCCGTTGTTGCCCGTGCCGTATTCGCGCCTGGAATGGTAACCTTCCATCGGATCGTCGGCGGGGTCCTTTTATATCTCATTATCGGACAGATGTTCGCTGGGCTGATCGGTTTGGTGACCCTTCTCGAGCCCAATGCGGTCACCAATCTGGAGCCGCTAAATAATAATTTTGTCGGGAACCTCATCTACTTTAGTTTTGTGACGCTGACCACGACTGGGTATGGGGACATTGTCCCAGTGCATCCCTATGCGCGTAGTCTCGCTAACATTGAGGCCGTCATCGGTCAGCTCTATCCGGCAACGCTGCTCGCCCGACTCGTAACTCTCGAACTTAAAAGCCGGCACGACGCCTAGACCTGCAATTCGCAATACTATCGCTACTGCCGGAGCAAAGACGCGGGCCGCTCGTCTATCCGCGATTACGCCGGTAACAGAGGTCCGTTATGCGGCGCATTCCGGACATAACCCTGACGTGGCGCTACTTCTCATTTGGGTCCCAAGCAGACGTCGCCGACGACACACGATTAAACAACGGCTGGCGACGACGGGGCAGCTTCTCAATGTCGGCGGCCCGGACGAATTCGCCAAATCGATTGACGAGCAGCGCGCCCAGGTCGCGGCATTCGCCAAAGAACTCGGCATTGCCGAGCTGCCGCGGAATTAGGGCGTGTACTCGACCTTCACCACCGTGAGTAGCCCGACGGCCATCGGTAGTAACCTCGGGGTCCGTTGTAATAGGGGACGCCAAATGATGGCTCGAAAAAGCCCCAGCCGGGACCTGCCTGACCCCTCGCGAACTTAAACTCGCCGCCCGGAGTAACGCCGGTCAGCACTACCTGCGTATTTTCTAAACCATTCGCCTCCACCAGCGCATAAAGCGTGGTGGCATTCTCAGGCGAGATGCGCACGCAGCCGTGCGAGACGGCTTTGCCAAGATTCTTCACCTCATAGCTGCCGTGGATGGCATGACCGTCCTTTATAAAGAAAATAGAATGCGGCATGGGGGAGTTGTCCCACTGCTTGCTATACCAGATTTCGTTCATAGAGGTCGCAGTATAAGTCCCTGATGGAGTTGAATATCCCGCTCGACCTGTTGATACCGGCCACTCATATTTTTGTATCCCGTCTAAAAAAACCGTCATTCTTTGTTTGGCTTTGTTGATGTTGATAAGGACCGCTGAGCCTGCCTTTTTAGGTCCAGGATTGGCTTCAGGCTGTGAGCCTCCAGGCTCAGATTCGACTTTCGCGGCCGTAGAATTGGTCTGCGTGCCCGGCGTATTGGAGTCGGTTTTTGGGGTCGCTGGATTAGAGCTAGTAGGCCCACCCGTTAACTCGGGCTGGGACGGGACGCCGGCGGTGCCGGCGCTATTGGGGTCAGAGCTGGTCTGAGCGCTCGCGGGAAGAGCGAATATCACCACCAAAAGAGGGGCAATTACCAAACTGCGGAAATGTCTCGGAGAAGCTAGCGAACACATGTCTTGCACCCGGTTGCGCAGAGACCCACTCCGTCAACATTATATAAGCCATCAGAGCTTTACTCGTTCCTAACCTTCACGAGAAAACAGCCGCCGATGTCGTTAGCGGACCACGGCAGCGGTAGGCGGAGAGGGCGGACATGAGGTCGATGAGCCAATTGCCGCTTTACACCCGAAAGCTGACATTCGTCGGCGCAATTGTGATGTCCGTCTGTTGTGCTGCCGCGGCGAAAAACACGGCTCCTGTTCATGTACCTTTACCTCGTAATAACCCTTTGAAAAGCACCGAACAGGAAAAACAGCAAAACTCGAAACCAGCGGCGGATCTATTTTCAGAAAAGAAACTGCCAAGCCTCGGGAGAGCTATGGCAATTGGCTACTACCCGCGCGGGTGCCTTCAAGGGGGCGTCGAGCTTCCGACGACGGGGCCGACTTGGCAGGTGATGCGGCTGTCGCGTAATCGCAATTGGGGTCACCCGGAGCTGGTAAAATTCCTAGAACGCTTCGCGCCGCTCGCCGCTGAAGCCACCGGATGGAAGGGAATTTTGATCGGCGATATGGCGCAACCCCGTGGCGGTCCGCTTCCGTTCGGACATAAGAGCCACCAAGTCGGACTTGACGTCGACATCTGGTTCATGCCGATGCCAGATCGTGTATTAAGCAAAGAGGAACGCGAAACTATCGTAGCCAGCCACGTGGTTGCGGCGGATGGAAAGCACGTCAATGACAAAATTTGGAGCCCTGCCGATGTCGCCTTCATCCGAACAGCGGCCGAGCAGCCTGAAGTCGAGCGGGTGCTCGTCAATGCTGCGATAAAAAAGAGCTCTGCCGTGTCGAGGGCAAGAATGATAAATCGTGGATGTCAAAGGTGCGTCCCTGGTATGGCCATACCGGCCACATGCACGTACGCCTGAAGTGTCCCGCCGACTCGCCGGATTGTCGCGCGCAGCCGCCGGTCCCAGGCGGCGATGGGTGTGATAAGTCGCTCGACCATTGGTTCGCCGATTGGATCCTACGTTTAAAGATCCCGGAATTTGGCGGCTCATCCAGAGGTCTGAAGCTCAAGGATTTACCGGCGGCTTGCACTGCTGTGCTCGATGCACCAGCGAGCCCAGCCAGTGCGGCGACGCAAGAGCGGTCGGAGCGGAGGTAAGGAGGTCATAAGCGGACTGATCCGCACCACACACGTCTGCGAAAAAGCGCCTCAATAATTTTTCATGCTAGATTTTCATGCAAGAACAGTCAGGTTCGGTGCGCGACGCCGCCAGAACCCAACGTGACAGGCCGCGTCGCGCTCGTGCGAGCAAGGCCTGTTAAGAAAAAAGCTGCGACCCAAAGCACGGGACCAAGCAGGCCCGGCCACCACGGCGCGTATCCGGGGATCAAGACGAATAGAATGAAAGGAATGTCGGCGATGCCGACGATCACGCATGGCATCGCAAGCTCGAATTGTGCTGAACTCATTCGGCTCCTGACTGCGTCGTTTCTACGGCGTCTGAATGTCGGTCTGCACGCTGACCGTCATCAACCACTGGCCGTTGCGCCGCACCCAGACGCGGGCGGCGCGATAGGGCGGACGGGAATTATCCGGAAGCATCTGGGTTGTGATCATCGCCGCCGCATCGCCATAAACCGAAAGCTGCACGGCCTGAAGTTCGCCGACCGTTACCGAGCTTCCGGCTTGTTGTTGTCGCTCGATCGCGGCGATGCGCGCTGCTTTGTCGATTGGAACGTAGCCTGAGCGGTAGAGCATGAATTCATCCGTTACATGCTTCGACCATTCCTGGGCATCATGGGCGATGCTGGCTTTCTCAATCGCCAGAAATGCATTGAGAACATCCTGCTCGGCCGGCGAACGCACCCGATAGGGCATGATCTGACAGGGATTGGTGCATTCGATCGCTTTGCCATCACCCCGCGACAACGCCGCGGCGCCATCCGCGAGCAAGACGTTGTGCCGGGCCAGCGCGCGCCAAGCGCCTTTCTGCTTCACCCAAATATCGAGAAAAAACGCCGTGTTGCCGTCCGGCGAATTGCGTTCGCCGGACACCGTCGCAAGGAGCCCGTACATGGTCAGTTTGGGATCGCCGGCCGTCGCCGCGGACAGGTTTTTCAGATCGGCAAGAAACTCGCGGCGCGAATAGGCCCTGCCGGCTTCATCGGTGTAGCTGAATTGCAGCGACAAGAGCTTACGCGCCATTGTTCGGTCGGCGGTGCGCATGGCGTCGGCAAGCGCGCGATCGGCTGTTGCCACGAATTCTTCGGCCGACTGGGCGCGCGTTCGAATAATATGAGCGGTGACAAGGCTTACGGCCAAAAGCGCCAGAGCGAGGCGCCGCAGCGCTCGCCGGCTGGCCAACTCCCTGGCCCGACGCATCTCCTCACCCCCCACGCATTGCCGTTCCGGGCCGCCCGCGGTTACCTCACACCGCACAATGGCACTTTCCGGCGCTGCCGCTCAAGCCGCGGCTTGCCATCGCGACGCCCAGTCGCAGGCAAGAAACCGCAACGCGATCAGCCGCAGTGGTGGCAATGACGATAGTGATGATAATGCCCGCGATGGCGACCCTTGCCGGAAGGCTCGCCGCGCATGGCGACGCGGCAGGCTTCGCTGAGCTGCGAGGATTTCGCTTTCATGCAGGCGGTGACCCTCGCCACGTCGGGGATGGCATCGGAACAAAGTCGCATCGCATCGGGGGTGCAGGCCTGGCGCTCGGCGTCGCTGCCCTGGGCGGACGCGCCGTCGAGACGACAAAACAGCAAAGCGAGCAAGGCAACGGTGCCGGCCAGGCGAACGATCCGCATGTAGATCCTCTAGGTTTAGCGACTTTTTGCGCGGGTGGATTTGCTCACGAGATAGGCCGCCGCCTGGCGCAATCCAAGTCTTGACCCAAGTCCGGGAACAACTGTTCTCGCATCGACAGCACCGACACCTGCTCGCCCAAAGGTGGCGAAAGTACGATCTCGCCCGCGACACCGAGGCGTGTAGTATTTTGGGCGTGTAGTATTTTGCCGGAACTGAGCTAGTCGCGCCCTCGAGCCAGCACGCTTTCATTGATGAGAACACAGGTCGTCATCATCGGCGCCGGTCCGGCCGGGCTGTTACTCGGTCAGCTCCTTCAGCGTCGAGGCATCGACAATATCATCCTGGAACGGCAGACCGCCGATCATGTGCTCGGCCGCGTGCGCGCCGGCGTCATCGAACAGGTCACGATGGATCTGTTGGACGAGGCCGGCGTCGGCGCGCGGATGCACGCCGATGGTCTCATCCACGAGGGCGTACAGATCTGCGTCGACGGCGCGCGCCATCGCTTGTCATTCAAGGAGCTGACCGGCAAGACCGTCATGGTCTACGGCCAGACCGAAATCACCAAAGACCTCATGGACGGCCGCGCGGGCGCCGGCGCGCCAACCGTCTATTCGGCCCACGACGTGACCTTGCACGACATTTCCGGCGATCAGCCGCGCGTGACCTACCGCGCCGGCGGCAACAGCCACGAGATCGCGTGCGACTTCATCGCCGGCTGTGACGGCTTTCACGGCGTGTGCCGCAAGAGCGTGCCGGCGCGCGCGATCAGCTCCTACGAGCGGGTCTATCCGCTGGGCTGGCTTGGCATCCTGTCGGATACGCCGCCGGTTTCCGAGGAACTGATTTACGTGCGCCATCCGCTTGGTTTCGCGCTGTGCTCGATGCGCTCGCCGACCCGCAGCCGCTACTACTTGCAGTGCAGCCTGGCCGAAGACCTCGAGTCCTGGCCGGATGAGCGGTTCTGGGAGGAGCTCAAGCCGCGGCTTGACGAGGAAGCACGCGAGCGCCTGGTGACCGGACCCTCGATCGAAAAAAGCATCGCGCCGCTGCGGAGCTTCGTGGCCGAACCGATGCGCTTCGGGCGTTTGTTTCTCGCCGGCGACGCCGCCCACATCGTGCCGCCGACCGGCGCCAAGGGTCTTAATCTCGCGGCGAGCGACGTGCGCTATCTGTCGCGGGCGCTGATCGAGCACTTCGAGGACAAATCCGACGCCGGCCTCGACCACTACTCGGCGCGTGCGCTGGCGCGGGTGTGGAAGGCGGAGCGTTTTTCATGGTGGATGACCATGACGCTGCACCGAATCTCCGACAACCCGTTCGATCATCAGCTGCAGTTGGCCGAACTCGATTATTTGTTTCGATCGAAAGCCGCCGCCACGGCGTTCGCCGAGAATTATGTGGGCCTGCCGTATTAACGAGACTAGCCTAGTCGGCTTTCACCGATCGCAAGGGCGCGGTCTTAATTCGCCTTGGTGCCGGCGAAGTTCACCACCTTGCCCCACTTCTCGGTTTCGGCGGCGATGAACGCGGCGAAGTCGCTGGCCGAGCCGCCGCCGGGGCCGACGCCTAGTTCGGCAAGCCGCTTTTTGATTTCGGGATCGCGCAACGCGTCATTGATCTCTTTGTTGAGAAGCGCGACGACGTCAGTCGGCGTATTCTTCGGCGCCGCGACGCCATACCAACCGACGGCCTCGAAACCCGGCAGAAACTCGCCCATTGTCGGCACGTCGGGCAAGACCTCCTGCCGCGCCGCCGTCGTCACGGCCAGCGCCCGCAATCTGCCGCTCTTGATATGACCGAGCGAGGCCGGCACGACGCCGAACATGATTTGCATCTGGCCGCTGAGCAAATCCGGGATCGCCGGCGATTCGCCTTGATAGGTCACGCTCACAACCTCGACACCGGCCATCTTCTTGAAAAGCTCGCCGGCGACGTCGAGCGGAGTCCCCTTGCCCGCGGTCGCCATGTTGATCTTGCCGGGATTGGCTTTGGCGTAAGCGATCAATTCGGGGACGGTTTTGGCCGGCAGCGAGGCAGACGCGACCAGCACAAGCGGGATACGGCCGATCAGCGCGACCGGGGCTGTGTCGCGGATGAAATTGTAATTCAGGCTCGGATAGAGCGACGCATTGATGGCGTTAGCCGACATGGCGACGAGCAGCGTGTGGCCATCGGGCGCGGCTCGCACGACGAATTCGGTGCCGATATTGGCGCTGGCGCCCGGCCGGTTCTCGATCACGAACGGCTGCGCCAGGCGATCAGAAAGCCACTGGCCGAGCAAGCGCGCCACGATATCAGGCGAACCTCCGGCCGGAACGGTGACCACGACATGTACCGGCCGGGTGGGATAGTTCTGCGCGGCGGCCAGGCGCGAAGCGAGCGGCAGCACGGCTGCGCCAATCGCGCATCGCCAAATCTGCCGCCGCGACGTGATCATGCGAGCCTCGATTGCCGTGCTGTGCTGTGGCTCAGGCCGCAATACGCCGCCGCATCATGCCAAGGAGCCCGCGCGGGAAAAACAGCACGACGAGAATGAAGATGGCGCCGACGAAGAACATCCAGTTCACCGTCATCGACGAGATGTAATCTTGCAGCATCACAAACACCGCCGCGCCAAGAAGCGGTCCCCAGAAGGTGCGCATCCCGCCGATCACCGTCATGACTACGAAATAGCCCGACAGGGAATAATGCAGCGTCAGCGGGTCGGCAAAATTGTTGAGCAGCGCATAAAGCGTGCCGGCAAGCGCGGTGAAGAAACAGGAGATCGAGAACGACAGCCAGACGTGGCGCTCGATCGGAATGCCGAGGAATCGCGCCCGCCGCTCGTTCTCGCGGATCGCAAGGAGCGTGCGGCCGAACGGCGAGCGCAAGACAAAGCCCATCAAACCCACCGCTGCCGCGAAGATCGCCAGCAGGAAGTAATAGAAGGTCGTGCCGCCTTCGGTGATGTCCAGTACAAACGGCGGAATTCCGATCGCTTCGCGATGGAAATCGCGCAAGCCGTCGAACCCGCCGGTGACGCTGTTCCAGCTATAAGCGAGGTAGTACCAGAGCTGGCCAAACGCGATAGTGCACATCGCGAAATAGACGCCGCGGCGCCGCACGATCAAAAGTCCGAACAAAGTGCCGGCCAATCCGCCGAGCAGCGTGCCGGCGGCGATCGCCGCCGGCGTCGAGTGCGCCAGATAGCGCAACGTCAGTCCGGCGCCGTAGGCGCCCAGGCCAAAATAGGCCGCATGCCCGAAGCTCAGCACGCCGGTGAAGCCGAGCAGGATATTGAGCCCCATTGCGGCGAGCCCGAACACCAACACCCGTCCGGCCAGCGCCGTATAGCCGCCGAGCAGCGGCAGCCACAGCGGCACTGTCAGGAGCGCGGCCCATATCGCGATCAGCATCAGGGCCTTGCGGCTGACGCTGCGCCCTTCGCCCGCGGCGGCGACGGCGGTGCTCATGACATCATGCCTTCCTCGCCAATCAGCCCGCGCGGACGCAACAGCAGCACCGCCATCATGATCGCGTAGATGACTGCCTCGCTGGCGGCCGGATAGAACGCAGTGGTCAAAGCGGCCGCCATGCCGATCAACAATCCGCCGAACAATGTGCCGATCAGGCTGCCGACGCCGCCGACGATGATGGCGATGAAGCTCGGCATCAAAAGCTCGTCGCCCATATTCGGATTAAGTCCGATCTGACCGGCGGCAAGAACGCCGCTCAAGCCGGCCAAGAGGCAGCCGACGGCAAAATTGAGCGTCCGCAAATGCCGCACGTTGACCCCCAGCGTCGCCACCGTTTCCAGATCGAAGGTGCCGGCGCGAATGCGCAGACCGACGCGGGAATAGCGCAGGAAGGCGAACAGGCCGATCACCGTCACGATGACGATCGCCACCATGAACACGCGGTACCAGGTGATGAAGAACAGGGTCGAGGTGATCGGCTGCGCCAAAACGGCCGGCAATCCCATCGGCAGGCCATTCGGCCCCCAGATATAGCGCGCGCCGTCTTGCAGCACGAAAGCGAGGCCGAAAGTCAGGAGCAGACTGTAGACCGGATCGCGATTGTAAATTCGCCGGATCATCAGCCGCTCGACGACCACGCCGATGAGCGCGGTGAGCAGCGGCGAGATCAACAGCGCGCCCCAATAGCCGAGCACCGGCGACAGCGTGAAGGCGAGATACCCGCCAAGTGCCAGGAAATTGCCGTGGGCGAAGTTGATGACGTTGCTCAGATTGAGAATGAGCGAAAGTCCGAGCGCCATCAGCACGTAGAAGGCGCCGATGATCAGGCCGTTGGTGACGTTGAACAAAATGACTTGCGCCATCTGCCCCCCTTTGCGCCCCCCTTCACGCCGCTTTCACCTCACGCGCGATCGCAATTCGGCGAAGCAACCCGGCCGTCACTGGATTGCTTCGCCGCTTCCGCCTCTGCACGAGAACAAAATTGGTTCGCTCAAAGTCCGAACATCAAGTCGGCTGCACCATCTTGCAACCGGTCTCCGCCACCGAACCGGCGGCTTCTTCACCTGGCACCAGCGATGCAACTGTGAACACGTCCTCAGGTCCGGATTTGGGAGTGTGCACCTCGCCGACGAAGATGTTCGGCATCAGTTCGTGATCGCCGGCGCGATAGCGCACCTTGCCCGGCTGCAAAGCCACATCCGGCGGCAGCTCCAAATCTTCCAGCGCCGCCGCGAGCTTCGGCCCATCAAGCGATTTTGCCTTGTCCGCAGCAAGGCGCACCGAGTGCATCGACACATAACCGAACCAATCGCGCGCCGACGGCGTCTTGTTCACGGTGGCGCGATAGTCGGCGACGAATTTCACGACTTCGGGCACGTTGGGCTGATTCCACCACCATTCCATGTCCCACCAGCCGGCCTGTGCTTCCGGCGGACAGCCTTTGACGCTTTCTAGCTCAAACAGCCCGCCGCCGAGCGCCATCTCCTTCTGCATTCCGAATTGAGTGAACTGCTTCATGCAATTGATCTGCGTCAGGCCACCCATATTGTTGAGGAGCACGTTGGGCTTGTAGGCCTTGGCCTTGATCAGCGTGCCCGAGAAATCGGTGTTGTTGATCGGCAGCATATCGCCGTCATAGCTGCCGCCGGCTTTGATCAGCGCCTTGACGAAGGCCTCCTGCAAGGTGTGGCCATAGGCATAATCGGGCGTAATGAAGAACCATTTCTTGCCGAACCGCTTGACCAGTTCGGGCGTCACGGCATTGGCCTCCATGGACGTTGTGTTGCAAACGCGGAACACATTCCATTTGCAATTGGTGCCGGTGATCGGATCGGTGTGGCCGCCCGGCACGATATGAAATACTTTCTTCTCGCTGGTCACCTGTGACATTGCATAAGCAATGCCGGAGTTCACGTCGCCGAGGATCACATTGACATTGTCGCGGTCGATCAATTTGCGCGTCTTCTGCACGCCAGTGCCGACGTCATTGGCCGAGTCCTCGACGAGAAGCTGAACCGGACGGCCGAGGATCCCGCCCTTTTTGTTGATTTCAGCCTCGGCATATTTGGCGCCGTCCACCTCGCTTTGCGCCAAGGCCGCGAGCACGCCAGTGAGCGGATTGATCATCCCGATTTTGACCGGTTCGTCGCCGCGCGCGGTGATGATAAACGGCGCGCCAATGACTTGACTGGCACCGAGCGCAAGACCCGCCTGGATGAACGCGCGTCGGCGTACCGGCTTGAAGATCTTCGGCATGTTCAAGCTCTCCCCTTGTCACACTTTGTTGGTTTTATCTCGTTAGGCCGCGTGGAAAGATAGCGGCATCCGCGGCGCGCCGCGGCCGGTTCCGGTCCGGAAGGCGCGGCTTTGACCGAACATCTTCCACCCCGCCTATCGCCGGGTCAATAACAGGTCCCGTGACGGAAATTCCGCGCGCATCAAACCCGCGACCATGATGTCGGCTCAAGCAGGATACCTGCGGATAAATGCGCGGCGCGGTGCTATGCCGTCCGCTCGCCCGCACGCGCCGCACTTTGCTTCTGCGCCCTGGCCTGTTCGGCGAGAAAGCGCGACAGCCGGCTGCGCACTGCGTCGGCTTGTTCCGGCGTCCATTTGCGAAAACCCTCGCCGGTTTTCATGCCAAGCTTGCCGGCCTTGACCTTGTCGCGCAGGAGCGGGTGCGGCCCCACGGTGCGATCAAGGTCGCTATAGAGCACCTCCGCGATGTCGAGGGCGAGGTCGAGGCCGACCAAATCGGACTGCTCCATGGGCCCGAGCACGGCGGTGCGCGCGCCGAATCCTTCGCGCACGACCGTGTCGATCGTCTCGGCATCGCAGACACCGGCTGCGACCAGCGCGATAGCTTCGCGTTTCATCGCGTGCTGAAGCCGGTTGCCGACAAATCCCGGAATGTCGCGGCGGACATGCACCGGCACTTTTCCGGCCCGACGCAGCAGTTGCATGGTTCGCTCCACGACCTCGCCGCTGGTCCTTTCGTTTTGAATGACTTCGACCAGCGGCACCAGATGCGGCGGATTCCAGAAATGCGTGCCGACCATCCGTTCGCGATGGGCGAGATGCCGACCGATCTCGGTCGACGGAATTGCCGAACTGTTGCTGGCGAGTATGGTGGTCGGCGCGACCAGCTTTTCGATCGCGGCGAAGATTTCCTGTTTGAGCGGCAGCTTCTCCGGCGCGGCTTCAAAAACCCAGTCGGCGCCGCGCATCGCGGAATCAAGCGAGTCGTGCGCCGCAATTCGCGCCAAGAGCCGCGGATCGTCCCCGAGCAATTCGACGATGGCACGCAAGCGCTGCGGCAGCGAGTTGCGGATATCGGACAAAGGTTCAAACACATTGACGTGATGACCGGCCGCAGCAAACAAATACGCGATGCCGTGGCCCATCAGGCCGCCGCCGACCACGCCAATTTTTTGTTCTGTGTGTTCGTTCATCTTTTTCCTCGAGCAAATAAACCGCCGGAACCGCGCTGGCGCACAAACGTTGAATGAGCAGCGTTCAGGTGACCCAACCCGCAGAGGAGGAGAAGGTCATGCCTGCCCTGCTTTGGGTCGCATTCTGGTCGTCGCTGATGGCGACTGCCACCTGCTTCGGTGAGATGTCACGCGCCGTTTCGCTTGACAAGCGTGACCGCACTGACGCACCCGACGCGTAGTCATTTCCGCTGATCCGCTGAATTCCGACTTTCCGAAAGACGGCCGTGCGACCGTCGGCATGGTTGCCGTGGTGTTAATCGGCATTGTCGTGGCCTGTCAAAACCAGCCGGGCTGGCGCTGACGGGCATTTCCCCGGCCGTTTCGGCATTTTCCTTGGCATTTTACTTGGCGTTTTACTTGGCATTCTACTTGGCCATGTTGCGGACCGCGCATCCCGCCGGTATGTATACGCGCGCTTTGGCGCCGGTCCGGTAACGACATGCGGGCCGGCGCATTTTGCATCGGATGACTGAAAGCCCGGCGCGCAGATCGATTCCATAGTCCGACACCACCGACCGTATCGACCCCAATGGCTCGCCTCGTGATGAAATTCGGCGGAACCTCGGTCGCCGATCTCGACCGCATCCGCAACGTCGCGCGCCACGTCAAGCGCGAGGTCGACGCCGGCAATGAGGTGGCCGTCGTGGTCTCGGCGATGTCCGGCACCACCGACCAGCTCATTACGTGGTGCGAGGAGGCACTCCAGCAGCGGCGCATTTTTGATGCCCGCGAATATGATGTGGTTGTCGCCACCGGCGAGCAGATCACCGCCGGACTGCTCGCGATCGTGCTCCAGGACCTCGACATCAATGCGCGCTCCTGGCAGGGCTGGCAGCTGCCGATCGCAACGACCGAGGTGCACGGCTCGGCGCGAATCCTCGACATCAATGCCGAGGCATTGGTCCGGCGCTTCACGGAACGCAAGGAAGTCGCCGTCATCACCGGCTTCCAAGGCATCCACCGCGACAGTGGCCGCATCACCACGCTCGGGCGCGGCGGCTCGGACACTTCGGCGGTGGCGATTGCGGCGGCGATCCGCGCCGATCGCTGCGACATCTATACCGACGTCGATGGCGTCTATACGACCGATCCGCGGGTCGTGCCGCGCGCGCGGCGGCTCGAACGTGTCGCCTTCGAAGAAATGCTGGAGCTCGCCTCGCTTGGCGCCAAGGTCTTGCAGGTGCGTTCGGTCGAACTTGGGATGGTGCACAATGTGCGCATCTTCGTGCGCTCGAGCTTCGATCCGCCGGAAAAAATCAATCCGCACGACAACCCGCCCGGAACACTAATCTGCGACGAGGGGGAGATCATGGAGCAGCACACCGTCACCGGCATCGCCTACTCGCGCGACGAGGCGCAAATCTCCGTCCGCGAAGTTCTCGACAAACCGGGAGTCGCGGCGGCGCTTTTCGGACCGCTCGCCGAGGCCAATGTCAATGTCGACATGATCGTTCAGAATGTCTCGGGCGACGGCAAGACAACCGACATCACCTTCACGGTGCCAGCCTCGGATTATCAGCGATCACTGGATGTGATCGCAAAAGCCAAGCGTGCGATCGGTTACGCCCGGCTTGACGGCGCCACCGATGTCGCCAAGATTTCGGTAATCGGCATCGGCATGCGCAGCCATGCCGGCGTGGCGGCGGAGGCGTTTAAGGCTTTGGCCGAGCGGTCCATCAATATTCGCGCTATCACCACCTCCGAGATAAAGTTTTCGCTTTTGATTGACGCCGCCTTCACCGAACTCGCAGTGCGCACGCTGCATTCGCTCTATGGACTCGATAAAGCGGCCTGATTCGCCGCATTTGCGTTGCGGCGCACAATAGCCTGATCCGTCATACCGCTGTCTTTGGCTTGCGGTTTGCATGCCGCATTCGATATAGGCTTTAGGACATTCGCTTTCGGACCTGATCCGGGCGAATTCCACTTGACGAAGACCGGCGCGTTATGGGCTCCGCCCCGGTCATAGCCCGGCCCGAGGGACCTCACGCCATGCGTGGCGCGCTTGGTGGTCCGCGCGTGCTGTTGCGTCGGCTTCGCGAAGTCATGGCGGAGCCGGTCAGCGCGCAGGAGCGCCTTGACAAGATCGTGGTGCTGATCGCCGCCAACATGGTTGCGGAGGTCTGCTCCGTCTATGTGCTGCGCGTCGATTCGACCCTCGAACTCTATGCAACCGAAGGCCTCAACCGGGACGCCGTGCACCACACGGTGATGCGGTCCGACGAGGGGTTGGTCGGCTTGGTGGCCAGTCAAGCGAGCGCGATCAACCTGTCGAATGCGCAGGCGCATCCGGCGTTCTCATACCGGCCGGAAACGGGCGAGGAGATCTATCACTCGTTCCTCGGCGTGCCGGTCCTGCGCGCCGGCAACATATTAGGCGTGCTGGTGGTGCAGAACCGGGCGCGGCGCACCTATTCGGAAGAAGAAGTCGAGGCGCTGCAAACCACGGCGATGGTGCTGGCCGAGATGATCGCCTCGGGCGAACTCTCGGCCCTGGCGCTGCCGGGTGCCGAGCCTGCCGCGCGCCGTTCCGTTCATGTCAAAGGTTCGGCCTTGAGCGAAGGAATTGCACTGGGGCACGTCGTGTTGCACGAGCCGCGCGTCGTGGTGACCAATTTCATCGCCGACGACGTGCAAAAGGAATTGGCGCATCTGAACTCGGCGGTGGAAAGCCTGCGCACCAGCCTCGACGAAATGCTCGAACACGGCGACGTGGTCGAGGGCGGCGAGCATCGCGACGTCTTGGAAGCGTACCGGATGTTCGCCTACGACCGCGGCTGGGTGCACAAGCTCGAAGAAGCGGTGATGACCGGACTCACCGCCGAGGCCGCGGTGGAGCGTGTGCAATCCGACACCCGGGCGCGGATGCTGCGGCAGACCGATCCGTTCCTGCGCGAGCGATTGCACGACCTCGACGACCTCGCCAATCGCCTGATGCGCCAGCTCACCGGCCGCGATCACGCCCCCTCGCGCGAGAGCCTGCCGGAAAATGCTATTCTCGTGGCCCGTTCGATGGGCCCAGCGGCGCTTCTCGACTATGACCGCAAGCGCCTGCGCGGCCTCGTGCTCGAAGAGGGCGGCCCACATTCGCACGTCGCCATCGTGGCGCGGGCGCTTGGCATTCCGGCCGTCGGCAACGTCGAGAACGCGACCGGCATCGCCGATCCGGGCGATGCGATTATCGTCGATGGGTCGGCCGGCGATCTACACATCCGTCCGCTTCCCGACCTGGAAGCGGCCTATGCCGAGCGGGTGCGGCTGCGCGCCCGCCGGCAGCAACAATATGCGGCACTGCGCGACAAGCCCTGCATCACCAAGGACGGCCAGCAAGTCGCGCTTCTCCTCAATGCCGGCCTAAGCGTCGACCTGCCCCACATCGCCGACACCGGTGCGGGCGGCATCGGCCTGTTCCGCACCGAGTTGCAGTTCATGGTGGCGCCGAGTTTCCCGCGCACCAGCGAGCAATATGCGCTCTATCGCGCGGTGCTGGATGCCGCCGGCAGCAAGCCGGTGACTTTCCGGACCCTCGACATCGGCGGCGACAAGTTGCTGCCCTATATGCGCAACGTCGAGGAGGAAAACCCTGCGCTGGGCTGGCGCGCCATCCGGCTTGGCCTCGACCGCCCCGGCTTGCTGCGCACGCAATTGCGGGCGCTGCTTCGCGCCGGCAGCGGACGGGCGATCAAGATCATGTTTCCGATGATCTCCACGGTGCAGGAATTCGATCAGGCCAAGGAGCTTGTTGAACGTGAACTGACGCACCTTCGGCGCCACTCTCATAAACTGCCCGACCAAGTCGAAGTCGGCAGCATGGTTGAAGTGCCGTCGCTACTCTATCAACTCGACGAATTGCTCGAGCGGGTCGACTTTCTCTCCGTCGGCTCGAACGATCTGGTGCAATTCCTCTACGCGATCGATCGCGGCAATCCGCGCGTGTCGGACCGCTTCGATGCGCTCTCGACGCCGGTTCTGCGCGCGCTAAAGGACATTGCCGATAAAGCACATGCGCACGGCAAGCCGGCGACAGTCTGCGGCGAACTGGCTTCGCAGCCGCTCGGCGCATTGGCGCTCGTCGCCATCGGCTATCGATCGCTATCGCTCACCGCCTCCGCGGTCGGACCGGTCAAGGCGATGCTGTTCGACGTCGATTGCCGCAAAGCCGCCGCGTTCCTTTGCCCGTTAATGGACAAATCCCCGGGCGGCACGCCGCTTCGCGCGCAACTTGAAAAGTTCGCCGCTGAAAGCGGCCTGCAGGTCTAACCATCGGCGCGGCGCAAGATGTTACCCGATCAAAAACTCGATGCCCTTGTGACACGGCATGCCGCATTGGAGCGTGATCTGGCCGCGGCTTTGCCCGCCGAAACCTACGTGAAACTATCGCGGGAATTTGCCGAGCTCGCTCCCGTGGTCGACGCGGTCAGATCTTATCGCGCCGCGCAACGTGAATTGGACGACCTGACGGCGCTGAGCGCCGACCCCGCAACCGATTCGGAAATGCGCGCGATCGCGGAGTCGGAAAAGCCGCAAGTCGAAGCGCGCCGCACCGCGCTCGAACAAGAATTGCGGCTCGCGCTGTTGCCCAAGGATGCAATGGACGAGCGCAACGTCATCCTCGAAATCCGCGCCGGGACCGGCGGCGACGAGGCCGCTTTGTTCGCCGGCAATCTGTTCCGGATGTACGAGCGCTATGCCGCCAAACAGGGCTGGAAAGTCGAGCTCGTGGCTGCCAGCGAGGGCTCGATGGGCGGCTATAAGGAAATCATCGCCGAGATCCGGGGCCGCGGCGCCTTTGCCCGGCTGAAATACGAGTCCGGCGTGCATCGCGTGCAGCGCGTCCCCGACACCGAAGCCTCCGGCCGCATCCACACTTCGACCGCGACGGTTGCGGTGCTGCCGGAGGCGCAAGACCTCGACGTCGCCATCAACGATACCGATCTCAAGATCGACACGCTGCGTTCGAGCGGCGCCGGCGGCCAGCATGTCAACAAGACCGAATCGGCGGTGCGGGTGACGCATATTCCTTCGGGAATTGTGGTCATGATGCAGGAAGACCGTTCGCAGCACCGCAACCGCGCCAAGGCGCTCGCCGTGCTGCGGACGCGGCTCTACGACCTCGAGCGGCAGAAGCAGGATGCGGCGCGCGCCGCCGAGCGACGGGGCCAGGTTGGAACCGGGGATCGCTCCGAGCGCATCCGCACCTACAACTATCCGCAAGGGCGGGTTTCCGATCACCGGATCAATCTGACGCTCTACAAGCTGCCGCAGATTCTCGAGGGCGAAGCGCTTGGTGAAATCGTCGACGCTTTGGTCGCGGAAAATCAGGCGGCGCAGCTTGCCGCGCAAGACACGTAAAAGGACACGTAAGAGGGCGCGTGAGAACACGCTTGAGGACGCGACAAGCCGTTGCACCCGCCGCAGTCAAAGGCGTTGGCGATTGCCGGCGCGCCTGGACCGCCGAATTTCGCGCCCGCGGCATCGATTCGCCGGAACTCGATGCGCGCGTGCTGATCGGCCACGCGCTGGGTCTGGATCACGCCGCGCTAGCCGCGCACGCCGATCAGCCGCTCTCGGCCGAACAACAAAGCGCAATCGCCGCGCTGGCGCGGCGGCGGCTCGCGCATGAGCCGGTGGCGCGGATTACCGGAACGAAGGAATTCTGGTCGCTGCCGCTACGCGTGACCGGCGCGACGCTGGTGCCGCGGCCGGAGACCGAAACCATCGTGACCGCCGCGCTGCGCGCGCTCGATCGACGGGGGCCGCGTTCGCGAGCCTGGCGCATCGCCGATATCGGCACCGGCTCCGGCGCGATCACGCTGGCGCTCTTAAGCGAACTACCAAACGCCTTCGCCGTCGGCACCGACATCAGCGCGGCGGCGCTCGCGGTCGCCCGCGACAATGCGGGCTGTCTCCACATAAGTCGCGCCGTCTACGTCGTCTGTGACATGGCGTCCGCGCTGAGCGGTCCCTTTGATCTCATCATCTCGAATCCGCCTTATATCGCCACCGCAGATCTCGATCAGCTTGCACCCGAGGTGCGGCTGTTCGACCCGCGCGTCGCGCTCGACGGCGGCGCCGATGGGTTGCATTGGTATCGGGCGCTGGCGGCAATTGCGGCGCCACTCCTGGCGCGCGATGGCATCCTGGTGGTTGAGCTTGGAAAGGACCAGGCGGAACCGGTTGCAGCATTAATTGCCGCGGCGGGGCTTGCGCCGATGGCGCCACAACCCGATCTAAATGGGGTATCACGCGCTTTGATTGCAGAGAATGTTCGGTGCGAGCTATGACGTACAACATTACCGGGCTGGATTGCAGATCCGACCAATAGGCATGAGCAATAAAAAAGCACTTGGAATATCGGCCGGAACCGATTAGCTTGCGGCCCACGGAATCGCCCTTGAATAAGGGCGCCGCGTTGCCCTGAATGCCCGGAGCATAATTCTCCCAGAGGTTGGCAGCGCAGGTCAGGCAGAAAAAGCGAAGCTGAATAGCGAAAGCCGGATTGGACGGCATACAGGATCGCCAGATTCAGATCGTGCTCAGATCGTGACGCTTCATGGGTTCGGCCTGCACGCAATTGACGCGCGCGACGAAGAGTCTTGCCGATGCAGTGCGATTATCGAGCTCGTGACGTTGGGACTGGATTGGGACTGGGCTAGAGACCGGAAATTAAAGTGGAAAATTTCGCGCGGCGCGCAGCCGCACGATGGAATCTGGTGAACTCGAAGAGAATCGGCGGCAAAGGTGCCGTCGCAGTAAACGGGGGTCGGCGGAACAGCAAACCATGAGAAACGGTCAGAACAAACGTATGCGCGGTCGCAACCGCAAGGGTGGGCATCATCATCATCAAAATCCATTATCGCGAATGTACGAGTCCAATGGGCCGGACGTAAAAATTCGCGGTACGGCGTCCCATGTCGCCGAAAAGTACCTTCAGCTTGCCCGTGACGCGCAAAGCTCCGGGGACCCGATTGCAGCGGAAAATTATTATCAACACGCCGAGCACTATTTCCGCCTCATCGCTGCGGCGCAGGAGCAATTCCGGCAGAGTCAGCCCTATTACCAACAGCAGCCGCCCGGCGAGATGCGCGCGGCCGATGACAGTTACGACGATGGCGATGGTGAGCAACCCCATGTCGGCGGTGAGCCGTTCGCCCCGCGCGAGCCGCAGCCGTACTATCCGCGCGAGCAACATCACAATCAGCAGCCGCCGCCGCAACAGCATCAGCAGCAATTTCAGCCGCGGTCGCAGCATTCGGGTTCGGAAAACCAATCGGAAAACCAAGGCGACGTCGACCGCTTGCCATCGTTCATCACCGGCGCTCAGCCGCAGCATCAGCAGCCTCAGCACGGCAACAACGGGCCGCAGGGGCAAAACGGCCCGAACGGCTATGACGGACCGCAAGATCGCTTTCCGCTGCACCGGCGGCGCCGGCGGCATCGCGGCGGCGGACCGCGCGACCACTCCATGGATCATTCCGTCCGCGGCGACGATGACGGAACGCCGTCAGGCTCGCATTCCGACGAATAAGCACCGCGCACTGATATGAAAGAGAAACCGGCCGGGCACTCGCCCGGCCGCGCTGTTTTTGCGCCGCGTTGTTTTGTTCTCCCGCCTTACAGCCCGCGCGGCGCCTTGGCCAGGCGCGCCAAAAACCAGATCGGCACAACGATCACCGCGCCCAATAGGAAATAGCGCCACAGCCAGCGCACCGCATCGAATCCCATGTTCCAAATATGTTCGATGAGCCGCTCTACGGATTCGATAATATTCCAAGGATCAAGCCCGATGGCGGCGAGAATGACCCCGACCAGGATCGACAGCAGGACAAGCCGGCCGATCACCGCCAAGGGCGGACCGCCGAAAAAACGATAAATCAAGGGTTGGGACGTTCGCGAGTCCAGGGATTGAGTCATCGAAACCCTCTCGTGGCTCAGTTAGGCCTTCGTTGAGGCTATCGCAAGCGGCGCCAGCCGGGTTTAGCGCCGGCGCGCCGATGCATTGCCTGACATTGACCACTGGCGCTAAGTTGCGACCGCCCCCGCGCTATAGGGCATCCCGAGGACCTTTCATGGCCAAAGTCGAAGACCGCGCGCTCGCGCCGAATGCGAGCCTCAATGACGATATCGGCGAGGAAGGGCGGCTGCGCATGTACCGCATGCAGGTCGAAATTCGCGAGGCCGAGCAGCGCGCATTCGATCTGTTTCTGCAGAACCTGGTGAAGGGCACGAGCCATCTTTCGCTGGGCCAGGAAGCAGTCGCGGCCGGCTGCGCGGCGGCGATGAAGCCGGGCGACCTTTCGTTCTGCACCTATCGCGGTCACGCCCACAGCCTGGCCCGCGGCGTCCCGATCGAGAAGGTGCTGGGCGAGCTGATGCAGCGCGACAACGGATTGATGCGGGGTAAAGGCGGCTCGATGCATCTGACCTCGGTCGACCACGGCGTGATGGGCTC
>Ga0187816_10000082_pt1 | contig 23637 bp, 21 predicted proteins | sample NC_wetland_sal_i_16_FD_132960 | JGI IMG/M metagenome (GOLD analysis project Ga0187816, IMG submission 132960) | Wetland sediment microbial communities from Neuse River Estuary, North Carolina, USA - SO4_1 | ecosystem: Environmental > Aquatic > Freshwater > Wetlands > Sediment | place: USA... | reverse complement strand
TTTCGCAAAGTATAAAGGCCGCAAAGGGCAAAAGGGTTGTGGAAATAAGGGCTACTGAGGATTTGTCCGCGGTGCTAGGAGCATTCTCAGAATGGAACACTTCCACAACGACAACAGGCTTCACAGAAATTCTTTTCAAATAAATTTCAAACTACTCTTCTTGTTGTGATGAGCGTTGTGGATTGGTGGAAAAGCTACGGGAATGAAATCCTGATTGGGTTTTTGCGTAGTGGTGTCCGGTGAATTTTTGTGCGGTCCTTTGGAAAACTGCAGGATTTTTTGGTGACGAGTCTTTGGCGCGCAATCCTTCAACAAACCATCCGCATCATTCCCACGTGATGTACACAACTTCTCCACATCCATTTTCCGTGACAAATTCTCGAAAACGGCATCCAAAAAGATGTGATCAAAAATGAATTTCCACAAGATGAGCACTCTTCAGGAAGTGCGAATACGAAGAGAATTAAATACAGTAAGGAGTTGAAGAAATCATGTCCACAGTTCTTGTAACAGGTGCGAGTCGAGGTCTGGGTCTGGAGTTCGCCAGGCAATACGCCGCGGATGGCTGGGAGGTGTTGGCAACAGCGCGCGATCCGAAGAAGAGCAGAGAACTCCAGGAGTTGGCGCGGAAATATCCGAGGGTTCAGCCGCACCCGCTAAATGTTGTGGATGAAAAATCTGTGCAGGGTTTGGCCGATGAGTTAGATGGCAGGCCGATTGACGTGCTGATTCTCAACGCTGGGATCTATCCGCGCGAGGGACAGAAGATTGGAGAGATTGACTTCGATGGTTGGCGCTCAGCCTTTGAGACGAATGTTCTTGGCCCCGTGCGCTTGGCAGAAGCGCTGCTAGCGAATATGGCGGCGGGTAACCGTAAACAAATTGCCGCGCTTAGCAGCAGTATGGCGTCTTTGCGGGCCGTCCAAGGTAGCTCTGTGGCACAGGCCGGCACATCGTACCAATACCGCAGCAGCAAGACAGCGCTGAACATGGCCATGTCTATCCTGGCAAAAGAACTGGAGCCGCGCGGAATCAGCGTGGTTCTGCTCGATCCGGGATGGGTGAAGACGGATATGGGCGGGCCACACGCGCAACTCACTCCGGAGCAAAGCATCCGTGGCATGCGACAAGTCCTTGCCGGTAATCCAAAGGAAATTGCCGGAAAGTTTCTGGGGCACGATGGCAAAGAGCGCGCTTGGTAGCGCCAAACAAAATAAACCCGCGGAACCGTCCGCGGGTCTCGAGAACAAATAAGGAGATAAAGGCGAATTACTGCAGGGCGTCCATCAAGCGCGTGATGGTGCGATTCAACTCCTTGTCGGAGCGACGCAATTCCTCGATCTTGTTGATGGAGTGCAGGACGGTGGTATGGTGCTTGCCGCCGAACTGGCGTCCGATTTCTGGAAGCGACGCCGTAGTGAGTTGCTTGACGATGTACATGGCCACCTGGCGCGGGAAGGCAATGGCGCGGGTGTTACTGCGAATCTTCAAGTCCTGCTCGCGCAAATTGAAGTGCTCGCTAACACGCTTCTGGATGAGATCGATGGTGACGCGCTTTTCCTGAGAAGCAATGATGTTGCGAAGCACCTGTTGGGCGGTTGTCAGGGAAACTGCAGTGCCTGTGAGAGAGGCATAGGCCATCAGCCGGGTCAAAGCACCTTCGAGCTCACGCACGTTGGATTTAATGGCGCGAGCAATGTATTCGGCTACTTCATCAGGGAGATGGAAGCGTTCATTTTCCGCTTTTTTCTGGAGAATGGCGATCTTGGTTTCTAGATCGGGCGGCTGGATATCGGCGATTAGTCCCCACTCGAAACGGGAACGAAGACGCTCTTCGATGGAATTGATGTCCTTCGGAAGGCAGTCCGAGGAGATGACAATCTGCTTCTGTTGCTCATAAAGAGCATTGAAAGTGTGAAAGAACTCTTCCTGGGTGCGTTCCTTGCCGGCGATGAACTGGATGTCGTCAACGAGCAGGACGTCCACGGTGTGGAAGCGATCGCGGAAACTGATCATGCGGTCGAAGCGCAGCGAGTTGATAACTTCAATGGTGAACTTTTCGGCGCTGACGTAGCTGAGACGCATGGCCGGATTGCGTTTCTTAATGGTGTGCCCGATGGCATGCATCAAGTGCGTCTTGCCCATACCCACGCCGCCATAAAGAAAAAGCGGGTTGTAGGCTTTGGAGGGCTGCTCTGCCACGGCCCGGGAAGCAGCGTGAGCAAACTCATTGGACTTGCCGACGACGAAGGTGTCGAAGGTATACCGCAAGTTGAGCTGATGATCGCTGCTTTCGAAATCGAGTTTGGATTGCTTGGCACCCGCAGTGACAGGGGCGGCCGCGACGGGCTCTTCCTCGGTGCAGAGGTACTGTACCTTAGTGTTAGGAGTGCCCATCTGGTGGAAGACGGCCTTGATGATTTCGCCGTAGGTGCGGGTGAGGACCTGACGGAAGACAGCGCTGGGGATCTGGATGAAGAGAGTGTCAGCCTCCTGCCGGCTCAGCCGCGTGGGCTGGAACCAGGTGGAATAGGTGTTAATGCTGACCCGGGACTTAATGAGATCAAGGAACTTGTCCCAGACATTAAGAGTTTCGCGCTCGCGCCCAACTTGAGTAGCAGTCGTCATCGTCATCTAGGAAGCCAAACAACACTGTATTTCCACAGGTGTGAATAACCTGTGGAAAGGTATCTATAGCCCTAAAGCATCACGCCTTGGAGTTCTTGCCCGCGCAGGAACGAATGTTTTGTGCCCCTGTGGTTCCGCGCGGCCCGTTCAGATTTGCAGGACCACGTACCACCGCTTCAAAACTGGATGAATTCTCGCGCACTGTCCGCAACGGAGCAAGCGAAAAGTGTGCGAGGGCCAGTACCAACGTTCACATGCCATTCACAACTTTTCCACAAGCACAGAAAATGTGCAAGTACCGGAAAAAATGCAGAGATTACAAAGGAATTTGAACGAATTGAAATGCGCGCGCGCGGGGAATGCACCGAAATAGTGCAACCGAGGCTGAGGAAAACTTTGGAAATTTTCTAATGTTTTCGGTCTGGCCGCAGAAATTCAAAGACACCCACGGGGTCAGCGCCGATCAAAAGACGTTCTTCTTCGACCAGGATGACCGTTGCTTCAAGCCTCGATCCATTGGGCGTGTAGATCTGATATTCGGACCGGCGGATGCCGTCCTTGTCAAAATGTACCAAGGTGTTGTGCAAACCCATCCAAACGTCGCCGTCGACGGGGTCCACGCCAAACGCGGTGAGGATCGGGCGAATGGATATCGGATCGGAGCGCGCTTCTTCCCGGTCGATGGCTTTGCGGGCGGCCTGGGCTTCGGGGAAGGCGTCAAGGCCGGTAAACTCGAAGTCCAAGCTGGCGTTGCCGTTGCCGTCAAACTGGCGGACGAGTGGCTCGGGCATGTAGGTGAAGCCGTAATAGATGCGGCCCTGAGGATCGGAGATGATGCGCCCTGAGTTCAGATAGCGGTCGAGCTCAGGGCGAGTGGAGAGCGGTTCCGGATCGCCAAATTCCCGGAGAACCTTCCCGTTGGGGCCGTAGACGGTGACCAAGTGAGATTGCTGGAGTGTGGTAACCGCAACTTCCCCGCCGGGGAGAGCCGCCAAAGAGGTGAGCGAATCCACGGGAAAGGAGCTGAGTTGCTTCCCATCGGAGGAGAAGATGGTGACGAGGTTGTAGCCGCGATCGGCAACGTACACATTGCCCTGGGCGTCGACATCACAATCTTCACCAAAGGCGATGGGGGAGCGGCCAGCCTTGTTGGTGACGGTAGGCTGCGGGGCAGCCCCGATGACGGACAGTTGCTTCCCCTTGGGGTCGAAGATGGTGATGCCGCCGGCAGGAGAGGAAAGGACGTAATAGTTGCCGTTGGCGGCATGCCGGACCGCTCGAAGACCGGGGCCAATGCTCGGGAAAACACGGCGGCTGGCCATCAACTGGTCATCGATCTCCGAGGCGCCGGCCCAAAGCACGCCTGCGAGGCATGGAAGTGCCGCCGCCACCGCCCAAATTCTGAATGTTTTACGCATGGTCTTTCAGATTACCTATGGAATCCAGCAGTTGCTTGAAGGTTTGGCAAGTTTGTCCTGCTCGATAATCAATCACAACCGCGACGCATGATGTGCACTCTGACTCACGGCAATTTTCGGAGCAAATATCTAGCCGGCCACAGGCATTAGTCGCTGCGAAGGCGAAGACGCGCGATGGAATGGGCGCGGAGACGGCCTGCGCGGTTGCGCGGGCCGGCATCGTCGGTTTCGATGAGGACGGCGTTCATCTGGACGTCCCCGGTGGCAACCTCAAAGCGAGCGGGCAGTCCATCGATGAATTTTTTGATGATCGTGGTGCGCTCCATGCCGATGATGCCTTCGTGAGGGCCGGTCATCCCAACGTCTGTGATGTAGGCCGTGCCCTCGGGGAGGACACGTTCATCGGCGGTGGTAACGTGTGTGTGGGTTCCAACGACGGCGGTGACGCGCCCATCGAGATACCAGCCGAAAGCGATTTTTTCACTGGTAGTTTCGGCGTGAATGTCCACGAGAACGAAAACAACATCTGGGGGAAGCTTGGCGAGTTCGCTGTCGGCTTTCTTGAAGGGGTCCTCGTTGGGGGCCAGGAAAACACGGCCCTGGAGATTCAAGACGGCGTATTTCACGCCGTTCTTCGCGGTGCCGACGTAGACGCCGGAGCCTGGATTGCTCTCGGCGAAGTTGGCGGGGCGAAGAAGGCGGGGCTCGTGGGGTATGTATTCGTAAATTTCCTTGCGGTCCCAGCTGTGGTTGCCGCCGGTGAGGACCTCGATTCCGGTATTGAACAGATCCTCGGCGATACGAGGGGTAATGCCGAAGCCCGAGGCGGAGTTTTCGCCGTTGGCAATGACGAGATCGATGTGTTGGTGTTCGACGAGGTCGGCGAGGCGGTCGCGAACGATTTGCCGGCCCGGGGAGCCAACGATGTCACCGATAAAGAGTACGCGCATGGGGTAAGTTATTAGTCCTCAGTTCTAAGTCTTCCGGTTCGGAAGTACAAGCGTGCGCTGGCACGCCCCAGGCCGTCCCTTGGCCCTGATGGCGGCTGCACTGCGCAAGTCTCGGCCGTCCCGCCGAAAGCAACTCCAAGCGTTTGATTCGCCCTTCTCTACTGAAAACTGAGGACTGACGACCAAAAACTGAAAAGGAGCGGACTGCTCAGCCGTGGGAAGCTAGGCCGTGAACCTCTGAAATAGGTGGGCACCACGAGCCAACCATTAGGCTTTCCTGCCCCGGCCGCGAGTCCGATGAGAACTCGCCGACGGGACAGGCCGTGCACACAAGCTGACTAACCGCAGCACCCCAGAGATTCGTTACGGTTCAAACGGCTTTCGCGTCCTCACCTGCTTCGAAGTACCGCTCCACCCGGTATTATCCTCCCAGTCCGGCTTGGCGTCCAACGGGTGCCGGTTTGGAGGGTGTAAGGTTTAGCTGCCCGACAGAGCGGGCCGAGAGTAGAATGGCCCACGCAGATAAGAGGTGGCCCTATGGCAAAGAGACGGTTTATCCCTTCTTTTCTTACGATTGGTTTCCTGCCGGTTCTGCTGTTTTCCGCAACTCCTGCCCACGGTCAGGCGTCTGGCGCCACGCAAGAACACTTGGGTAAGGTGAACTTTCCCACCAGTTGTTCAGTGGAAGTGCAGCCGGGGATCGAGAAGGGTGTGGCGCTTCTGCACTCGTTTCAATACACAGAGGCGCAGCAGACGTTTGCCGAGGTGGCAACGCGCGACCCGAAGTGCGCGATGGCCCACTGGGGCAAAGCCATGGCGCTCTATCAACAACTGTGGGACTTTCCGGATGAGAAGAAGCTCAAGCAAGGCCACGAGGAGATTGAACAGGCCGAGAAATTGGAAGCGCAAAGCCCTCGGGAGAAAGGATTCCTGAGCGCCGCCGCTGCCTTCTATCAGGAGAATTCCAAGTTGAGCCACACCGAGCGCACCAAGGCTTACTCGGCAGCGCTGGAAAAAGTGCACACGCAATTTCCGGACGACGTGGAGGTCGGCGCGCTCTACGCATTGTCGCTGGTGGTGCTGGCGGAGGAGGATGTCGATAGCCTGGAGAACCAAAAGAAAGCCATCGCCATACTGGATCCGTTCTTCCAGAAGTATCCGGATCACCCGGGAGTGGCTCACTACCTGATTCATGCAGCGGACCGGCCGGAACTCGCGCCGGAAGGACTGGCGGCGGCTCGCCGGTATGCCGCCATCGCGCCAGACTCCCCGCACGCACTGCACATGCCTTCGCACATTTTTGTGCGTTTGGGACTTTGGCAAGACTCCATCACGTCGAATATCGCCTCCAGCGCTTCTGCCGCGCGCGCCGCGGAAATGCACAAAGCGGAATCGCACTACCAAACGCATGCGATGGATTACTTGAGCTACTCCTATCTACAGAGCGGCCAGGAGGCAAAGGCGCGAGAAGTGATCGAACACATGGATCACGTTGTGGGAGCGAGCGAAGAGGATAAAGCGAGTCACCGCGCTTATCTGGCAGCAGGCACAGCGCTGGAGCTTCACCGGTGGAACGAAGCGGCCAGTCTGTCGATCCCTGCGGTTCGCGCGGACCAACAGGACGCCACACACTGGGCGCGGGCGATTGGGGCGGCGCGCGGTGGAGACGTCGCGGCAGCGGAATCGGCGGTGAAGGAACTGACGAAGAGCGTCCAAGAGCGCGAAAATCGCGCGCGAAAGGACGGCTACGAGGTTTCCACGGAGAAAGCCACCGACCTTCGAGAGGCGAAAGCGTGGCTTGCGTTTGCGCAAGGAAAAACGGATCAGGCGTTGCAGGAACTACGCGCCGCTGTTGTCCATCAAGAGAAAAATGGCGGTGAATCCGTCGTGATTCCCGCGCGCGAGATGCTGGCAGACATGCTCATGGAGCTGAAGCGGCCTTCCGATGCGCTGGCCGAGTACAAGGTCGTGCTCAAGAATGCCCCGAATCGGTTTGACGCGCTGCTGGGAGGGGGACGCGCGGCGCAAGCCTCCGGCGATACGAGCGACGCGCAATCGTTCTACGCCAAACTCACGCAAGTGTGTCCGGCAGGCGCCGACCGGCCGGAACTGGCGGAGGCAAAGACGGTTTTGGCGCAGAAGTAAACCGCGAGCGATTGCGATTCGGTGGATCAGCCGAAATATTGGAAGTTCTTCCAGAGCTCCGGCCAACTTTTTTTGAGGTTGCGGCAAACGTAGATGTCGGGATGGTCCTCAGTTTCTTCGTTGGGGACACCGTAGCGATTCCCGGTGTGGCCGGCCAATTCGCAGGAAGCAAAATTTTCCTGCAGGAATTTGCGCGAGAGGCCAATGACGATCAGGGTCTGCGGAGGCGGATCGCCGTAACCGCGCTGCCAGAAGGAATTGATGCCGCTGATGGCAGCGGGCAGACCGTATTTTTCGCCGTAAAGATCGATGGCACCGGCCTCGCCGTAGTTGCCGGCCAAAATGCCGAGATGAGCGCGGTCTTCAGGTGGAAGCTTGTCGCGAATCTGCGCGACGGTTTCGACGAGTTCGGGCCAGCCGAGTTCTTCGCGGAAATCGCCCTGGATCTTGCTGGAGACTTTCCACCAGGCGGAATTGATGGGCGCGGTGGGGAGCGCCACCGCCATCACGATGAGAATATCCACCACCAAAGCGGCCCAGACAAGTGCGCGCAGCGAAATCGCCCAGCCACGGCGCAAAGTCGCCAGCCACTGTTCGCCCCAGACACTGCCCGCGGCATAGAGCATGGGATAAGCGGCGGCAAGATAGTAGGCGCGGCCTTTGGCGATGATGAAAAGGAGCAACGGCACGAAATACATCCAGCCGAGCACGCGAAAACGTTTTCCCTTTGGTGAGAGCAGATAGAAATAAAGCCCGCCCAGCCAAATGGGAAAGGCAAGCAGCGTGAGGTTCAACTGAGCGGGAAGGAAATTCTTCGTGCGGCCGATGCGGATGTCGCGGGCGTGGATATGCTTGAGAAAGTCCAATGAAATGAAGTGGTGCTGCGCCTGCCAAAGCAGATTGGGCAGAAAAACCAGGAGAGAAAGGGCGGCACCGAACCAGAGCCATTTGGACTTGAGGTAACGGCGCGCATCGGTGAGTAGGACGCCGACCACGATCCCCAGCACGAGGAAGCCCATGGTGTACTTGGTCTGCATGCCGAGGCCTATGGAGGCGCCGATGGCGAGCCACCAGCGCGGGTCATCGTTCTTGAGCAGGCGAACAACGAAATAGGCGGTGAGGACCCAGAAAAAGTAGTCGAACGAGACGTACTGCATGAGCGCGCCGCCAGCGAGGCAGAAAGGAATCGCGGCAAAGGCGGCGACAAGTTGCGCGCCACGCTTGCCGCCGAGTTCCTTGGCCATAAGGCCGGTGAGGACGACAGCTGCGGCTTGGACGAGCGCGGCGAAGAAACGAAAGCCGACGAGGGAGGTGCCAAATAGGAGCAATGAAAGGCGGCCGAAGAACGGAGTGATGGGAGGATAGGCCACATAGCCCCAGTCGAGATGGCGAGCGTCGTCGAGAGTGGCGAGTTCGTCGCGGTGGAACCCGTAGTGGCGGCCGGTGATGAGATGAATGACGATAGTGGCGAGGGCGATGAGGAGGAGGAGAACGAAATCACTGGACCAGAACGATCCGCGAGGGGCGAGTGAATTCGATTCCGTCGAGCGCGTTTCTGGATCCACGCTGAGAGCCTCCGGTGCGATGGAGAAAAGATGATAGCAGTATGACGGCGCACAGACACAACGGTCACCCTGGAACTGGAGAGGCGGCAACACCGGCTACGGGTTCTCCGTTACAATGGCACGGAATCGCGAGGAGAGACATTTCATGAATTATCGGCGGTTTGGGCGAATGGGTTGGAAGGTGAGTGAGATTGGGTATGGGATGTGGGGGCTGGCGGGGTGGAGCGGTTCGGACGAGGCGGAAACCCTGCAGTCACTGCATCGCGCGGTGGAGTTAGGGTGCAATTTTTTCGATACGGCATGGGCTTATGGAGATGGAAAGAGCGAGCAAATTCTGTCGAAAATCTTGCGGGAGCACAAAAATGATTCGGCGGCCGGCGGGCCGGACAAGCATTTGTATGTGGCGACCAAGATTCCTCCCAAGAACCGGCGCTGGCCGAGTACTCGCACATTCACCTTGGATGATTGCTATCCCCCGGATTACGTCGAGGAGTACATTGAGAAAAGCCTGAAGAATCTGGGAGTGGACACGATCGATTTGATGCAATTCCACACTTGGGAAGACCGCTGGCTGAACGATGAGCGGCTGCCGCGAGCGATTGAAAGGATGAAAAAAAGCGGGAAGGTGCGCGCGTTTGGGCCGAGCATCAACCGCTGGGAGCCGTCGAACGGGATTCGCGCGGTGCTGGAAGGACACGCGGACGCGGTGCAAGTGATTTACAACATTTTTGACCAGAATCCAGAGGATGCGCTCTTTCCGATTTGCCGGATGAAGGAAGCGGCGGTGATCGCGCGCGTGCCGTTTGATGAAGGGACGTTGACGGGGATGCTGACGCTCAATTCGAAGTGGCCGGCCGGTGATTGGCGGAACTCCTATTTCGTTTCGGAAAATTTGAAGTCGAGCGTGGCGCATGCGGAGACCCTTCGGCCAGTGGTTCCGGCGGGCAGCACGATGGCAGAGACGGCGTTGCGGTTCATCTTAAGCAATGCTGATGTGAGCACGACGATCCCAGGGATGCGCAAGCTGAAGAATGTGGAAGCAAATTGCGCGGCGAGTGTGGCCGGGCCGCTTCCGGCGGAACTGCGCAAGAAGCTGCGCGAGCATCGCTGGGATCGCAACCCCACTTCGTGGTCGCAGTAGGAAAGGTTTCAGTAATCAGTTTTCAGTTGTCAGTAGGGAAAGAAGGAAGAAAGATCAGGAAGGCAATGGAGTCATCGAGCACCGCACATGAGCCAAATTGTTAAGGTGGAAATCTACGGGCAAACCTACACGCTTCGCGGCGAACTGGATGAAGCCTACGTTCAAGAGCTTGCGGCTTACGTGGACGAGAAAATGCGGCTCATCACGGGCACAACCTCCACCGTGGACACGCAAAAAGCCGCGGTCCTGGCGGCACTTGCCGTGGCTGACGAACTGCACACGCTGCGCAAGGAAAGAGGAGAACGCCAGGATCTGCTAAGGGAGCAGGCCGAGCGCTGCCTGACGCTCGTGGAGAAAGCGCTGAAGCAGGCGGAATAGTGTGTGATTGCTCGCGGATGGATGATTACTTGCCCGGGATCGGGAAAACCTCACCCCTCAAAGGGGTGAGCTACAAATGCTTTTTCAACTTGCGCGTAGAGTGGCGGCTAGAGTTTTTTCTAGCGCGGTGACTATGCGGGTGGAAAAATCGTTGATTTGCGCGTCGGTAAACGTGGATTCCCTGCTCTGAAATGTGACGCGCACGAGCAGCGAGTATTTTCCTGCTGGAACATTCTTGCCGCGGAAGAGGTCGGCAGCTTCCACCGAACTAATCTCCGGAATACGCAACGATTCAATAGTTTTAGCGACTTCCGCGAAGGTCACGCCGTCCGCGAGGAAGAGAGAGAAATCGCGCTCCACACCAGGGAAGCGCGGCAGCGGCTCGTAGCGACGGTTGTTCTTCACGCCGTAATACATGCAATAGAGCGGGCCGAGAGCAATTTCCGCGAGATAGACATCCTGCCGAAATTTGAGCTTGTCAGCAACGCGCTTCAAAAGCTGGCCGGCGGCGCCGAGAGGTTGATTCCCTTCTTTGCCGAGATAAATCGTGCCGCGCTTGGCGGCGTTTAACCAGTCAGGGCCGCCGTCTTCCCAGCGCAGGCCGCCGGAGAGCGCGCCGACGGCGTCAAGATCGCCCTTGAGATCGCCAAAGTTGTACTCGCGGGGAGAATCGTAGAGACCTTGGGCGCGCGCAGTACCGGTAGCGCCGATGGTGAGAACCCGAGTTTCGATGGACTTGCCGTTGACGAAGCGATAGTGGTGGCCAATTTCAAAGAGACGCACGTTGCGCTGGCCGTGATTGAGATTCCACTCGATCGCGGAGGCCATGGTGACCGTGCCGGTGGATTTCAGGACGCCGGCTTCCTCGCTGAGAGGGTTGGCGAGCTTCGCGGGAACTGCGCCTGCGGGTCGGAAGAGTTCGTTGCGTTCTTCGGAGACGTGCGGGATGGTGAGAATTTCGTGGTAGCCGAGGCCGACCAGGCGCTCGCGCAAACGAGTTTCGGCTTCCTGGTGGGGAAGGCGAGCTGCGCCGATGCGCGCAGCGGGCAATCGCGGAGGAAATTTGTCCAGACCGTAGACGCGCGCCACTTCCTCAACGAGATCGATCTCACGCTCGATGTCTCCGCGCCAGGAGGGTTGCGTGCATTCCCAAGCCGCGAGGAGAGAATTCGCTGAGCCGCGGTTGTGATCGACGCGGACAGGAGAAAAGCCAAGCGCGGAAAGAATGGCTTCGAGATCTTTGTCAGGGACGTCCGCGCCCATGACACGAAGAAACTCAGCGCGGGTAAGGCTGATTTTCTTCGCGGCGCGCTTGCCCGGGTAGACATCGACCACGCCTGAGAGCAGTTCCCCGCCGGCAAGCTGCAGAATCAGTTCGGCGGCGCGGCGGGAAGCAAGTTCAGCCATTTCTGGATCGGCACCACGGCCAAAACGCGTGCTGGCTTCGGTATGAAGCTTCAGGAAACGCGCAGCGCGGCGAATCGAGACGGGATCGAACCAGGCGCACTCAATCAGGACATTCTTTGTTGAGAAAGAGATTTCGGTTTCGGCGCCACCCATGATGCCGCCGATGCCGACGGCGCGCGAACCGTCTCCGTCGCAGACCATGCAGATGTTCGGATCGAGGACGCGGTCGATACCATCGAGGGTTTTGATTTTTTCGTTTGGCGTGGCGCGGCGGACGACGATGCTGTGATTGCGAACGAGATCATAATCAAACGTGTGCAAAGGATGGCCCAACTCCAGCATGACGTAGTTCGAGATGTCGACGACGTTGTTGATGCTGGCCGTGCCGGTGGCTTCCAATCGGTCTCTCAGCCAGGCGGGCGAGGGCTGAATCTTCACACCACGAATCACGCGCGCGGTGAACCGGCCGGAGAGATCAGGCGCCTCGATTTTGACGTTGACGGCGTCGCTGGCCTTTGCAGAGCTGCTTTCCGCGGGCTTTGCCGTGACGGTTTTAAGTGGAAGGCGGTAAATCGCGCCAATCTCACGCGCGATGCCGAGCACGCCGAGGCAATCGGGACGATTCGAAGTCACCTCCGCATCGATGACGGCGTCGTGTGCGCCATTCTCGATGCCGGCGACATTGGTGCCGGCGAGGGCAAGACGTGAAGCAATCTCTTCGGCAGAAGCGGTGACGTCCACGAACTCTTTTAGCCAGTTGTACGCAACTTTCATCCCAAGTTCCTCAGCGCTTCCAGTTGTCCAAGATAGATTTGTGTGGTGTAAGTCATGCGCACGCGGCCATTCACCTGGTTGGCGTCAAAAAGCTTTTTCAGTGCATCCATCATGGGCGTGTAGTTGGCATGGCCCTCCTGCGGTGCATAGGAACTGCTCCGGAGGCGCCCTGAAAGACCGTCGAAATCGAATTCCTGAAAATTGGGGAGTTCTCGCGAACGGAATTTGCTGGCGCCGAAGAAGCTTTGCATGATAGGAGCCTCGGGATATGCCTCTTTCACTCGAGCGTAATCGGTGCCGTAGCGAACGAGCAGGTCTTCATATTCGCGGCCAAAGCGCGACTCGGAAGTGCGGCGTTCGTTCCAGGCGACCACGACGAAGCCGCCCGGTTTGAGAATGCGCAGGAATTCGCGGCGGGCCGCAGCGGGATCGAACCAGTGGAAGGCCTGGCCTGCCGTGACGAAGTCAACCGGGGCATCGCCAAGCATCGTTGCTTCCGCGGAGCCATTGATGCTGATGAAGTTCGGATAGTTGCGTAGGAATTCCTCGCCGCCCGCGCGCATTTCAGCATTCGGTTCGACGCCATAGACAAGATTGCCGTGATCAAGGAATAGCTTGCTCAGCAGGCCGGTGCCAGAGCCGATATCCGCGACGACATGACGGGAGCGCAGGCCACATTCCTTGGCAAGCAAATCCCAGAGAGTAGAAGGGTAACCCGGGCGATAGCGGATGTAATCCGTCACGCGATTCGAAAAACGCTGTTTGGCATCAGCAAAAGTCATTGAAAGTTATCAGTAATCAGTTTTCAGTCATCAGAAAAAGCTGCTCGAACTCGCGAACGATTGGGGCTCTCCACGCTCATGGAAATTGGCGCAGGAAGCGCACGTCGTTCTGAAAAAAGACCTGGATGTCGTCGATGCCGTACTTGAGCATGGCCAGGCGGTCGATGCCGATGCCGAAGGCAAAGCCGCTGACCTTTTTCGGATCGTAATTGACGAAGCCGTAGACGGCGGGGTCGACCATGCCCGCGCCAAAGAGCTCGATCCAGCCGGCGCCCTTGCACTTGCCACAGGTGCCGCCCGACTTGGCGGTGCCCGTGCCGCCACAGAAGATGCACGAGGCGTCGAATTCCACGGACGGCTCGGTGAACGGGAAATAGCTGGGACGGAAACGCGTCTTGACGCTTTCGCCGAAGAATTGCTTAACGAAGTAATCGATCGTGCCGGTGAAATCGCAGAACGTAATGTCCGAATCGACGGCCAGGCCTTCGATCTGGTGAAACATGAAGGAATGCGTGGCGTCGGGATTGTCGCGGCGATAGACCTTGCCTGGAACGATGACACGCACGGGCGGCTGGCGCTTCTCCATGGTGTGGATTTGCACGGGCGAAGTGTGCGTGCGGAGAAGGAGCGGACCAGGGGCGCCCTTGGGCAATTCAAGGTAAAACGTGTCCATGTCATCGCGGACAGGATGATATTCGGGGATATTCAGTGCCTCGAAATTGTAATAGGGCGTTTCGATTTCCGGACCCTCGACAACGGAGAAGCCTATGGAGAAGAAGATATCCTCGATTTCCTGAAAGACCTGACGGATGAGATGCAGGGAGCCGATCGGGCGGATGACGCCGGGGAGAGAAAGGTCGATCTTGTCCTGGGCAGCAGCCAGCTGCTCGGACGTTTTTTCGGCTGCAAGACGAAATGATTCCAAACTGCTCTCGACGTGACGTTTCAGTTCGTTGAGGGATTGGCCGACGATCGGCTTCAACGCAGGTGGCGCGGGTTTCAGCCAGTTTTCGGTGATTAACGTGAGAACGCCAGACTTTCTGCCGAGCCAGGCATTCTTCATCAGGACGTAATTCGTATCATCAGGGACTTTAGCTGCGAGTTGGTCGTCGAAGCGAACTTCTTCGCGCGCGAAGAGTTCTGTGACTGCGACAGGGTCATTGGCTCCGATCGCAGCGAGAGTCTTTTCAGTTGGGTTGTCAACGGTAGGCATGTTCGCAAAATAGATTACACCGTGTGGGCACCATATATCGTGCCCACACGGAAAGAATTGGACGCCGCGAGAAAGTCGGGTCGCAACCCGCGGAAGAGAGATTCCTCACTTCGCAGACTCCGTTCGGAATGACAGAGTGCCCTGCTATGCCTTTTTGGCGGCGGGCTTGGGCGCGAAGGCCTTGGCCTTTTCCGCAAGCTGCGCGAACCCCGCGGCGTCTCGCACGGCAATGTCCGCCAGCACCTTGCGATCGACCGCGATGCCGGCAGCCTTCAAGCCGTGAATGAGCTGGCCGTAGGTCAAGCCATTCAGGCGAGCAGCGGCGCCGACACGCTGAATCCACAAGCGGCGATACTGGCGCTTCTTCACGCGGCGATCGCGCTTGGAATAGCGATCCGCGCGATTAGCGGCTTCCTGAGCGGATTGGTACAGCTTGCTCTTGGTGAGGAAGAAACCTTTGGTCCTCTTGAGATACTTCTTGCGCCGAGCCCGGCGCTTCGTGCTGCGTTTTACGCGTGGCATGGGTTTTCTCCTTTATTCCTGCCGTAGCGCGGGCTGTTGTCAGGTGAGGATTCTCGCCGGTGGGGAGAGAAACCCTCAGGCCTGAAGGCCTGAACTACAGATTGATTGGGAAACGAAACAGGTTGCGCAGAAACGCGAGAAAGCGCTTCCAGCAACGGGTTTGTTTCCGATGTGATTTGTTGCAGCGCCTTGCGGCGTGGCAGCACGAAGCCGCCTTCTACAACTAGCCGGGCCTAACCCCAGCTTGATTGCCCCGCGAGTGGGGCGAAACGGCCGGCAGGCACCCGTGTAGCGCTGCCTGGCACGTTTTGCGGAAGGATGTTCCGCACTTCTTGCAAGGGTGTACCGAGATTCACCCTTACAAAATCCGAAAACTCAGGCTCCGTAAGGAAGCATCTGCTTCACCGCGGCGACGTCCCGCGGGCTCACCTGAGTGAGCTTCTTCAGCTTGCGCATGCGCTTGGCCGCCTTGGTGCCGAGCAGGTGGCGTTTGCCGGAATGCATCCGCAGGATCTTGCCATTGGCAGTGATTTTGAAACGCTTCCTGGCGCCGCGATGCGTCTTCAGCTTCTTTTTTGGTTTCAGCGAATTGCGTGGCATTGCTTTGAATCCTCTCCCTACAGGCCGGCCCAGCCAGCCCTGAAAATTTCCCGTCGAATTACGCGTTCGGCTGCGCCGAGGATGTCGACCGTGCCGGAGCGCCTGTGCCTTTTTTCGGGGCCAGAAGCGCGACGAGAACGTTACCTTCCATCCGGGGCATGGTTTCGATCTGACAGTGCTCGCCGATCTCGCCGAGGAGCCGGTTCATCTTGGCACGTCCCACTTCCTGATGGGCCATTTCGCGGCCGCGATGAAAAATCATGGCGCGAACTTTGTGGCCATCCCCGAGGAACCGGATGATCTGATTCTTGCGAACCTGATAATCGTGTTCGGCAGTAGCGGGGCGAAACTTCACTTCCTTCAACTGCGAGCCACGGCTGCTCTTGCGCTGCTCGTGGGCCTTTTTATTCAACTGATACTGGTATTTACCGTAGTCGGTGATCTTGCAAACTGGCGGGTCTGCCGTTGGCGAAATCTCCACGAGATCCAGTCCACGGTCACGGGCCAAGCGAAGAGCCTCAAACGGCTGCATGACACCCAACTGCCCGCCATCCTCGTCAATCACCCGAACTTCCCGAGCACGTATCCGCTCGTTGATCCGGGTACGGTCGGCCTGCCGGAAATTCCGCTCAGCGATAAATCCCCCTAAGAAAAAAAGGCACCCGGCGAACCGGGTCACACCCCGTTTTGACTGCTAACCCTAGCTGCTTCCGCAGCATGGGTTAGAACTTGAAGTATAGCACGCAGCGGGCGGAGGGTGACAAGAAGGATAGGGACTCAGCTTATGGCGCGCGAGTCGATTTCCTGCTGTAGCGCGGCGATAAGATCACTGAGAGGACGCGGGCCAAGGTCGCCCTTGCTGCGATGGCGGACGCTAACGGTGCCGGCTTCGGCTTCCTTGGGGCCGACGACTAGCATGTACGGGATTTTCTGCATCTGGGCATCGCGGATTTTTGCGGGCAACTTCTCGTTGCGGTCGTCCAGATGCACGCGGATGCCGTGGTTTTTCAGCGTCTCGTGGATGTGTTTTGCGTAGTCCTGAACTTTTTCGCTGACCGGGCAAATTTCGACTTGCGTGGGCGCGAGCCATAGCGGAAATGCGCCGGCGTAATGTTCGATCAAAATGCCAAAGAAGCGCTCAACGGAGCCGAGGAGCGCGCGGTGAACCATCAGCGGCTGGTGGCGCGCGCCGTCGTCGCCGACAAATTCGAGACCGAAACGCGCGGGTAGATTGAAATCGAACTGCACGGTGGTAAGCTGCCAGGGACGCCCGATAGCATCGATGAGCTTGATATCGATCTTTGGGCCGTAGAACGCGGCTTCGCCTTCCATCTTTTTATACGGAATGTTCATGCGGGACATCGTGCTGGCGAGTGCATTCGTGGCGCGATGCCAGTCTTCGGGCTTGCCGGCGTAATTTTCGGGATGTTTGGGATCCCAGTCGGAAAGCTCCACCTCGAATTGGTCGAAGCCAAAATTCTTCATAACGGCGAAGGCGAAATCGACGCAGGCTTCCACTTCGGATTCGATCTGCTCCGGGGTGCAGAAGATGTGGGCATCGTCCTGGGTGAAGCCGCGCACGCGTAGAAGACCATGGAGAACGCCGCTGCGCTCGTAGCGATAGACCGTGCCTAGTTCCGCGAGCCGGACTGGGAGATCGCGGTAACTGCGCAGCTTCGATTTGTAGATCAAAATGTGGCCCGGGCAGTTCATGGGCTTGAGCTGGTAATCGGCCTTTTCGACTTCGACGGCGCCGAACATGTTTTCCTTGTAGAAGTTGGCGTGGCCCGAAGTTTTCCAAAGATCGAAGCGCATGATGTGGGGCGTGAAGACGAGGTCATAGCCACGCTTCAAGAGTTCCTCGCGCAGCCAATTCTCGATCAGGGTACGAATCAATCCGCCTTTGGGGTGCCAGAAAATCAGACCGGGGCCGGCTTCTTCCTGAATGCTGAAAAGCTCAAGCTCCACGCCGAGCTTGCGGTGATCGCGGCGCTTGGCCTCTTCCAGGCGGTGTAGATAGGCGTCGAGATCTTTTTGCGAGAAGAAAGCCGCGGCGTAGATGCGCTGGAGCTGAGGATTCCCTTCCTGGCCCTTCCAGTATGCGCCGGCGACGCTCATGATCTTGAACGCTTGAATGCGCTTGGTGGAAGGGATGTGCGGGCCGCGGCAGAAATCGATGAATTTGCCGGTGGTGTAGAAGGAGACCATGGGCTCGTCGGCTTTTTCTTCGATGAGCTCGCACTTGAAGATTTGGTTGGAGTCTTTATAGAGCTTTAGGGCTTCGTTCTTCGGCAACAGCTTGCGCTCGTTCGGAAGGTCCTGGGCGGCGAGCTCATGCATTTTCTTTTCGATTTTTTCCAGATCTTCGGGCGTGAAGGGTTCATCGCGAAGAAATTCGTAGAAAAAGCCGTTTTCGACGGGCGGGCCGATGCCAAGTTTGACGCTCGGGTATAACTCCATCACGGCAGCGGCCAAAAGATGCGCCGCGGAATGCCGGAAGACGTAGAGCGCGTCGGGGTCTTTCTCCGTGAGGATCTGCAGCCGCACGTCCTGCTCGAGAGGGCGCCGGAGATCAAAAAGCAGACTCCCATCTTCGGCCGGGTCCACGGAATTAGAGAAGATGCCGGTTTTGGCTTTTGATCCGTTGCCATCGGTGGCGCGCACTTTGGCCACAAGGGCGGCTTCCGCGAGCCGCGGGGAAATGGATTTGGCCACATCGACGGGGGTGACTCCCTTGGGGAAGTCTTTGACGCTGCCGTCGGGTAGAGTTACGTGAATCTGATCCATGCGTGTAGTCCTGACATGCAGAGAACTCTGCAACGATTCTAACTTAGTAGAGTATAAGCGGGTTGGAAGAGGGTCAAGGTGCTGCCCGGGTCACAACAGGGTGACCCCCGGTAGGTTCTCAAAATGACCATCCGAAGTGACGAGTTGAGCTCCGTAATGCTTCGCGGTGGCATAGATGATGGCATCGGCCATGGAAAGCTTATGAAAAATGCTCAGGTCTGCGGCTTTGATGGCGAGGACCTCATCGAAAGGAACGATGGTTTTCCTAAGCGCGTAGGAAAAGAAGACATCTGCCAGAGTTTTGCCTTTCTGGACGAGGAGAACCTTCCTCACTTCGTAAAGAACGATGGTCGGGATAAGAACAGGTAAGCTGCCTTCGAGATAGGCCGCAAAGGCTTCCGCCTTTGCATCATCCGTCAGGTACTCCAGCCAACCAGAGGAGTCGAGGACGACAGGTTCAGAAGCGGTCGTTGCGGTCACGGTAATCGTCCTTCCATTGCATGCCCTTGGCTATGCCACGAAGTTCCTTGACGGAGCGCGGACGATGGATGCGGATGGATTTGTCGAGGAGATAGATTTGGAGTTCCTCGCCGGGCTTCAGTTTCAATTGCTCCCGAATCTCTTTAGGGATTACAACCTGATACTTGGGAGAGACTTTTACCGTGCTCATAGTGCTCACCTACAGATACAGTATCGATAAAAGATAAGTATGTCAATGTGACTATCGATGCCAAGTTAGTATTGGGCGCGTATTTTGAATTGTGACCTATTTGTCGATTAGTGGACGTCTTGGACGCTGTCAATCCGACACACAATGAGAAAGCCCAGAGTGGGCGGGTGCGCCTTTTCCGGGCAGGGGCGGTACAATCTCTCTTTTGCCAGATGAGGGAAATTCCGCGCGAGGGGACCGAATGAAGTTATTCCTGAAAACGACCATGTTACTTGCCGTATTCGCCGTGTCCGGGCTCCTTGCGGCGCAATCTCCGCAAAAGGTGAAGGGCGAGGATAGCCGGTTCAAAGCAGACATTCTGGTAGTGGTGGCGCATCCGGACGACGAAGCGTTTTTCACGCCGTACCTTGCCCGTGCGATCAACGACCTGCATAAGCGCGTCGCGGTGGTGTTTAGCACCCACGGCGGAAGTGGAGTAAACCGCTACACACGGGAGCGCGGGCCCGCGATGGCCAATGAGCGCGAGATTGAAGCGCGGGAGGCGTGCGCCAAGCTGGGCATCAGGAACGTTTGGTTTCTGGATGGCAAAGATACGGCGTCGCAGAATTTGCTGGATTCGCTGGCCAATTGGGGGCATGGCGCCAATCTGGAACGCCTGGTAGGGCTAATTCGGCTGACGCGGCCTGAGGTGATATTCACGCACTTTCCCGGAGTATTCATCGGAGAAAATCACGGGGACCATCAGGCGACGGGCGTGCTGGTGATCGAGGCCTTCGATCTGGCTGCAAATCCACTCGTTTTTCCTTCGCAACTCGCGGGTGATATGAGTCACTACGAATCCTATCTGTCGAATCTGCAGACGTGGCAAGCCAAGAAAATTTATTTCGGCAGCGACGCGGACGATAACAAGCAATTCGACGGCAGCGGACCGGCGTATTCCGTTCGGGAGTTCTCACCCTCACAGAAGAAGCCGTACTGGCGTCTGGCACTGGATTCCGCGATGGCTCATCGGACACAATTTCCGGATGATATCGAGCGAATTTCAAAACTGAGCGACGCGGAGTTGGAAAAACTTATGAGTGACCCGAACTCGGCATGGTGGTCGGAACCGTCCACGCTCATTTTCGGCAAATCGTTGGTTGGCGGGAAACCCACCGACGATGTTTTTGCAAACATTGAGCAAAAAGCGCAACCAGCCAGCTTGAAAGCAGGAGCTTATTGCGCGTATGCCGCTGCCAACGAAAGTGCAGCGGGAAGGCTTCCGAGAATAGAGCTGGGCGGGCCATGGCGGTTCTACGCCGACTTCTACCCTGCGCACGGATTGTGCGATCTGCCAGTTGCCAAGGTTCCGGAGATTGGGGTGAAGACAGGCATGACATTGGTAATACCGATCGTGATTCTCCACGATCCATCGAGAACTTTGTCCATCAGCCTTACGGTGAAAGTACCGGAAGGTTGGAAAGTGACCGACGGCGCGGGGCAAGTATTATTGCCCGCGGAAGAATCCACTTCCTTGCCGGTGCACGTCGAAACGCCAACTCTCTCCAGCGAAGACTTGAAGAAGGCCGTGGCACAGGAAGTGGTAGTCCACGCGGAGGCAGAAGGGAAACCAGTAGGCGAGGTGAAGCTGCGAGTGCTTCTGAGAGGGAGCGCGCTGCCACAGTAACGCCGTGCAATTTACTTTTTTGGCCGGGCAGCTTCGAGTTGCTCCCAAACGGCGTCCGGGAGCATGCCAAGATCATTGAATTCGCCGGCGCCGCGCAGCCACTGCCCGCCATCAATCACGACGCATTCCCCATTAATATATTCGGCCATCTCGCTGAGGAGAAACGCGGCGAGATTCGTGAGTTCTTCATGTTTGCCGAAGCGCTTCATGGGGTGCTTGTTGATGGCGTGCTCTTCGAATTGCTTTGAAGGAATCAGGCGGGACCATGCGCCTTCCGTCGGAAACGGGCCAGGGGCAATGGCGTTTACCCGGATATGGTATTTGGCCCACTCGACCGCAAGAGAGGTGGTGAGCGCGAGGACACCAGCCTTGGCGCACGCGGAGGGCACCACGTAACCGGAGCCGGAATTTGCGGCGGCGTACGTGGTGGTGATGTTGAGTATGTTGCCGCCGAGTTTCTTTGCGATGCGCCGCTTGGCGAACGCCTGCGTGCAGTGGAAGGTGCCGTTGAGGACGATCCCGACAACAGAGCTAAAAGCGTTGGGAGAAAGCTTCTCCGTGCGGGCCATGAAATTTCCCGCGGCGTTATTCACCAGCGTATCGATTTCACCGAAATGATCTTCGGCCGCGGCGAACGCGGATTCGACAGCGTCATACTCACGGACGTCGCAGGTGGCAAAGGCTGCAGCGCCGCCCAGGCGATGAATTTCCGCGCAGGTGTCTTTGAGCGGCTCTTCGCGGCGTCCGATCAGAAACATGCGTGCGCCCAGTCGCGCGAAGTGTAGAGCCATGGAGCGGCCGAGACCGCTGCCGCCGCCCGTAAGAAAGATTGCACGGCCCTTCAGAAGATCGGATTGAAACATTGGCCCTCCCTTTCCGTTGGGAATCAGCATTGTAGCAGCGGAAAGAGAAAGCCGGAGGCGTGAGGACAAGGGCGGGACGGGGACCTGGACCCATCCCGCCCTTGCGCGGAAGCGGAAAACCGCTAGCCGCAATGACGCTGTGGAATAAAGGTTCTTCTGCCACCACTCACTTGACCGTCAGGACTGCACGACCCGCCGCCATCCACTGGCCTGTACTCCCCCATCTCGCGAGCCGACTCCGTCCGAGCTTCCCTGTCGTTCCCTGATGCCCTTCGCCGGGCCATCCGCGCGGGTTGGATGACTACCCGCGTTTCAGGGAAGCGCAGCCAAGAGCGTTTCCACAGCGTGAAGCAGATCCTTCCAGGCGACCTCGACAGCCTCCTGAACCCTTGCAACTTCCTGGTCGTCGGCATCCTCGAGTTCCTGCACCCGGCGCTTGAACTCCGCAAAGCGGGTGCGGACATACTCGAGTTCCCAGTAATGCTCCAGCTTGATGCTGACCTTTTGCTTGGCAAACCGGCTTTTCAACAGGGCCACGCGGGAGGCCAAATCCTCGACTTCGCCCACCACACGGTCCAGATACGCTTCCTTAAGCAACATGACCCCGCGCCCTCCCTCGAGCGACACGTCTGAAACTTTGCGGCGAATGGGCGGATCGTTCGTGGTGGGTCAAAAAGCAGGTCGTGCACCAAACCTGGCTATTTGTAAGTGGCCGAAAACAGATTAGATAGTCAATTTGAGACGGACAGCCGCAGACACGGGATGCGTGGGAAAGCGCAGCATTGTCCGCGACGCGTGATGAAAATCACGCAGTTCTCTTCTTCGATTAGGGGTATTTCATGTCAACGCAGAGGATGAAAGTGCGGTTCGAAGCCAGTCAGTTGGCGGGGCCCATAGTAGCGGGGATGGGGAGGCCCATGGCCTTAGCGTACTCGGCGTCATAAACCGCGTTGCCTGGGAATTCTTCCGTAAGCTCCTTGAGGTTCTTCTGCGCCAGGGCGTTTTGCTTTTCGCGCCGAGCGGAGAGAGCGAGAAGTATCTTGGCGAAAGGCTTCAGATAATGACCATTGTCGGCGGTTTTCTGAACTTGGGACATACCGAGTTGTTTATCGCCATGAATGCCGCCGAACCATAGGACGAAGCGCGCAGAGGAAGGGAGAGAGCCGATGACGTAGTAGGCGATACCGGGCGCGACATAGGCGTCGAACGCCTGGGGATGGTCGCGAAGAAGCAGCTCCGCATTGGCGTTGGCTTCCTTCAAGTGTTTCAAGGCGTCGTAATGTTTCTTCAGGAGCATGCTGTCCGCGTCTGACTGCATGCCGGCGCAGAGCGTCAACGCAAACAGACCTTCGGGATCACGCGGCTTTGCCTTGAGACGCTGGAAGGCGAGAGCACGCGCGCGCACGACGGAATCTTCAAAACCTTTGATGCGGTCGGGATCGGGAGTACCGGTGATGCCGCCGAGGAAGCGCTTGTCATCGAGGAAATAGTCGCTAGTCAGGACGCGCTGAACAAAGAACTCCTCGAAAAGATAGCTGGCGGCCAGAGAGACCTGACCAAATGGTTCGTTGGGGTTTTCCGAGGCCCATTTCTGGAAAACTTCGCGGGCTTCGGGAAACTTCTGCTCGTAGAGAAGCCGATAACCCTCCTCGAGTTCAGGGACAGAAGAGAAGGCCGGGCCTTGAGGAGCGGCGCCGGAGTGCGGACAGGCGAAAATCAGGGCCAAAAGGCCGGCGATCAGGATCTGGGGTTGAAGACGCATGATCCACCTGCCTCAGAAGAGTCCGGGAAGGAATCGTGCCTTCCCGTACATAGCCTCCCGATAGTGAGCGTCCGAAAAAAGGACGCGCTCCTCGGTGTTGATTCGTCGCGAAAGAACAAAAATATGGGCGGCGGAACCTACGCCGGCGGTGATCCACGCACAGTGAATCAGCGGAAGCACCAACATTTCGACGAAAACGGCGGCGTAATTCGGGTGCCGAACATACCGGAACGGGCCGGAAGTGATGACACCCATGCCGGTGGAGTCCATCACCTGAACATTCCAATGCTCACCGAGCGTCCGAATGACCCACCAGCGAACCACATTGGCCGCAAGAAAAATGGCAAAGCAGATGGCCGCCATGAC
>Ga0187816_10000081_pt1 | contig 23786 bp, 15 predicted proteins | sample NC_wetland_sal_i_16_FD_132960 | JGI IMG/M metagenome (GOLD analysis project Ga0187816, IMG submission 132960) | Wetland sediment microbial communities from Neuse River Estuary, North Carolina, USA - SO4_1 | ecosystem: Environmental > Aquatic > Freshwater > Wetlands > Sediment | place: USA... | reverse complement strand
GGGTAGACCGGTGGGTGTACGGCCGACGGCGGGGCGGCCGGCGGCGGGCCTGCACCCGCCGGTGCCGGCGGCGGGCCTGCACCCGTCGGTGCCCGCGGGCGTGCAGCGCAGGCGGCTGCGCGCCCAGGAGGAGCTTGAGCTGATCCGGCGGCGCAGGACCGACATGCTGTCGCTGCTCGCGCTCGGGTACGGGTTCCAGGTCAGGCTGGCCGGGCACGTGGCCGCGGCGCACGCGGACGCGGGTGCCGGTTCCGGTCAGGCTGCGGAAGGGCGGGCCCGGCCCGCCCTAGTGGCCGCGATGACCGGCCGGCTCGGGCCGGTCGCGGAACAGTGGCTCGGAATCGACCCGGACCAGGTGGTCGTGTCGCTGCACGCCGGGCCGGGCTGGGGATCGGTCGAGCTGACCGGGCGGGGCGAGCAGCGCAGGCTGCTGGTCGCCCTGCCGCCCCGGTGGCTGGCCCGGGTCTGGGCGGCCGGGCTGACGCTGGTGGACCGGCACCTGGTGGTGGCGGTTTCGCGGGCGGGGTGGCCCGACGCGCGGGTGCTCGGGCTGCGCGCCCCCGGCGCGGAGCCCGAGCCGCTCGAGGTGCACGACGGCGGAGTCGGTGGCGGGCGTGCGTCACACTGGGAGGTGTGAGCGTTACCCCTGGCCTGAATCCGGCGGCCGAGGCGCTCGGGGTCGCGGTCGCGGCCCGGGTGCCCGTGCTGCTCTGGGGCGCGCCCGGCACCGGCAAGACCTCCGCGATCAGGGCCATGGCGGTGACCATGGGCCTGCCGTGCGAAACGGTCATCGCCTCGATCAGGGAGCCTTCCGACTTCGCCGGGCTGCCCATCGTGGTCGGCGACGGCGTCCGGTTCGCTCCCCCCGCGTGGGCGCGCCGGCTGGCCGAGGCCGGGCGCGGCCTGCTGTTCCTCGACGAGCTGTCCACCGCGCCGCCCGCCGTCCAGGCCGCCCTGCTGCGGGTCGTGCTCGAGCGCGCCGTGGGCGACCTGATCTTGCCGGACGAGGTCGCGGTCGTGGCCGCGGCCAACCCGCCCGAGCAGGCCGCCGACGGCTGGGACTTGTCCGCGCCCCTGGCCAACCGGCTCTGCCACCTGGCCTGGCGGACCGACCCGCGCGCCGTGGCCGACGGCCTGGCCGGCGGCTGGGCGGCCCCCGTCGTCCCGCTGCTGCCCGACGGCTGGGAGGCGGAACAGATCATGGCCCGCGGCCTGGTCGCCGCGTTCCTGCACGTCAGGCCCGCCTTGGCGTGCGCGCCTCCGTCGGACCCGGCGACGGCGGGACGCGGCTGGCCGTCGCCTCGGACCTGGGACATGGCGGCCCGGCTGATGGCCGCCGCAGGCGCGGCGGGCGCGTCGGAGGAGGCGCGGTCGGCGTTGATCGCCGGCGCCGTCGGGGACGGCGCCGGGGTGGAGTTCCTGGCCTGGCTCGTGCAGATGGACCTGCCCGACCCGGAGGCCGTCCTCGCCGATCCGGCCTCGTTCCGGCTGCCGGAACGAGGCGACCGGGCGTACGCCGCGCTGGCCGCGATCGCGACCGCGGTCGCGGCCAACCCGACCCCGGAGCGCTGGGCCGCCGGCTGGCAGGTCCTCGGCCTCGCCGCGGGCGGCGAGGACGCCGCGCCGGACGTGGCGGCCACGGCCGCCCGGGTGCTGGCCAAGTGCCGCCCCGAGGGGGCGGCGCTGCCCGCCGAGATCCGCCTGTTCGCCCCGGTCCTGCGGGACGCGGGGCTGCTCGGGGCCCCGGGGGGTACGGGGGGGCGGGCAGCCCCCCCGTGAGCGGGGGGATCCCGGGGGGTCGCCCCCCGGGGATAGCACAGCTGGCGGCGGCGCGGCTGTGGGCGGCGACCAGGTTCCCTTACCTGGCCACGGGGGTGTTCGGGGCGCAGGTGATCGCCGACCCGGGGAGCGGGACCGTGTCGGTGGACGAGAACTGGCGGATGCGCGCGGACCCCGAGCTCACCGCGCAGTGGACCCCGGCGCAGCTCGGCAGCGTGCTGGTCCACCACGTATGCCACCTGCTGCGGACCCACGGGGAGCGAGCCCAGGCCTCGGGGGTGGGCGCGGGTGAGGACCGGGCGCGCGAGGCGCGCGACTGGGTCAGGGCGGCGGACGCGGAGATCAACGACGACCTGGTGCCGGCCGGGCTTGACCTGCCGGGCAGCCCGGTCCTCCCCCGGCACCTGGGCGCGCAAGACGGGCTGCTGGCCGAGCAGTATTACGCGGCGATCCGGGACGGGCGGCGTCTTGCTCCGGGGCTCCAGGGCGGGCTCGGGGGAGAAAGCAAGGGTCGTTCGGGCCAGGAAAGGCCCGGGGATGCGGAGGGCGGCTGGCTTGACTGCGGGAGCGGTGCGGACGGGGTGCCGCGGCCTGGCCAGCAGCCGGGCGGGCTGCCCGACTGGCAGGCGGACCTGCTGCGGCGCCAGGTCGCGCAGGACGTCATCTCGCACGCCAAGCTGGCCGGGGACGTCCCGGCCGGGATGCTGCGCTGGGCGGAGGCGGTCCTGTCCCCGCGGGTCAACTGGCGGAAGGTGCTCGCCGCCGAGCTGCGCCGGGCCGTCTTCGAGGTGTCAGGCGCCGTCGACTATTCCTACCGGCGGCCCTCGCGCCGGTCCGCCGTCGCGGGCAACGTCGTGCTCCCGGCGCTGCGGCGGCCGGTGCCCGAGGTCGCCGTGGTCTGCGACACCTCGGGCAGCATGACCGACGACCTGCTGGCCATGGTCCTGGCCGAGGTCGAGGGGCTGCTGAAGGCCCTGGGTCTGGCCCGGCAGGTCCGGGTGCTGGCCTGCGACTACGCGGTCGCGCCCGCGCAGCGGGTGAGTTCGGCCCGCCAGGTGCAGCTCGTCGGGGGCGGCGGGACCAACATGGGCGCGGGCATCGAGGCGGCGGCGGCGCTGCGGCCCAGGCCCGCCGTCACGGTCGTGCTGACCGACGGGTTCACGCCCTGGCCGCCGGCGCCGCCCAAGGGGATGCGGGTCGTGGTCGGCCTGCTCGGTCACCGCGCGCCCGACGCGCCGGTCTGGGCCCGCGCCGTCCGGGTCGAGCCCGAGTGAGTCCGTTCTGCCTGGCGCCGGAGCATACCTGCCCGCCAGTGGATTGAGCTGCGCCCGATTTGACACATGAGCCGACCCGGTTTGGCGGTTTGTTCCATCGTTTTTAACTATTTGGCACAGAATTCAGCATTCTTTCGCCTCATGGCTGTCCTTGCGTCAACCACCGGCGGCCGGAGCGAGCTTACGCTCCCCGTGGCCGATCTAACGGCCAGGCAACGGATGAGGAGACATGGCATGCGAATACCGCGCCGGTCGTACGTGATCACTGCCGCGCTGACGGCGGTGATACTGAGCGCCGCAGGGGTGACAGCCGCCCTGGCCGGCCAGGACAGCCCGGCGGTTGTCCAGGACAGTGGCCAGCCCAGTACGGCCACTCCGATCAAGCACCTCGTCGTCATCTTCGACGAGAACGTCTCGTTCGACCACTACTTCGCCACCTACCCGTACGCGGCCAACACCGACGGGAGCACCTTCAACGCCAGGCCGGACACCCCGACGGTCAACGGCCTGTACAACCAGCTCAACGCCGCCGGGCAGCCCACCGGCCCGCTGCTGACCAGCAACCCCAACGGCGCGAACGCCAACCCGGTGCGGCTCAGCGCCAACGACCCGATGACCTGCGACCAGGACCACGCCTACACCGCCGAGCAGCAGGCCGCCGACCGCGGCGCCGAGGACGCCTACCCGGCCAACACCGGCGACGGCAGCGAGACGCTGGCTAAGTGCCTGAGCGGATTCAACTACCCGGGTAGCACGCCTGAGGTGGTGCCGACGGGCGCGGGATCGGACGCGGCCGTCATGAGCTACTACGACGGCAACACGGTTACTGCGCTGTGGAACTACGCGCAGCATTACGCGATGAGCGACAACATGTACGGCACCACCTACGGCCCGTCGACTCCCGGCGCGCTCAACGTGACTGCCGCCCAGACGTACGGCTCGATCTGCGGCCCGTCGTCCGCGACGATCAACGACAGCCCGTGCGCGGCCCCGGCCGGGCTGAACACGACCACCCCGACCTCCTCTGACATCACCGCCGGGGCGCCGGCCGCCGCCGGGGGCGGGACGACCTACAGCGACGCCGACCCGACCTACGACATCTGCTCCTACGTGCCGAGTTCCGACGGCGGCGACGGCCGCAGCCCGGCCTCGACCATCACGATGGGCGGCCCCAACATCGGCACCGAACTGGACAGCGCCAACATCACCTGGGGCTGGTTCGAGGGCGGCTTCGACGACGGATACGTCCCCGGTCAGGGCACCACCGCCCCGACCACGGCGCAGATTTGCTCGGAAAGCCACGACAACGTGGGCGGAAACAGCGTGACCGACTACATCCCGCACCACGAGCCGTTCCAGTACTACGCGTCCACCGCTAACCCGATGCACCTGCCGCCGACGTCGGTGGCCATGGTCGGGCAGACGGACCAGGCCAGCCACCAGTACGACATCGCCGATTTCTGGGCCGCGGCCGACGCGGGCTACCTGCCCTCGGTCTCGTACCTGAAGGCGCCGGCGTACCAGGACGGTCACGCGGGCTACTCCGACCCGCTGGACGAGCAGACCTGGCTGGCCAGCACCATCAACCACCTGGAGAGCCTGCGCACCTGGAACTCCACCGCGATCGTCGTCACCTGGGACGACTCAGACGGCTGGTACGACCACGTGCTGGCCCCGATCATCACCGGTTCGCAGACCTCGCTGGACGCGCTGACCGGGACCGCGCAGTGCGGCAGCAACGTTCCCGTCAACTCGACCGGCGGCGCGGAGCAGGGCAAGTGCGGCCTCGGGCCGCGGCTGCCGTTCCTGGTCATCTCCCCGTGGGCGAAGTCGAACTTCGTCGACAACACCCTGATCGACCAGAGCTCCGTGGTGAAGTTCATCGAGTACAACTGGAACCTCACGGACATGGGCAACGGCGCGGCCGACGACGCGGCCGGGTCGATCCTGTCGATGTTCGACTTCCACCACTACAACTTCCCGCTGTTCCTCAACCCGACGACCGGTGAGCCGTCCTTCGGGCCGGGGCAAGGCGGGGGCGACCAGTAGCACTTGGTAACGCCGGCGGCGGGGAGGCTGCGGTCTCCCCGCCGCTCTTGGCGTTTGGGGCTTAGCCGACTGGACCTGGGCTTCCTGCTCGGCGCTGGGCCGGTCTGACCTGCGTTTCCCGATGCCTCGGCTGTCCCGCTTACCGCACTCGTATCTATTCGGTCAGGAGTACGAAATTTGCGGGGAGGATACGGGCTTGCGGGAGGATCCGGGGGATCATAGTGCACCAAAAGCTCCCCGAAGCCCGGATCCTCCCGCATAATTCCGGGGGTTACACGCAGCACTAAACTCACCGACCGCAATACTCACTGGTGACGCATAGGCATTCGGACATGGGCTGACGGCTGCGGGTCGGAGCGTTCTGGTACGGCGGCAACGTGGCCAGCTTGCCTGGGGGGTCCCGAGGTGATCTCCTAGCGGGCCATGGACCACAGGCCGGACGGGCGGGTCTTGACGGTGATCGCGGTCGCGCTGACGTTCGCGTCTGGGGCGATGGACGTGGCCAGCTTCACCAGGCTCGGGAGCGTCTTCACCAGCGTCATGACGGGAAACATCGTGCTGTGGGGGCTAGCCGCGGCGCGCGGCTCGCTGACGCTGGCCAGTCATACCGCCGTCGCCATCGTCGGGTACATCGCTGGCGTCGCCGGTGGCAGCCGGATAGCCGTTGGGGCTCCCGGCGCGGGCGGCCGGGCCGCGGCTGGCGGGGACGGGCGCGAGGGCGGGGACGGCAAGGACGCCGGGGGCAAGGACGGTGACGAGCAGGCGCGCGACGGGCGGGCGGGCGAGGGACGGGCGGGGGCGTGGCCGGCTCACGTCACCTGGGCGCTGCTGGCCGAACTGGCCCTGCTCGGCGGGTTCGCCGTCGGTTGGGAGATCACGGGAGCCGAGCCGGGCGGGTGGGTGCAGTTCTGCCTGCTCGCGGTGGCGGCGGCCGGGATGGGGGTGCAGTCGTCGGCGGTCAAGTACATGGGGTTGACCGAGGTGTCGACCACGTATCTCACCGGGACCCTGACCGGGCTGGTCAGCTCGCTGGTCAGCCCCGGCCCGCGCGCGACGGATCGCTGGCGGCTCCTCGGGGTCCTGCTCGGGCTCGCGGCGGGCGCCAGCCTGACTGGCCTGCTCGTGGCGACCGCGCCGGACGGCGTCCCGGCCCTGCCGCTGGCCGCGCTGGTCACCTGCGTTGTACTGGCCACCTGGCCCCAGGCCCGGACGGCCGGGCGGGCTCGCGGAAAGCCGGGCGGGGCCAGATGACCGATCAGGAACAGCTGGAGCGGCAGCGGGACAGTGGTTCGCCGACGGCACGGTCAGGGCGAGAGCCGGCTAGGCGTCTGGGGTTAGTTCCGGGTCGCGTAGCTCGATGCGGCCGGGGCCGGCCAGGAAGATACCGAACATCACGGTGGAGGTGTCGCCGGGGACGCGCGCGGTGACCTCGTGCCCGGTCCAGTCGGGCTGGCCGGCGATGCCGACGATGTGGTTGTCTGGGTCAGCGAGGACGGCGTGCTCGGTCATCGGTCCGCGGATGTCGAGCACCTTCCTCATCCGCAGGAACAGCCCGGCGCGGGTGGCGCCGGTGGCGTCCGCGACGCGGAACTGGCCGCGGAAGACGATCGCGGCGCCGTGGTAGTCGTCGGCGTACATCTCCTGGGCCAGGAAGGCGAAGCCCTCGGGGCGCGAGACGGTGGCCGACAGCACCGCGACTCCGTGTTCCGCGGCGCACGCGTAGTCCTGCCAGTGCGACTCGATTTCGTTTTGCGCGAAGCTGCCGCCGAGCCCCCATCCGTCCAGCCCGGCGGCGAAGGCCATGTTCCGCGGCTCGTAACGCGGCCGGTAGTGGACGTTAAGGTCGCGCGCGGTCTGGTCGGGGAGTGAACCGGTGCGGCTGGCCCCCATCGGTACCGCCAAGCGGTCCATCACCACATCGGCCACCCTTATCGGTGCGCCCGCCGTGATCGCGATGGCCAGCCCGTCGGGGAGGCGAGCCGTGACGTGCCGGGTTCCGGCGGGGGTGGTGAGCTCGATGCGGGCCGCGGTCACCTCCGGACCGAGTTCATCGATGTCCACCGCGGTCACGCGGGCGTCGGCGGCGCGCAGCAGCCGGTCGGTGAGCTCGTCCGCGGTCTGCGCCTGGACGGCCGCGGCCGGCTCGGCGGTCCCGGCCGGCGACTCGAAGAGTTCCGGGAACCGGTGGCTGTCCCGGCCCAGCAGCCAGATCGGCAGGTCCCGGTGGCCCGCATCGTCGGCGAACACGATGACGTGCGTGGGGAAGCGGTCTGGCACAGGGCCCAGCGGGATGCGGCGTTCGGCGTGCGCGATGCGGACGGTGGTCATGTGCGTCCTCCGGGGGTCGGGAACGAGGTCGGGGCGGTGTTGGGTGAGGTGGGCGCGCAGCCTGAGCCGAGCCTTGTGCAGGCTGGCCCGGGCCGCGCCGGAGCCGGTTCCCGGCTCGGCGATCTGACCGGGCGGCAGGTCGGCGTAGTAGTGCAGGGTCACGGCGCGCCGCTGCCCGGCGGGCAGGCCGGCGACGGCCGCGCGCAGCGCGTCGGCGCGGTCGAGGTCCTCGGCCGACGGCAGGCCCTGCGCCGAGGCCGGATGCAGCGGCTCGGGCCAGTCGGGCAGCAGGGTGAGCTGGTCCCGGCGGTACAGGCTGCGGCTGACGTTGAGGACGATCCCGGTCAGCCAGCCGGCCAGCCGGTCGGGATCCCGCAGCCGGTCCAGCGCGAGGAACGCCTGCAGGAACGATTCCTGGACGACGTCGTCGACGTCGCTGGGATTGGGGCTCAGGCGCCGGGCCCGGGTGCGCACCATCGGCTGGTACCGCTCCACGATCAGCCGGAACGCCACCGCGTCGCCGTCGCGGGCCAGGCGGACCAGGTCGCCATCGGAGATCTGGGCGCTCATCGGGCTCCGTCGTCCGGTTCGGCGCGGCGGAGCTCGGGGTGGCGCAAACAGACGCGGCCCGGGCCGGACAGCGTGATGCCGAACCGGATCGTGTCGGCTTCCTCGGGAATCAGCGCCGTGATCTCCTGCGTGGTCCAGCCGCGACCGCCGTCGAGAGTGAACCCGTGATACTCGCGGGGACGCGGGGTGCGCCACCAGTGGCTGAGGATCTCCAGGCGAAGTCCGGCCTCTACGATGCCGGGCGTAGCTCGGATCTCGCCGCGGAAGACGACGGTGGCGCCGCGGTAATCGTCGGCGAAGATCGCCTGGACCAGGGCGGCGGACCCGGCGGGCCGCGGGACGGCCGAGGATAGGACCGCGCACGGGCCGTCAGCGGCGCCCGTGTAGTCCTCCTCGTCCGTCAGGTCAAGGTCCCACCGGTCCAGGCCGTCGGCGAATTCCAGGTTGCGCGGCTCGTATCGGGGTCGGCGTCGCGCCCGGCCCGGCCGCTCCCTGGCCGCGGGCGGCACGCGGTCGAGGAACGGGCTGATCAGGTCGTCGCCCGAGACCGGGACGGCCAGGCGGTCCATCACCCCGTCGGGCAGCCGGACCGGGGCGGCCGCGGCGGCCGCCATGGCTAGGCCCAAGCCGAGCGCCGCCGTGACCTGCCGGGTCCCCGCGGGACCGGTGAGCCCGATCCGCGCGACGGCGGCCTGCGGGGTCAACTGCGTCGCGTCCGCCGCGGTCACGTCGATGTCCACGCTGGTCACGCTGGCGTTGACCGCATGCAGCAGCCGGGCGGTGAGGTCCTGCGGGGCGCTGGCCGTCACGATCTCGTAGGCGGACCCGAGGAGCTCCGACAGGTCGCCTCCTCCTGGCTCGCTGGTCATCCAGATCGGTACCGCCCGGTGACCGGCGTCGTCGGCGAGCACGACCAGGAAGCCCCGGGTATCGAATCCGCCGGTGCTCAGCTTCCCGGGCCGGGGCTCGGCGTGCGCGATGCGGACGGTGGTCATAGTGTCCTCCGGTGCGTCAGGCGCGGTGATGGGTTCCACCTGTCAGTGTTCTCGGCCCGCGCGTGTGTTACCCGGTCGTCCCCGGGACTTGGGAGGGCCCCGCAGGTCCTTACCGCCGAAAGCCCGCCGGCGTGAGCCGGCCTTTCCCGGGAGGGCACCGTTCGGGGAAATGCGAAATGTCATGGTTCGGTGGCAGCATGTGGCCATGAGGCCAGCATTGAAGGCAGGGCTGTTGCCGGTGTGGCGGGACCGCGACACGCTGCAGGTCGGCGTGGATCCGCGGCGGGCGGTTGCGGTCGGCGGGCTCGGCCGGACCGCGGCCGTCATCAGCCTGCTGGACGGGAGCCGGGATCGCGCGGCGGTCATCGCCGCGGCCGGGGCTTACGGCGTTCCCGAGCAGGCGGCCAGCGACGTGCTCGCGGTGCTGGCGGCGGCGGGCGTGCTCGATGACTACCCGGCCCGGTTGCACGCCAGCCTCCCCGATGAACTGCGCGCGCGCCTGGCCCCGGAACTCGCGACGGCCTCGCTGGCCCACGCGGACGGAGACGGCGGGGCCCGCACGCTGGCGCGCCGGCGGGCCGCCTTCGTCAGGATCCACGGGGCGGGCCGGACCGGCGCGTGCGTGGCGAGCTTCCTGGCGGCGTCGGGCATAGGGCACGTCGCGTGCACCGATCCGGGCGCGGCCGGGCCTGCCGATCTCGCGCCCGCCGGGCTGATCCGGGCCGACCTGGGCGAACCGAGGCAGGAGGGCGCCGCCCGGGCGGTCGGGCGGGCGGCCCCCGACGTCAGGACCCGGGACGACGGCGCGGTACCCGACCTGGTGATCCTCACCGCCCCGGCGCTGCCGGACCTGGCCGAGGGCCTGCTCCGTGACCGCGTGCCGCATCTGGCCGTCTGGGCCGGCGAGGCGATCGGCGTGGTCGGGCCGCTGGTCCGGCCGGGGCGGTCGGCCTGCCTGCGCTGCGTGGACATGCGCAAGGCCGACGGGGACCCGGCCTGGCCGAAGATCCTGGCCCAGGCCACCTTCGCCCCGGCCCTTCCGCAGGCCTGCGATACCGTGCTGGCCGCCATGACGGCCGCGATCGCCTCCGCGCAGGCCCTGGCGCTCATCGACCTGGCGGGGTCGGAACCGGCCACCGTGAACGGGACCCTCGAGGTGGTTCTCCCGGACTGGCAGTGGCGGCGCCGGACCTGGCCGCCGCACCCGTCGTGCGCCTGCGGCGCGCTCCGGGTTCGCGCGGAGCCCTTGGGCGCCCGTGCCGTAACGACGCGGTAACGGATGCTCGTTAGCGTGTGTTCTTGGGACACGGGGTCCGAGGAGGGGCCATGAACGAGACGTCAGAGATGCGGGACAACGCCCGCGTGAGTGATGTGCCCCGGACCACGGTGGGCCGGGCCGCGAAGCTGGCCAGGCTGCCGATCGGGCTCGCGGGGCGTACGGCGCTGGGGGTCGGCAAGCGGATCGGCGGGCGGCCGGCCGAGATCGTCGCCCAGGAGATCCAGCAGCGCACGGCCGACCAGATCTTCCGCGTCCTGGGCGAGCTCAAGGGCGGCGCGATGAAGCTGGGCCAGGCGCTGTCGATCTTCGAGGCGGCGCTGCCGCCCGAGATCGCCGGCCCGTACCGGGCCACGCTGACCAAGCTGCAGGAATCCGCCCCGCCGCTGCCCACGCGCAGCGTGCACCAGGTCCTGGTCGGTGACCTGGGCGAGGCCTGGCGGGACAACTTCGCCGAGTTCAACGAATCGCCGGCGGCCGCGGCGTCCATCGGCCAGGTCCACCAGGCGGTCTGGCACGACGGCCGGCGGGTCGCGGTGAAGATCCAGTACCCGGGGGCGGGACGCGCCCTGATCAGCGACTTCACCCAGCTCAGCCGGGCCGGCCGGCTGTTCGGCCTGCTGATGCCCGGGCTGGACGTCAAGCCGCTGCTCGACGAGTTGCGCGACCGGGTGACCGAGGAACTCGACTACGAGCTCGAGGCGGCCTCGCAGCACGCCTTTGCCGCGGCTTACGCGGACGACCCCGACCTCTACGTGCCGGACGTCGTCGCGGGGACCAAGCACGTGCTGGTCACCGACTGGATGGACGGCATCCCGCTATCGGCGATTATCAGCGACGGCACCAGGGAGGAGCGCGACCGGGCCGGCATCCGGCTCGTCCGGTTCCTGTTCTCTGGCCCGGCCCGGGCGGGGCTGCTGCACGCCGATCCGCACCCGGGCAATTTCCGGCTGCTCGAGGACGGCCGGCTCGGCGTGCTGGACTTCGGCGCGGTCGACCGGCTGCCGGACGGCCTGCCGCCGTTCTTCGGCCGGCTGCTGCGGATCATGCACGAGGACGACCCCGACATCGAGGCCGTGGAGCGTGAGCTTCGGGCTAACGGGTTCCTGCGCCCCGGCATCGACGTGGACCTGGAGGCGCTGCAGGCCTTCCTCGCGCCGATGGCCGAGCCGTCCAAGGTCGACTGCTTCAAGTTCAACCGCGAATGGCTGCGCGGTGAGGCCGTCCGGGTCACCGACATGCGTGCGGGCAACATCTCGCGCAAGTTCAACCTGCCCCCGTCTTACGTGCTCATCCACCGCGTGTCCACGGCCGGCATCGGCGTGCTCTGCCAGCTCGAGTGCGAGGGCGAGTTCAGGGCCGAGGTCCTGCGGTGGGTGCCCGGCTACGACGACGAGGCCGAGCTGGACGGTTAGGTCCGCGCTGGCCCGTCTTACGGCTTCCTGGCGACGACCACGCAGTAATACGATTCGGCGACGTTGGCGGGGATCTCGTCCCCCGGGTCCGGCCGCCACTCCGGCGGCCAGACCAGGCCGGGCTCGACGATCTCCATCCCGTCGACGAGCTTGGCGACGCCGGCCCGGGTGCGGACGTGGGCCTGCTCGGTGGCCTCGTCGAAGACCCGCTCGACGTCGTTGACCTCGGGGACGGTGTCCGGTGTCGCGTGCGAGATCGCGACGTAGCTCCCGGCGGGGAACGGCTCGAGGAGCCTGGCGATGATCCCGGCCGGGTCGGCCTCCTCGGAGACGAAGTGCAGAATGGACAGGTACAGGAACGCCACGGGCTGGCTGAAGTCGATCAGGTCCAGGAGCACGGGGTCGGCCAGGATCGCATCGGGCTCGAGCAGGTCCTGCTCGATGATCGCCGTGTTGGCGATGCCCTGGAGCATGTTCCTGGCGTGCACCAGGACCACCGGGTCGTGGTCGACGTAGACCACCTTCGTGTCCGGGTGGGCCAGCAGTGCGATCTCGTGAGTGTTGCCGACACTGGGCAGCCCGGCACCGATGTCGACGATCTGCCGGATGCCGGCCTCGCCGACCAGGTAGCGGACCACCCGGCGCAGGAACGCCCGGTTCCACTGGACCGCGAGCCGGACGTTCGGCAGCTGGGCGATCATCGACTCGGCCACGGCGCGGTCGGCCGGGTAATTGTCCTTGCCGCCCAGCAGGTAGTCATACACGCGCGCCGCGCTGGGGATATCAGGCCGGAAGGTCGTCCGCCAGTCACTGTCGGACATCAGCCGGTTCCCCTCACGCGGCGCATCGTACCTCAGATCACCGGACACATGTGTCTCCACAATGGACGGACACTATTAAAGAACGGCAGCGGCTCGTGGCTAGTTACGGCAGCGGCTAAAGACGGCAGGGGCGAGCAGGGCGGTGAGGTGAGGGATGAGCGACTGGGCCGGGCTTGATCCGCGGACTCCCGTCCTGGTCGGCGGGGGGCAGGCCATCGACCGCCTGGGCGCCGCCGATTACGCGCAGCTGTCCGCGGTGGGGCTTGCGGCGGAGGCCGCGCGCGCGGCGCTGGCCGACTGCGGCGGCGATCTGCCCGCCGTGACCGCCGCGGTGGACACGATCGCCGGGGTGCGGCAGTTCGAGACGACCACGCCGTTCGCCCGGGCTCCCCTGGGCCGCGCCGACAACTACCCCCGGGCCGTCGCCGCCAGGATCGGCGCCGATCCCGGCCGGGCGATCCTGGAGGTCAGCGGGGGCCAGGCTCCGCAGCACCTGGTCACCGAGCTGGCCGGGTCGATCGCGGCCGGAGCGACCGAGGTCGCGCTGATCGTCGGGTCCGAGGCGATCTCGACCGCGCGTCATTTCGCCGGCGCCGGCGACCGCCCGGACTTTACCGAGACGGTGGGCGGCAGCCTCGAAGACCGGGGCTACGGGCTGGCCGGGCTCGGCTCACGGCACCTGGCCGCGCACGGGCTGACCGACGCGCCCAGCCAGTACGCGCTGCTCGAGAACGCCCGGCGCGCCCGGGAGGGGCTGAGCCGGGAGGCCTACGCGGCCGCGATGGGCGCCTTGTTCGCCCCGTTCACCGAGGTCGCGGCCGCTAACCCCGTCGCCGCCTCGCGGGTTAGGCGGGACGCTGCCGAGCTGGTGAGGTTGAGCGAGGCCAACCGGCTCATCGCCGAGCCCTATCCGCGCTACCTGGTGGCCCGCGATCAGGTCAACCAGGGCGCGGCCGTCCTGCTCGCCTCGATCGCGGCCGTCCGGCGGCTCGGCGTGCCGCAGGAGCGGTGCGTGTTCCTGGCCGGGCACGCCGACGCGCGCGAGCAGCGGCTGCTGGCCCGGCCGGACCTGTCCCGCAGCCCCGCGGCGGCCCGCGCCAGCGAGCTGGCGCTCGAGCTGGCGGGGATCACCATGGCCGAGGTCGCCACGATCGACCTGTACAGCTGCTTCCCGATCCCGGTGTTCAACATCTGCGACGCGTTCGGCCTGGCCGCCGACGACCCGCGGGGGCTCACCCTGACGGGCGGCCTGCCGTACTTCGGCGGCGCGGGGAACAACTACTCGATGCACGCGATCGTCGAGACCCTGCACCGGGCTCGGCGGGCCCCGGGCAGCTTCGGCTTCGTCGGCGCCAACGGCGGCATCATGGGCAAGTACTCGGCGGGCGTCTACACCACCCGGCCGACGCCGTGGCGGCCGGGGCGCAGCGGCGCCCTGCAGGCGAGCCTGGACGAGATGCCGCGTGTCGAGGTCGACCGGCGCCCGCACGGGCCGGCCGTCATCGAGACGTTCACCGTGAGGCACGGCAAAGACGGGCAGCGCCGCGGCATCGTCATCGGCCGCCTGGACGGCAGTGGTCATCCGGAGGCCAGTGGCCACCGGGACGGAAGTGGCCGGCGTTTCGTCGCCACGGTTCCTCCCGGCGAGCAGGAGTTGCTCGACCTGCTCGGCCAGGGCGACCCGTTCGGCGCCGTGGTGTACGCGCGGGCCTTCGCCTCCGGTAACCACGTCACCCGGACCCGGGCGCGGATGGACAGCCTGTTCCCGGCCCGCCCGCCCGGGCTGCGCGAGGAGTACGAGCACGTCACGGTCCGCCGCGACGGCCACCTGCTCGAGGTCACGATCAACCGCCCGCAGGTGCGCAACGCCCTGCACCCGCCGGCCAACGACGAGCTCGACGAGATCTTCGACGCGTACTTCGCCGATCCTGACCTGTGGGTGGCGATCCTGACCGGCGCGGTGCTGGCCGGCACCGGGGAGTTCTGCGCCGGCCACGACCTGGCCTACGTGGCCAGCGGGCAGAAGGTCTGGGTCCCGCTGAACGGGCTGGCCGGGCTGACCGGCCGGGCGCGGATGCCCAAACCGGTGATCGCCGCGGTGAACGGCCTGGCGCAGGGGGCCGGGTGCGAGATCGCGCTCGCGTGCCACCTGGTGGTCGCCGATGCCGCTGCCGGGTTCGGGCTGGGCGAAGTCCGCTCCGGCCAGGTGCCGGGCGCCGGCGGGCTGGTCCGATTGCCGCGCGCGATACCGGAGAAGATCGCGACCGAGCTGATCGTGACCGGGCGGCGGATGAGCGCGGCCGAGGCACACCGGTGGGGCCTGGTCAACCGGGTCACCGAGGCGGGCGCCGCGCTCGCCGGGGCGCGGGAGCTGGCCGCCGAGATCCTGGCCGGATCCCCGAGCGCGGTGCGCTCGGCGCTGGCGATCATGGCCGACACCCGGGGCATCGGCGATACCGTCGCTGCGGTGCACAGCACTGCGGACGCGGTCGAAGACCAGATGCTGACCGACGACGCGGCCGAAGGGATGAAGGCCCTCGCCGAGCAGCGCGCACCCCGGTGGTGGAACCGGTGACGCGGGTCAAGTCTCTAGTTGCGCGGCGAAGCGCTCGGCGACGGCCAGGTACTCGGTGACCATCTGCTCCACCACCTGGCGGGCGGGCCTGATCCGGTCCATCAGCCCCACGCCCTGGCCGACGTAGTAGGTGGCCAGCTCGTAGGCGCCGCTGCCCTCGGCGCCGGCGTGGCGGTTGATGCGCTGCTGGGCGGGCGCGGTGAGCATGGTCTGGAGCGGCATCGGCAGCGGTGCGGGCGCCGCCTGGCTGTCCCACTCATCGGTCCACGCGCTGCGCAGCATCCGGGCCGGCTTGCCGGTCAGGGACCTGGAGCGGACGGTGTCGCTGGAGGTCGCGGACAGCATCTTCCGCTGCACGGTCGGGTCGGTTTCCGCCTCCTCGGTGGTCAGCCAGACCGAGCCGCACCACACCCCCTGGGCGCCCAGCGCCATCGCCGCCGCCACCTGGGCGCCGGTCACGATCCCCCCGGCGGCCAGGACCGGGGTCGGGGAGACGGCCCTGACCACCTCGGGGACGAGGACCATCGTCGAGATGGTGCCGGTGTGCCCGCCCGCCTCGGTGCCCTGGGCGACGATGAGGTCGACCCCGGCGGCCTGCTGGCGGCGGGCGTGCTCGGCCGTGCCGACCAGCGCGGCGACCACGATGCCCCGGTCCTGCGCCTGGGTGACCAGGTCCGCGGGCGGCGGGCCGAGCGCGCTTGCGACCAGCCGGATCGGGTGGCCGAACGCGACGTCGAGGAGGGTGCCCGCGGCCCGCGGGGACACGCTGAGGAAACCGGAGGGGGCCCGGAGGTGCTCGGGGAGTTCGGGCACGCCGTAGCGGGTGAGCACGTCCTCCACGAAGGCGAGGTGCTCAGCAGGGAACAACGACGACCCGCCCGCCGCGCTGTTGTCGGCGAAGTTGACCGGCAGCAGCAGGTCCACCCCGTAGGGCTTGCCTGCGGTCTGCTCGTCGATCCAGGCGAGGTCGATGTCGAGCGATTCCGGGGTGTGCCCGACGGCGCCGAGCACCCCGAAGCCGCCGGCGTTGGTGACGGCCGCCACGACGTCGCGGCAGTGGCTGAAGGCGAAGATCGGGAACTCGATCCCGAGCCGGTCGCAGACTTCGGTGTGCATGACGGATCCTTTCTGTGCCTAGGCGTGCGGGCCGGACCAGCGCCGGACCGCTTGGGCCTGGCGGACGTCACGGAACGGCACGTCCCGGTCGGTCTCCGGTTCCTCGGGCAGTCCAAGGAGCCGTTCGCCGATGATGTTCCGCTGGATCTGGTCGGTGCCGCCGCCGACCGAGGTCACGTAGGCGGCGAACGCCGACCGGTTCACCTCGGCGGCCGCCGGCGAGGAGTCGCCGTCGAGCAGGGCCTCGGCGCCCAGCAGGCGGGTCGTGAGCGCCACGCCCGTGTGCACGATGCGCGAGAAGGCGAGCTTGCCCAGCGAGGCCAGCGGGGAGGCCGCGCCGGGGCCTGACTGCGACTTGGCGCGCATCGCGTTCCAGGCGTTGACCTGCTCGAGCGTGTAAAGGCGCGCGATCTCCTGGCGGATCACCGGGTCGGTGTCACGCCCGGTGATGCGGGCCAGCGCGAAGTAGTCCGCCCCGCCGACCTGGCGGGTCCACGGGGACTGGCGGGCCGCGGTGATCTCGGCCGGCGACCCCGCCCGCTGGTCCCCGGCCGGGCCGAGGGGGATGGGAAGGTCCGCGCCCATGAGCAGGCGCTCGAAGCCCAGCGCCGTCAGCAGCACGCGCCAGCCGCCGCCCGGTTCGCCCAGGCGGTTGGCGTCGGGCACCCGGGCGCCGTCCAGGAAGACCTCGTTGAACTCCGCTCCCCCGGTCACCTGCCTGATCGGCCTGACGTCGACACCGGGCTGGCGCATGGGGAACCAGAAGAACGTGAGCCCCTGGTGCTTGGGGACGTCCCAGTCCGAACGCGCAACCAGGAGCCCGTGGGTGGCCTGCGCGGCCCCCGAGGTCCACACCTTCTGGCCGGAGATCACCCAGTCGTCGCCGTCACGATCGGCGCGGGTCTGGACCGCGGCCAGGTCGGAGCCCGCGCCCGGCTCGCTGTAGAGCAGGCAGCCGCGGTGCTCGCCCAGGGCCAGCGGCCAGACGAACCGGCGCTTCTGGTCGTCGGTGCCGTGGGCGAGGATCACGTTCGCGTACAGGTTCATCACGTCCTGCCCCGCGCCGTCGGCGCCGACCCGCAGGAATTCCTCCGCCACGATCCGGCGCGAGGCAGGCGCCAGCCCGCGGCCGAACCACTCGGGTGGCCACGTCGGTGCGGCCCAGCCGGACTCGGCGAGCGCGCGCCGCCACGCCTCGCGTGGCCGGTCCTGACTCCAGTTCTCGGCCAGCCAGGTCCGCACCTCGGCGCGGACCAGGTCGGCGGTGCCCCCGGCCTCGCCCGGGACCTGCGGGTCGGTCGGCGCGGTCGCAGTCACCGCGGCCGCGGGGGTAGCCCAGGCCCGCGGCCGGCCGCCGAGGCGGGTGACGAGCAGTTCGCGGTGCTGCTGGGCGTCGCCCCACAGCAGGGCGCCGGCCTTGGCGCGGCGGAAGAACAGGTGCGCAGGATGCTCCCAGGTGAAGCAGAGCCCGCCGTGGACCTGCATGTTCAGCGCCGCTGCGGCCAGCGCGGTGTCGGCGCAGAAGGCCCGGGCCAGCGGCGCCGCGACGGCCAGGTCGCCCGAACCGCTATCCGCGGCCCAGGCCGCGAAGTAGGCCGCCGACCGGGCCGACTCGACGTCGAGCAGCACGTCGGCGCACATGTGCTTGATGGCCTGGAAGCTGCCGATGGCCCGGCCGAACTGAACCCGTTCCCTGGCGTAGCCGACCGCCATATCCAGCGCGGCCTGGGCCGTGCCGACCTGCTCGGCGGCGACCAGGACGCGGACGAGGTCCAGCACCTCGTCCACGGGCTGCGCGGCCGGGTCGGCCAGCGGGACGGCGGGCGCCGCGCCGAGGGTGACGTCGCACAGCCGGCGGGTCAGGTCGAAGCCCGTCAGGGGCTCGACCGTCACGCCGGCGGCCGCCCGGTCGACCGCGAACAGCGCCACCACGCCGTCCGGGACGGTCCGGGCCGCCGTCACGATGACGTCCGCGGCCCCAGCGTCGGGAACGTAGCGCTTGCGGCCGTCCAGTCGCCAGCCGCCGCCCGCGACCAGCGTGGCCGTGCAGCGGACACCGCCCGCGTCCCAGCTACCCCCGGCCTCGGCCGGGGCCAGGGTGGCGATCGTCGCACCGGACGCGAGGCCGGGCAGCAGCGAGCCTGCCACGCGGTCATCGGCGACACGGACGATCGCGGCCGCGGCCAGCATGGTGGACAGCAGCGGCCCGGGCAGCAGGAACCGGCCGGTCTCCTCGCAGACGATGGCCGCCTCCACCGCGCCGGCGCCCGCGCCGCCGTACCGCTGCGGCACGGCGAGGCCCGGCAGGCCGAGTTCGCCGGCCATCCGCGCCCACACCGCACGGTCGTAGCCGTCGGGGAGGTCTATCGCCCGGCGGACCTCCGGTTCGGATGAGACCGCGCGGGCGAAGGCCCGCACCGACGAGCGCAGTGCTTGCTGTTCCGCGCTGAACTCAAATACCACCCGGGGCCTCCGCCTGGTTAGCCGAACAGGTCGGTGACGGCGTCCGGCCGGGCCATCAGCGTCCCTGCCAGACCGGGGCGCGCTTCTCGGCGAACGCGCTGGCCCCTTCCCTGGCGTCCGCCGAGGTGAAGACCGGCCTCATGAGCCTGGCCGCCTCGTCCCACCGCTCCGCGGCCGGCCAGTCGCCGCCGTGGTGCGCGATCTGCTTGGTCGCCATCACCGCCAGCGGCGCGTTGGCGGCGATCCGCATCGCGAGTGCTAGCGCCTCCTCCAGCGCCTTGCCGTCGTCCACCACCCGGTTGACCAGCCCGATCTCGGCGGCCCGCGCGGCGCTGATGGGATCGCCGGTCAGTAGCAGTTCCAGCGCCAGCGCCCGGGGCACCCGCTGCGCCAGCAGCAGCGCCCCTCCGGCACCTGCCACCAGTGACCGCGTGACCTCGGGGACGCCGAACCGGGCCGAAGCCCCGGCCACCACGAGGTCGCAGGCCAGCAGCAACTCGAATCCCCCGGCCAGCGCCCAGCCCTCGGCGGCGCCCACGAGCGGCTTGCGCGGCGGCGTCTGCGTGATGCCGCACAGCCCCCGGCCGGGGAACGAGGGCGTCTCCCCCTTAAGGAAGGCCTTGAGGTCCATACCCGCCGAGAACGTGCCGCCCGCGCCGGTGAGCACCCCGGCCCGCAGGTCGCCATCGCCGTCAAGCTCGTCGACCGCGTCCCGGATGCCGGCCGCCACCGCCCCGTTCAGGGCGTTACGCGCCTGCGGCCGGTTGATGGTGATGACCTGCACCGCGCCACGGCGCTCGACCAGTACCTCGTCGCTCATCCCGCCTCCACCTGTTGAGCTCTCTGCTTGAGACGATAATGGCGGATGTACCATCCGCGACCCTGAGGGGCATCATGGCCGACTCGTCGCCACCGCCCGCCGGACCGTCCGACGAGCTCAGCCCGCTGGATTACCTGCTGCACCGGGGCGAGGCGTACCCGGCGACGCGATCGGCGTTCCTCGGCGTGGAGATCCTCGATCGCCCGGCCGACTGGAACCGGCTGCGCGAGGCACTGGACCGGGCCAGCCGGGTGGTCATCAGGATGCGGCAGAAGGTGGTGATCCCGCCCGTCCCGGTCACCGCGCCGCGATGGGTGGTCGATCCCGACTTCGACCTGGACTATCACGTGCGCTGGGTCGGGCTGCCCGCCCCCGGCACCCTGCGCCAGCTGCTCGACCTGGCCGAGGTCACGCTCCAGTCGCCGCTGGACACCTCGCGCCCGCTGTGGGAGGCGGTATACGTCGAGGGCCTGGAGGGGAACCGGAGCGCGCTGCTGAGCAAATACAGCCACGCGATCACCGACGGGCTCGGCGGGATCGCGCTGTTCGAGCAGGTCTACGACACCGAGCGGGAGCCCGGGCCGCGCCCGCTCGCGCCGGTGCCCATCCCGCGGGACGTGACCGGCAACGACCTGCTGCGCGCGGGCCTGCGCCGGCTGCCCGAGTCGGCGCTGTCGGCGGGGTGGAGGCTGCTGGGCGGCGCGGCGCGCGGCGCCGACCGCCTGCTCGGCGCGCCGGGGCCCACGGTCGCGGAGGCGATCGGCTTCGCCTCCTCGGCGCGCCGCGTGCTCGGCCCGCAGCCGGCCCCGCCGTCGCCGCTGCTGCGCCGGCGCAGCCTGGTGACCCGCACGCACGTCCTGGAGGTACCGCTGGCCGACCTGCGCGCGGCGGCCAAGACGGTCGGCGGCTCGGTCAACGACGCGTACCTGGCCGCCCTGTCCGGCGGCCTCGGGCGGTACCACGAGGCCCTGGGCGTGCCCGTCGACGAATTGCCGCTGGCGCTGCCCGTCAGCCTGCGCACCGCGGAAGACCCGGCGGCGGGGAACAGGTTCACGGGCGTCACGATCGCCGCGCCGGTCGGCGAGCCCGATCCCGCCGAGCGGATCAGGCTGGTCCGCGAGCAGGTGATCGCGGGGCGGGGCGAATCGGCGATCGGCGTGCTCGACCGGGTCGCCCCGGTGCTGGCCCTGCTCCCCGACGCCGCGCTCGAGTCGGTCACCAACCGGATCACCCCGCCGGACATCCAGGCCAGCAACGTGCCCGGTTACCGGCAGGAGACGTTCCTGGCCGGGGCCAGGGTCGACCGGCAGTACGGGATGGGCCCGATGCCGCGGGTGGCCATGATGGCGGTGCTCATGTCCCGCGCGGGGATCTGCACGCTGACCGTCCGCTACGACACCGCGTCGTTCACCGACAGCGACCAGCTCGAAAAGGCCCTGCAACTCGGCCTGGACGAGGTGGTCGACCTGGGACGGCCGCGACGGCCGACTCCGGAAGGGACGAAGGGTTGAGCGCGATGACCAGCGGCGCAGACAGGCAGATGAGGCTCCCCGGGTCGGTGGCGGAGGTCGACGCCAGCCCGAAGGGCCCGGAGATCGGCGCGTTCTTCGACCTGGACGGGACGCTGGTCGCCGGGTATACCGTGACGGCGCACACCGTCGACCGACTGCGCCGGCGGCAGGTCGGCGCCGGGGAGTTCCTGCGGATGACGCAGCTCGCGGTGGAGTACAGGCTCGGGCGGCGGGAGTTCGAGGCCGTGATCACGGAGGGCGCACGCGCCGCCCGGGGGCGGCTGGCCGAGGACGTCGAGGAGATGGGCGAGCGGGTCTTCCGGCAGTCCATCGCGGACCTGATCTACCCCGAGATGCGCGAACTGGTCCGGGCCCACCAGCGGCGCGGCCACACGGTCGTGCTGAGCTCATCGGCCCTGACCTTTCAGGCCGAACCCGTGGCGCGCTACCTCGGGATCGACCACGTGCTGTGCAACCGGTTCGTGGTCGACGAGCAGGGCGTGCTGACCGGCGACATCGTGCGCCCGGTGATCTGGGGGCCCACCAAGGCCACGAGCGTGCAGCGGTTCGCCGGCGACCACCACATCGAGCTGCGGGACGCCTACTTCTACGCCGACGGCGACGAGGACGTCGCCCTCATGCACCTGGTCGGCAACCCGCGGCCGACCAACCCCGGGCCCGCGCTGGCCAAGGTGGCCGCCCGCCGCGGCTGGCCCATCCTGCGGTTCGGCAGCCGGGGCAGCGGCGGCCCGCTCGGCCGGGTCCGCGCCCTGGCCTCGATCGGCTCGCTCGGGCCCGTGGCCGCGGGCGCGCTGAGCGTCGGCGTGCTGACCCAGAACAAGCGGAACGGCATCAACTTCCTCAGCCGGTTCTGGCCGGAGACGCTCCTCACGATCAACGGCGTGACGCTGAACGTGACCGGCGAGGAGAACCTGACCGCGCAGCGGCCCGCCGTCTTCCTGTTCAACCACCGCACCAACTTCGACGTGTTCATCGTGGCCGCGCTGGTCAAGGACAACTGGACCGGCGTGGCCAAGAAGGAACTCAAGAACCACCCGCTGATCGGCCCGCTCGGAAGGCTCATGGACGCCGCGTTCATCGACCGCGCGGACGCCGCGTCGGCGATCGCCGCGCTCAAGCCGCTCGAGGAGGCCGCCCGCAAGGGCCTGTCGATCGTGGTCGCCCCGGAAGGGCACCGAATGGAAACCCCCGAAGCCGCCGGCCTGGGCCCGTTCAAGAAGGGGGCGTTCCGGATCGCCATGGCCACCGGCCTGCCGATCGTGTCGATCGTGATCAGGAACGCCGACTCGGTCGCCGGCCGCAACTCCACCACGCTCAGGCCGGGGACGGTCGACGTCGCGGTGCTCCCGCCGGTCAGCGTCGAGGGCTGGACCACGGCCAACCTGCGGGACAAGATCGAGCAGATCCGGGGGGAGTACCTGGACCTGCTGGCCGACTGGCCCGCCACGCTGGACGGGCGGGACGGGATGCGATCGTGAGCGGGCCGACGGGGCTGGCCGAACTCCTGGCGCAGCACCCGGGGGCGGTGGTGCTCATCCAGGCGGCCACGCCGACCGAGGAGCGGCTCATCCGCGAGCAGGTCGCCGCGGCCGGCGGGCCTCCCCAGGAAATTGCCAGCCTGCCGCCTGCGGGCAGCCCGGGGGCGCGCCCGCCCGCGGGGCTCCTGGACCGGGCCGACGACACCGCCCTGGTGCCGGTCCGGGTCGCCTGGCTGCCCGAGGAGCACTCGGGCCGGCGCGCGGCCCGGCTGGCCGACATGATGCCCGGCCGCGACCCGTACCGCCCGAGGATGCGGCAACAACAGCGGATCCTGGCCCGCCAGCCCGGCCGGGCCGTGGTGCTCGCCGGCGAGCCCGCCACGATCGGATCGCTGCGCGCGCGCTGGGCGCAGGCCACGGGCGGGGGCGACCCGGAGGACTTCGGCGGCTACGTGGCCCGGCGGGCCACGCTCGCGCTCGACCGGGCGGAGTACCGGCTGCGCGGCCCGCGGTACAAGACGCCCAGCCTGGTCAAGGAGGAGATCCTCGCCTCGCGCCGGTTCCGGGAGGGGCTACAACAGGTACGGCGCGGCCCGGACGACGCGCCGCCCGCGCTGGAAGAAGCGGGCGAGATCCTCGACGAGCTCGCCGCGGGCTGGAGCCGGCGGCTCATCGACGGCATGCCGAACGTCGGGCGGCTGATCTTCCAGCGCGGCTTTGACCGGCAGATCGACTACGACCAGACCCAGGTCGAGCGGATGCGCGCCGCGCTGCAGCGCCACCCGGGCATCCTGCTGTGGTCGCACCGGTCGAACCTGGACAACCTGGTCCTCACCGCCGCGATGCAGGAGCAGGGCCTGCCGCCCGCGCACGTGTTCGCGGGCATCAACATGGCCTTCGGGCCGATGGGCGCCATCCTGCGGCGGGCCGGGGTCATCTTCATCAGGCGCTCCACCGGTGACGACCCGTTGTACAAGTACGTGCTGCGGGAGTACGTCGGCTACGTGCTCGAGAAACGGTTCAACCTCAGCTGGTCGATCGAGGGCACCCGCTCGCGCACCGGGAAGATGCTCCCGCCGCGGCTGGGCCTGCTGTCCTACGCGGCCGACGCGTACCTGCAAGGGCGCGTCGACGACATCTTGCTGCTGCCGGTCTCCATCACCTTCGACCAGCTGCACGAGATCGCCGAGTACGCCGACTACGCGCGGGGCGGGGCGAAGAAACCCGAGGGGTTCGGCTGGCTGTACGGGTTCGTCAAGGCGCAGGGCGCCCGCCACTACGGCAAGATCTACGTG
>Ga0187816_10000079_pt1 | contig 24086 bp, 62 predicted proteins | sample NC_wetland_sal_i_16_FD_132960 | JGI IMG/M metagenome (GOLD analysis project Ga0187816, IMG submission 132960) | Wetland sediment microbial communities from Neuse River Estuary, North Carolina, USA - SO4_1 | ecosystem: Environmental > Aquatic > Freshwater > Wetlands > Sediment | place: USA... | reverse complement strand
GGACAACTCTTCTGTCGTGGCAAGGGACAACTCTTCTGTCGTGGCAAGGGACAACTCTTCTGTCGAGGCATGGGGCAACTCTTCTGTCGTGGCAAGGGGCAACTCTTCTGTCGTGGCATGGGACAACTCTTCTGTCGAGGCATGGGGCAACTCTTCTGTCGTGGCATGGGACAACTCTTCTGTCGTGGCATGGGGCAACTCTTCTGTCGTGGCATGGGACAACTCTTCTGTCGTGGCATGGGACAACTCTTCTGTCGAGGCATGGGGAAATGTAGGGGTGCATCTGCACTCCGATAATGCCAGTGTCCTGCTGTATATGTTTGCGGTATGTTGGGCTCTTGCCAAGGGCAAAGTGCTCAAAAAGAAGTGCAAAACTGCTACCATTATCAAGCCCAAGAACACCAAGGGAACCCAAGGCTGGTTGGACAGTCAAGCCATCAAGAAGAACAAGGATCATGTCATCCTATTCAAGCGCGTCTCGTCAGAGCTGAAAACCCAAGAAGGCACCGATCACGAAGCGGTATGGGAAATTGGTAAGACGCTGTCTCATCCTGCTTGGAGTCCCAAGGACTCGGAATGTGGGGCTGGCAAGTTTCATGCTTGCTCTCGCCCCTATTTCTGCGATCAATTCCGATCCACGCCTGGTGATAAGTATCTTGCCATCCAAGTCTCTACCAAGGATCTATATGCTTGGGATGGCAACGTGAAGTATCCTCACAAGATTGCCTTTCGAGAAGGCACCGTCCTATACGAATGCGATAGGTTGGGAAAGAAGAAAGAGACGCAGGTATGAGCAGCGAAGTCTTTCGGCATGGGTGGGGCGAAAAGAAGAACAACCGTCGCTTCCCTGGCATTCGTGGGAAGCGTCCCGATCTCAAAGGATTGCGGCGTCAAGAGGCGATGGAAAGAAACGCGGCTTATCAAGCGCTGCCACTGGAAGAGAAGATGAAGCGCAACCCCAAGAAATATTCCACATGAACTTCTTCCGAAAGCTGCTGTTCCAGTGGCGGTGTCAGCATCAATGGGGAGATGGTGATGTGCTATGGCATGATCCGGGCAACCCCATCGATGACGCTTGCGGAGGCTCGGGATACACCAAGTATGTTCGTATCTGCCAACGCTGTAAAAAAGAAGACACCTGTACGCGCCCATAATCTTCCATGAAACATCTACCTACTCCCGCCGAATTAGATCGGCAAGCCCCCGTCCATGTGGATGAATGGGTGGAAATCGGTTCTCCCCAGTTCCAAGAGATCGTGGGAGACCTGCGTTCTTTCCACTACATCTTGAAGATGGGGTTGCAAGAACCCGCGTTCCTCCACGTCGATAATTGTGGAAGACTGTGGGGCAAGGGCGACGGAGATGGTTGGTTTCCCTTCCACGATGTGGTGGGAGGCAAGACTTATGGATACAAGATGAGTGCTCGCGCACCGAACTGATAAGGAGCAAGAACTACTGTGTCGAATCGGCATAATCATACGCCTAATATGAAAGATTGTATTTGCGACAAATGCGAATTGACCGCTCGCTCGGTTCCTGGTTCGCATCACAGGCGTTGTCCGGGGCAACCTGGATTACCACCACGCAATAAGCATGACAACCTTCCGACGGGTGAAAGAGGAAAATGGAACTAACGGCGGAAGAGAAGATCCAAGACATCACCATCTGCCAAAAATGTAAATGGAACATGAAACGCAGCCGGTGTAAGTTTGTAGAAGTGGATGACCAAGGTCATCTCGTTTATACGGTGCGATGCAATAAGTGTAAGACCACCTATGACTTGACCTTACGGTTTCCTACAGAGCAAGAGCAAAAGCATGAGCAAGAAGAGTAAGATACCGCTTGGATATACGAGACAGCGTGTTCGTGATTTATCCTACTTGAAGGGTAAGTCAGTGGGTAGGGTGTTATCTCTACCTGCCCAAGATAGTATGCAGTGCAGCCACTTGGGAACGGTCAGAGAAATCGACAGCACCAGTGGCACCTCTCAATGCTCGCGTTGTCATACTCTGTTTGACTTTTCGGGAAATCCACTGTTTTGAGATCAGGTTATGCAACTCTCCGACCTCAACCTGGGCGATACCATCACCCTCTCTGATAACTACGGAGCTGGCAACGCGGTCGTGATTGCCCTGGATCCTGCCGATGAACTGCGTCCCGTCATGATTGGCTGGTATCCGGGCGACAACTCTTTGCTCGATAAGGGTCCTGATAACCTAATGATTGCAAGAGCTCAATATCTACCTAATGCCAAGTCCTTTCCCATTTCCCTGTGGGTCAAGTTGGAGAATATAGGAGCCAAGGTAAGCAGCATGGGGATGGGTGTGGCTCCCATCAAAGAACAAGCTTGTCGCACATGTAGCAAAATGAACGACCTGGGAGCTGCCAAGTGTTGGTGGTGCGAGTGCATAAACCCTACCTCGGCGAGGGTATGATGATACTGGCTGATCTACAACTGGGTGATGTTGTCCATACCTGTTATCAAGGTCAAGCCACCGTCGTCGGTTTAGATCCTTCCGCAAGAACCCTTCAAGTTCTAATTGGTTGGAATAGAAATGAATTGACACTGCGTAATGGTAAGGATTCACACGGGATTACGGTCGCTTCTTATGCTACCAACCTCCACTCCTTTGAGAATACTCTGTGGGTAGATATCCAAGCCATTACCGGCAAGGTCGGCTCTACACCTACTTCTGCTGCGGTGCGAGAACTACCGTGTCGCCAGTGTGGCAAGCCTAATGATACTCATGTCAGTAAATGTTGGTGGTGCGAAACTACATCACTCACTACCAAGTAAAAAGGAGACCATGATGGATAATCACCAGGATCCGACGAGCGAGCCGCAGTTGGCACAAGAACTGGAAACTCTTCTCGAGGATAAGGGAGTTTCCGAATACGATCCGGATGAGTCGGAACTTCCAGAAGAAGATGAAGCCGTCAGCTGCGCGGGTGGTTGCGGCAACGGCTAATCTCTTCACTTCAAGAACTTGTCATCTGACGGTTTCTACCGCAGATGATCAGCAGGAATGGGTAAGCAAAATAATCCCCAAGTCCTGTCAGACAGCACTCCGTTGTGGGTGCATAGCCCTCGAATACAGGCTCTAAACTATTCGGAGGACGCAGCGTGGTAAGAGAGGAAAACCTCTCACCGAGAAAAGAATGTGTGTCTCAACGACCGCATAACCCCAGTATCACACGCATGTGGAAACTCGATGGAAACTTTGTCATTACCGCGAACTCATCGGAGAGCGCCCCACGGAATGACAAGAGTGTCCATAGAGGAGCCGGGCTCGATACCCGGTTGCGTCCCCCAAGCTATTCCGAGGAATGTCTCCCATAAGACAAGCCGCAAGGACAAAGTTGGGAAGACATCCATTTTACCCAAGATGGTCCTGCATACCGATGGACATCTACCTAATAAGTGGTTCCATCATCTGTGTGCAGGAGCTTCGGAATAGCTTCTATTTTTAGTGGAGGTAATCAACATGACTCGAGATGAGTTCATTCAGCACCTCAATAAGGAAGTATGGGTTTCTGGGTGGGGAATGACTGCATTATCTGCGGAGGAAGCACACAAGCGACCTGAAGAGCGCCAAGAACAAGAGTTGCGTCAGCTGTTAGCGGAAGCCCGATCCCTCTTGCTTCAAGCCATTGGGCAACCGGGCGGAGAAGGTTTATTTACCTTGGGGCGGCGCGATGATGAGTATCGTGCTGGCGTCATTGGCGAACGCATTGGGGCTTTGGTAGTTCGAATAGATCGGCTCCCCCAGGATGGCACCTAATGGATTCTTTTGACAGGCTGTTGGAAGCCGCGCGGGAGTTGCTTCAATCACGTTATCAAGATGGGGAGGTGGATGCGGTAGCGCTCTCGAGATTCGCTTCGGTAGTGGAGGGGTTAGATCCGACTATCACTCATCGAGGACATCGGCTCCTGATCGCAGATGAAAATTCCGAGACGGTCTTTCCTCGTCGTGGGTGTCTGGATTGTAATGTCTGGATCGACCCGGTTCGTTTGAAGCATCCCTAAAAGGACACACATCATGAAAACATTGGTTGGTGCTCTGGCTCTCCTGCTGTTGGGCGGATGCTCTCATCCCGGCTACTACTATCCGGGTCAAGTGCCCCGCGACTGCAAAGTGTCTGATGGATATTGCTTCCATCGTGTCATTCAAGATAACCAAGCATGGTGGGATGTGTATCTGTGGGTTCCCGATCGTGGGTGGTATCTGCATCATCGCGAAGCCGTTCGTTAGAGCTCTCTACCATGAGTTTTATTCCTTGTGCCATTTGTGGCAGTCCTTGCCGAGATCATGGACCCGCTTATCAGTCATGCTGTCGTGATTGTGCGGTAGTAGTGCAGAAAGAAAGACGCCCTACTTATGTGCCGGGTTCCTGGTTCAAACTCTCCGATCCCACCGAAGGAGATGGTTTTCCCGAGGCTTGGAAGAACGAATTTGAACGGGTCAAGCAACGCTTCCAGTCCGGAAAACCGACTGACCCTCCTACGGCTGTCTCTATGCCAGTCAAGTCGGGCGCGGCATGTGCCAGGTGTAAGAACTATAACGAATACGCCGTGCCTAATCAAACCAACGGCACTTTCTTGTGCTATGGTTGTCGTCGCCACTGATGGGATACTGAACATGACAGAAGATACCATCGACTCTTTATTGACCGTGGCACAAAGTGAGATGTCTTCTCGCTTTGTCGAGCAAGCTTTGCTGGCAGAAATCCGCGCGCGTTTGGTGGCTCGAGACTTTCATGGGTGGCTGCGGAAGGACCGAGTGGCACTGATTGCCAAGATTGATGCCTGTCTGGAAAAGCAAGAGGACGAGACCAAATGAACAATTGGAGAAGCATCAAGTTTTTATGGCAACGCGTATCTCGCGGTTGGGATGATTCCGAAACCTGGAACCTGGATGCCAGGTTGTCGGAGCATATTGTGCCTCGCCTGCAAAGGTTCAAGGAACTAACTCAAGGGTATCCGTGCGAGATGACCTACCAGGAGTGGATGGATATCCTGGACAAGATGATCTTTGCCCACACCTGGCTCGCCTCCGATTGCACCCACCGAGATGAGAGTCCGGAAACCTGGCAGAAGGTTCAGGAAGGCATCCAGTTGTTTGGAAAACATTACGCAGACCTGTGGTGGTAAGATGACTAAACATCCGACTGTAGTTGTGCGAGTGCCCGGCGAGGACGATGAATTGTGGTTATCCATGACCCAAGCCAGAAGGCTAATTCAGCGACTGGAACGCGGCATCGCCAAAGCCAAGGAGAAAAAGGAAGGTGCGGCTCCCAAGTTGGAAGGAACCGCCCAAGCCTATCTGGAGAATGGTTTGATCAAGATTAGCGTGTCGGTGAAAGATCTGCCGCGCATCATCAAAGATTCCACCGACTACGGCTATCTGCCTTTGTTTGCCGAGTTGGGAACCAGCATTACCGATGTCAATCGGTTCGCCAAAGATGTGGTGTATGCTCTCAATGAAGAGAAGGAAGATGGCACCACTCCGGTGCATGAATTATTCGATGACGCCTTTGAGAGAGCGGTGGAGAACGGCTCGCAAGGTGTCAGCTGGATCAAGTAAAATGCGCGACATAGAGCCCGCCATCGTGATCAACCTTCGAATCATGATTGATGAGAAGCGTCGAGAAATCGTTCTGCTGGAACGACAGATAAAATCGATGGAAGATGAAATCCGAACATACAAGGAGAATCATCATGAGCGTACGACCGATTGATCCTGTGATTGCTCGGAAAATTGATAGCATCGACTTTACGCTCGCTAAACAAAGACTGATGGATCCCAAATTGGGATATGGCTGGTCAGCCACTAAAGCCGATAACGAAATTGCCAAGTATCGCAACTTCCTCAAACTGGCATCTAGCGGTATGTCGGTAGTGCCTACCAAGGATTGTGATCTGGTGTGGCACACTTGTATTTTAGATACGGAAACATACGCCAGAACTTGTCAAGAAGTTTTTGGTTATTTCCTCCATCACAGACCCTACATGGAAGACAAGCAATTAAAGAAGAACTGGGAAAATACCAATAAGGCTTACGAAGCTACTTTTGGAGAGACTTACTCAAAGAAGAGATGAGCCTCTTTTGGTTGTGTGTCTAACACGACTGCCGCCCTCTGATTGGTTCCATTTTGCCGGATAAGGTCGTAGGTTTTCCAGCGCCCAACACTTCTTGAAGTTTTCTTCTTCCATAGAAGTATAAGGTAGATCAGATTGCGGAATGATATGATCGACATGCCATGTCCAAGTGGATGGATCGTTATCATCCCAAGTTTTAGAGTTATATCTGCCGTTATTATCCCAAGTCATCCAGGGTTCGAATTGCTTTTCAAGATGAGATTTCAGCTCTTGAAATGAATACGGTAGATGTTTAAGAATTGATCCGTTCTTTTGACTGTTTGTGCGTTTTAATGCTTCTTTGACAGAGACAGAAACCTTGCGTCGCAATCTATAAGCAGGATCAGTTTTCTTGCGTTTTTTGCTATATTCGTTCTGGTAAGCTAGAATTTTAGCCTTATTTTTTGTACGTGTTTTTATACTTGACGCCTTAACTTTATCTGGATTAGCTTGCATCCAAGCAATAGTTCTCTTGTAAATATCGTCATAGTTATCAATACAATACCGTTTTCTACACGTTTTGCAACGTGACTCTCTAGATCCTAGTGCCTTGTTCTGGAATGAAAATTCTTCTATACTCTTTTCAATACCACATTTAGTGCAGACTTTCGTGTTAGAAATTGGTCGTTGAGAACGACGCTCATCATATGATTGTTGTTGGCATGACTTACAGTCTTTGCGCATATAACCTTTCTTGACATTGCGCAGTCCAAAGTTTTCAAGTGGTTGCAGAACTCCACACTTGATGCATGTCTTCTGACGAATACCATTTTCATCCACTAAGATCGTAGGCTTCTTTTTGGAATAAGTTTTGCGCCTATGGTTCTTGACCTTATCATGATTAGACTGGCACCAATCTTTCAATCTCTTGTTCCAGCATGCCTTACAAGGGGTGCGTATCTTTCCCGTTTGCTTATTGAAAAAGAACTCATCCAGAGGTTTTTCCAACCCACATTTTTTACACATTTTCAGTTCTAACTCATTGATATCACTCATAATACTATATATACCGTGATATTCGTAAGTTAGCGTTGAAAAGTATATCCTCTAGGGAAAATAAATGGAACTACTAATTGGAATATATCTTGGGGCAGTACTAATGTCAGCCTTAGAAAAGTTCAATGCGTGGTTCGATAAGTACCTTGACCGCAAGTATGATCGTGTGCCGAGAGACAATTACACTATGCGACTTTCTGTTGCAGAGTTAGAGGCTGTAAGTGGGTTTTTGAAAGAGAACTCGTTTGCTCTCAACTTTCCCGAGCTCGCACGCCAAAACGAAATCACTAAACAATTGGCTGGCTGGTGAGCAATGGAACTATGGAACCACAAGGTAGAGTGGCTAAAGGACGAATACTTGACGGAGATGCAGAGAAGAAAAGACAAGAGACAAAAACCACTCAGGGCTATGGGTTGTGTGGGATTAGTTTTCGTTGCTATAGTATGTCTCATGGAAACTCTCATAATGGTTGCGAATAATTATTCTAGCACTCATGAAAACGTGGATGTCAAGGTAATTCAAGACGGCTGCTCTACTGAAATTTCTGGCACCCCTGATCCAAGTATGCCATGGGCTACTCCTGTTTGGAGAGAGAGTCGTTCAATCTTTCAGATTCATAATAAAAGTGATAAAACTATCAGGGAATTTACTGTCTCTTATAGCGGATACAAACCTGGATCGTCTTATGATTATCTTGATTATAATTATAAGTCTATTAAAGATTACCATATCGTCAAACCTGGAGAGACATTGAGGTTGTGTATGGAAAATTGGTCGATTCCTTCAAAGGATATTATCCATGTCCATTTGGATAATGTAGAGTTTTACAACTCAGAATCAGATATCCCATAAAATGCGAGGGCTCATCCAATTTTTCCGAAAATTATATTGGTATCCCCAAAATACTTGGGGACAGCCAATTGTATTTTTGATAATGCTATGCGCGTATGCTTTTGGCGCAACTCACCCTAAGTATTGGTGGGTTCCATTTAGTCCATTCGCATTGGGAGCAATCGTCGTTGCTTTGAGCGAAGCATACAATCACTGCACCTATCTAAAAAGCTGTGGTCCAGAAAATAGAAAAGTAATTTATACCTTTCTGGAAAGAATGGCTCTTGTATTAGTCACGATAATTCTGCTTGTTATATTTGGTGTAATCTGTTTTACTGGTAAAAGATAAACAACCCCATGACCTTGAAATCTGATCCCAGCCATGACCGGTGCGACAAGTGCGGTCAAAGCCTGATGATGATCCATCCCTGGGATCAATTCAACTGCCACTGTCCCGATGAATCCGAGAAACCGATGAAAACCCATTCATGGTCAGAGTTGAGAAAGACTTTACCTCTGTGGCGACGCGTTCGCTCCTGGTTGCGAGCGCGTGGAATGCTGCTCAAAATGTGGTGGAATAACCAATGACTCTCATTGAAGTGCTGGCTTTCTATCGTGATCAAGTTCGCTTGGAAGGTCGTAAGAAGGCGAACATGTTTCTGCGCGAAGCCTGCGAGAAATACTTATGGGAGCATATCCAAGCTTCTGTCAGCGATGAGGGCAAGTTCATCGACGCCTATGGCGAAGAGTTTGATACTCATTAAAGTGGGACAGTGATGCAGACTACTCCTGTGTTCTACTTTCTGTTCCAGATGGTTCTGTGGGTAAGAAATGGAATATTTTGTGCGATGGAGAAATGGGGAAAGTATATGCCGGATGTCAATTACAGCCGAGGCAGTGTGTGGAACCAGGTAGGTTTGCCGTTGTGCCTGCTGGTGGTGTTGGTGATGGTTCTCTTTGTCGCCAACGATTGTAGCTGCACTCTGCCACATTTTCTACCGTAGTATCATTTTAGGTGTGAGCCACATGTCGGATCCATTGGATAGCGGCTGGTCGAGAGATCTGTCTCCCAAAGAACGGACGCACAAGTCCATTCATCTGTGGGAAGTTATCCTCTACCTGACTATTGTGTCGATGATGTTTGCGATGTCCAGCACCATCTTGGGGTCTAACTAATGGAACACGAGACCTTTTTCTCATTGTTGCGTTCAGCTCCTCATTGGGAGTTTGAGCTTTTTCTGTTGGTCATTGTGGATGGACTGATTGGTCTCATTTTGTGGCCATCTTTTCGGAAGAGAATTTTGCACCATCAATCTGATGACCAAAAGATAGAAGCGTTAGAGAAGCAAGTTAAGGCTCTGCAAGAGCGATTAGGAATAGATCACCAATGACCCATAACAATTACCAAGTAGTACTAATCCATACCCGCAACTCTGTCTACGAAGTGGACACCCAGAATAAACGAGTACGGCGGATGTCGGGTAAAGATAATCCTACTCCTCGACAGGGAGCAGATGGAGCTTGGCGTGCGTATGCTTCTATCTTTCCCGATCCTCCTACGGTGGGCAGTGAATTACTCATCATGTGGGAGCCAGCCACTACTCCACTATTGGAGGGCTCGCCCGAAGGTGCTGTTCCCACCACTATCACCAGCCCCATCACACAAATTGACCCAGTGCTGTCATGACCAAACGCACCCATAGTGATCTGTATTGGTTTGTCTCCGATTGGTGGATTCATACCAAAAGGGTGGGACCCTGGCGGGCGATTGTCGAAGCTTGGGCGACGCGGAAGATCCGGCGTCAATATATCTATGGTGAGGACTAGGAGTTTCAAGTGAAATACGCTACCCTATTGTATCTGGGCTTTGCCTTCTTTTGGACTGTGGCATTGTTTTATTGCGCTCACCACAGCTGGTTGGCGGCTACCCTGATCTGTCTGTTGGGCGTTGCCTTCAACTTGACGCTGTATATCTGGGGAGGTTCCAGTGGAACATCAGCACGATGATAATGTAGTGAGTGTGTGCAGCGACTGCGCACCTCGGGCGGGACAATTCACCGGGCAAGATCCCACTTCCTTTGTGGGCAAGTTGGTCAAGCTCGCCTTCAAGTCGGTCAAGCCGGATGGAGTAGCCACCAAGGAACATATGTGGGTGCAGGTGCAAACCGTGGTGGCAGAAGATTGGTTGCGGGGTAAGCTGCTCAATACTCCTTATTTTCAAACGGGTTTTGAGAAGGGCAATCAAGTGGGGTTCCAGATCAATGAGATTGAAGAAGTGATGCCGGATCCTCCCAAGGTTCATTTCCTGGAGAACTAATCATGGCACGCTATATGTTTGCAGAAGACGCACATTATGGCATCCCCTGGCAGGATATTCTGCGAAAGTTTGTGCGAGAATGGCAGCCGAAGCAGATATATATGACGGGAGACTTGTGCTATGCTCGCCAGGATGCGCAACATACTGCCCAGCTGTTTGCCAAACAAAGTGCTCCTGTCCTTCCAGAAGAACCCAAGTTCGATTTCGACAAGTATAACGGGTTTAAGAAATGATCACCCAACAGGATATGGAACAGGAACTACGCAACATCTCAGATGACTTGGGAAATGTGCGTGTCATGTTGCGGGTAGTCAAACAGCAAGAGAAGGAGTTGATGGATCGTCGCAACCAACTTCGCTCTCAACTTCACCTGCTACTCGAAACTATTCAACCTTATTCTCCCGAGCGCGTGGAAGGTGATGGTTGATCCCTTTCGTCCCTTTCCCTGCGGGGATTGTGGGATAGGCATCGTTCGATTGCTCCCAGCGGCGGATACCGATTTCCTCTGGATTCAGCGGGCAGGATGCACTTACCTGACTGCCATCCCTACCCACTTGCAGATACCTAAATGTGATCAGTGCGGCAATAACTACTTGGGATATTCCCGAGCCATTCACATCGCCTTATTGATGGGCGCCGACCCAGAATTACCGCTTGGGTAAGTGCGCTGTCATCTGACAAGGAGAAGGACTATGAAGAGCCAACTGACATGGGGAGTGGTGGTGGGTAAGCCTACCGCTCAATGGAAAACTGTTTTCAGCAAGCCCAACTTGAAAAATGTGGGTGATTGGGTGCTGGCACTGGATGGTCTTAAGCTGTTCCAGACGCGTCAAGAAGCACGGAAGTATGCCAAGTGGATGATGCAGGATAATCCATGGTGGAAGTTTCACGCCAAGAGGTATTCATGACCTACTTGGAAGTCTTGCTTCTCATCCAAGAGAGGCAAGAAAAGATTTTGTCGCAGGATATGCAAGCGCTGATTACTGATCAGCACCGCTATTTGCGTGACTCTTCTACTTCCGATAGTCCGTGGCAGGAAGATCCGGAGCCTGGTAAGCCGGAACAAAGGTTCGGACGCGGCGGTTGCTATTATGTGTGGTTGCAGGTAAAGGACTGCACTCCTTTGAGATCTCAAACATAAGCACGCATAATGGACTGTCAAGTCCCCATTACCCGAAGGTGTATGATGCGGATCTTTTTCCAGGACAAAATGGGCTCTTTGGGGGAGCCATTAGAACGAAATGGGGTGCCTCGTGTGGGAGATTATGTGTGGCATCCAGTCGGAGAGTTCAAAGTTATAGCCGTCTCCTGGTGGATGTGGGGCGACGATACTGTTTCTTTACTGGTGGAGCGTGCCGTGCCTCCCCGCTATCAACTAACTGAACCAAGGTGATGAAAACACATGAGCCACTACGAATGCGACCACTGTGGTCGAACCACCGGCAAAGAGACTGGTGATGCCAGTATCATTTGGTGCGGCAAATGTATCGACGATAACTGGGAAGCCATCCAAGCTCTAGGTCTATCGGGCGGTCCCTACCGCAAAGCCATCGACTGGAGTTTTACTTATCCCGATAATATTGAGAAGCTACGATCCATTCCCAAGAAGACGCCTACCATTGCTTCCCAAGAAGTTCCCGCTGTCGCTCCGATTGCAACCCCACCAGTAGCGCCATCTCCGGAGCCTGCCATGGATTTTGATGCGTATAATCGCACTCTTCCGGGCGGGCGCAAGCTGCCGTGGTATTGAGGGCTTGACGCTGCATGATCGCATGCTATATTGAGGTGCGACTTGGAAAAGCCGACCATCCCTACCCCTCAACCCATCACTGCCCGCGCACTTGTTTCATCTGCGGAGCGCCGATCGCGGAGTGCATGGGCGCAGTGCTTCCGAGAGATGTCCTGCTCATGTTCGATGGCAGGTGGGATCCGATGTTGCGACCTCGGGAGCTATGTGGGAGCTTGAAGTGTGGTGAGGCGTGGAATGTGATGCTGTCGGAAGAAACTATATGAAATCGCGTGCGTGTGGAGGAGATCAGAACGATGGCAACTGAGGCATATAATCCACATAATCCCGACTGTCGCGACCTCAGCACGCGAGAGCTGCTACTCGACTATATCAAGGAGCGTTATGAGCATCATCTGTATTGGGCGGACAGATCCACGGGCTCATTCAGGGAGCAATGGTTATCCACGGCTCGAGAACTAAAGCGTCTCCTCGAAGAAGCTGAAGGCACCTACAGCCACGCAAAGGGTGCGCAATTAGATCGCAGATAGTCTGCGCGGGGCACATGAAGTTCCAAAGCCTGATATGTGAGAACTGTGGGGCATCACTGCACTGGTCATCGACTAGTGATTACTGCAAGAAGCCAGAGTGCCGAAAGATTGCCAGCGAGATTAGTCGAGCTCGATGGGAGGGTCATCTGTTGCGAAACAATGTGGAGCTGAAAACGAAGGAGCGGTAATATGTTCTGGCGTGATTGGTATGTTGCTGTGTATGGCGAGGCGGGCAGAGTGCCCGAGATGCAAGAAGCCATCTTCGTGTGCAAGTTGTGCGGCAAACAGCACCTCTCCACTAGTTTTCAGTATGGAGTGGCTCGTTTTCCTACTACTGCTACTACCACTCGCAACAAACAAGGTGAGTGGTATATCCTGTGTAAAGATCATGAGCAAGCAAAAAGTAAAGAGCCCCAAGCCGCGTAATCACACGGCGATGGGAATGATTGTCAGTGGCTTGGGAAGGAAGCAAGTCTTTCGCCATAAAACCGATAAGCGCAGTCGAGATTACAAGAACTCCTGGCAGAAAGAAATGAGAGACGAATCATGAGCTTGCGTCAAGCCTTTGTCTATGCCTGTCTGATAGTGGGATGCAGTCTGCTCTTCATGCTGTTGCTCCAATTGATGGCATGGTTCTTCATTTGGATGACCACTCACTTTCCAGGTGCCTTCGGTATCTTTCTATTGCTGCTCTTGGGAGTAGTAGCGCTAACTCTTCTCCTCTACTTTGGCTACAAGCTTGTTCGCCAACCCACGGAATAAACACATGCCGATCCGAGTTTCCATTACCGACTTGCAGACACACATCATCTATCGTGGCACCTTCAATGGCTCCATCAGACGGGGGCAAAGTTTGGAGCTGGCGTTGGATGCCAGTCCGGGACGAGTCCTGCGGATTGGCAAGTTGCGTGGGTGGTTGATCTCGGATTCTAACCAACTGTATTATCTGATGGGTGCCGATGGCAAGCGTTTCAAGATGCGCCCGGTCAATAAAGTGAGAATGATTTGAGGAGGATGGGTAAATGTCAATGGATACCAACAAGTTGTGGAGGCTACCCACGCCCAGTCGAAGGACGCTGGAAATGGTGCGCAGTGGCGAGTTTCCTATTCGCACCTATGGTAATAGCCACTGTGGCACCGCCAGTGCTTTCAAAATTCGTTATCATCTCAAGTGTGTTTGCAGTCCCAAGCTGGATCATCGCGGCTTCCTCTTTGATCAGCTCAACATTCAGAGCTACTTCGAAAGCATCCAGCGCACCCACTTGTCTTGCGAGCGCTTGACGGAGGTGTGTTTGCAGCAGTTGCTGGAGCACATCTTGGTGGAAAACCCCTCCTGCCAGATCTACAGCATGCAACTAACGCTTTCACCAGAACCGTATCTGGCATCTATGACTTCTACTTTGGAGGATCCTGGCAACCTCTTGGCACCCAAAGTCAGTAAGCGGAAGAGTCAGCCGGTTGCCCAGGAAAGTATCAGGATGGTGGGCAGTAAGAAACACGATCCCAAGCATCATCATAAGCCCTCACACTCTCACTATCGTTTTAGGGATCTGCCCGAATGATCTCGGAATTACAGCGACGAGTGTTGGTAGGGTTGTTTGACAAACCGCTCTCTACCCCACAGTTGGTATCAGTCTTGTCTCCTACTGGTGAAGACCAGGTCAAAGAGGCTTTGTATCAACTGACACAACAATACCTGATTGCCACCCATCCCGTCATCGGGGGTGGATGCAAGGACTGCGCCTGCCAGGTTTCTTTCAGTTGGCGCTTGACACGATCTGGTCGGCAAGCTATCATTACGGGAGAAGCAACATGATGTGGCTCATTCTCGCCTTTCTCATCTATCTGTTGATAGTTATGTGGGTTCAGGTAGATAACCTCGGCATCTCTTACAAGAAAGCATTTGCCATCACCTTTTTCTCGCCTTTTATCTTTCTCTTGGCGGGTGTTCCCTACTTTCTATCTCGTGGCATTAGTGCTGCCATTAGATGGGTATGGGGAGCCATTACCGATCAAGAGTGAATTACTACCAGCACGAGGCTGGTGGTTTTCAGCTATGAGATCACAAACCATTTTCACTACTCTCACTAAACACATCACCTTTTCGAGGAGACACCATAGTTATGGAAACCAACATCGTTCCCAAGGTATTGATGACGCCACTGTATCACCTGGAGCTGGTCAAGGATCGGGACATCCCTTATGATGGTTCCGTCAAGACCACCGAGCAGGCGGCACAGGTATTGCATCATCTGTTGGATCGTTCTCCCACCGAGAATATGATCGTGGTCTATCTCAATAGTTCGGCAGATCTGATTGGCGTCGAGCGAGTGGGTATGGGCGGAATGGAGTCCGTTGCACAAGATCATACCGAAATCTTCCGGGGTGCGCTGGTGGCGGGAGCTCCCGAGATTTTGATTTCTCACAACCATCCCAATGGAGATACCCGACCCAGTCCTGCAGATTTGCATATGACCATGACCACGGTGGATTTGGGAGCGCTGCTGCATATTCGAGTGCGCGACCATATCATCGTAGGACCCAACGGCAAGCACCTCTCTATCCGAGAGAACATGCACCTGTTCCAGGATGAGATGAGACAGGCAGAGGAAATGGCTTTTGGTCGCCATATGTCCAGCATCAAAGACAAGCTGCTGGATCTAATCAGCAAGGGTCCGGATCTGGGCGCCGATCTTCTTCCCAAGAAGGGAGATCCTAAAGCCAATTTGCTGTCAGACTGGCAGGACTCGCTGACCTACGCCTGGCTAACGCGATGAAAGCCAAGAACATCTCGGCGACGGTAGTAGATATGAAAGGTGAGCTCTACGTCAGTCTCACCTTCTATCTGTCCGGTTCTCTTCCCAAGGAGGATCCGCCCCATGACTTCCGAGTTCGCGAAGTGGCACGCAAGAAGAAGCAGAAAGCCATGCTCCGTTTCATCGAGAGTTTGGAGATCCCGGAGGAGACATGAATGACTATCAACCGGACTCGGGCTGGGACTTGGTAAGTAAATATCTTGAAAAAGCGATGGCTGCCGAGAAAAAGTTGCAGATAGCTATCAAGACATTGCGTCTGATTGCGGGATCGGATGGTGCAGAGTGCTCTTACCCTAGAGCCGAGGCAGCCCAAACTTTACGTGATTTAGGAATAGGAGATATCCATGAGCCTGGAAAATGATCAGATTGAGGGGGACATCATCAGTCTCTACCGTTCCCTCTGGGAGCATAACGACGGCAGTCGCACTTTCTTGGTCATGCATGAAGATGTGCTGTATGAGAGCGACTTGGGCAGACTGGTGGTCTCGCCGGAAGTGGATCCGCACGCTGTGTTGCAACGCGGTATTCAGAACGGAGGCTATCCCGAAGGGTCTTTCTTGGTGGAAGTAGTGGCAGATCTATCTGACAATATCAACTAACACACGGAGAACAACGATGGAATCCAATCAGAAGAAGCAGCCGTTGGATGAAGCGGTGCAGAAAGAACTGGCACTCGCTACTGAAACGGTGCAAAACCATTTCAACCATGTCAAGCGAGCCATGGAAAGTCTGCAACGGTTGGTGCGTGGAGATGTTTCTCTCACTCAGTTTCGCGATTTGCGAGACGCTATTGAAGGCTTTGCTCCCGCCCGAGCTGCGGTGGAAAAGGGCAAGAAAGTAGTCAAGGCTCGTCTGGAAGCCGAATTGAAGGGCGAGTTCAAGAAGCCCAGCAAGCAGGCGGAAGCAGAGTAAAACCATGCAGACTCTTTACCGAAGAGTGGAATCTATCTCAATTAGATTTCCTGTTTCAACGAACCAACCGAGGTCGGTTCTCCGCAGGCTTTCCGGGCTGTCCCAGTCCTATAGCTATCAACCCAAAGTTTTTGATGTTGAGAGCGGCGTTGATATCTCTATCGTGATGTGAATGGCATTGAGGACAATTCCATTCTCGATCTGAAAGAGAAAGATGTGGGTGAATAAAACCACACTTGCTACATGTTTTGGTGGAAGGATCGAACCTCCCTATCTTGAGTAAGTTCTTACCATACCATTCACACTTGTAAGTGAGGTAATCTACAAAAGTGCCCCAAGCAGCATCTCCGATATGTCGAGCCATAGAATGATTTTGAGCTCGTTCCATTAGATCTTTGATACCTAAATCTTCCAGGATAATGGTTTGGTTTTCGCGCACTATCTGGGAAGAAAGTTTGTGAAGAAAGTCCTTCCTTTGGAAGGAGACCTTTTCATGGGCTCGGGCAACCTTTTGTCGTTGCTTGCTGTAATTATTAGATCCTTTCGTTTTCTTGGATAATCTTCTCTGCTGTTGTTTCAAACGACGAAGAGAGGCTTCCAAGAACTTGGGGTTAGCGATTTTGTGTCCAGTTGATAAGACGGCGTAGTCTTTGATACCCAAATCAATTCCCACTGACTTTTTAGGATGTATCTTGGGTTTCTTGGGCAATTCGGTTCCATTATCTACTAACACTGACAAGTAGTATTTACCGGTAGGTGTCTTGGAAACGGTGCAGGTTTTGATCTTGCCCTCGAATGATCGATGCAAAACCACGGATACCTTGCCACATTTAGGTATCCATGCCAATGAGTTTTTCCAATCAATCTTGACACCCTGCGTATAAGCGCAGGAGTTAGTATAATGGCGAGATTTGAACTTGGGAAACTTGCCACGCTTCTTGAAGAAATTAGTGTAGGCATTGTCCAAGTTGCGAAGCGCCATCTGCAAAGATTGAGAATAAGGTTCTTCTAACCAATCATTGTCCTTCTTTTGGGTTTGCAGCCAATTGGTTGTCAAGTCAAAGTAGGAAAGGTTTTTACCTGTTTCTTGGTAGTGTTTAGTTTTAGCTTCCAAAGCCTGATTGTAAATATACCTCACGCAGCCAAAAGCTTTGGCAAAATGCTTCCGTTGTTTCAGGGAAGGATAGAGGCGGTATTTGTAGGCTTTGATCATTGTCTATAAACTATATCATCATATGCATAGATTTTGACACTTTTGAAATGAAATAAAATACATGCACACCTTTACCGAAGCACAAGTGGATCAGATGCTGAATTGTCTGGGGGTGTTGGAGCACGACAACCACGGACAGTTGGTGATCTATACTGGCATCTTTCGTTGGCATGATGGAACCTTTCATGATTCCGTCGATCCAGAACTGGAAGACGATCCTACCGACGCCTGAACATCCCCATGCATTCTCTGCTGTATTCTTTTCTCGGCTTATCAGGCATGTCGGTGTGTCTGTGGGCGTTGCAAGACTGGTGTCGCGTGGTGATGATGGACTGCTTGACCGCCACCCACTTGGTCAGTCAGCGACTGTGGATCCAACAATATGCCGAATCTCATACCCGGATGTTAGTTCGACTCAATTCCATAGAAGTGTCAGTGGAGAAGTTTGAGGAAGTGTTAATCGAGGTAGCGGAACCCTTTGTGTGTTGAAAGGAACTGGACATGCGATCTGCCGTAGCAGTAATAACGGGCGCTCTGGTCTTGGGATGTGGTGGGAGCGCCGACCCGGTTGTTATGACTAATCCTCCCAGAACTAACTGTCCCACCCAAAATCTGTGGGAACAGCAAAATGGTGCTTGGCTGCAAACCCATCCGCGCATCAATTTGGTTTTTTGGGGAGGCTACTGGTTGAACGGTGGCTTGTCAGAAATGCAGCACTATGCGGACTCATGGCTGACCCTGGGTAATGCAGATGCCTTTTACCAACCCATGCAGGAATATGGTATTGGAACTGGCACGGTAAATGGAGTGTATAATACCAACTACAATCTGGGTGTCGGGGCGATATCGGATACTGCTATTCAGCAAGAATTGTTATCAGAAATCGCCAATGGACAGCTGCCTGCTGCCGATCCTAATCATATGAGTATGTATGTGGTGATGCTACCGCCTGGCACCTCCTCTTTACAGTGCATTAGTAATTGTGTTGCTTACCATAGCTATATCGATTCCTCTTTCACCTATCAACTGATCCAATACTATAACTCGGATTTGAACATCGTTATCGCGCACGAGATCTATGAATCTGCCACGGATCCCGATAGCGTTAATGGATATAATGGTGGTCCTGGGGACACCGAAGTGGGCGATTATTGTGTAGGAAATCCCTACACCTTACTGGGCTTTACCATCCAAAAGGTATGGTCAGAAAACGCTTGTCAATGTATCCCAGCCAATTAGGAAAGTCATCTAATATGAAACCCGCCTGGTTCAAAGATTCCATTCCGCTGGATCCTTTAATTGCTCCTATGGTGCTATTCTTTCAGAACCATGGAATTAAAACCACCCAGAGCTGTCAGGGAGTGGGTAAGGGCAGAATGAAGTCGGGTCATCTCTATGGAAGACCCACTATTAATTTTGAAGCTTCTTCCACCCAGTTTATTAAGCGGGTGGCTAATCTACTACGAAAACATGAACTTGATAATGGCATGCAAGTTGGGTTGATGACCGGTTTCTTTGCTGATAAATCCGCTACCAAGAATAAACCCTGGTACGGACAGGCACAGTGGATTTGGACGGATGAGGGAGATGATTACTACAAACTCGAGGTGTATAGCCGTGTCATTCACCTGGTGGATATGACAGAGATCCAGTCTATTACTCGCGATCATAATGAGTGGGTTACAGCTGGACGTCCTGAACTTCGGTAAGTCTCATGTCAGATGTTTGGATCCCCGACAATCCTGCTGAACGCACTTATGCGTGTCCTGGATGCCACCGCGGAGTAGTAGCTAAACGCGTGGGCGACAGTAGTTCCTATGTCATTACTCACCTGGACGAAAAGGTCGGCAAGGGTGAGGAGGGCGAAGGCAAGTGTAAATACAAGGGAGTTATTGATCGGAAGCTACTGGGATATCGACCACCCAAGGAGAAAACAAATGAACCTCACTCCGCAACACAAGTTGGACATTCGGAAGAACATTCAGCGGGCACTGGCATTCCTGCAATCGATGGAACTGGAAGCTGAACGAGATCGGTTTGAGGAGATGCCTCACCTTCTCATGAGGGTGGATGGGGCGGTCTTTGATCTGCGACAAATCCTGTCCATGACCGATGCGACTACCGCCGCCATTCTGGAAGAATATCAGGAGGAACCATGATGATGTATGGCGATCCAGCACTAATGCTATCTCTGACGGAAGAAGAGAAACAGCGTCTTGTCCAGGGGAAAGCTATCTCACGAGGGGGTAAAATCTACGCCCTATGTGGGGCGTGCTATACCGTCATTCGTCTCAACAAACCACTTGTCGGCTCCATACATTTTTGCTAAACCATCAAAGGATTAAGATGAAACTCACCGTTCTCACTCTCATGGGCGTATTTGTTTGTGCCTGCGCTACCACTCCCAGACCGGCACCGGTTGCTATCAATCATGCCGACTACCAACCCCCTGTTGATCAGGAAGTGGTATGGAACCAAAAGTTGGAAGCCGATCATCAACAATCAGAAGCAGATAAGATGGCTCGGGAGGCACAAACTTACCGCAACTCTCTGAACAAGATCGAAGAACAGTTGGGAACTGAACGACTTCAGCTTCTCATGTGTCATGAAGTGCATGGACTGCAAGGTCAGGAGTGCTGGGCACTGCTGAATAAGTTCTGTGAGATCTCCATGTTGATCGATACTCGAAGTGGTCATCATAGTAAAGAATACTGTGGCAAAGAGTTTCTCGAGTATCATAACCCAAACATCCAACATAAGAACTAATATGTCCAGCAACGGTCAATTCGCCGTAGGCGACAAAGTAATTCTGGGTGAGCATCAAACGATCGATGTGCATGGCAGGCGATGCAATCAAAATTGGGCATCCCCGATGGACGCTTTCGTGGGAAAGGAAGCTACTATAATCAGTTCTGCAGTAGATGATGGAAGCGGTTCTCCCCTCTATCGTGTGGATATAGACCAAGGTAAGTGGGCGTGGCGCGGCGTCAATATGACACTCGTTTCATCCACCACTACTCGCACCACTTCTGCCACCAAAGCTGCCGGCGCCACTTGTAGTAAGTGTCGAGAGTTCAACGAGTATGTAGAAGCCAATCCACACTTCACTTGTTATCGGTGTGCTCACTAACATGGAGACGTATGCATGATCATCAAGACTAATACCTGGCACTACAAGGCGTATGATGCCTCCTATGTCGTTTCTACCGGTTTCACACCCAGGCACACGAATCTATGCCAGTATTGGAGAAGGGTCATTTTAGTGGCACCTTTGGTGGGTATGTTATCCGTCTTTTTGCTGCTGATGATCGGCATCATGACTTTCCTCTATTCCGTATTGGGTCCCCTCTTTGGATGGATACCCACGAGCTTCGATGTCCTGAAGAGAGGTGGTATGCGTAAATACCAAGGATTGAAGTTGGGCAAGTCCTACAACGCTTTCCAACTGTATCCATGGCATGCTCTCCTGGCGAGTGGAGTGATTGGATTACACTATGTTATTTACCAGCAGTTGGGTGCTGCGCCACTCATCAGTGAAGCCAAGGTGGTTGGTGTTATTGTCGCTTTCCTAGCCATCACTTTGGGGTTAGTGATCTACTTTAGTTCCGATACCAGTCGAATGATCAGAAAATATCTGGCAGCCAAGAAACAGAAGGTGTGTCCAGTAGTGGAGTTTGAGTCTCCCAAGTCCCAGCAGGAGGAACAGTCATGAGGAAGTTTCTATTCAGTGTAGTCTCGGTAGCGGCGTTGATGGCAACTGCCGACTCGGCTTTTGCCGATGACAATTTTCGGGCAGGTTTTGACCTGTCGGTGGGCGCACCTTCTGGTGCCGAAGTAGGGTTGGTAGCAGAGCCCTTTACCCACTGGACTCGTGTGGAAGTTGGTTTGACGCATGGCATCGCCAACACTTTTGGTGGGATGGCATCGGCTACCTTTACGCCCATCAATTTCCCTATTATGCCAGTGTTGCAGCTGGAAGCTGGTTTCTTTCCCCAAGCTTCCTTGCCTTCTTTTATTGCGCCAGGTATGGCGCTACCTACTCTTGGGTATGATTGGATAAGTGTGGGTCCGGGTTTGGAGTTTGGCAGCCGAGATCATGTAGTCTTTTTCCTTCACCCCTCCATGACCTATCTTCATGCTACTCTGGGCAACTTCCAGTCCTTCGTGGATAGTAATGGTGGTAGTAATGTAGCTGGTCTGCAAGTAGGATCACCCGTGGTCAATGGGTGGTTTCCTTCTGCTCGAATTGGATTTGCTGTGATGTTTTAGCGAGGTCTATCTTGTTAGAAGTTCTATCCACTCTGACTATCTTGATGGTGGGTTGTCTCTTGGAAGGCATTCTTACTGTCATAGCCATGCACTTCACCCTCCGATCAATGGAACAGCAATTCCCGCCACCTTCCACCGATGATCTGTTGAATGAGTAGCGATCTATGGGTCTTGTTATTAGGCTATGTCTTCCTGATCTGGTTGGCTCCCTACGGTGAAAGAGTTTCCCGAGAGTGGAAGCACTCCTTTGAAGAATGGCAAAAGCAGGAGAAAGATATGGAAGTGGAACTAACCGAATTGAACTTGGATGGCATGATCGATGAGAAGGGTGTGCGCTATTTGGGTAGTGCTACCCGACGCCCGGATGGGAAGTGGGTATGTCTTGCCGAGGTCAATGGCTGCCTGTGTTTGGTGGAGGTCAAGCTCCGATTGCTCAAGATGGCAGACGGAAAGGTGCCAGTGCCTCTCGGGTTGAAGGATAGGTATCCCACAGAAGATGAGCATGGCGACTTCCCATATTCCAACCCCGACTTGTGCCGAGGGTGCGGTAAGATGATCCTTCCCGAAAATAGGAGAGTGGCAGACGGATGTCCCTGCAATTCGCCGCGAGGTATTAACCATGGGTTGGTGCCCATCCACACTTGCACCTGTGTAGAGTGTGATCCAGAACAAACGGGATCCACTAGATACAAGGAGTATAACACATGAGTTTCATTCAATTCCTATTAGTATTCTGGCTGGGCGGAGTGATCGCCTATGGACTGGGATCCTTTGCTAGCCTCAGAAAAGAGGGTGTCTTCCAAGGCGAATGGACTTGGCACCAGTTGCTATTTGCTATGCTGACGATCTTTGTCCCCATGGTATTGCTATGGCCATATTCGGCAATTAGGGCAGCTACCGAGGGAGTGGATAATGGCAAGTCAGCTTCTTAAACATCTTACTCCCGACGAGCAATTCACCTGGACTCGCGCCCAAATGTTGGAAGAGATTCCTGGCTTCATTTTTTCTGGTCTAGGTTGGTATTGCAGTCAAGGGAGTTGGATGTTAATCATCGCCACTGACACCCAAGATGTATATACACTACAAGTCTTTTATGATCGCGATCCGCGTCTTTCCTTTCTGGCGGTGGCAGAAGCTCCGGTGCGCACCCAGGAAAGTGTCATCAGTTCTATCAAACGACCCGTCTCCTATGGAGGGTTGATTGTTTTGCTGGTGGGGATGTTGGTGATGTTGCCTTTGTCCGCCTTCCTCCTACATAAGTTCGGTAATTGGGGAGTATTGATGCTGCTGGCTTATGTAGCAGTGTGGGGATACATCACTCGACTCCTTGATAAGAAAGGCGCCAAGAAAGATGAATCAACTTCAAGCTGAACACTTCCAGCAATTGCTGGAGGAGGCGTGCGATCGTCATATTGAAAGTGGTGGCAGAATCATTAGCAGACGTTTTACTTCCTACGAAGATGGTGGTCAATGTCCCCTGACTTGTTTGTTGGGTCGCCAGACGATGTACTATAAGGCACTGGAAGCTAACAGATTACTCAATACCCACACCATTTCTGACGAGGAGCTGTGGGCACTTGTATTCGCTTTTGATGGCAAGTTTGTCCCTGATCACCAGGACTTCGTCTCTGCCAAGCTAATTGGTAAGGCGCTGCGCCACAAGTATATCCAGGAGTCTTCCACATGAATACCGAACAACTGGCTACTTTCAAACAGGAACTTATCCAAGCCTGCGATGCCCACATCGCTTCAGGTGGCACTCTGATGCGGGGAACCTTTGGCAATGGAGACAATTGCAAGTGTCCTTTATCGTGCCTGATACCTCGAGTGGCGGAGACCACAATAAACATTAGTCTCAGTGAGAAGCTAGGGTTCGTCATTACCTATGATGAAGTGTGGGGGTTCATATACGGCTTTGATAGGAAGACTAATGAACATGAGTATTCTATCGAAGCTTATCGACTCGGTCAAGAGTTGGCAAACAAATACGGCTTTTGAAAGGAGAGTTGATTTATGAATACCTTCCTGGCTATTATGCTGGCGCTGACGTTCAAAACTGATCTGCTCCCATTAGCACACCTGTATCAAAATATCGATACACTCATTCCCAATGCACAGAGGTTAGTAGATCTGCCCGTCAAAAAGGATCTGGCTCTCAAACTGACGGTGGATGGCAGTAATCGAGGGGATGTGGATTGTTATGTGCTGGAGCATAACCATCATGGTTATGGGTGGGTGATCGTCAGCAAGGATGAATCGGCTCTGAATCAGTGTCGCCTCACCTATACACCTACTACGGATCTGGTGCGGGTGTG